>Ga0265300_10004015_pt1 | contig 11842 bp, 10 predicted proteins | sample AusTroGonzalo_MG_FD_193482 | JGI IMG/M metagenome (GOLD analysis project Ga0265300, IMG submission 193482) | Bovine rumen microbial communities from tropical cattle in Woodstock, Queensland, Australia - Gonzalo_03 | ecosystem: Host-associated > Mammals > Digestive system > Stomach > Rumen ... | reverse complement strand
CAGTTATGGTGTTACTTGACTGAAGATTGCTTTTGCTTGGATAATGTCACCTTATACAGTTGGGATAAAGTGAAGAATGAAGAGTGAAGAATGAAGAATTTGCTTCCGCAATGCCCGATTCTCAATTTTCAATGTTCAATTCTCAATTAAAGATATTCAGGTGGTTATAGTGGCGGGGTTCCACCTCTTCCCATTCCGAACAGAGAAGTTAAGCCCGCCCGCGCCGATGGTACTGCACACCCGTGGGAGAGTAGGTAGCCGCCGTTTTTTTAGAAGAAACCCTTTGGTCCGAAAGACCAGAGGGTTTTCTGTTTTATACGGTCGCCTGCTCTCCCACGGGTCCGTGGGGAGACGTAACTCCTATGGCGACGGAGGGGTGTAGGTAGCCGCCGTTAGTCATTTCCGGCATTTCCGGCTTTTCCGGATAATCCGGAGGTTCCGGAATCTCCAGGATTTCCAGTTTCTTCCAGAAGCTCTGGAAACGCTGGTGCTTCCTGCGCTCCCTTTAGCGTATCATGTTTCCTCTCCGTATGATAACAAAAAAGCCGGCTCAGAATTACTGAACCGGCCTAACCAACTATTATTAACTATTCAATGGGACTGAAGCCTCACGGCTTGAGTATATAAAGAGAACTAATACCATTTCATCTTTTTCCGATGCAAAGGTATGCACTTTTTAACTTCCGTGCAAATATTTTGGTATAAATCTTTCTCTTTATAGATAAAATAGTATAATTTACTTGGTGCTGAACTTGTAAATTGTTGTGGTCTGATACTTTTCTTCAGGACGGAGGGTAGTTGTAGGCCACTCAGGATGGTTGGGGCTGTCGGGGTAGTGCTGGCTTTCGAAGCAGAATGCACTTCGACGGGGATATTTAATACCCTTCTTGCCTACGAAACTGCCATCCAGGAAGTTTCCCGCATAGAACTGAACGCCAGGCTGGTCGGTAAACATCTCCATGAGGATACCTGAATTTGGGTCATAGAGCGTTCCGAATGCTTTGGTGATATCGCCTTTGGTGTTCAGAATCCAGTTGTGGTCATAGCCCTTACCGTTCTCGATCTGCTCGCTTGATGTGTCGTCGATACGGTCACCAATAGCAGTTGCATTGCGGAAGTCGAATGGTGTGCCCTCAACAGCCAGAACCTCTCCGGTAACGGCTACATCGGCATCAACAGCTGTGATGCTGTCGGCGTCCAGCGTCAGAATCTCATCCAGACAGTCCTTGCTGGCATCGCCGCTCAGGTTAAAGTAGCAATGGTTGGTAAGGTTGAGGACTGTTGCCTTGTCTGTTGTTGCCTCATAGGTAATCTGCAGGGCATTTTCGTCGGTAAGGGTGTAGGTTACCTTGACTTCTATATTGCCGGGATATCCGTCTTCGCCGTCTGCACTTGTAGTTGTGAACTCCAGATTCTGGTCGTCAATCTTATTGCCTGTCCAGATGCGGTTATGGAATGCAACGGGGCCGCCGCCGTGAAGGCTGTTGGGACCATTGTTGATGGGTAGTTGGTAGCTCTCGCCATCCAGTGTAAACTGTCCCTTGGCAATACGGTTGCCATAGCGTCCGATGAGTGCTCCGAAGTTGCATCCCTCAGCACCATACTTCTCGTAGTCCTGAATGTTGTCGTGACCAAGACATACATCCTGCATGTTTCCATCCTTGTCGGGCACCATGATGCTGACAATACGTCCGCCGAAGTTGGTGAAACATACTTCCATTCCATTGGCGTTTGTGAGTACATACAGAGCTGTTGAGTCTGTGGCAAAACTGTCGGCACATAGACCGGAAGCGGTAAGGCTCTCTTGTTTAGCTGGATCGCATGAGGTCATGCCAAGACCTATGGCTGCTGCCAGTAGGCCGAAACATAAAGTTTTCTTCATTTTGTTTTGTTTTGGTTAATAATATAATAATGTATAATATAGGGTTTCCTCAGAATCCTTTACATTTTTATTGTCAAGGCAAATTTATTGTAATTTCATGAAATAAGGAATGAATTTAAAGTTTTTTTGCAAAAAGTGCAGACATTAAGTCAAAGATGAAAATAAAAATGCTATCTTTGCGTCTGAAAAAGTAAAATAACCTAATAAAATGAGGAAACTAACACAAGTTTTCGGCCTGCTGATGGCCATTTTTCTTATGCATGGCTGCTCTGAAGAAGTGGACACTTCTTCGCGCTATGTATTCAAATATGAAACAATCCTAACCTATCTGCAAAAACATGAGGCATATAGTGAGTATGCCAAACTGCTTAACAAGGTGAATATCGGCAAATACAATTCTTCAACCGTAGGGCAGTTGTTGAGCGCGCGTGGAAACTATACGGTATTTGCGCCCAGCAATCAGGCTATATATGATTATCTGCAGACTTTGGTAGATGAGGAACTGATAAGTGAGCCTTCATGGGATTCTTTTACGGATAGTGCCAAGTTGGACTCTGTCCGAAAGGTGATTGTCTTCAATAGTATCATCGACGGCGGTGATGAAAGGGACAATTTTTATTATGTTACCGATTTCCCTGAGGCTGATAAAGGAGAGTTTATCCTGGGTAATCTTTTTGACCGCAAGTTGAGCATCAGCCGTTTCCCTGATCCTGACAGCTTATGTATCAACGGGGACTGTCCTATTGACAGATACCAACGTGATATCCTGACTATCAATGGTATTATCCATCAGATTGGAAAGGTTATTGCTCCAAAGGATGTTACGGCTGCCAGTTATATTCAGGAATGCCTTAATGAGCAGCGCGACGGTTATCTTACTATGTTCCGTGCGATTCAGGCTTGCGGTCTGATGGATACACTCTCTGCCATAAGAGATGAGGTGTATGAAGAGTTGTACCAGCAGGGTAAGATTGATGATTTGCAAGGTATGCAGCAAGTGGGTTTCGCAGAGGGCGAGACGGCCTCTGCTCCTAAGCACAGGTTGTATGGTTTCACCATCTTTGCCGAAACGGATGATTTCTGGCGTTCACAAGGTCTTGATCCCAAGTCTCCTGATCTGTTGCAAGACCTGGTGAAGTGGATTCTCGACAACCATCAGTACTCTGTCGATGATGTCTTTACCACTGGAACGGACTATGCATCGGAAAAGAACTTGCTGTATCAGTGGGTTACCTATCACATCCTGCCTATGAAGATACCTGCAGATAAGCTGGTGTTCCATATCAATGAGTTGGGCTTTGACATGAACAAGCCTAAGTTGTATGGTATCCCTGTTTATGAGTACTATACTTCATTTGGACCACGCCGTCTGTTTAAGTTGTATGAAAGTAAGGAGAGTAACGGTATATACATAAACCGTTTCCCCAAACATGATAATGGTCGTCGTGGTAATAACCACGAGATTTACTGTGATCCCGACAAAGTGGGTTGTAAGGTTGAGGCTGAATCTCCAATGGCTATCTTGACTGATATCGTGAACTGCAATATCTATCCCATTGATGCTCCCCTGTCTTATAATGATGCGGTTAGGGACAACCTGCAGAAGGATCGTATCCGTTTTGACGGTATGAGCCTGTTCCCCGAGGCTATCAATAATGATATCCGTCTGAAGAAAGCCACGGCCGAGCAGTATAAGCATGTCTATATCCCCAATACGGTTCGTTCTTATAATTACTTCCCTAACATGCAGCAGAATTCCGATATGAATTTTGTGTATTATAATGCATGGAATGATGACTGGTGCAACCTGCAGCGTGACGAGATGAAGGCTGTAGGCCGATTTGAGGTTATGTTCACCTTGCCTCCCGTGCCGCGTCGTGGTACATACGAGGTCCGTTATAAGGTACTTGCCAATTCTAACCGTGGTATTGCGCAGATTTATTTCGGTTCAGATCCGGAGAATCTTCCTGTGGCCGGCATTCCCATAGACTTGACTATGGACTGTAGAAATGATGCTGATGCCAGAAAGGTTGGTTATGAGAGAGATACGGAGGATGATGAGTTTAATGCCGAGGTTGACAAGCGTATGCGCAACAACGGATACATGAAGGGACCTCAGTCAATCAACTCGGACAATGGAACGGAGCGTGGATACAACGACCGCGAGAATATACGCCATATCTTTGTGCGTCAGACACTTGATCCCAACAAGACATATTATATCAAGTTAAAATCCGTGCTTGAATCAAGCAAGAAAGAGTTCTATATGGACTTCATAGAATACTGTGCAAAGGAGATTTATGATAATCCTGTAGAGCCTGAGGATATTTGGTAGAAAACTTTTTTTCAAAAAAATCTCAAAAAAGTTCTCTTTGTATGTTACAGGAGAACTTTTCTTTTGTCTTATATGTGAGTGCTGCGAAGCACGATGTGGATATGGTTAATAAATTTTCATTAGGTTAATTTGAATGGTTGGTATTGGTTTTTGAGGTAAAAAGATTTGTTACAAAAAAAGGCCAACCTTTGTTAAAGAAAGAGCAGTTCCAACGGGAATTGCTCTTTTCTTTTTCCCTATTTCGAGCATAAAGATAAGTTATACTTGCCAGTTTGACGGCAAATCAGTAACTTTGCCCTACATTATTTAACAAAGGATTGTATTATGAATAGATTGGTCTTGGTAACTGCCTGTTGCCTGCAGGCATTTTGTGTATGGGGTGAAACGCTGACTATAAAGGTCAGCCGTAAATATCTGAACATTCCTATCTCACATCAGACAGAACGCAAACAACTCACTTTGATGGCAAAGGGCGTGGATACACTCTCTGTAGTAGTGAGGATTGCAGAAGGGAAGCCGGATTATTGGGTATTTAAGGATGTGAGTCGTTATAAAGGTAAGGCGTTGGAACTGAATTATGAAGGGTCCGCTGATGCCTTGAAGAACATTATACAGGCCGATACTATTTGTGGGGAGTCGGTGATGTATAAGGAGCAGAACCGTCCCCAGTACCACTTCACTGCACGTAGAGGCTGGATAAATGATCCCAACGGATTGGTGTACCATAATGGACAGTATCATTTGTATTACCAGCATAACCCCTTTGAACGTGAATGGGAGAATATGACGTGGGGACATGCTACCAGTCCCGACCTGGTTCATTGGACAGAGCATGACGATGTCCTTTTCCCGGATCGGCTAGGAACCATGTATTCGGGTTCAGCGGTATTTGATGATCATAATACGTCCGGCTTTGGAACGGAGAAGTGTCCGCCTTTGGTTTATGCCTATACGGCAGACCGTAGTGAACGTGAGGTGCAGTGCATGGCATACAGTCTTGATGGCGGTATGACACTGCAGAAGTACAAGGGTAATCCAGTCATAGACTCGTATGATAAGTGGCAGACGCATGACACTAGAGACCCGCGGCTTTTCTGGTGGACTCCCAAGTCCTCCCTGGAAGATGGTACATCTAACACCCCAGAGCATTGGGTTATGGTATTGAATGAGCGCGATGGACATAGTATATACACTTCCTCGGATTTGAAAGAATGGGCCTATCAGAGTCATGTACCGGGTTTTTGGGAATGTCCGGACTTGTTTGAGCTGCCTGTTGACGGTAATCCTGACAATACCCGTTGGGTAATGCTGGGTGCCAGTAACACCTATATGATAGGCACGTTTGATGGTAAGACTTTTATACCTGAAGGCGGGAAATACCGGTTTTGCGCGGGCACTGTCTATGCTGCCCAGACTGTCAGTCATACTCCTGATGGGCGTAGGATTCAGATCGGATGGGGTAGAGTGGCTCATCCTGGAATGCCTTTCAATGGAATGATGCTATTGCCGACGGAACTGACGCTGATCACAACTTCCGAGGGTGTTCGTATGGTAAGTAAACCGGTCGTTGAGGTGCAGTCCTTGCTCCGGAATATACTTTCCTGTTCCGATGTGCTGAGTGCCAATGATGCAAATCAGATGCTTGCGTCGTTACCTCAGAAGGACGGTCTGCATTTATCCTTCACCCTTCACCTGAATCACCGTACAAGTGCAGGCCTTTCGCTATCCGACAGGAATATCCTGGATTACGATAGTAATTATAATACGATAAACGGGCAGTTCTATTCTCCTCAGGAGCCGACAAGCATGGATCTGACAGCCGATGTGTATATCGACCGCACCTGTGTAGAAGTGTTCATAGACGGAGGACTGTACAGCTACAGTATGGAATGGCATGACAGGAAGCCGGAAGGCTTCCGTTTTTGGGGAACCAATCTCACCGTTTCTGGTTTGAGGGTGGATTCTGTTAGCAGTATTTGGCAGTGATGCTGCTATCATTAGATGGCAAAAAACTCTGCTGGTGGACAAAAATGAACATTTTGTAGGAAACGTTTGGCTGAGAATGAAAAAACATCTAACTTTGTGGAGCAAAATAAAATAAAGTAATATAAAGAGAATAGAATTATGGCATTTTTAACTAACGAAAAATTGGTGATTGTTGGTGCCGGTGGTATGATTGGCTCTAACATGGTGCAGAGTGTGCTGATGCTTGGTCTGACTCCTAACATCTGCTTGTACGATATCTATGAACCTGGTGTTCATGGCGTTTACGACGAGATGTGTCACTGCGCTTTTCCCGGTGCAAATATTTCTTATACTGTAGATGCCAAAGAGGCTTTCACAGGTGCTAAGTACATTATTTCTTCAGGTGGTGCTCCCCGTAAGGAGGGAATGACTCGTGAGGATTTGCTGAAGGGTAACTGCCAGATTGCAGCTGATTTCGGCGAGAATATCAAGAAGTACTGTCCTGATGTAAAGCACGTAGTAGTTATCTTTAATCCCGCTGACGTAACAGCTTTGACAGCTCTTATTCACTCAGGTTTGAAGCCCAACCAGCTGACATCTTTGGCAGCTTTGGACTCTACCCGTCTGCAGCAGCAGCTGGCTCAGGAATTCGGTGTCCAGCAGGATAAGGTTACCAATGCTTATACTTATGGTGGTCATGGCGAGCAGATGGCAGTATTTGCCAGCAAGGCTCTTATTGACGGCAAGCCCCTTTCTGAACTTCCCCTCTCTGCTGAGCGTTGGGCAGAAATCAAGCATATGACAACACAGGGTGGTAGCAATATCATCAAGTTGCGTGGCCGTTCTTCATTCCAGAGCCCCGCTTATCAGGCTGTTAAGATGATTGAGGGTGCTATGGGTGGTGAACCCTTCAAGTGGCCTGCCGGTTGCTATGTGAACTGTGATAAGTGTGGTTTCAAGAACGTGATGATGGCTATGCCCAGCGTAATTGACAAGGACGGTGTACATTTCACAGCTCCCGAGGGTACTGCAGAGGAGATGGCTGCATTGCAGGCTTCTTATGAACACCTGCAGAAGATGCGCGACGAGATCATCAGTCTTGGCATCATTCCCGCAGTAGCTGATTGGGGACAGGACAATCCAAACCTGTAATTGGTAATGATATTATAATTAAGGCTTTTATAAGCCAAAAAGAGAACCCCGGAAGTGGAAAAAACTTTCGGGGTTCTTCTTGTTTGGCAAAAAAAACGGGGAAAATCTTTGTCGGGTCAAAAAGTATGTGTAATTTTGCGCCGCGTTTTTAGCGCTTAGTATCATTAAATAACATTAAATTAAACAAAAACAATGATTGTAGTACCTGTAAAAGAAGGTGAGAACATCGAGAGAGCTTTGAAGAAGTTCAAGCGTAAGTTTGAGAAAACTGGTGTTGTTAAGGAACTCCGCGCACGTCAGCAGTTCGACAAGCCCTCAGTTTTGAAGCGTCTTGCCAAGGAGCATGCTGTATACGTTCAGCAGTTGCACCGCGTAGAAGATTAATTTTAATTAATTTTTCGGCTTATTCTTTGGAATTGCGGAAAATAATGTCTATCTTCGCAATGTAAAGAGCATTGTAGAAGATGTGGGTTAAGGTTTTTGTTGATTATCTCAGGTTCGAAAGAAACCTGTCCGAAAGGACGGTAGAGGCGTATCAGGCTGACTTGGAGGCGTTCAGGCAGTTTTACAAAAATCTAAACAGCGAACTTTCTTGGAAAACCGTAGACTCTGATATCGTAAGAGACTGGGAGGTGAGCATGATGGATAACGGCAATAGTGCCAGCAGCGTAAACCGCCGGCTTAGCGCATTGCGCAGTTTTTATCGATTCCTGCTCAGACGTAAGATGGTGACGGTAGATCCTGTTCATAATCTGCAAGGTCCCAAAAAGGAGAAATCCTTACCTTATTATATTAGGGAGTCCGAAATGAACAAGTTGCTTGACGGGGAAGGATATTTCTCTGATGACTTTGAAGGGCAGCGGGACAGGATGATAATGCTGATGTTCTACTCTACAGGCATAAGACTGTCTGAATTGACAGGACTTAATCTGGCAGATGTAGACATGGATCAGATGCAGGTCAAGGTGACAGGAAAGCGTAACAAGCAGCGTATAATACCCTATGGCGATGAGATGGGTGATGCAATCAGGAGTTACCTGGGTTTGCGTGCTTCGTTTCTTGATGAGAAGAGGGTGGAAGGAGAAAAGGCATTCTTTGTGGATACGAGGAATGGTAATAGAATTCTTCCTGCAAAGGTTCAGGTACTGGTAAAAAGGTATCTTTCGCTGGTAACCACACAACGCAAGCGAAGTCCGCACGTGTTGCGGCATAGCTTTGCAACCTCTATGCTTAATCATCATGCAGACTTGCAGTCGGTGAAAGAGTTGCTGGGGCATGAAAGTCTCTCTACAACGGAGATATACACCCATACCTCTTTCGAGGAACTGAAAGAAATGTATAAACAAGCTCATCCACGAGCAAAATGAAAAAAGGAGGTATTTATGGACATTAAGATTCAAGCAATTCATTTTGAGGCAACACAGAAGTTACAAGACTTTATTGCCAAGAAGGTTGGAAAACTGAGTAAGTTCGATAGCGAAATAAGAAAGGTAGAGGTGTCGTTAAAGGTCGTAAAGCCTGAGACTGCAGTAAACAAAGAAGTTGCTATAAAAGTGTCCCTCGCTGGAAAGGAACTTTTTGCTCAGGAAATTTGCGATACATTTGAAGAAGGAATAGATAAAAGTGTTGAATCGCTGATAAGACAGCTGTCTAAACACAAAGAAAAGCAGAAAAATCGCTAAAAAACTGCAAAAAGTTTTGTCGGTTTAAAAAATATGTCTAATTTTGCAACCGCTTAGCCGGTAAGCTCAATTACCGGCGGTTGCAAAACGCCTCTTTAGCTCAGTTGGCCAGAGCACGTGATTTGTAATCTCGGGGTCGTTGGTTCGAATCCGACAAGAGGCTCAAAAGTTCAGACCAAGAGTGGTTTTGAGTATAAAAATGAAAGGGTGGTTACCAGAGTGGCCAAATGGGGCAGACTGTAAATCTGCTGGCTTTCGCCTTCGGTGGTTCGAATCCATCACCACCCACTTATTACTTTATTGAGTATGCGGAAGTAGCTCAGTCGATAGAGCACTAGCCTTCCAAGCTGGGGGTCGCGGGTTTGAGCCCCGTCTTCCGCTCTCCTTTAGGGTAAATTTTATAATGTGTTGCTGCTTTAGCTCAGTGGTAGAGCGCATCCTTGGTAAGGATGAGGTCCCGAGTTCAACTCTCGGAAGCAGCTCTCATTAATTAGAGAGTGTTATAAAATATAATAGAAAAGTTTATTCATTTACCAAAATAAATAAAACGCTATGGCAAAAGAAAAATTCGAACGTACCAAACCCCATGTGAACATTGGTACTATCGGTCATGTTGACCACGGTAAGACTACTCTGACCGCTGCTATTACCACCGTTTTGGCAAAGCAGGGCCTTTCTGAGGTTAAGAGTTTCGACCAGATTGACAATGCTCCCGAAGAGAAGGAGCGTGGTATCACTATCAACACCGCTCACGTAGAGTACGAGACAGCTAACCGTCACTATGCTCACGTTGACTGCCCTGGACACGCCGACTATGTAAAGAACATGGTAACTGGTGCTGCTCAGATGGATGGTGCAATCATCGTAGTTGCTGCTACTGATGGTCCTATGCCTCAGACCCGTGAGCACATCCTGCTCGCTCGTCAGGTAAACGTTCCCCGTCTGGTTGTATTCCTGAACAAGTGTGATATGGTTGAGGACGAGGAGATGTTGGAGCTCGTTGAAATGGAAATGGGTGAGTTGCTCGCTCAGTATGAGTTCGAAGAGGATACTCCTATCATCCGTGGTTCTGCTCTTGGTGCACTGAACGGTGTTAAGGAGTGGGAAGATAAGGTAATGGAGTTGATGGATGCTTGTGACACCTGGATTCAGGAGCCCACTCGTGACATCGATAAGCCTTTCTTGATGCCTGTTGAGGACGTATTCTCAATCACTGGTCGTGGTACTGTTGCTACAGGTCGTATCGAGACTGGTGTTGTTAAGGTAGGTGACGAAGTTCAGATCCTTGGTCTCGGTGAGGACAAGAAGTCTGTAATCACTGGTGTTGAAATGTTCCGCAAGTTGCTGGATCAGGGTGAGGCTGGTGATAACGTAGGTCTGTTGCTCCGTGGTATTGACAAGCAGGAGGTTAAGCGTGGTATGGTTATCACACACCCCGGTGCTATCACTCCTCACAAGGGCTTCAAGGCTTCTATCTACGTCCTGAAGAAGGAAGAGGGTGGTCGTCACACTCCATTCGGTAACAAGTATCGTCCCCAGTTCTACCTCCGTACTATGGACTGTACTGGTGAGATCAAGTTGCCCGAAGGTATTGAGATGGTAATGCCCGGTGATAACGTAGAGATTACCGTAGAGCTTATCTACGCTGTTGCTCTGAACGTAGGTCTGCGTTTCGCTATCCGTGAGGGTGGCCGTACCGTAGGTTCTGGTCAGATCACAGAGGTATTCGACTAATCATCGATATAACCGAAAATATTTCATTACTGCCTTCAGTTTCTGGAGGCAGTATTTTACGGGAATAGCTCAGTTGGTAGAGCACTGGTCTCCAAAACCAGGTGTCGGGAGTTCGAGCCTCTCTTCCCGTGCTATAAAACGAATAAGTTATGTTAGAAGGAATTAAAACATACTGTAAAGAATCATACGAAGAGCTTGTACATAAGACCTCATGGCCTACACGTTCAGAGTTGATGAACAGCGCTGTTGTAGTTTTAACAGCTTCCCTATGTATAGCGCTGGTTGTTTTCGTTATGGATTGGTTCTTCCAGTCTGGAATGGAGTTTGTTTACGGTTTATTACGTTAATCATTCTGTTTGGTAATGGCTGAAATCGAAATGAGATGGTACGTAATGCGTGCCATTAGTGGAAAGGAAGGCAAGGTTAAGGAATACATCGAGGCCATGCTTCACCAAGGTGGAGAGTTTGCTAAGCATGTTAACCAGGTCTTAATCCCGACAGAAAAGGTTGTTACGATTGCCAATGGCAAGCGTAAGGTGAAGGAGAAGAATCGCTTCGCCGGTTATGTCTTTGTAGAGGCAGAGCTGGTAGGTGAGGTTCAGCCTATGCTGCGTAATGTGCCAAACGTGCTTGGATTCCTGAGTGATACCAAATCCAACACCAAGCCCATGCCTCTGCGTCCTTCCGAGGTTAGTCAGATGTTGGGCACAATTGATGAAATCGCTGAAATTCCTGAGGATGTATCTATCCCATTCGAGGTTGGCGAAAGCGTAAAGGTTACCGAAGGTCCTTTCTTCGGCTTTGACGCTACAATTGAAGAGGTAAATAACGAAAAGAAGAAACTGAAGGTTATGGTCAAGATCTTTGGACGTAAAACTCCATTGGAACTTGGTTTTATGCAAGTAGAAAGGCAGTAATACGTTTTGTTACGCGTATTACGCTTTTATATAATCAATTATAAAATAATAAACAAATGGCTAAAGAAGTTGCTGGATTAATCAAATTACAGATTAAAGGAGGCGCTGCAAATCCATCACCCCCAGTAGGTCCTGCATTGGGTTCTAAGGGTATTAATATTATGGATTTCTGTAA
>Ga0265300_10004012_pt1 | contig 11845 bp, 17 predicted proteins | sample AusTroGonzalo_MG_FD_193482 | JGI IMG/M metagenome (GOLD analysis project Ga0265300, IMG submission 193482) | Bovine rumen microbial communities from tropical cattle in Woodstock, Queensland, Australia - Gonzalo_03 | ecosystem: Host-associated > Mammals > Digestive system > Stomach > Rumen ... | reverse complement strand
TGAAACTTTATATAAATATTTAGACGTATTGTCTTTATATGTTAATTTAGTACCAGACTTAGCATAAAGTTTATATTTATTTATAGCATCCCTCTATGCCTAAATCTAAGCTTTCTAATATTTAATATTTAAATCATTAAATCTTTGTCTTAACTATTCTGATTTAGATTCATCAGTATTTGACATATAGTCATTATATGCTTTTTCTCTTTGATATTTTAAATCAGATAGAGTAGTATTTCCTAATAGATCTTCTTGCATATTTAGCATTGCAAGTTGTCTATTAATATTCTTTTCCTCAGCTTTTTTCTGTTCTAATCTAGCCTATCTTCCAAGTAAGAACTAGTCTATATTTGTCCAGTCAGCTGAATATTTCTAAGCAGTTAATTGATGTTTAGCTGCTCTAGCTTTAATTAATTCAGTAAGATTATTATTAGCTACCGCTGTATCTCTTTCTATATTAGCATCAGCATGAGCAGCAGATTCAGCAGAAGTTTCTCTAATTCTTTGATTATCAGCTAAATCACCTTGAGCTCTTAATTCATCACCAATACGTTTAGCTTCCATTTGATAAGCTATCTACTTATCAGCATCAGAAGTAAATGGTTTAGCAGCTTGACTCTAACCTTGAACAGCTCTTCTATAATATGCTTGTTTAGTAGCCTCATCACCAAATACTTGTCTGTGAGTATGGAAACTCTATTGTAAATTTGGAATAATAGCTTTCATGGATTCATTATATACTCTTTCGTTATTATGCATATTTCCAGCTAAACGAAGAACATCTAATAAATCTGGTGCTATTTTATTAAATCCAGCTTGTAGTTTATTTATAAATGGTTCTTTATCAAACTTCTATTGTGCTATAACAGAATTTTGAGACTAAGGATTTTGTTGAGGATTAATTTGTTGAGGATTCTATTGAGAATCATTTTGCTAAGGATCTGGAGTTCCAATTCTTCTTAATTTATAATAATTATCCTTATCAAGAAATGTCTCCCATCCTCTATCATTTAATTCCTTCTACCACTACTTATAATCTTCAGAAGTTTCATCCCAATCTCCTTTTCTTCCAAGTAATCTTCTATCATCAGTAATAGCACTATAGAGATTGTCTACAACATATTTTTTTCCTGTATTATCTCCAGAATATCTAGAAGGAGGATTAGCTATATTATATCTAGAATTAAAGTTTGGAGATATTCCCTAATTAAAGTCATATCTATCAGAATCATTTATCTAGACAGAACCATATCTCTTGTACTAACCATCATTACCTAAACCTCCTCTATAATCTTGCTGATATTGTCCTACTAAATCATTTTTATAGGCAACATCTTCCCAGTTTCCTTTTTCTCCACCAGCTAAATTATAAATATTAGCATGTCTAGACTACATTTCATTTAACCATTGTCCATAGTCTTGAGCTTCACCATATTTAGTTAGCTAATCTAAGAGGTGCTAACGATAATTGTTAAAGACCTGTTGTCTCCAATTAGCACCTCTTAAATTATTCTATGAAAATTTTACTCCTGTCCAAGCGAATAAAATTGTATTTTTAGGTCTTATGTTCATATATTATTGTTTTTTATAAAATCTTCAATTATTATATCTAAAGAAGGATTTATACTTCCTCCTTGTTTTAACCAACCTTTACGTTTTAATTCTCTAAGAATTTTACCTATTTTTACTTTATCTACATTTTTAGTAGATGATAATTGTTCTTGAACTTTTTTAGCAACATCTCCTCTTAAAGTAGATACTTTTCCAGGATTGTTTTTATATTCAGAAGCATTATTTACTTTATAAGAAAATTTAACACCATCTCCTAATTCTATAGTTATTTCTCCATTTTTTACCCTATTTTTACTAGATCCATAACCATGACTAAATGAATTATTTGAACTCTTTCCTTTTTCTCCGTAAGATTTTATAAACTATTCTATTTCTACATCGGATCGATGCTATTGTTTCTAGTTATATTCTTCTCTTGGATTAGAATACTATTTTTCATTTGTTTTGGATTTTGGAGTAGATTTTTCACTAATTTTTGAGTTTGTAATAGACTTTTCAGAAGGATTTACATTGACTTTATTTTCATTTACAACAATTCCTTTACGCTATAAATTCTTATCAGAAAGAGGATTCCATAAATTTCTTAATCTATCAGATATATTAAATCCTGGTACTTGAAGAGTAGCTGCTCCTTTATATATATCATAGTTAGTAGGAAGAAATCTTGGAGCATATTTATATATACCCTCTCCATTCTTCATACTATTATTTCTATTTTCTAGATATTCTCTATAAGCCTTAGCTTTTGGAGAAAGTCCTACAGGAACATTTTCTTCTTTTATTTCTACTCCTCTTGATTTAGTTTTACCAAGTATTGTTAAGTCTTTTGTACTAATAGTTTCATCGTTAGCTAATCCTAACACTTTTTTTACTTCTTCATTGTATTTTTCTTTATCTTTTGGATTTAATTTTTTAATTTTATCAACCTATTCCTAAGTTATAGTTTTCTTTCCTTTGGAAGTAGTAATTATATGTTGTTTTTCCGTACTCTCTGTAAAAGCAGGTTTAAATTTTCTATTATTAGCAAATCCAGAAGCTCCTCTTGATAAACCGGCTACAACACTTAAACCATATGCTATATTTTTCCAATCTGTATTGGTTAATTCATTTGGTTTATTAATAGCTTTCTATAACGAATTATAAGACTCAGGTAAATCTTTAATAGCTTGTAATGTTAATAAACGAGGAGCCCATTTAGCAATAGTAGTTAACCATTTTCCAGATCTAGAAGCTAAACCTAATCCCGGAACCATACCTACTGCTGCTAATCCAGCATTAACAATTCCATTTTTAGCAACATCCCATTTACTTAATGATTCATCAGCTATATCTGCAGCCATATTAGTTCCTAAGGATGTTAAACCTAATATTCCAGAGGCTGCAGTTCCATAACCTGGTAACCAAGCAGTTATAGCTCCAGTAATATCCTAAGCCATAGCTCCCATTCTTAAATAATCTTCTGTTTCCCACCCATTATCAAGTTTTCTATTAGCAGCTTTTAGTTTGTTTTCTTCTTGTTTCTTAGCAAGAGCCTCTGGACTATTCTAATCAATAAGTGTCTATAATGTAGTTCCTCCTACTTGTTGCTAATCCTATCTATAAGGTCTTATTATTCTATTTCCTATAGAATCATAATAAACTCCATCAAGTCCTGGTAATTTTTTAAGTCTATTTGGAGTTCCAGAATATCTAGGACCAAATTTAGATAATTCTTCTTTGGAGAGATTCTATAATCCTCCAGATTTTATAGCTTGTTTAAAAGCCCAATTAAGTCCAGAAATATCATTTCCGTCTAAATCCTAACCAGAATTTAATTTATTTATAAGATTCTATGAAGATTCTGTAGTTAATGGAGTTCCAGCTAAATTAAATTGATAAAATTTAAAGTTAGTATATTGATTAGCTCTCTACTAAGCCAATTTCTATTTAGCAGCCTCAGCATTTGCTTTAGTTTTAGCTTCAGCATCTTTAGCTAATTTATCATTCCATTCATTATAAGTATATGGATTTCCACTTTCATCCACGTGAGTACTGTATTCATTTCCACCATTACTAAAATATGCTTTATGTTGTAATCCTAAGGCATTTAATGCTGGAATATCATCAGTTATATCGTTAGGAGTCTATTCTAAAGCATTAATAGCAGTCTATATTTTAGTTTTAGCATCATTAATATTAGTAAAAGGAGTTCCTTCAAAATCAAAATCTTTTCCATCTAATCCTTGTAAATAAGATTTTAATTGTGAAATCATCTCTAATCTTCTACGTTCTGTACCTCTTAATCCGTTTTCTCCTCTAGGATCAAGGGAGTTCCATCCTTCATCAGGATCTTTAAATAACTCTGGATTACCACCAAATCTATTTCTTAATAATTGTTCATTAAATCCTGTTACAAAGTCAAATTTATCTAATTTTTTTTCTTCTTTCTTTTCCTCCTATTTACTACGTGGAGTCATCTAAGACATCTGCTATTGTATATACCAAGCAGCATCCTAATACATTTCTTTTTCTATATTTGATTTAGTATTTAAATCAATAGGATCTCCACCATGATTTATAGCCCAAACTCCTGAACTATTAGATGCTCCAGTAAGTCCACGATTAATTATATCTTGATAAGCATTTAACCAAGCCTAACGATATTTATCCTTTTTAGCCCAACGTTTACTTTCTAAATAAGATGGTACTCCATTAGCTAAAGAAGTCATTAAATCCTACTAAGATATTTCATCCTAACCATAAGGAAGATATGTGATTTCTTGATTTTGTTCAGCCATAATAAGATTAATTTAAAATAATAAAAGGGTGACACGGCTATCGTGTCCGTATCACCCTTTCAGTTTAAGTTAATAATTACTTTTTAACCCATCCAGCAAATTTACCACCTTTCTTATAAACAGGTGCCTAACCTTCTGGAGCGGCAGGAGCTTCAGGAGCACCTCCACCTAACATCTGTACTAATGCTTGTAGAACTTGCATAGCTAAGTTACAATCTTGATTTTGTAATGCAGCTGTAGCAGCTTCTAAAATCTAAGCAGTAGGATCTCCACCTTCAGGAGCACCTGCTTCTGGTGCACCTCCCTCTGGAGCTGCTTCAGGTGGTGGAGCCATTTCTCCACCTTCTTGTAATTTCTTAATCATTTGATTAAGTTCGTTGTTGTTACTTGTAATTTTCATAAATAACGTTATTTTTAATTGGTTATATATATAATTCGCTCTATAGAGCGTTTCTGAAATATCTTTTAAATAAAAATATCACTTAATATAAATTAATCAAATTTTAATTAGAAATATTCACAGATTTCTTAAAAATGTCTGTAACATTATCCAAACCCATTAATGAAGCACTTGTCACATATACTAATTCAGCGAAATCAGGTACTGGTTTATCCATTATAAAACCAGCTACTAATAGCCCTAGACAAATCATCATTCCTGCAGCTCCGAATACTCTCTTACTACTAAATCCTCCACTATGGGCCTAAAATATTGATCTCCATCCGAATTGTTTATTTTTATGCTAAGACTTCCTTTCCATATTTTATTCTCCTATGAATGGACTGTGCCATTTCTCTTGAAGAAGGTCTTTCAAAGTGTTTCATGAAACTATTGGTAGCTTCCTCTAATGATTGACTTTTTAATAATTTATCAAAAGCATTCTTTTCAGTGGTATTTAATTCTTCCCATAAAAATTCTAATTGCTAATCGAAAGTAGGATTGTTTCCATATTTAGCAATCAAATTCTTCTTTCTATTACCTAACCACTAAGCTATTCCATAAGCTCCACTAGGATTTTCAGCTGATTCATTTAAATTAGATTCTCCCATAAGATTTCCAACTATTCCAGCAGCCTAGTAAGCATTTAAACCTTTAGACTAAAAAAACTCCATAGCCTTTTTCTTATTACCTTGTAAATCCTATTTTACTGTAGTAGAAGTTGTCTAATGTTTAATTGGTTCTCCATGAGTTGAAGCCATCTCGTTCTATATATTACTCCAATTAATTGGATTTATTGGAGCAATTATTTTATAGTCATCTTTTTCTTCTTCACTTTTCTTAGGAATTACTGTATAACCTTCTGGTAAAGAAATATCTCCATGTAATACATTATTTATAATATTATTATTTACTTTTGGTAATGGTGCAGAAGTATAATAAGAAAACTGTGGATTTAAATCCTAAAATGGATTATATTCTGCCATAATCAATCCTCCTTCTTCTCTGGGGCATTTACATATTCTGGTTCTCTTGAATCCTATCCTTTAAGCACTTTGAATATATATTTACCTAATGCTTTATAGTCTTTATCTTCTTTAGATTCTGCTGCTTTGAGTGCTTTCTTTATTAAGACTAACGTCTCACGTCTACTAACAATACGTTCACCACCTTCAAGATGCATTTGAACTGTACCATCAGGAGAAAGTACTTTCATAACATACTCTTCATTATCATCATCTTCTAAATCAGCTTCATCACCAATTTTAATTCCTGAATCAGCATTTACTTCTAATACATATGATGCAATTCCTTCTATTTTATCATCTTCTGGATTACCTCTTTTAACATCAAGTACTTTAAATTCATCATCCATAAAGATCATATCAAGTGGGAACGGTACATTATGCATATGGAAGAATGTTTCAACAGGATTGGATTCATTGATTACAAATAACATTCCTTCATCTTTTGGTAAAGATTTAAAATGTTGTAACCCTCTACTTTTTTGTTCTTCTGATTTAGCTATAAATATATCATATTCTTGTCCACCTAATTTGATGGTTCCTATATTCTTCGATTTTCTTGCTTCCATAATTATACTAATTGATATGCTCTCCAAGAGATGCTAGATGGATAATTTCCATTAATTTTAACATATTGAGATTCCCACTTATAAGGCGAGTTTGTAGCACTAAATACAGTTAAATGAAGACTTTTTCCATTAGCTAAATCATTAGCTATAATATCAATAGTCATTTCAGCCTAACCTAATCCACTAGGTAGTCCACTTCCAGTAAACTTACCATAATAACTCATTCCAGCCTCAGCTGTTGAATCTTCTACAATACTATTGCAGAGTTTTTTCATTGTAGAAGTATCCCAATTATTTCCAAACGTATGATAAGATTTTATTGCCAAATTCCCTTGTCCTACTATAGATTCTCCGTTTATTGTTTTAATATTAACTCCAGAAATTAATCCTGAACCTCCAGCCTGTTCTAATTGTTTTACTTTCTTCATTAACCAACGAACATTTCTTCTTAATCCCATTACTAATTCTAAATTTTATCGATTAATCCTGTTTTATCATCAGTATGTTTGGTGATTTCACAAGTAATTATCTTACCCATTTCTATAGCAATTTCATCTTTTTTAGAAGGAGATTCTTCAGAATTATATTTCTTATAAAGTTGTTCCATCTTTTCAGTTACTTGTTTACGGAATATAATTTCATCACGTTCTATTTCAGCCTACTGTTCTCCTTTATTATCGACTACAGGAATACCTTTAGCTGTAAAATCTTCTCCAGCACCTTCCATATTATTTTTTCTAGCATGAAGAGCACCTTCTGGAATTACGGACATTTGTCCACCTTCTTTCAAGTATTCGACACTTTCTCCACTCGATTCCTTCTAAATGTTGATTTGATTCTAGTCCAAGGAATCTTCTTTTTGTATATTCTTAGTATATGTCCAACAATCTTTTTCTTCGTTGAATTTTCGTACATATCCTCCGTGTTTGAGTTCTTTCACGAATGGAATTACATCATTATCCCAAACGCGAATATCTTTATCTACAGTTTCATTTTCTTTACCTTTATTTAGATACTCATATTCATCTGTTTCTTCATTATAACCAATTGAAGGAAGTTTAAAATCCAAATCATTAATAGGTTGAATCAATCCTTCCCATAATGCATGTTTATAATCTTCTGGTTGACCATAGAATTTCCAAGCAACTTCTAGTCTATAATTATCACCAATCTACATTTTTTTAGGAAGAGACTTTTTAAATTTTTCAAAAGCAGTCATACTTGGTTGATTAAGCTCTTTTGATTTATTTATTATATTTTTTAATCTACTGCGCTACATAATATCATTTGTTTATTGTCTATTAATGCAGCCGCCGATAATAGTCTCATTCCCATATTATGGTTAGTTGCATTATTAAGTATCTTCATTCCATATTTACCTCTTACTAGCGGAGACCAACCTCCTTGAATCATTTGAGCATACTTTTGATTATTTATGGAACTCATATATTGACTTCTAATATTTTGATATTCATTCTAATCAGCCATAGCTAATACTTTATCCCAGGCAGAATTAGCAAAATTTATATTATTCTAAGCATCTCTATATGCACCTCTAGAGAATGTTCCGTAAGTTTTACTAGATTCTTCTCTAGCTCTATCAAATTTATCACCTAAATCTCCAAAAGCATTACCCATAAAAGTATTAACTTTTTCACTATTCTACCAAGATTGATTATTAAATTTATCAGTAGTTTTTGCTCCAGCCATATTTAACCATTTAACAGGAGCAGGCATAAATGCTGAACCAAGGATAGCATCAGTTTTTGTCATACCATCTGTTGATCCAAATAGATTAGAAAGTCCTTTATTAAGAGTCATTAATCCAGATGCTAACTGTCCCCATCCTGGAATAGCATTAACAGCAACAGTTGCTACATCATAAGCTGTATCCATTCCTTGAGTGATACCACCATGTTTTCCAGAATATTCTTTAGAAGGACCAGTAGCAGCACCAAGAGCAGAACCTACTACACTAGCAGCTAATCCATAAGGATTTATTGCAGCTCCTTTTCCTATTAATTTACCAAAAGAACCTGTTTTAACTAAATTAGCAGCAGCAGTTCCCCCAACAGTACCTAATCCGGTAGAAACTCCTTGACCTATAGCTCTAGATAATCTAGTATCTCCTCCAAGAGCATTTATTCCTTGTCCTAAATAATTAGCAGCAATTCCTGCTCCAGCTCCTGCAATAGAAGCTCCAGCATTTTGCATAACACCTTGAGTAAGAGCTTCTCCTTTAATAAGATTATTAGTAATAGTATTACCTGCCGATGAAACTCCACTACTAAATAGAGTTCCCATAGTTCTACCTAATTCAGAATCACCAAACACTTTATCAGATGCTATTCCTGATAAATAATTAGATGCTGCATTAATACTAGTTCCAGCTAATTGATTTCCAAATGTGGTTGCGGGAATTTGAGAAGTTCCTTTATTCTTATCAGAATATGTTAGTGTAGAAGTCTCCTTTATCTACTACTTTCCTAGTGCTCCAGGCATTAACTATAAATTCGGACTCTTTAACTAAGGAGTTGGAAATTGTAAACTAGATAATTGTGGAGTTGTTGATAATAGATTAGGAGTTTGTAATTTAAGACTTAGAGTGGATAGTCCAGGATAAACTGGACTACCATTCTAATATTTTCTAACTTTAAATACTTTCATATTTAACTATAACTTATATTATATAAAGTAACTAAACTATGAATAATAGCTAAGTTCTTTCCACTATATCTAATTCTAACTTTTATCCATTTATCTCTAATTTTAGCTTCTTTACGATAAGTCCAATCATCAAATTTAACTATTCCTGTATAATTATCTCCATAATAGATGTTAGGAATATCTTCAATAGATATTTCCTAGAAATCGTTAGCTAATGGATAATTAGCATTTATAACTATAGGAGGTACTGGAATATTTGTTTTATTTAACGGACCTTCTAATAATAAATCAGAATACTTTTTAGATTCTCCTAATCTATCATTTCCACATAATAAAGAACTACATAATTTAAATCCGTTATAAGAATCTGTACTTAATGTAATCCAAGGATCTTCATTCTTCTACATAAATGTAATAGAAGGAATTTGAATATTCCATTTTCCCTCTTTATAATATGAATTCCCTCTTAATCTTCCGAATTTATCAATAGGTGTATTTTTAATATGAGTAACTATATTAAATTGATTTAAATCTCTATTCCAAGATATTTCAGATCCAGATAAATTCTAAAAATCAAATCCTTCTCCTTTCATTAAATTATAAGTATGATAAATTTCGTTAAACGTATCAATTTTATTATAATATAATGGGAATATTGTAGACTTTACCTATTGAACTAATCCCTATTTTTCTATAGGATATACTTTATCTAACTTCTTATATTGATTAGTATATTCAACGTCTTTAGCTCTATAAAACTATTCTTGAGTTAATTTATTAGCGACAACGTCTGTAAATTTTCTGTCATAAATAATATCAGAACCTAAATTCTAAAATAAGTTTTTAGTAGCTTCCTATCTAAAATACATATTTCGTTTGTCAGACGAAAATTCATAATTGTCTCCTTCAATTTCAAAATGAAATGACTCAGGTTCTGCTTTATTACTTATTAATACTAAATTTTCAAATAATTTCTACTAAGCTATTTTATCATTTACAACAAATTCAAATTCAAACGGATGATATTCTCCATACCAATGTGTTGGATATAAGTCCTCAGCTATATTAAAAATTCCAGCCTGTCCATGTAAATAGAAATCAGTAGTAAGATTTGCAGATTTTTTATCTTCAGATGTCAATGCTTTATTATTTAATACTGTTTGTGTTGTAAATGCAACAGTTTCAGTTTTTAATAAAGTATGAGAATCTATAGAATCTACAACATCTGTATATTTTAAATATGGAGTAATTAATAACGTAACTATCGGATTAAATTCAATATTTTTGTTAAATATAACTTCATTTCCAATAAGCTACATATTATTATCTACATTTTTTACATATTTCCAATTCCCCCAATGGTCTTTCTCCAATTTAAACTTGATATTATCAACTAACCCATTTTTAAGAGGATTTTCAGAATTTTCTTTATCGTCAATCGATACTTCTCGTAAATAAGTAGTTCCGTCAGAATTTTTAATAGTTACAGTTCCAATTGCATTAGTATCTCTGTAATAAAGTTTAGCAGAAAAATTACTATCTAATATTGGACTATCGACTAATATTCCTTTATTTTCTGGAATATTATAATTACTTCTACTTAATAATGTTAAATTTTTAGAAGTTTTTCTATCAAATGTAAAGAATTTAGTATCAATATTTTCAGAATAACTTGGAATCCAACTATAGAATGTTATAAACTAATCTAATAATTCATTATAACATAAATTCCATACTTTTTCTTCATCTTTATAAATATCATCATAGAATGTAAACATTATATCTTTTTTATTATTATTATAATGGGTTTTTACATTCTTTAATCCTATAATAGGAAATAATTCTCTTTCACCTAAAGATATATTATCAATTAAGAATTTATTTACTTTAAAATCAGATAATATTTCAATTTGTTGACCTTTAACTCTCCAAATTTTCTTTGCTATAGTATCAACTCCATAAACATATCCAGCTTCACTTTTTACAATACTTTCCTACCATTGTGAACCGTAAGTATCACTAATAATTGTTAATTCTTCTGGAAGAACATTTTTAGTGTTTATAAATACAGGTTCTCCATCAGACTATCCAGCTAAAACACGTTCGTTAATAACAGCAACTCCTATAGCATGTTCAAATATTACTAATAAATATCCTTCGAATCCAACGAGTTTAATAATTCCTCCATATTCTTGAGAATAATCTCTAAAATATGTAGATAAAGATTCTCTATAATTATTTTTAAATGAATCCTAAATAGAAACTGCAGAGTATTGAATTCTATTTGAGAATGTATTTTTAATATAGTTTATATCATTCTATGCAAAATAACATTTAAATCCAAGATTAGCTCTATAAGCATCATTATACAAATATGAATCTGGCATTTTATTTTCACCTCTCCACATTAATCCACTTCTTGGATAAAAACTTCTAGGAGCTCCCATTAACGCTTCTTCTGAAACATACGAATGATCTTGAGAACGTAAAGCATAGTTTATAGAACTTTTTACTTTAAATGTAATCCAATTTCCTAATTGAACTGCATTTATATCCGATCTCGATATATTAGACCAATCAGTTGAATCTGCACCATAATGATCTTTCCATGTATCAGATTGAATAATTTGATCATTATTTGGCAAAGACGGATCATTAAAGTTTCTATTAAGTCTATATGTAAAAATATTTATATAACAATCACCTCTCCAACATACTAGTGTTTTATTTCCATTGGCATCGTTAGATAATCCATCAAAATTGTATCTATTAGAAATAGCATAAAATGGTTCA
>Ga0265300_10004010_pt1 | contig 11848 bp, 11 predicted proteins | sample AusTroGonzalo_MG_FD_193482 | JGI IMG/M metagenome (GOLD analysis project Ga0265300, IMG submission 193482) | Bovine rumen microbial communities from tropical cattle in Woodstock, Queensland, Australia - Gonzalo_03 | ecosystem: Host-associated > Mammals > Digestive system > Stomach > Rumen ... | reverse complement strand
CAGTGCGCACACCAATATCAGGAGCTCGCCCCGACCGACCCCGGAGACTCCGCCGCAGAGAAGATACGACCCCGCCAGCGCCAGCGCGACTGCCGCCCACAGTATGGCGGTGGTCCGCCGCCCGAAACCGAGCCCGAGGAGCGGCACGATCACGATGTAGAGAGAGGCGAGAAAGCCGCACTTGCCTGCCGATATATAACGCAAACTTGCCTGCTGGGTCACGCACGCCGCCGCGAGAACGAATCCGCACCAGCAGCCGCCCGTCAGCAACCGTTTCCGCGCCGCAGGCGGCACCTCCCCTGCCCTCGGCTGGACCTTTCCGCGTCGCGCGATGCCGAAAAGCGCCGCCACGACCGTGAGCGCCAGCGCGGCGACAAAGAGCCGCGTCGCGGTGAACGCCAGAGGCGGCAGGTGGCGCAGTCCGGCGCTCTGCGCCGAAAAGGCTCCGCCCCACAGCAACGCGACCGCGACCATCGCCGCGGTGCTCCAGAACTTTTTCATGCCGCTACTCGTGGGAAAGCCTCCCTGCCCCCGCTTTTTCAGCATTCGTACAGGAGAGCGTCGATGGCGGAAAAGATTTCCGCCGCCTCCGCCATGCGCCCCACACCGTCCGCGCCGCAGGCGACGTGTCCCGCGACGGGACCGCAGAAGCGGACGCCGCGCCGTTTCAGGATCTCCACGTTGTCGACGCAGGCGGGGTGGCTCCACATCTTGGGATTCATCGCGGGGGCGAGCAGCACCTGCCCCGCGAAGGTCGCCGCAAAGGTCGTCAGCGCGTCGTCGGCGATCCCGTGCGCGAATTTGGCGATGAAGTTCGCCGTGGCGGGAACCACCGCGAAGAAGTCGGCTTCGTCGGCGAGGGCGACGTGCTCCGGACGCCACTCGGTTTCCTCCCAAAGCGAAGTCACGACCTCGTGCCGCGAGAGGGTCTTAAAGGTCAGCGGCGTGACGAAACGCGTCGCATTATCCGTCATCAGCACCCGGACGTCGTACTTCTTGGCGAGTTTGCCGCAGAGGTCGGCGGCTTTGTAGGCGGCGATCCCGCCCGTCACTCCCAGAGCGATCACTTTTTGCCCCATGGCACACTCCCTTCGGCTATCACTTTGGTGCGCAGCCGGAACGAGCAGAACAAGCCTTCGAGCTCGTTCACGGCGGTCGCAAGATCGTCGTTGACGACGACATAATCGTAGAGGCGGAATTTTTCCAACTCGCGTTCGGCGGCGGCGAGGCGCAGCGCGAGCTGCTCCTCGGAATCGGTGGCGCGGCTGCGGAGCCGCGATTCGAGCACTTCGAGCGACGGCGGAGCGATCAGCACGAACACCGCGGCGTTGGCGAGCTCCACGTCGCGTTCGGCGGCTTTGCGGATCTGACCGGCGCCCTGCACGTCGATGTCAAGGATCACGTCGGCGCCGCGGCGCACGCGGTCGAGAACCTCGCTTTTCAAGGTGCCGTAGCGGTTGGCGAAGACGCGCGCCTCCTCGACGAAGCCGCCCGCCTGCGAACGCGCCTCGAACTCCTCCGGCGTGAGAAAGAAGTACTCCCGCCCGTGAAGTTCGCCGGGACGCGGCTTCCGCGTGGTGCAGGATATGGAAAACTCCAAGTCGGGCAGCCGTTTGCGTACCGCGCCGACCAGTGTGGACTTGCCCGCTCCGCTCGGACCGGAAAGCACGATCAGATTGCCGGTGCGAAAGATCGGTTCGCTCATGATTCAACAGACTCCTCAAAGACTCCGGGGCACTCCTTCTGCCAGCCGGGAAAGTTCCAACGCTCCGGGAAGTCGCGGCACTGGCGCGGCTTGACGGGATCGACGACGCATCGTGACAACCCGTCCGGGGCGACGTCCAGAAATATGCAGCTGCCGTCGGGGCGTTCGTCGAGCGACAGGCATTGGCGATCCGGCGACAATCGCGTCGAAGCGGCGGAAAACTCTTCCGCCGAAACCCCGAGAAACTTCGCGATGGCTTCAAGTTCGCCGGGAAGGAGTTTCACGCACCCCGCCCAGCGGCAGCACGCCCCGCAGCGGCGGCAGACGAACGCCATCTCGAACTTCCCGCGCTCAACGGAAAGTTTCGAAGGTCAGATCGTCGTCCTTGATGTCGAGCAGGAAAAAGCCGAGAACGAAGTCGACGAAATCCACGGGATGCACATACAGATCGCCATCGAGGAACAACCCCAGCGAACCGCCGAACGCCCAGTAGTCGCGCGGTCCCTCGAAGAAGTCGTAGACGCGCTGGATGGGTTCAGGGAAGCCGACGCGGGTTTCGACGTAGCGCTCGATCAGCGGAGTGCTTTCATACACGGTGAAATCTTCCGCGCCGACGCAGATGAACGACCAGTACCATCCCTCTTCGAGACCGAAACCGTACTGGCGGTTGTGGATCTTGTACGCCTTGGCGGTCCAGCCGATACCGAGACCGACGTCGATGGCGCGGGTCGCCATCAGCCGCGCTTCGACCGTGGGACCGAAGCCGAGGGCAACGCTGAAGGTGTCGAGCGCGTCGATGATCCGGTTGGGAATGTAGAAGACCAGCCGTTCTTCGATGGTGGCTCCCTGGACCGGGGAACCGAAGACTCCGGCCGCAACGACCGCCAGTGTCAGCAACAGTTTTTTCATAGATATATCTCCAAATCAGTGGATTGGTTGACTACTTTAGCACAAAAACCATACCTATGCTTAAACTAACCTCTTGAGAGCATTTTTACAAGTCCCGGCGCGCAAAAAAACGCCGTAAAAACCGGAATCACGCCGCTGCGCGGAAGAAAATCGGCGCCATTTCTTGACATTTGCGCCCAACCGACCTATATTATGTGGCAAACATGCCGCGGGGTAGAGCAGTGGTAGCTCATCAGGCTCATAACCTGAAGGTCAATGGTTCGATTCCATTCCCCGCTACCAATTAAACTCGAGCGCCGAAGTTCGTAAAAGGGCTTCGGCTTTTTCATTTCATGAAATGCCGAGCCTCTTTTACTTCATCGCCCACGTCAAATGCGGGGCATTTGCGGGGCGATTGCGTCCGGCTGACGCCGTACGCACTTCGGCTTCGCCTCGTCCATTCCCCGCTAACGCAATTTTTTGGAAAAGGTTTTTTCGGACCGGGACTGGCTTCGGCTTTTTCATTTCATGAAATGCCGAGCCACTTTTACTTCATCGCCCCCCGTCAAATGCGGGGCATTTGCGGGGCGATTGCGTCCGGCTGGCGCCGTACGCACTTCGGCTTCGCCTTGTCCATTCCCCGCTACTTCAAAATTGAGGAAGAATAGATATCGCTAACGCTCCCGACACTTCGGCTGCGCCTCGTCCATTCCCCGCTGCGCGAAACAAGGTGAAGACCTTTGACCTTCAGGTTATGAGCCAGAGGGAGATGTCACCTCCGGAGAGAGGATGTGTCGAGTTTTCATCGTCCGCCGGTTCTCTCCGGAGTCCTTCGATCACCCCTGAAAAGCCCTTGAAATCCTCTCTGTCTCTCTGTTTTTTGCGTGCTGCAGAGAATGACTAGTCCTTCTCCTTGCTGTCCAAGCAATAGACAAAACCACCTCTCTCTCGCGCGTGTAAACGTAAATGCATACTGTGAAACCGTATCGCTCCAGTCACGGTTTTTGGAAAAAATCGGAAATCACTGTTGTAAAAAATCAAAATGGAATTAATTTATATTAGATGTTTGTCGGCATGGTTGTCGATAGCTTAACGGTTAAGCTATTCACTGACGAAGTCATATCATTAAACGCAACACTAAATAATTGGGGAAAATCATGGCAGAAATAAACTTAGATACAAAATTGGTGGGTGATATTCAAGGACACTTTTTCGTTCCTGATTATCAGCGAGGTTATCGTTGGGGCAAGACTGAAGTAGAGACGCTTCTTAACGACATTTATGAGTATGGCAGCAAGCCAAAGAAAACTGAAAATGACAATTATTGTCTGCAACCAGTTGTTGTAAGAAATTTGGGAGATAAATTTGAGCTGATTGACGGGCAACAGCGTCTTACAACGCTCTATCTTATTTACGTGTTCATGAACAAGGTAAGCAATGGTTTCATGAGTGAGCCGAAGTTTACGCTTTCATACGACACACGCAAGGAATCAGCTGATTATCTGCAAAATCCAGATGAAACCAAGAGCAACAACTATATAGATTTCTTTTTTATCTATAATGCTTATAAAACTATTGAATATTGGTTTTCACAAAAAGGGAAACTTCAGTCAACATTGACGAATATCAACAAATATTTCGACGAGTGCGTGAAAATCATTTGGTATGGAGTGCCTGATTCGGAAAACGGATATGACCTTTTTACCCGATTAAACATTGGTAAAATCCCGCTTACAAGCTCGGAACTTGTAAAGGCCTTGTTTCTCAAAGGTGAAAGTGAAAACGCTATCCGTCAAGAAGAACTGTCGCTAGAATGGGATAATATGGAAAAAGAGCTGCACAACGATGAGTTTTGGGGATTCCTTACCAATTCCGAGACAGACAGCTATCCCACCCGAATCGATTTGGTCTTGGATCTGATTTCAAAAAAAACAGAAGCCGATAAGGAAACATACAGAACTTTTTTCTATTTTGACGAAGCGCATAAAAACGGGAAAAGCCTTGAAGAAATTTGGGACGAAATCCAACATCGGTTTCTGACGCTGAAGGAATGGTTTTCCGACCATGAATTCTTCCATAAAATTGGCTACTTGATTGCAAGTCATTCCAAGAGTCTGATTGATATTTTGAACGATTACTCCGATAAGTCAAAGACAGAATTTCGGCAATATTTAGATGAGAGCATAAAAGAAAGCGTAAATTTCAAAAAGTCTCTTCTCGAATTGGATTACGAACACGATTACAACGAGATTAAAAGACTGCTTCTTCTTTTCAATGTAGAATCCGTACGCAGGATAGACGGCAAAAAGCGAAGATTCCCTTTTGGCCGTCACAAGAAAGAAAACTGGAGCCTTGAACATATACATGCTCAACATTCAGAGGGTTTGCAAACCAATGAAAAAAGAAAAGAATGGCTGAATGCCCATATTAAATCATTGCAATCAATCGGACAACAGGACAAATTGATTTCTGATATGGAGAAGTTGGTAAAAGACATTACAGAGAACCCGAAAACCGCGAAAGTGAAAGAACTGTTTGAACCATTACAACAAAAAGTGGTTGAGGCGCTTTCTCCCAAAGATGGAGATTCGGACTTTGTACATCAGTTATCAAACATGGCTTTGCTTTCTTCAGGACAGAACTCTGCTGTGAGCAACTTTACGTTTGATGCCAAGCGGAATCTTATTTTGAAAATGGATAAAGAAGGTTCGTATATTCCATTCTGCACAAAGATGGTATTTCTGAAATACTATTCGGCGGAAGATACCAACTTGCATTTCTGGAGCAAAATCGACAGAGATGCTTATACCAAAGCCATGCGCCAAATTTTGGACACATATATGCCAAATGCAATAATGGAGAACGAGTAAATTTATGGAAACAAAGACTTTCAAGACGTTATTCTATCCAGAAAATACAACGGAAAAAGAAATTAAAATCAACAAGATAGAGATCCCCAAAATCCAACGGGACTATGCTTATGGGCGAACGGATGAGAAAAACAAGCGCAAGAGGGAACGCTTTTTGGATTCTCTCTTTGATGCGGTTTGTGGAACTCCGATTACGCTTGATTTCATTTATGGAGACATCAAGAATAATACATTAACCCCGCTTGATGGTCAACAAAGGCTGACAACACTTTTTTTGCTGTATTGGTATGCTTCAAAAAAGGAAGATATCGCAGAAACTGACTTCTTGAAATGTTTCAGCTATGAAACAAGGCCATCCTCCAGAAAATTCTGCGAAGCAATAACCACCAAATCTTTCAAGTTGGAAAACGGCAAACCATTGTCGGATCAAATCAAGGACAAAAACTGGTTTCCGCTTGAATGGCAGCATGATGCCACAATCTCCTCAATGCTCGAAATGCTGAATGCAATTCAAGTAAAATTCGCATCTGTTGATAATCTTTATGAAAAACTTGGAAACATCTCTTTCTATTTTCTGCCAATCGAAGATATGGGACTGACCGATGAGCTTTATATAAAGATGAATTCAAGAGGAAAGCCCCTGACCCAATTTGAGCATTTCAAGGCAGAATTTGAAAAACGTCTTAATTTGGCTGATAAAACGATGGCCAAACGTATCAGCTCAAAAATTGACAGGGAATGGACGGATTTGCTGTGGCAATATCGTAATAGTGGATTAGGTGACGATAGCGATAACACCACCGACGATGAGTTTTTGCGCTATTTCATTTTTATATGCAACATTATCTGCTATAGGAATGGCGATAGTCCCAAAACGAGCGATGAATTTGATTTGGTGAGAGATTTCTTTACCATTCAAGGAGACAGCGAGGAGGAGAAAGAACAAAGCAAAAAGCGAGTGGTTGAAAATGCTGAAGTACTTGAAAGCTTTTTCGACTGTTGGTTGGACGAAAGCAAAAAGAGTGTCCCCATCCAAGATTTCTTTGAGTCTTTTGCTTCCAAAGAGCATTTGATAGGCAAGATAAAAACGAATTATAACGTCAACCTACTGGAAGATTGTCTTAGAAATTATGCGGACATTATTGGAAAAAACAGACGTAAGTTCACATTGAACCAAATCATTCTTTTGTATGCATTCATCATATACCGCCAAAACCTGACAGCTGTTTCCGAAAATGACTTCCGCAGACGTCTGCGTATAATAAACAATCTGATATTGAACTCTTCGGACCAAATAAGCGACAGCGAAGACCGTCAAGGCGGCAACCGTTTGCCTGCTATTTTACGTCAGGTCGATAGCATCATATTAAGAGGTTTAATAGCGGATAGTGAAACTGTTCGTGGCATTAACTTCAATCCATTGCAACTTGAGGAAGAAAAGGTTAAACTGGACTGGACAAAAAGCAATTCCGACAAGGCCGAAGCACTTTTTGCATTGGAAGATCATGAACTGCTCTATGGACAAATTTCAATTGTCGGATTAGACCATCCTGAACATTTTGATCGGTTTGAATCGTTGTTCAAGTGCGATTGGGATTTGGTTGATTGCGCGTTATTTACCATTGGAGACTACAAGCAAAAAGAGCGGAATGGCTGGCGTTATCAGTTAGGGGCTTCCATGAGCGATGGTTTTGCTTGGAAAACATTATTTCACAAAAGCGAGAGCCTCTCTGGTTTTGAGAACACGAAACGAGTGCTGAATGAGTTGCTAGAATTAGCACCCCATGCCACGGATGCGTATCTGAAAGAATTAATTGGCGACTATGTGAAAAGTTGTGAAAACAACAAGGCATTCCCTTGGACTTACTACTATATGAAATACGAAGTATTCCGTACTGGCCGTTATGGGAAATATTGGTGGAGCGACTTTGATAAATCGCCGTATGCTTTTACAACTATTTACCAAAGCAAAAATGCATCAGAAAACTCGTATAATCCGTTCTTGAAAGCTGTGAACGACAATGTGTCGCGAGAACATTATGGTAATCGCATCTGGCTTAGCGATGTGAAATTCTTGAGAGAAACACAATCATCGTATCAAGTGGTCTCCAATGATGAAAATGAAAATGTGCTTGAAGAAATCAATATCGCTCAAAATGAGAATGGGCTGGATACGGAAAATCGCATTGAGAAAATGAAGAGTATTTTTATAACACTATAATTTTTCACAGTCGTCCCTTAACCACTGAAATCAGCAATTGTCTTGAAAAACAGAGAGTAATTTTTATTTTCTTGCGTTTCCGCTACCAATCGAAACCGAGCCGACGAGAAGTCGGCTTTCTTTTTGTCCGCAAATTCCGTTGTACCACAGCACTTTACGAAATGCCCCAAGTCTCCGCGTCCCTGCGTTTCGGGGTAAAATCGGGCAAAAACCTCTCTGATTCTCTGTTTTCATGAAAAAGAGAAGGACGCAGTCCTTCTTTGCAAGTTACTGCCGTTCAACGAAGTCATCAATTCGTTTCAGGGAAGTTCACTTGGAGAGGCGTATTTCGATAACCGCGGAATCGGTACCGACCGGTAAAGACAGCAAAAGACGCGGCGCGGCGAAGGCTCAGTTGCCGTTCTGCGTGAGCTCGAGCTTGATCTTGCGGTAGGGCTTCGGGAACTCCTCGGGCTTAAGCGACGCGAGGCGTCTGGTCGTCCCTTCCTTCTTCGCCTGCGCGTAGTACCAGCACTTGAATTCGAGGACCTCCAGCGTCTTTTTCAACTCCCCGATCTGCTGCAGCACCGACGCTTTTTCACGCTGAAAGAACGCCAGTCGCGCGTCGATGGAGGCGTCGCCCTGCTTGACGAGTGCGATGAACTCCCGGATGCCGGAGATGGAGACGCCCGCTTTTTTCAGGCAGTGGATGAAGTTCAGAAACTCCAGATCGCTCTCCTTGAACATCCGGATCCCGCCCGTCGTCCGTTCGACGCAGGGGAGCAGCTGCTCCTTTTCGTAGTAGCGCAGCGTGGAAGCGGGTATCCCCAGCTTCTTCGACATTTCGCCGATCGTGTACAGCATGAAAAAACCTCGAAAAAAAAGTTTTTCGCCCTTGACTTAAAGCGTGCTTCAAGATGTATATTCAACTGTAATATAGCCTGAAGGCATATGTTTGTCAAACGCAAACGGGCGGCCGAAGCCGCCGACAACCGGAAAGGATTGCAGAATGGATCGACGGGATTTTCTGAAAAGCGCACTGGCACTCGCGGCACTCGCGCCGCTGGCAAAACTCCACGCCAAGGCGGGCGCGGACGGCGACAAGAGTTCCGACATCGTCTCCGGACCGGGAGTCACCCGCCGGCGCTTCAAGAATACGGCGATGACGCTGCCGCTTCTCGGCTTCGGCTGCATGCGGCTGCCGCGGCTCTCGCCCGACAAACCCGATATCGACGCCGCCACCGCCGCAAAAATGATCGACATGGCGATGAAAGCGGGATGCAATTACTTCGACACCGCCTACATGTACCACAACGGTCTCAGCGAGCGCTTTCTCGGCGAAGCGCTGAAAAAGTATCCCCGCGATTCGTATTACCTCACCGACAAGATGCCGGTGTGGTTCGCCCAAGACCCCGGCGACATCGAAAAGATCTTCAAGGAGCAGTTGAAGCGCTGTCAGACCGAATATTTCGACTTCTATCTGGTCCATTCGCTGGACGAGAACCACTGGAGTATGGCGCAGCAGCTCCGCGCCTGCGAGTTCCTCGACAAGATGAAGCGCGAGGGCAAGATCCGCAAACTCGGGTTTTCGTTCCACGACAGGCCGGAAGTGCTGAAGAAGATCGTCGCCGCGCGGCCGTGGGACTTCGCCCAGATCCAGCTCAACTATCTCGATTGGGAGCTTTACCGCTCGCGCGAGCAGTACGAGATACTGACCGAAGCGGGCATCCCGGTGATCGTGATGGAGCCGCTGCGGGGCGGCGCACTCGCCACACTGTCGCCCGATGCGGCGGCGGTACTGAAAAAAGCCGATCCGGACGCGAGCTGCGCCGCGTGGGCTCTGCGCTACGTCGGAAGTCTGCCGAACGTGCTCTGCATCCTCTCCGGGATGACGCTGCCCGAGCACGTCGCGGACAATCTGCGCACCTTCACCCCCTTCAAGCCGCTCTCCGACGCCGAGCGCAAGGTGCTCGGCGAGGCGTTGATCGCCTACCGCAAGCGTCTCGCCATACCGTGCACGGCATGTCGTTACTGCATGCCGTGTCCGGTGGGGGTCGAGATCCCCAAGATATTCGGGCTCTACAATCAGTACAAGATCTCGGGCAACCGCTGGCTCTTCAACAACAACTACCGGGCGATCGACGAGGATTCGCGCGCCTCGGCGTGCGTCGCGTGCGGCGCGTGTCTGAAAAAATGTCCGCAGAAGCTCGACATCCCGAAATTCATGAAGCAGATCGCCGGAGAATTCGAGAGATAAGTATCAAAGAAAGGGAAAATATCATGAACAAGCTGATCGCAGGGGGATTTATGATCGCGGGGATCTTGGCGGGATGCACAAATACCGATGCCGCGGTGGCGGAGCCGGTCGCGGTGGAAAAAGGCAAAGTCGCGGTGGTCTACTTCTCGTGGAGCCCGGACGGCAACACCCGCTTCGCGGCGCAGACCATCGCGGCGAAAGCCGGCGCGAAGCTCTTCGAGATCAAGACGGAAAAACCATACAGCTCGAACTACCGCACCTGCTGTGACGAGGCGAAGCCGGAATGTTACGGCAAACAGCTTCGTCCGATCCTGCCGATCGAAGGTCTCGACCTCACGCAGTATGACGTGATCTTCGTCGGCACGCCGAACTGGTGGGGAACGATGGCGCCGCCGGTGCGTACGTTCGTGGCGCAGAACGCCGCCGCGCTCAAGGGCAAGACCGTCTGTCTCTTCCAGACCAACGGCGGGGGCGGGATGCAGCGGTGCGGCAAGGAGTTCGCCGAACTGGTCCCGGATTCCAAAGTTCTCCCGGCGCAGGCATTTTCCGGCAGTTCGGTCCGGAGCAGTGTCAAGGAACTGGAGAAATTCGTCACTGACCGCGTCACGGTGAAATAACGGCAGGAAAGGCTGAAAATGAAAATATTGTCCATTATGTTGGCGATCCTGTCGGGAATAAGCATCATGGCGCAGGAACTCAAACTGGAAACAAAGTGGGACAAAACATTCCCGAAATCGGAAAAGGTCGAACACTGCAAGGTGACGTTCAAAAACCGCTTCGGCATCACGCTTGCCGCCGATCTTTACAAGCCGAAGAACGCTTCGGGGAAACTCCCGGCGATTGCGGTCTCGGGGCCTTTCGGTGCGGTCAAGGAACAATCCAGCGGGCTCTATGCGCAGACGCTTGCTGAACGCGGATTCCTGACCATCGCGTTCGATCCTTCCTATACGGGAGAATCCGGCGGAACGCCCCGTTATGTGGCGTCTCCGGACATCAACACCGAGGATTTTCAAGCCGCAGTGGACTATCTGGTCTCTCGAAATGACGTCGACCCGGACCGCATCGGCATTCTCGGCGTCTGCGGCTGGGGCGGATTGGCGATCAACGCCGCCGCCATCGACACCCGGATCAAGGCGACTGTCGCGGTCACGATGTATGACATGACCCGCGTGATCGCCAACGGTTACAACGACGCGGATGACAATCCGCAGGCGCGGCAGAAACTCCGCAAGGCACTGAACGAACAGCGCACGAAAGACTATGCGGCGGGCAGCTGTGAACGCGCGGGCGGCGTCATCGACCCGTTGCCCGCCGACGCCCCGCAGTTCGTCAAGGACTATCACGCCTATTACAAGACCCCGCGCGGCTATCACCCCCGTTCCCTCAATTCGACGGACGGCTGGAACAAGACCTCCGCGCTTTCGTTCCTGAATGCGAAACTGCTTGCGTATGCGGGCGAGATCGAAAGCGCGGTCATGATCGTCCACGGTGAAAAAGCGCACTCGCGCTACTTCGGGGAAACGGCGTTCAAAATGCTTAAAGGTGACAACAAGAAGCTCCTCATCGTTCCCGGCGCGGTCCATTGCGACCTTTATGACGGCGGCGGCAAAAACGCCATTCCCTTTGACCAGATCGAAGCGTTCTACCAAGAATATCTGCGCTGAAGCTGGAGTTTGACATGAAAAAAGTTCTCATCATTTCCGCATCCCCCCGCAAGGGGGGAAATTCCGATCTGCTCTGCGACGAGTTCGCGCGTGGCGCGGTCGAAGTCGGACACGAGGTGGAGAAGATCCGCCTCGCCGAAAAGAAGATCGGTTACTGCACCGGGTGTTATGCCTGTCAGAAGCTGAACCGCTGCGTCCAGAAGGACGATGCCAACGAGCTGGTTGAAAAGATGCTCTCCGCCGACGTAATCGTGCTGGCGACGC
>Ga0265300_10004009_pt1 | contig 11850 bp, 25 predicted proteins | sample AusTroGonzalo_MG_FD_193482 | JGI IMG/M metagenome (GOLD analysis project Ga0265300, IMG submission 193482) | Bovine rumen microbial communities from tropical cattle in Woodstock, Queensland, Australia - Gonzalo_03 | ecosystem: Host-associated > Mammals > Digestive system > Stomach > Rumen ... | reverse complement strand
AAAAATGAAAGGAGTTTTTATTATGGAAAATAAGGTTGATGGCGCCAACAAGCAAGGTTCCCGCTGGTTAAGTTTGGATATGAGTACTACTAGTACAGGATGGGCGCTTTGGGAAGGTAATAAGATAAAGGAATATGGATGTATTATGGCAGATAAAGGGCAACCGCTCAATAAGAGGATACATAAGATGTGGGAAGGATTAGAGGGAGTGTTGAGTAGATATGAGATTAAGAAGGCTATTGTGGAAGACCCCCTCCCCCGCACAAGTTTCAATACAAATGAAGCAACTTATAGAGCATTAAATTGGTTGCAAGGATATGTTGGTGTTATGTTAAAGGATAGAGGTATTGAAGTTGAGTTTGTTATGCCTAATAGCTGGAGAAGTAAGATTGGTATTAAGACAGGTAGAGGGCATAAGAGAGATGAGTTAAAGGCAGCAGATATTCAATGGGTTACTGAACATTTTGGCTTTGATGTTAATGATGATATTGCAGATGCTATTGGCATTGGCTTTAGCACGATAGACAGCGCTTTCTGAGTTTGTATATATGTGTGAGTATTTTGGCTCCGAGATCTAAGGATCTTGGAGCTTTTTCTTTTTTCCGGAATATTGGTGATATTATATTATATTTTTATACGCTTTTTGGTTTTGATATTGCTTCCTATTGTTTTTGATATTGCTTCCTATACTTGGAATGTGGTGGCAAAGCCAATTTTTCAAAATTGTTTATACAATTCCTACAATACACTCCCCCTTTTGATCATTTTCTATACTATTTGAAGAAAACAATCAAATTGTTTACACAATTTCAAACAACACCCCCAGTTGTCAGACAACTTCAAAAATTGTGTGAAAGTTAGACACAATTCAACAAATTGTCTGAAAAGATCCGGGGGTTGCGGCAAACTGTATGACTTTAAAAAATACCTATTTTTTTTCAAAAAACCTATTGACAGAACTAAAAAAAAGTGGTATTATTTAGACAGTTCAAAAGAGAACTAAAAAAAAATAGAAAAGGGGTACAAAATTATGATGAAGTACAACACAAGAAAAGAAGTAAATGCAAAGGGTGAGGAGTTATTGGATAAGCTTAATACTTTATGTGAGGAGATTAAGAACTTTATCTATAATGAGGACGTCGATATTGACAACCTTGAAGTTATAGAAGAGTATGGCAAGTGGAATACCTTATTCTACAACAGAGTTATTAAGCATCAGTGATAAGCAAGGGGGCGGGCATACCGTCCGCCCCTTAAAAAAAAGAAAGGGGATTAGACTTATGTATTATTCAAAACATTTCGACAAAAACAGTGTAGTTGTAAAGGGTAGTTATAAGAATGAGGTTATATACCTTAGTTTTGAGGATTGCGATTTTGAAGAAGTTGTTAAAATGCAAGCAGGCAAGGAGTATGACAGGGATGTAGTATCGGACATTATGTATGATATACTCATAGCATTTGACAGTGATGATTTTGAAATGGTTTATCATTATGAAGTAGTATTCTGTATCAATCATACTGATTGGGTAGGTTGTAGTGGTGAGTGGGTATAAACCCACTCACACCTAAAATAAAAGAAAGGGGATAAAAGTTATGTATAAGTTGTATGTAAGAATGGTTTATGGCGCGTTGGTTATTATTGAGGGTTATGATGAGGCTACAATGTTTTTGGAAGAACATGCGGATACAATAGCATACATCATCAAAGAAGTAGTTAAGGCATAATGAATAAAGCTGTCCTATCGGCTATACGGGGAGAAAAGGGGATAAAGATGATAAGAGAAATTAATGGGAAATTTTTTGAGGATGTAAAACGCAATAGCAAGTTAGGACAGAGTATTATATTACAATACAATAGCAATCGAACGAAGAGTTTTGGGGAATTATACAAAAACCCCTCAAACGAAAAGAAAGCTATACAGAGAGATTGGAAGAGATTTTTTGGGGATTTTGTTAGTGAGAAATATATGGGAAATTGCTATACCTTTTCAATATATGCTAAGGTATTCGAAGATGAGGTTTATTTCCTTATCACACCTACTCACAACTACATAGTAATAGCATAAAATAAAGTCTGTCCTACCGGACATATACGGGGAGAAAGGTAAATTATGAATAAGAACGGATTAGGATTATTAAGTGTAGTAACGAAGAATAGTAATGTTGATATTGACTTATTCTTTTTGGCTAAGCGTGACTTGACTAAGATATTGAATTATATGTGCAGAAAAGACATGTGCATCAACGACCTTGTATATATTGATGATAATGAGGAGTTGCAAACATTGCCTATAGAGGATATTGAAAAGGCAATAGCAACATTAAGAATATTGGGATTATATGGAGAGGATAACAATATCACCAACTAAATAACTGCGGCGGGCGCTCATAGGAGCGCCTTACCCCATTTTGGGCGGCGCGGTAGCAGCGGTCTGTGCCCGCAGCGCGCCGCTGAACAGAACACTGGAATTGTCTGATAATTATAGACACGGCTTGGAATTGTCAGACAACTGGATCCAACATCCCAAAAAGTTGCACAATAAGAAGCCAAAAAGTGCTTGACACGGGGAATAATCGGTGGTATAATAAGGGTGTAGACAAGAAGAGGGGTGGTAGCTATGCCCACTATACACAGAAGGAAAGAGGTAGCAAGATGCAGAGATTATTCGGTGATGAAATTATTATTAAGGCTCATACGAGAGCTAAGGCGTACAACCAGGAACGTTCTACTTATCGCTTCGTAGTACATGACTACGAGTTAGAGGATAAGTGGAGAGTAACACGAGATGTACTGGAACTGATTCCCAGTGACGAGGAGCTTTTAAGCATAGAGGTTGCTGATGATGAAACTACAATGTATGGGGAGTATGTTCACTCCTCAGACGAGGAGTTCGAGGACTGCATGGAGAACATCGGAGCAACTGCTGACGGGGATGATATGTTCGAAGACTTCTACGAGAGCTTCTATGGAGATATGGATGCGTTTTTAGACGAGTTCGGAGAGGGTGACCTCTACTGAAACTCACCAAAGGGGCGAAAGCCCTCTTTTTGTTTTGCCCGCGCGCGCCCGCCTGTCGCGCGCGGTTTTTGTCATAATAGAAGTTGTCTGACAATTCGAGATCTGGATCAAAATAATCTGACAATTAAGCTAAAAATCCTGAAAAGTCTAACAGGCAAATATCAAAAAAGGTATTGACTTTTCCGTATATAGGTGTTATAATAGTATCATCAAGAGAGGGAAAGACCTCACAAGAAAGGAAGGACTTACTTATGAAGAATTATGTATTCACACTTGTTACCCTTGCAGACCCCGATGATATTATCATCTCACGTACCTTTACTGGCGACCTTTCTACTTGTATGAGTAAGTATAAGGCAGTTCTTCGTAGCGACCTTCGTCCTATCATCCTTGCTACTGATATAGCAGATGACAAGGGTTGCGTTATCTTCCGCACCACCAATAGGGGTGAGGATGCTATGGCTTGGCTCCGTGGCATTGATTGGCACTATGATGATGTGCGCTCGCGCTTTGTGAGGTTCTTTGAATGACCTCACTCCCAAACACAGGGCAGAGTTTTCTCTGCCTTTTTTTCTTTTGGCTCGGCGCGGGCGTTCGTCGCGCCGAGCTTTTGGCTTTGTATGAGTTGTCTGACAATTTTATCATCGGATCCAGAGTTGTCTGACAATAAGCTGGATTCCCGCAAAAAGTTTAACTATAATTAGTTAAAAAAACGCTTGACATTTTTATTATTTAGGTGTATAATTAGCTTACAAGGTAAGGAAAGGAAGGTAAAACAAATGATTAACATTCGTTCACTCAAAAAGTTAGGTAACAATGACGGTTTAACACTCAAGAAGGGCAACAAGATATTCTATAAAACCGGGTATCAGGTAGCAACAGAAGGCAAGCAGACAACCGATATGCGCGAAGCTATGAGTTTTATCAAAGAATACAAGGGTGATTGCGGTATCTGGTTAGAGAATGGTATCTGGTATATAGACAAAAGTCACAGAGTATCAACAAAAAAGGAAGCCTTAGAAGTTGGTAGGGCTTGCAAGCAGATTTCAGTTTTGAAGTGGTCGGATATGAGCTTGGTGTACTGCTAATGCAGTACACCATATATAGAAAGGAGATAAGATATGAATATTGAAGTTATTTACTCAATGGAACGCAAGACGTGGAATGTATACGTTAATAACGAGTGGTACTTTGAAGGTACTTTTGAACAGTGTCAGGATGTAGCTATTAACTGCCAGTTAGGTTTGCTCATGGGTGATGATATGGTGTGTCCGGGATATGAAGAGTATTAAGGGGGTGAAAGATATGTACAATGTAGAATTTTTCTATTCAGAAGAGCGCGGAGCGTGGGAAGTAGTTGTTGATGGTGAATGGTACTTTGAGGGTACTTATGAGCAAGCTGAAAAAGTAGCTGAATCATTTTGGTTCAGTGATGAAGATTAATTCACAGGGCAGGCTGAAAGCGAATCCTCCTTCGGTCTGCCCGTTTCGATTGTCTTTTTGGCTCAGCGCGGCCGGGCGTCGCGCTGAGTTTTACACAATAGTACAATAGTCAGACAATTTTAGGATCCGACCGGAATTGTCAGACAATAGCATCAAAAATCCTGAAAAGTTTAACTATAATTACTCAAAAAAATACTTGACATTTCTGTTTTTTGAGTGTATAATAAGAGTGTAAAGAAAAGGAAAGGAAAGGTGCAAAGCCTATGAAGAAGAACTACACAAAGGAACAGTTAACAAGAGCTATTGGTGATTTATTGTTTCTCTCCACATACGGAGATGATTCAGACGAGCAATCGCTCAAAATTGCAGTTGAAGTTTTAAAGGAAAAATTAGAAGAAGTAAAGAGAGAGGAGAATTGATTATGAGTACAAGTATTATATGGTGGGAAGCAAGATGTCCGTTCTGCGGAAAAAGAAATAAGTTGGCAATTTCAGCAAAGGGGTATAAAGCATGGACGAGTGGTGCTATGGTACAGGATGCGTTCCCCGAACTTGGTGCTAATGAGAGGGAGTTCCTCATAACTGGAATGTGTGCAAAATGCCAAGATGATGTTTTTGGCGATAATGATGACAAGGAATACTCATTCGAAGTTACCGATAATGAAATAGCTTTGTTGGAGTATTTAGACCAATACTAACCCTTTTCCTTCCTTAACCCCTGCGGGAACCGCGGGGTTTTTTTTTGACTGCGCGCCGAGGGTCGTGGCGCGCAGTTGTCAGAATATTCAGACAATTCACACAATTTCGCCAGCAACTTGAAATTGTCAGACAATTAGACTAAAATTCCCAAAAAGTCACAACAGAATTACCTAAAAAAGTGCTTGACTTAATGATTAATCGGTGATATAATAAGAGTGTAAAAGGAAGGAGGCGGTAGCCATGACTAAGATTATGGGACAGTATCAAGCGATTATCCGTGAAGTGGACGGAACAGAACATGGTGCTATTATCTATGCAAAAGATAGAGAAAGCGCGTGTGAAAAGGCAAAGTCTTTAGTAAAGAATGGTGCGATTGTAGGCATAAGATTTTCACAGTTAGTATTGGTTAAAGGAGAAGAAAAATGAGCGAGAATGAGAAGATTTTAAAGGATAAAATTTTAAGAAACAACGTGGCTATGTTATTTAAGCTTCAAGACCTTATTTTAGAGGTATGTGATGAAGATGATTGGGATTTATGGTTGATGTTAGGACTACCGGACGAAATTGAATACGAGGATGCGGTAGAGCTTTTTAGGGACATGCCCGAACACATCACCCAGTGCTACAAATTAGCACTCAAGATTTTAGGACATTACAGCATTTAGCTTTCCCCTTTCTTGGCACTCTGCGGAGTGCCTTTCTTTTTGGCTCGTGGCGTGCGGGCGCCGCCACGAGTTTTCACAATATTAGGAATATTCAGACATTTTCTGGCTCGAAACTGAATTGTCAGACTATTGATCCGTTTTCCTATAAAAGTCTAACACTAATTACTTAAAATAGTGCTTGACATTTCCATTATTAGGGTGTATAATAAGTATGTAAACAAGAGAGAGGTACAAAGTACCAAATACAAAAGGAAAGAGGTAAAACTTATGACAGCAGTAGCTTATTCAATCGGAACATTCACAACGAAGTCTTATGCAGAAGCATTAGCAGAAAAGGAAAGAACAGGACTTTCTATAGTCCGTCACTACATCCCTATACCCGAAGTGCCTGCACTTGATGAAGAAGCAAAAAGATTAAGGGATATTAGAGTTGCAAAGAGAAAGGGGGCGAAATAAATGTTAATTGAACGTGAACCTATTGATGTTGATGAGGAATATTTGCTTACAGAGATTATTAAAGCTTTGATTTTTAAACTGCCTGATGTAGTCGATGAAGTAGTCGAAGAAAGCACCTATAACTCAATCCTTGGTATAGGAGAACTTGAAGAAGTAAAAAATGCTATGTATGATTATACAGAAGAACAGCTTTTAAGTCTAAACAAAAAATAACCAACACCAGAGAGAGGTTTTACCTCTCTCTTTCCTTTTTGACTGCGCGCCGAGGGTCGTGGCGCGCAGTTTTCAGACAATTCAGAATATTCAGACAATTCCGGATCGAGATCACAATAGTCAGACAACTCACCGAAAATCCCGAAATAATTTAACGATAAAATAGCCAAAAAACGCTTGACTTTTCCGTTTTTTGGGTGTATAATTAGTACACAAGGTAAGGAAAGAGAGGTATAAAAAATGAGTAAGAATAAAGCATTGGTATTTGATATGGACGGAACAATAGCTAACTTGTATGGTGTAGATAACTGGTTGGAAGATTTAAGGGCAGAGAACGTACGTCCGTATGAGATAGCAAAACCTATGTATGATATGGTTGAATTGAATACCATACTTGAAATGTTAAAAGGTTTTGGCTATAAAGTGATTGTAACAAGTTGGTTAGCAAATGGTAGTTCTGACAACTATAAAGCAGAAGTTGCAAGGGTAAAGCGTGAATGGTTGGCAAGATATGAGTTCCCTTTTGACGAAGCATATATGGTAGACTATGGAACACCAAAAGAAGAAGTTACAAGAGCAGAAAAGTTTATAGAACAGATACTTTTTGATGATAATGAAGATGTTCGGAATGGTTGGGATTTAGGTAGAACGATAGACGCTAATAAAAGCATAATTGATTTCTTGATAGATTTAGTTGCAAGAGAAATAATGAACTACACTTAATGGGGGTGAATATTATGAAGATAACTTATTTTTCATTTAACTGCGGTGCGCTATGTACCGCAAAAGTTCCAAAAGATTTTGAAAAAGAACTTAAAGAAAAATGGAAGAAATATGAATATAAAGGGCAGGCAGGTATAAACACCTTTAAAGATTTTGTAGAAGCTATGTATTCATTTAATTTATAGGGGGTAAAAATAATGATGACTATTTTAATTATATTTTTAACTGCTTACATTTCTATAGGAATTTTTCTTTTCGTTGGTGAAGCACTGCATTGGATAACTATTTGGAGTGACCCACTATGCTATATATTTTGGTGGTATATAATACCTTTTGGCAGATTAGGATATACAATCTATAAAAAAATAAAAAGAAGAAAAAAGAAATGATATTTCTTTCATGTAGTTGCGGTAAAGACCAAAGACCGCTATTAACTTAAAAATAAACAGGAAGGCGCAAGCCTTCCTTTCCTTTTAGCCGTGCGGTGACTGGCGCGCCGCACGGCTAAACAGAATTGTCAGATAATTCAACTATTTCGATCCGAATTGCGCAACTTTAGGAAAAATGAAAAATTATCCCAAAAAGTGCTTGACATTCTCAAAATTTAGGTGTATAATTAGTTTACAAGGTAAGGGAAAGAGAGGTTAAGAAAATGAAAGAGAAAATTGTAACAAACGCGCAGTATTTAGTCTTTGTACTTCTGATTTTAGGTCAGATTACAATAGGTAAATCCTATATAGTAGGGCAGAGCATTTATCTGGTTGCTAATGCTATTAGCATAACAAGATGTTTCATATTAAAGCGACCTAAAGCTGATAAGGTAAAAGATATGGGTTGCACAATAGTAACAGTTGGTTGTTTAGCAAGTACATTTATTTAAGGGGGTGACAGATATGTTAACTGTTGATGATGTTAGGTCTGACGGATTTGCATTTTATAGCGATATTAAATCAAAAGACACAATACTTGAATGTTGGGGCGCGAGCACAAAACATCCGGATTGCTTTTTCAGATTTTCTAATTATAAAGATAGATGTGATTGGTTAAATGAAACAGCACTAATCTATCAGTGGTTGCTGAATTGCGCGAGCCGCATGAACTTTCCATTTAATAGCTATAGTTTATCACATTTCGCAAATGAATATTATGAAACCTTATGGGGGTAAAGAAGAGAGTGCGGGAACGCACTCTTTTTGACCACGCGGCGCCGATGGTGGCGCGTGGTTTTTAGCATTATTGGAATTGTCGCACAATTTACGAATCGGATCCAAATTGTCAGACAATTAGCTCAAAAATCCTAAAAAGTTGCACTTGACAAATCACAAAATTTTTGTTATAATTTACTTACAAGATGAGGGAAGTCAAGAATCCGTACCACTTAAAAAAAAATTTAAAAAAAGTTTTAAAAAGTGCTTGACAAACCAAAAAATCTATGATATAATAAATACACAAGATAAGGAAAGCGACTAAAAAGAATCTACAAACTCACTCGTTAGAAGTCCTTGCAAGGCAACGTAGTGCAAAGGTAGGGCAGTCAATTTCAGAGTTTTGAGAAAACTCAATAATCAATCTCAATTACAACTGAATATGGTTTGGCAGTTCCCAAAACTGCCTATAATATTATAAGAAAGAGGTGTATTACATGAAAAACGAATTCACTAAAACTACTATTTACACAACTATTAAGGAACTTGTTAACGGAAAAAATCCGGAGATTTCAGAAGCACTCAAGTCAGCTATTATCGAGCGCATGGATAAGGACATTGAGCAGGCAACTAAGAAGTCCAGTGGCAATAGCAAGCCTACTGCAAACGATTTACTCAATGAGAAGATTAGGAATGTTATCACTTCCGTACTGGAGAATGGTGATATGACTTACTCTGACTTCATTAAGACCGTACAGGCAGAGTTCACCGAGGAGATTTCAGCGCAGAAGATTACTGCTAACGTAACCAAGCTGAAAGCTGACGGAGTTATTGCGAAGTACGAGGACGGCAAGGGCAAGAGCAAGAAGCTCTATATCAAGCTTGCCGAGTGATTTCCACTCAAGCAAGGGTGGGGTTTATCCCCACCCTTTATTTTTGTTTTTGACCAAGCGCGAAGGGGCGCCGCGCTTGGATTTATGGAATTGTCAGACAACTCGACCTTTTTGGATCAAATTGTGGAACTTTTGTAAAAAGGCAAAAAATCCTAAAAAATGCTTGACTTTTGGCTCGTTTGGGTGTATAATCATAATTGTCAAGGGGAGATGAGTTAGTCAAGCCGATAAAAAAAAGTTGAAAAAAATAAAAAAAGTGCTTGACAAACCCACAAACCTATGGTATAATAAATACATCAAATAAAGAAAGAGAGAGGTAAACAAAATGGCACTTGACTATTATCAGAAAAGAGATTTGGACAGAATGATTGAGGGTAAAATCAATTCCCTTATCGGACAGACTTTTGAGTTAAAGGACTTTGCACAGGATTGTGCAAACATTAATGTTCCTTTCAATGCTAAGTCTATATATGCTTCTTTAATGAGAAGAATGAGGTGGCATAGAGAGTATAACCTTGTTTCCGAGGAAATTAAGAGGGGTAGAACCACTGTAAAAATTTGGACTATAAAAACCCCTGCTCATCTGTTCACTGACGATAACACCTTTACAAAGGAAAGAAATATCTTGACCTTTGGTTGTAATAAGGAACTCACCTATGACTTTACGACAGGTAAGTTTTCATTTGACCTTGATAATGATTGTAAAATGGCAGAGGGTTGTTATAACTACTTACTCGGTGAAACTAAAACTATCGTAAAGATGTTAAAGTATGAGTGGTTGTTTAATTACTGTAACAGTCTTATAGTTATATGTGACATACACAGCCATTGTAAAGAGGAAATGTATAAGGCTATGCCTAAAGATTTTATCAAGAATTTCGGCAACGAAGTAACTTATAAAAACTTACAGGAAGCCTACTACTTTGCAAAGTATGGCAAGTTTCATAAGATAGCGAGAAAACTTATGGATTATACTTGCGATACAAACGCTATGAAGTTCTTGTTCGAAAAAAATGGTGGTTTTGGTTCTTATGTACCACTTGTAAAGAATAGCATTCTGAATGGTGTTCTCACTGATTATCGACAGAAGTGTTACAACCTTGCTAATATCTATTGGAGAGTAGTAAAAGAAATGAATATCCCTTACACTCTTGACCTTAACAGAGATTTCGACCATAATTATAAACAGTTACAAGCAATCGTTGATAAGGAAAAGAACGAGAAGTTAGCAAGGAAGTTGCAGAGATTAAACTTCATCAATGGAATGACCTTTGGTGAGTATATCGTAGTAGTTCCCCAGAGTGCCGAGGAAAAGGCTGACGAGGGAAAACAGCAAAACAACTGTGTTGGTCACTACTATGATGATAGTATCCTTGCAGACCACGACCTTATCTACTTCTTACGCAAAGTTACAAACCCCAAGAAGTCTTATATGACTTGCAGATACCACATTCAGTGGGAAGAAACGGCTGAGTTTAGGCTCAAGAACAACGACAGTGTTCGTGATGTGCGAGAGGTCGCAATCATTCGTCAGATTGACGAAATCATCAAGGCAAATCTTAAATGATTTGCCTTAACCCCCGACATTATGAGAGGTGGCTAACGCTACCTCTCTCTTTTTTTGACTGCGCGGCGCCCTCGGTGTCGCGCAGTTTTGCCCTTTGTTAGAATTGTCTGACTTTTTTCTTGCGGAAAGCAAGTTGTCAGGATCCTTGTACCAATTCCCGCAAATAGTCTAACACTTTTTTCTTAAAATTTTGCTTGACTTTTGTTTGAAATGGGTGTATAATCAGATTGTAAGATAAGAAAAGGAAACAACAAGAAAAAAACTTAGAAAAATAAATAAAAAAAAGTTGTTGACAAACTTAAAAAATGTGTTATAATTAGTACAGAAAGTGAGGGAAAGAGAAATGAAGAAAACAGATTTAGAACGTAAAGCAAGAAAAATGATTGAGGACTTTGTAGAAAGTTTCGGCTATGTTGCCGAGGAAGATGTAGAGTTTATGTGTGATACCGAGTGCGATATAGTAAACTATACCCTATACGATTCCGACACCTCGCGCTCAAACATAGCATGGAAGAAGTACATAAATGATACATTCCATATAACTGTTCCATTATATCTCTTGTCAATACTGCATGAGATAGGGCATTTAGAAACTGCATATCAGTTAAGTCAAGAAGATGTGGACAGTGACAACATTGATAAAGAAATAATCAAGTTAGCTTTTGAAAATGCACTTGATAAAGATAATTGTTACCACTTATTTAAAGCCTATTGGGATTTAAAAATGGAATATTTAGCAACTGAATGGGCAATCAATTTTATAAAGCATAACACTGAAGAATGTGCAACCTTTTGGAGAAAATTAAAGCCAATTATTAAGGCTTTAGAATAAAAATAATATAGCTGACCTAACGGCAAGACGGGGAGAAAGAATGAGGTAGTTCAATGAAGATTTCTGCAACAACTGTTATTAATGGACTGGTAATGGGTTTTGTAACTGACGAAGTGGATAAGGCTATGTATGCCATTATGGAATTGAAAAATGCCGAGGAAGCTTATGCAAAAATGAATAGCTGTATTCAGACAGT
>Ga0265300_10004007_pt1 | contig 11854 bp, 10 predicted proteins | sample AusTroGonzalo_MG_FD_193482 | JGI IMG/M metagenome (GOLD analysis project Ga0265300, IMG submission 193482) | Bovine rumen microbial communities from tropical cattle in Woodstock, Queensland, Australia - Gonzalo_03 | ecosystem: Host-associated > Mammals > Digestive system > Stomach > Rumen ... | reverse complement strand
ACCTTCTGCTACCTGCAGCTCATTGACAATGGACTGCGTGCCTGGCAAGACCAGACCTGGGGCGGCTGGAGTGGACGCAAGCGTGAGGTGAAGATTGACCCCAATGCATCCATGGAGGCTCAGTATGCTGCCATGCGTCAGCCTGATACCGAGATGCCCAACTTCTTCCCCGAAGTGATGGACGATTTTGCTGCCCGTTTCCAGTGGGCCGTGACACCCAACTATGCTGATGCCAACCACAACCCTGTGGTGACTGGTCCCCTCAGTATCGAGGCAGCCCCTGGCGAGCAGGTGAAGCTCAATGCCAAGGCTTCCGACCCCGATGGCGATGCACTCACGTTGCGTTGGTGGCAGTGGAAAGTCGGCACTTACGAGGGTGCTGTCAGTGTTGATAGTCCTACCACAGCCCAGACTACCTTCATAGTGCCAACTGATGCACAGCCAGGTCAGACCATCCATCTCATCATGGAAGCTCAGGACAATGGTACGCCTGCGCTGAAGAAGTATCTGCGCACGGTGATTACCGTGAAATGATTATTAAGATAGCAGGAATAGAATACTTTACTGAAAAAATGAAAAAGACTTTCTTACTGATGTTAGCTCTATTCACGCTGAGCGTGGGGCTACAGGCCAAAAGTCTGAAAGGCAAGAAACTGCCTTTCGAGTATAGTGACACCGTGTTCAAGAATCCGTTTATTGATGTGGATAAGACCATCAAGACACCTGTGTTGTGTCGCTACATCCATGGGGGCTTTGACGACGGTACACGCTTCTCTTTCTATTTCCCCATAGAGAAAACCGATTATAAAGGACGTTTCTTCCAGTATATCACGCCGTTTCCCGACAGCGAGACAGCCGCGCAGGGAGCGACAGAGCGATTAAGCCCCATCATTTTTAGTATTCAACATGGAGCCTATTTCGTGGAGACCAATGAAGGAGGATCCATAGATTTAAGCAATCCCAACAGCGGCAGGGATGCTACGATTGGCGCTTATCGGGCCAATGCCGCCTGTGCCGAGTTCTCACGGGTGCTGGCCAAGGAGATTTACGGTTGTGAGCGCCCCTTCGGCTACTGCTACGGAGGAAGTGGCGGTGCCTATCGCACCACTGGAGGTGTGGAAAGTACCGAGGGGGTTTGGGACGGCTCGGTTCCCTTTGTGTTGGGCAGCCCACATGCTATTCCCAATGTTTTTGGCGTGCGCATGAATGCCCTCCGTGTACTTCGTGATAAGATGGCCGACATTGTGGATGCTTTGGAGCCAGGAGGCAGCGGCGATCCTTATGCCACGCTCAATGCCGAGCAGCGTCAGGTGCTACATGAGGCTACCAGCATGGGCTTCCCCATCAAAGCATGGTATGGATGGAAAGAGATGGATGCCCACGGATTTTTGGTGCTCTACCGCAGTGTGGTGGGTGCCGACCCCACCTATTTCCGTGAGGATTTTTGGAACAAGCCTGGCTATCTGGGCTATGATAATCCGCCTTCCTTGGCACGTGACCACGTGCAAGTACCCGCTCACGTGACTCGTGTTTTGGGACAGACTGAGGCAGAACAGTTAGGACTGGTGGAGCCTTTGAACGAGTCTGACCGTGGTACGGCCGACCGGGCATGGGCCAGTATGGGCACTGAGATTAAGGATAAGCCCGTGGCCTATGAGATAGACAAGGAGGTGGAAATGCATACCATGGGGGGTGATCTGCTTATCCTTTCAGGGGCTGGCGAGGGCCAACGTCTGCAAATCACTGAGGCCAAGGGTCGCTATGTGGTGCTGGCATCGGTGAATACCACACAGTCGCTGACTTATTTGAAAGTGGGGGATAGAGTACAGGTGGACAATAGCGATTGGTTGGCTGTGGAAACTTACTACCGCCACCAGATGCCTACGTCCGATTTCTATGCGTGGAACCAGTTCCGTGGCTACAACAACCAGCCCATCTATCCGCAGCGTCCCATGCTGCTTGGCCCGCTCTTTACACGCAGTGCTGCCGGCTGCCTGCCCACAGGTACCATTCATGGCAAGATGATACTCTGCTGCTCTGTATGGGACCGCGAGGCCTTCGCCTGGCAGGGCGACTGGTACCGCAATCGTGTGAAGGAACACCTGGGCAATGCCACCGATGACAACTTCCGCCTGTGGTACACCGACCGTGCTACTCATGCCGATAGTGACGGGGACGATCCCACAGAGATTGTTCCCTATGTGAGCACGCTTTTCCAAGCGCTGCTTGACCTTAGCGACTGGTGTGAGCGCGGCATCGCTCCTTCACAGACTTCTGATTATACCATCAAAGACGCACAGGTGATGCTTAGTGTCGATGGCTACCACCGTGGTGGTGTGCAGCCCACGGTCGTGGCACTGGTCGATGGCAAGGAGCGAGCCGAGGCGGCTGTTGGTCAGCAGGTGAAGATTCATGTAAGTGTGGATGTGCCCAAGGGCACAGGCCGTATTGTGAAAGCCGACTGGTGCTTGGGCGATTCCAAGGAGTTCACGCTGCCTGTGGATTTGACGAAAGCCACCTACAGCACAGACGGGGAGCATATGGAGTTTGACACCACCGTCACTTACGACAAGCCGGGCACCTATTTCGCTACGGTACTGGTGAACTCCGAGCGTCATGGTGATGCGGACGCCACACAGACATTCATCCCCAATCTGGGTAAAGTAAGAATCGTTGTAAAGTGAAAGGTTTGGAAGCATTCCGTATAGTTGGAAAGGGAGCACTCATCACGGGTAGGGTGCTGGTAAAGCTTATTGGCACTTACCCACAAAGGATGAAAGGGATGTACGCCTGATTAGGAAATGAATGAAGAGGGTGTGCCGAAGCACACCCTCTTTTTATTTACCCTTGCTCGCATCTTCTGACAATGCGATACAGCATCTGAAACCAATCACTCAAACTTCCGAAGTTCCGCTTCCGCTTTCCTCACTATCGGGGCTGCATCCAGATCGTCAGGATATTCATTGCCGGCGAAGGGGAGGAGGATTCTGTCGAGTTTCTTCTGCTTGGCAGGACTGGCTTCTGCACGCACGATGCGGAATTTCTCATAGTCCTGGATTCCCTGTATCAATCGCTCGTAGCGGATGCTGCTGCCCTCTGGATAGACCAGGTGGGTGTCGCCGCTGTACCACTTGGGGTTACGTGAGTCGATGCAAGGCTCTGGTACCCAACTGTTGTAGGCCCAGCGCAGGTAGCCGTCGAAGCCCAGCGCGGCAGCATGCCAGCCAATGAAGGCCGACTCGGCAGGAGGTGAGAAGGTGAACGTATTGGGATGTGGAGGGTTGACACAGGTGTAGAAGGTGGTGCGCATACCATCGGCACGGCGCTGGGCAGCTACCTCGGCTGGTACATTCACATGGCGGTAGCCCAAACTGATGTCATACATCATTGAAACCACTTCGGGAGAGTAGTTCACAGCTCCTTCAATGCGGTAGTTGGGATCGGCACGCTTCACGATGTCCCAGGCAGCTCGAAGCTGGTCCATAGGCCGCTCATCCATAGCGATGCAGGTCTTGTCAAACCAACCCTTGGCTTTCAGATGGTGGGCGAAATCCTTGAGGAACGGCAAGATGTAATCCTCATAGGCTGGTTCTCCCGGGTTGCAGGCCAGTGTCTGCAAAGTGCTGGTGGCCATGTCGATATACTCAAACTGGTAGCCCCAGGGCACGATGGTGTAGCAGTCTATCTGCTCCGTCACGCCGCACGACATCATGAACTCCACCCATCGGTCGAACACAGTGTAGTCGTAGGTCCATTGCCCGTCTATACTCTTCATCTTCACAATCATGCTCTCGAAGGGGTCGAAGGTCTGGCTGTTCCACGGATGCTGGATGATGCTGGCGGTAATGACCTTTCCGCCTGCCTGTGCATACATCTCGATGAGCGGGCGCATCTTGTCAAAATGTTCCTTGCTCCAGAGGGGCACGTCGAAATAGCGGGCAACGGAGTAGGGATTCTGCCACAGGTCGAGGTGGAAGCTCCATTCCTTAGGGGCTGGCAGCACACGGCTGCTCACTTTCAGGCGGATGGGCAGCGACTGGGTAGTGCCTTGGAAGCTCACGCTTACAGTTCCTGCATAGGTGCCAGGCGCAGCATCCTGTGGCACGCGGATGTCTATCCACACAGGACTGGTGGTGTTGGCTTCCACGGTGAAAGTAGGCTCGGCTATCAGACGGTCGGCCATGAGGCACGAATCCACCTTGTGTACGTTGATGCCATCGGCCAGCACATAGCCCACAAAGTAGGGTTTGATGCAATCGGCAGGTATCACCTGCTTGCCACTTTTCAGTTCGCTCACGCTCAGAGAGAGTTCTCCTGCCACAGGAGTGGCAAATACTGCCTGTGCACTCACGCGCTCGCCGCGCCAGGCATAGAGTTCAGGCATCTTTTCGGCTGTGGGCACTTGGCTGCGGGAATAGCGCACATCGGTCGTTCCCCACACAAACATAGGCTTTGCCAGTTTCTGCCAAGCCTCCTGAGGCCCGGGCTTGGGGTCGGGCAGTTCCTTCACATTGCCTGCATAGGCCACATTCACTGTGGTCATCAGGAGCAACATCAGTGGTAGTAAAAATTTCTTCATAATGTATAGATTTTGGTTATTCATTCTGATTGAGAACCTTATTTCTTTTTCTTCTTGTTCTTGCTATTACTCTTGCCCTGTGGATTAAGGAAGTAGCTGTAGCGCTGGCATTCCTCGGGGGAGAGGATGTAGTATTCGCTTTCTTCGCCGTAGCCGCTACCCATGTTGACGGTATATGACTTGTGCAGGATGATGTTCCCTTGGTAGCGGCCCAGGGTTTCGCTGCACAAGCGTTTCCTGTCGATGACAATGTCGGCAATCTTCTCGTAACTCAGATGAGTGTTGGTCTCTATCTTTTTCATAATGATAGTATTAGATTATCGGTATTTTAAATCAAATTTACTCTATTAATTCGGCAAATATAAATAAAACTTTTGTTTATGCATGATATTTTCGGCCTGAATGTTGCCATTTTCTAATTTAAGTTATATTTTTGCATCAACAAAACGATTATTATTATGTGCTACGAAGAAAAGAAACAAGGATTGAAGGCCTACATGCTGGAGTTGGCCGAGAAGAACTTGCTGGTGGCGTTTTCAGGTGGTGTGGATAGTAGTCTGATGCTCCGTCTGGCTTGCGAGGCTGCCCAGAAGAAAGGCACCAAGGTATATGCTGTGACCATGCAGACGGGTCTGCATCCGCACGGTGATGTGGATATTGCACGCCGTGTGGCCGAGGAGGCAGGAGCTGAGCATATCGTGATTCAGCTCAATGAGCTGGATGAGGCAGGTATCCGCTTCAACCCCATTGACCGTTGCTATCGCTGCAAGCGACTGCTGTTTGCCAAGCTCTTGGGCAAGGCTGAGCAGTTGGGGGCTGCTTATGTGCTGGAGGGTACCAATGAAGACGACCTGCATGTGTATCGTCCAGGCATCAGAGCCCTGAAGGAATTTGGCATCATCAGTCCGCTGGCCAAGTTTGGCATCACCAAGGCTGAGGTGCGTCAGATGGCACTGGAGTATGGAGTGTCTGTGGCCAAGCGTGCTTCTACCGCCTGCATGGTGACACGTTTCCCCTATGACACAGAGCTGACCTATGAGGCACTGGACCGTGCCGACCAGGCTGAGGAGTGGCTGCGCCAGCAGGGATTCTACAACGTGCGACTCAGGATACATGGCGAGGTGGTGCGCATAGAGATTGATACCAAGGATATGGGTGCCTTGCTGCTGAAGCGCGAAGAGGTGGTGGACGAGCTCAAGAAGATGGGCTATACCTACATCACCATCGACTTGGAAGGCTATCGCACGGGTAGTATGGATATTCACGTCAAACCCGGCTACGAAGGAAGACAATGAAAGTAATTGACGATAATTTGTTACATGGCGTGAGTGCGCAGGCGAAGGAGTCTCCTCGCCTGCGCATGAACTTTAATTTCCATCAGTCGTTGGACGATAAGTGCCACCGTTTTCTCAACGCCATGGAGCCAGGTACTGTGGTGCCTATCCATCATCATCCTACCAAGGATGAGACCGTGGTGCTGCTTCAGGGAAAGGTGCGTGTGAGTACCTATGACGATGATGGAAAGGTATTGGAGAGTGTTATCCTCTGTCTGGAGGATGGTCGCTACGGAGTGGATATCGCCAAGAATGTCTGGCATACCGTAGAATGTCTGGTTCCTGATACGGTGCTCTTTGAAGTGAAAGAAGGCCCGTTCATCCCTCATGAGATAGATGGGGTTCTCTCTGTCTGATTATTTTCAATTTCTTCATGCAGTATTCTTGGGCTTTTCGCATTCTTATTATAGAAAGCGGAAAGCTGAAGGCTTGCAAACGGTATGGTTTATCCTCACTCAACACTCAAAACCATTTGTACCAGTCTTGTACAATCTTCAACTTGAAACTAAAGCTTACTAACTCGTTGCCTTGCTAACTTGTCATCAGGTTAGCCTGTCAACATAAAAACTTGAAAACAAAGATGATACTGACAACAACTCCAACCATCGAAGGAAAGCCCATCAAGCAATACCTGGGCATAGTCACTGGTGAGACCATCATCGGTGCGAATATTTGGAAAGACTTCAAGGCTGCTATCCGCGACGTGGTCGGTGGGCGCAGCTCCACATACGAGCGTGTCTTGCGCGAGGCGAAAGACTCCGCACTGGCAGAGATGAAGATGCGTGCCTCTGAGATGGATGCCGATGCTGTGGTGGGCATCGACCTGGATTACGAGACCGTAGGTGAAGCAAACTCTATGCTGATGGTGACTTGCAGCGGCACCGCAGTACAATTGCAATAATCTTTTTTCTTCTGTTTATTTCATTTTGCTTGCCCCGAAGCCGACCCAAGCTTTGGGGCTTTTCTTATATCTTGGCACTAATATTAAGGGTTACTATGGGATTTCTCACAAATAATAGCTATATTTGCTGACAATAAATGGGAACTATGAGGAAGATTATCATCAGCCTGCTTTCTGCCTCGTGGCTTGTGTTCATGCTGTCTGCCTGCCAAGGCCGTGGGGAATCCGACACAGATGTGTTGCGAAGCATTCGCGACTGTGCCGAGCTGGAGGTGGCTGAGTTCTCCCTCCACAAGAACATCGTGGAGCGGACCACGACCCATGTGCTTGAATTTATGGAGAACCCGCTGCTCACCTTGCCTGAGCGTACCCTCATCCTACCAGTGGATGTGAGGGTAGTGGGCAAGATAGATTTTTCGAGTGTGACTGAGCGTAACCTTGTCTATAATGATAAGGACAAACTGGTGTTTCTGCTGCCTGACCCTACCTTGCCGGTGCTTTCAGTGGTGCCCGATTATGAGCGGAGCCGCCAGCTCTCGCGCGAATCGTGGATAAGAGGCAGCTACACCGATGCGGAACTTACCAAGTTTGTGAATCAGGCCTACGACTCTATCATGGTGGAGAGCACCTTGCAGATGATGGCTGCCCGCACCCGCGACAATGCTGCCGCCATCCTCATCCCGTTGCTTTCGGATGCCACGGGGGTGCCTCAGGAGAACATCATCATCGAGTATAGGTCTGACCTGAATTCCCGAAAGGCTACCCGGGACAATACCGTGATTTGCTTCGATAGTATGAAAGGAGGCGTGCGATGAAACGCTGGAGTTTCCTCATTTCCCTGTTCAAGGCAGTGGTAGTGGTGGCTGTGGTGTTGTGGCTCTACAGCTGGTGGAAAGGCACACCCATGCTGCGGTTTTTCCAGAAGGAGGAACACATGGAGCACACCGCCACCGTGCTGCGAGGGGTGGAGAACACCCACCGCTGGGTGTTTCTCACCGTGGAGGACGAGGAAGCCGTGGTGCGCGACCATGTGGGCTACAACGGCAAGGTAGCCAAGATTTTCCCTTCTTTCTATGAACTGGGAATTGACTTGAAGAACTCCCCCGACTGGTATGAAATCCAAGAACGCGATGGGGTGAAAACGGCTAAGCTCACCTTGCCTGCCATCACACTGCTGAACGACAATGGTGTGAATGCCGCCAAAGTCATCAATGTATATGGCAATGCCGACCGCTCCGAAATGATGCAAATGCTCATGGAGGCGCAAAACAGCCTCAAAGCCCGTGCGCTCTCTACAGCTAATATCCTCCAGGCTAAGTCGAATGCCCAAACCTTCTTTACTCGCCTGTTCACTTCCTTAGGCTGCACTTCTGTGGAGATTACTTGGGAGAGATAGCATCATAGTTTATCTTTTGTGCCTCCGTCATGATTAAAAATGTGCCTTTATGTAGGCTATAAGTCCCCTCAATTGTGAAATAAAGTTAATCCCTTTGAATTTACTAAGACTATTAGTAGGAATAAAAAAACTTTTAGTTAGTTTTGCACTATGTTTTAGTTGAAAAGAAAGAAAGGAGAAAGGATATGCAACAGAGACTGACAAAAAAAGAATTGGAAATCATGAACCTTTACTGGGATAAAGGCCCTATGTTCGTGCGAGAGCTGTTGGATTGCTACGATGAACCCAAACCAGCCCTGACCACCCTCTCTACCATGGTGCGCATTCTGGAGCAGAAGGGATTCATGGGGCATAAGACCTATGGCACTGCCCATCAGTATTACCCCTTGCTCACCCGTGATGAATATAAGAAACGCAGCCTTACCAGCCTTATCAGCGACTTTTTCGAGGATTCCAGCCTCAAGGTTGTTTCCACCTTGGTGAAGGAAGATAAAATAACACTGGAAGAACTGAAGGATCTGATTGCACAGATTGAGGCAGGAGAGGAGGTGTAAGCCATGATTGATTTCATCATTTACGATGTGAAGGCTGCCGTCATGCTGGCAGTGTTCTACATGTTCTACCGGCTATTGCTGAGTCGTGAGACCTTTCATCGGTTCAACCGTATCGTGTTGCTTATCACTGCTTTGGGAACTTTGGTTCTACCTCTTTGTCAGATTACCATCCACAAGACGGTAGAGGTGGATGCCTTGCCTCTCTGGTTGCAGTTTCCTGACGAGGGAGTGCTTCCCATGGTGGAGCAGGTGGTGAATTCTGCCCCTTGGTGGCATCTTGCTCTTTCCACCTTATATATTATAGGAGTGCTGGTGGTGCTTGTGCAGACGGTTTTCTCCATCGTTAGGGTGATGCGCCTTATCCAAGCGGGGGAGGCACATAGGCTGCCCGATGGCACTAAGCTGATTGTCACGGAGCAGGAAGTGTCGCCTTTCAGTTGGATGAATACCATCGTGCTGTCGAGGAGCGACTATGAAGGCGATGCTGCAGCCATCATCAGCCATGAGTTGGCACACATACGCCTGCATCATTCGTGGGACCTGCTGGTAGTGGATGCTGTCGCTGCCCTGCAATGGTCCAATCCTGCCATCTGGATGCTTTCTGCCGACTTGCGGGCTGTGCATGAGTTTGAGGCCGATGACCAGGTGTTGCGTGAAGGCTATAACATCAAACAATACCAATACCTCCTTGTGAAAAAAGCCGTTGGCATGAGCGGCTACTCGGTTGCCAACAGCTTTAATCATAGGGAATTAAAATCAAGAATCACTATGATGTATCGTAAAAAAACAAGTCGGAGCAGAGTGCTCAAAGTGCTCTACTTCTTGCCCCTTATCGGGGTATGTCTGGCCGCCACTGCGCGGACTCAGATCAATTATGTGGAGAAGTCTGCTTCTTCCGAGGCCAAAGTTACGGATTTGCCCGCAGATGTGCAAGAAATGCCAAGAGATTCTGTGGTGATGAAGAAAACTTTGTCCACCAGCATCATCTCGTCGGATGTTTCTACAGCCGATGGAGACATCACGAAAATGACTGATACGTTGACCGTCTATGGAGATGTCAATGTGGAGGTGCCTGCTACTTGGACCAAAATCTATGCTGATACCACGGTAGTGCGAGTGGATAAGATACGGGACAATGCTATCTATATTCTGAATGGCGAGCGGGTGACATATGCGCAGATTAGTGCTTTGAAAGGCTCTGATATCAAGGATATTAAGATCTGGAAGGATACCGATGCCGTTGAGAAGTTTGGTGTGGAAGGCAAGAATGGTGTGATGGAAATCTGGACGAAATCGAAGGGCGAAACCTCTGAATCCGATGATGCTCCGAAGCAGAAGGACAGAGGGGTATCTATCCAAGTGAAAAGCCTGAATGGTGCCATCTCCATCGACTCGGTACTCGTGATTGTGGATGGTGAACGAATTGCCAGTAGTGACATCAACAAGATTGACCCTGAGACCATTGCCTCTCTCTTGGTGTTGAAAGATGTGCAGGCTGTGATTCGCTATGGGAGCGATGCCAAGCATGGGGCGATAGTGATTACTACCAAGAAGGGCCGGGCAAATGACATTCAGTCTATGGTGGAGGAAGTGAAAAAGATGCAAAGCCAGATAAATAGTGGTGAATATGTAGAGAAGCTTCGCGCTGCCATCCCTTTGTTAAAAGAATCTGCTGTGGGTCATCTGAAAGAATCTTGGTTAGATGTCGATGGCAACGAATTTGATGGTCAGCAATGGACCAACCTTGACCGATTGGTGCGTGAAAATCGTGAGACTGGCGAGAAGACTATTATCCAGATTAAAGGCTTTGAGTTAGACGGAGTACGTATGTCGAGGGGAGATGTGCTGAAAGAAAGCAACCTTGGCCGCTTCTCTATCTTATATATCTCCGACAATGGCATCCTTTATGCCATCAGTCCCGATTACTATGAGAAGTATGGGCTTCCCAAGAAATAATTAACTTGAGGTTCATTTTCTTTCGGGAGAAACATCCCCTTAGGGGGTAGAATTATTTCTCTTTAACGTTATAGCAAAACAAAGGCTGCGCCTCTCAAAAGCGCAGCCTTTATCTTTCACCGACACGTAACGAATCGTTACGTGTCTATTTCTATCTCGCTGATTATCAATATTATAAAATATGCAAAGTTTAATACTTAAACGCCTGATAGGAGTGAGGCTTCAAGGTTACTGGGAACTTGCTCACCTTAGTCATTGTGAACCTGCGGCCTGAACGAGTTTCAGAAACCTGCACATCGATGGTGCTTCCGTCTTCCAGATTAGTGAAACGAGTGGCATCGGTCTGGCTAACCAACTTGATGTCCACTGGCTCATCGTTAAAGTTTTCTACAATCAGGGTACGGTTGTCATACAGGAAGAGGCTCACCTTCGAAGGACCTTCGATGTAGAAGTCCAGATCTTGGCTCATGGTGCGGCGGATTTCGGTCAGTACAGCATCTGGATAGTCATACAGGTTGCCGAAATCGTCTGGAATGGTCAGCACATAGAGATAAGCACCGTTGTAGAGTGCCTTGTGCAGGATAGGCCAGCCAGATACACCGCCTGTGAGTGGACGGCCTGCGCTGATTACCTCCCAGCTGTCGTTGGTGAGGTACTGAATCTGTGGGATGATAAACTCGCGCTGGCTCTTGCCGTAGTAACCGAAATCGTTCACCAGTGCCTTGAGGTCTGTGCAACGCAGCTCGCATACCTCGGCAATCTTCTCAGGAATGGCTTTCAGCAAGCCAGTGGTTATAATCACGTCTCTGCCGCTGTTGAGTTGCTTCTTGATCTTTTCCATCAGGTCAGGATCACCGGCAGCCTGCTGGGTGAGGAGCATGATCTTGCGGTCTTCGTCGAACGTAGGACGGATGTCCATAGGCAGACCAATCATACCGAGATAGTTCTGAAGGAAGTCTTCACCTACGGTGTGGAACACTTTGTAAGATTTGATGCCGATAGGCTCGCCAAGCTTGCCAAGCAGGTCGTCTGCCTTGCGCAGCACCACATCGGCGATACGGGCCATGGTGGTAGGAGTCACGGTTTCCTTGCCGTTCTTGAACGGAGCACGTATCTCGTCATAGTCCCAAGAAG
>Ga0265300_10004006_pt1 | contig 11856 bp, 9 predicted proteins | sample AusTroGonzalo_MG_FD_193482 | JGI IMG/M metagenome (GOLD analysis project Ga0265300, IMG submission 193482) | Bovine rumen microbial communities from tropical cattle in Woodstock, Queensland, Australia - Gonzalo_03 | ecosystem: Host-associated > Mammals > Digestive system > Stomach > Rumen ... | reverse complement strand
CACCTGCGCGAGGATGATGCGGCTGCATTCCTGTCCGGAGAAAGCGATGTCGGCGGAGATGCCGAAGGAACAGAAACCGTCGGCGTCGGGTTCGCTGACATTCAGCAGCGTCACGTCCACAGGCACAGTGCCGTCGCGGAAGAGGCCCGGCACTTCGCCCAGGAAACAGGGGATGGTGTCGGCCACGCCGGCGCGTTGCGCGTCGCGGAGCCAGTTGGGGACGAAGATTGTCTCGGCATGCATGGCGTGCATGAGGTCTTCCGTGGCCCAGGGCGCCTGATTCGGCAGCACGCCGAAGCCGGCAATCAGATGGAGTCCGTGGACGCCGCCTTCACGGGCGCGTTCTGTCAGCGCGTCCAGCAGCACAGTCGGCACGGACGTACTGCCCTGTATGACAATGGTCGCGTTGTCGGGGATGAGGTTGACCGCTTCGCGGGCTGTTGTATAGTTCAACGTTTTTGTCATTCGTTCGGAGCTTGTTTCTTGCTCGTTCGGAGCTCGTTCGTAAATTAGTCCCTATTTTAACTTTGTGAATTCTTCCAGTCGTTTGTCCAGTTTTTCGTAATCCGCGTCAGAAGACAACTTGGACACGCAGATTCGAATGCCCTCCTGCTCGCTGCACGTGGTGTTGAGCGTGATGGCGCAGATGCCGCAGCGCATGAGGCGTGAGAGCAGTTTCTCGCACTCCATGGGTTTGCCCGTTTCGGGGTCGATATAGCCCATGGTGAAGAAGAATCCGTCGGAGAGCGGTTCGTCGCCGTCCTTGTCGTAGACGAGATAGAAGCCGTGCTTGCCGAACACCTCTTTGCAACGTTTGGCCCGGCGGCCGTATTCCTTCATGTCTTCGACGAAGTTGATCTTGCCTTCCACTGCCGCATTCATCATCGCTGCGAGCGCGTACTGGGTGGAGTGGACCGTTCCGCTGGACGAGGAATAGAGGTAGGTGTAGATATAGTTGCCGCCGAAGGTGTCGGTCAGGCCGTAACGCTCCTTGAGGAGCGGCGTCTTGAACTTGAACACACGCGGGGAGAATACGGCAATCGCGATGCGTCCGCCGGCGTAGGAGAAAATCTTGCTGGCCGAGATGAGGAGCATGTAGCGCTGCGTGTATTTGGCCGCAGTAGGCGGGAACGGCGGTTGGAAAGGCTTGCTGTAGTCTTTGCGGAAATCCATTCCAAGATAGGCGAGATCCTCTACGACGAGCGCGTCGTACTTGTCCGCCAGTTCGGCGATAATCTTCAGCTCCTCGTCGGTGAGGCAGGCCCACGTCGGGTTGTTGGGGTTGCTGTAGAAGATGGAGCAGACGCGTCCCGACTGAAGGTATTCCTCGAGCTTGGCGCGCATTTTCTGGCCGCGGTAGTTGTAGATATCGAACGAGATGGCGCGGATACCGAGGATATTGACCTGCGTGTGGTGTGCGGGGAAGCCCGGGTCGATGAAGAGGATGGTGTCACGCCCTTTCTCATACTGGCTGAGGATGAGGAAAAGGGTGTAGCTGGCCTGCATGGAGCCTACGGTAGGCACACAGCACTCGGGTGTCACCTTGATGTCCAGGAACGCCTCGACGAACCGCGCGGCGGCCTCTTTGAGGAACGGTTCGCCGGCTACGTTGGCGTAGGTGTTGGGGACGCCTCTTTCCAGCGCGGCTTTCTCTGCCTCGATTCCGTACTGGCATGCCGGCAGGCCCGGCACACCGAACTCCAGGTGGACAAACGGTTCTCCCAGAACAGGTTCCATGGCTTTGCTGACAGCCACACACTGGCGGATGTTCGCCTGCGAGATTTTGTCGATGCCGTGCTCGCGGAGCACGCGCGTATAGTCGCTTTCGGGTATCATAGTTCTAAACAGTCTGATCGGTTATTTGGTTGCGTGGTCGTAGCCGGCGCGGAAGGCGGCGAGGTTGGCCTCGACGATGGCGTCTCCCTTGCGGGCGAAGACCTTGCGGATACCGTCCTCAAGCGCCTCTTTGCCGAGGCCCTGCAGTACCGCGGAAGCGGCGCCGAGGAGCACCATGTTCGCCGAACGGGGCGAGCGGATCTCTTTGGCGAGGGTGTCCGCGTCGACGGTGATGACATGCGGCAGGCGTCCCAACTCGGCCATGATGCTGTCCATCTCGGGGTAGTTGGGGATGTTGAGGAACGGCGTGGTGTTCGTCACGATCCATCCGTCAGGACTGAGGTACGGCAGGTAACGCAGTGCCTCCATGGGCTCGAGCGAGAGGATGAGGTCGCAGCCACCGAGGGGGATGAGGTCGGAGAAGATGGGGTTGGAAGAAAGGCGCAGGTTGGACTGTACGTCGCCTCCGCGCTGACTCATGCCGTGTACTTCGGCCTGCTTGATATACAGTCCTTCATCGAGAGCGGCCTTGCCGATGACGGTGGCGATGGAGAGGATGCCCTGGCCTCCTACTCCGGAAAGTATAATGTCCTGTTTCATTGTTTGGCGTGACGTTTGAGGGTTTGTATGCACTCGCGGCGCGGGATGATGACCGAGACGCCGTTGTAAGCTATTTCTTCGCGGAGGATGCGCTCCATCTCGTCGTAGTTCTTGGGAAGCGGCACGACGACGCGTACGTGTTCGGGCTCAACACCCAGACCGTAGCAGATCTGTTCGAGCCGTCCGGTTCCCGCCGAGTCCTGTCCGCCGGTCATGCCGGTGGTGAGGTTGTCGGAGATGATGACGACGATGTTGGCTTTGTCGTTGACAGCGTCGAGCAGTCCTGTCATGCCCGAATGGGTGAAGGTGGAGTCGCCGATGACCGCCACGGCAGGGTGTATGCCTGCGAAGGCTGCGCCTTGAGCCATCGTGATGCTGGCGCCCATCTCGACGCAGGTATGGATGGCGTGGAAGGGTGCGAGGAAACCGAGCGTGTAGCAGCCGATGTCTGCGAAGACACGTCCTTCGGGGAATGTGGTCATCGTTCGCGTGAGCATGGTGTACATATCACGGTGTCCGCAACCTTGACAGAGGGCAGGGGGACGGGCGGTGACGAGGGAAGGCTGGGGACTGACGGAAGCCGGCGCAAAGCCCAGCGCTTTCTTGACCGCGTCGGGAGTGAGTTCGCCGGTGCGGGGCAGCGTGCCGTCCAGACGGCCGTGAACGGGTTTGGCCGGCGGGAAGACACCGAGGATAGCCTGTTCTACCAGCGGCTGGCCCTCTTCGATGATGAGCAGTTCGTCCACCTGTTCCGCGAACTCGCACACGAGGCGTTTGGGCAGCGGGTACTGCGTGATTTTCAGCACGGGGTAGGGGTAACCGTCGGTGAAGTTCTCCATCAGGTAGTTGTATGCAATGCCGGTGGTGATGATACCCAGCTTGTGGTCTTTGCCTTTGTGCACTGCGTTGAACGGACTCTTGGCTGCCACTTCTTCCAACGCTGTGTAGGTGTCAAGGAGCTTGGGATAGCGGACCTTGCTGTTGGCGGGCAGGGTGACCCACTGGCGGGCATGATCAGCGTCCGGCGTGTGGAGTTCGTTCTGCGCTTCAGGCGCTACGGTCTCGACGATGGCGCGGCTGTGGGCCATGCGGGTGGTGAGACGCATCAGGACGGGCACGCCGAACTCTTCGGACAGGTGGAACGCGTAGCGCGCCATGTCGTATGCTTCCTGCTGGTTGCTCGGTTCGAGACAAGGGATGAAAGCGAAGTTGGCATAGAACCGCGAGTCCTGCTCGTTCTGGCTGGAGTGCATCGACGGGTCGTCGGCTGCCACGACAACGAGGCCGCCGTTGGCGCCTGTGATGGCGGAGTTGACGAACGCGTCGGCGCAGACGTTCATGCCCACATGTTTCATGCAGACCATGGCACGCTTGCCGGAGTAGGAGACGCCGAGCGCCTCTTCCATCGCGGTCTTTTCGTTGGATGACCAGGTGCAGTGAACACCCTCGGGACGAACCATTTGGATGTATTCGGTAATCTCGGTGGATGGAGTACCCGGATAGGCATACACACCTGTCAGGCCCGCATCTATTGCGCCTTGTGCCAGGGCTTCATCACCCAAAAGAATCAGTTTGGTTTTCATGATTAAACGTGTATTAAGTTGAATCTATTTCTGTTTTTCTGACCAAAGCTTGGTCATGTCCTCAAGGCTCTTACCTTTGGTTTCCGGTACCAGTTTCCATACGAACCAAGCCGCAATAAGGCAGATGATGCCGTAGAGCAGATAGACAAACATATGTCCAAAGCGTATGCCGAGTGCGCCAATTCGCATGTTGTACAACGGCACGAAAGTGGATGAGACAATGAAGTTGAATATCCATTGGAACGCTACCGCAACAGCGACGCCTGCGCTACGGATGGTGTTGGGGAAAATTTCTGCGATAAGTACCCAGCAGATTGGACCCCATGAGAACATAAAGCAGGCAGTATAAACCATGATACATACTACGCTTACCACGGGTGGCAAGGTTACTATTTGGCAGATAGCGAAGGCAATAGCGCCTACGGCCATTCCAAGCGACCCTACGATAAGCAGAGGTCTGCGGCCGATTTTTTCCACAGTGAAAACCGCCAGTAGGGTGAAACTGATGTTGACGATACCCATGATAACCGTTTGTACCATCGGGTTAGCCATATCCACGGAGGCAAAGATACGCGGAGCGTAGTAAAGCACAGCGTTGATGCCAACAGCTTGTTGGAAGACGGATAGCATGATACCTACGAAAATAACCATTGGTCCATAGGTAAGCAGGCGTTCAGTTTTCTCGGTGGCGGTGGCTTTGATTTCGCGTAGAATCTCGGCCGCCTTTTCTTCACCATTGATGCGTGAGAGCACAATTAGCGCTTCTTTGTCTCGACCGTTCATGGCCAAGTAGCGTGGTGTTTCCGGTACGAATATGATAAGCAGCATAAATAGTCCGGCAGGAATGGCTTCACTTACGAACATATACCTCCAACCCGACTCTGTCATCCATTCGGATCCGGGTAGTACTGTCATCAGTCCTTCTGCCGTTTTCTCTACGATAGGCTGCATATGGTCTCCCAAGATGACGAAATTGACGAAATAGACGACCAATTGTCCGAAGATGATGGCAAATTGGTTCCAGCTGACCAGTTTTCCACGCACGTCAGCCGGTGCCACTTCGCCTATATACATCGGGCAAATAGCAGAAGCAAGTCCTACGCCTATGCCGCCCAGTATTCGATATGCGTTGAAGGCTCTGAGCAGTGGTCGAGAAGGGTCACCTTGTTCGAAGAAAAGGAACTCGGGGTAGAATGAACCCAATGCCGACAAGAAGAAGAGACAGCCTGCAATGAATAATGTTTTCTTACGTCCCAGCCCTGAGGCCAAAAAGCCGGAAAGGGCAGAACCGATGATACAGCCAATCAGCGCAGATGACGAGGTAAAGCCGTGCATGAACTCGGAGTAGTAGAAATCGTTTGCTCCAAGGAAGAATGCTTGTAGGCCCTTTTCTGCGCCTGAGATAACAGCTGTATCGTAGCCGAAGAGCAAACCGCCCAAAACGGCTACGAGGACAATATTGTATAGATAGCGAGATTGTGCGTTCACAATAGCAACTATTATTGATTAAACGTACATGTTTACAATGGCTTCATACAACTCTTGCTTGCCGCTAATCTGTTTGGGCTCACCCTGCTGTTTGGCGTATGCGACCAGTTCTTCCATGTTCATTTTGCCATCTTCGAAACGCTTGCCTTCCCCTTGGTCAAACGAAGCGTAGCGCTCTTTCAGCATTGCGGGGATAGGTGATTTCTCCAGAATGTCAGCAGCAGCAATAAGCGCCCTTGCAATGGCATCCATAGCGGCAATGTGTGCGATGAAGAGGTCGTCCGGGTCGGTAGAGTTGCGGCGCACTTTGGCGTCGAAGTTCATACCTCCATTGTGCAGTCCTCCGTTGCGGATGATTTGCATCATGGCCTGTGTCAATTCAAATGCGTCAATCGGGAATTGGTCGGTGTCCCAGCCGTTTTGATAATCACCTCTGTTGGCATCTATTGAACCGAGCATTCCATTATCCACGGCGCAGCAGAGTTCGTGCTCGAAAGTGTGTCCGGCCAATGTGGCGTGGTTGACTTCGATGTTGACTTTGAAATCCTTCTCCAGTCCGTGAGCGCGCAAGAAACCACAGACGGTCTCTGTGTCAACGTCATACTGGTGCTTGGTGGGCTCCATAGGTTTGGGTTCAATGAGGAATGTGCCTTTGAAACCTTTGGAACGTGCATAGTCGCGTGCCATGGTGAGCATGCGTGCCAAGTGCTCTTTCTCGCGTTTTTGGTCGGTGTTCAGCAATGACATATAGCCTTCACGTCCACCCCAGAACACGTAGTTAGTGCCGCCCAGTTCGATAGTAGCGTCAATAGCATTCTTGATTTGAACGGCAGCGCGTGCTACCACATTGAAATCCGGATTGGTGGCTGCGCCGTTCATGTAGCGTTTGTGTCCAAACACGTTGGCAGTGCCCCAGAGCAGTTTGATACCCGTCTGCTGTTGTTTCTCTTTGAGATAAGCCACAATAGTTTTCAAGTTGGCTTCATATTCTTCAACAGTGTTCGCTTCGGCAACCAGGTCCACATCGTGGAAGCAATAGTATTCGATGCCCATTTTCTGCATGAACTCGAAGCCTGCGTCCACACGCTGTTTGGCAATGGTCAACGCGTCTGAGCCCTCTGCCCACGGGAAACTTTTGGTGCCTCCGCCAAACTGGTCAGTTCCTTCTGCGCAAAGCGTATGCCACCATGCCATGGCGAATTTGCACCATTCCGACAGTTTCTTGCCTGCTACGATGCGATTGGCGTCGTAGTAGCGAAAGGCTAACGGGTTTTTACTTTGAGGTCCTTCGTGGGAGATTTTGTCGATGTTTGGAAAATACGTTTTCATTTTATTTAGATTTTGTGTTTGTTGTCAAATATGAAAGCCAGCGGTCATGTGCGGCTTGTGTTTCTGTTTTTTCGTAAGGGTGCGGCGTCACTTCTGCTACTTTCTGAAGTGTTTGGAACGCATCCCTTGGGGTGGAGTAGATGCCAACGCCTATACCCGCTCCTCGTGCGGCACCGATACTTCCGTCGGTATTGTACAATAGTATTCTGGCATCTGTCAGAGTAGAGAGTGTCTGCCGGAAGATAGGAGACAAGAACAGGTTGCCGTATCCGGCGCGAATAAGATGAGTGGTAGCACCCAAATCGTTCATTACGTGCATGCCGTAAGCAAAGGCAAAGGCAATACTTTCGTGAGCGGCTCGAATGAGGTGAGCACGTGTGTGCGTGTTGAAGTCAAGGCCGTGGACCGAGCAATGGGATGGCCGGTTTTGCAGAACCCGCTCAGCGCCATTGCCGAAAGGAATGAGCGTGAGCCCTTCTGAACCGATGGGAGCCGTTGCAGCCAAGTCGTTCATTTGGGCGTAAGAGAGATCTGATGCCACATTACGTCGCAGCCAGGCATTGAGAATGCCAACAGAGTTGATGCAGAGCAGGATGCCGGTTTTGCCGTTGACGTGAACGAACGGGTTGACGCGGTTGAGAGGATCGCTGACAGGTTTATCGCTGACGGCATAGACTACCCCGGAAGTGCCACCAGTTGCAGCCACTTCGCCGTCGTCCAGTACGCCCAGTGAAAGGGCGTTGTTGGGCTGGTCACCTGCACGATAGGTAATAGGAATGCCGGCAGTAAGTCTCAATTGGCGGGCAGCCTCTTCCGTTAAAGTTCCTTGTAAACCAAAAGTGGGAACGGTGTCGGCAAGCAGGGTCGGATTAAGATTAAGACGACTTATTTCCGCGTCGTTACGTTGGTTGTGCTGCATGTCCCAGAACAAACCTTCCGATAACCCGCTTACGGTAGTACGCATATCTCCCGTGAGTTTGTATGCAATATAGTCTCCGGGTAACAGTATCTTCTCTATCTGATTGTAAATGTCGGGTTCGTGGTCATGTACCCATGCCAGTTTGCCAGCCGTGAAATTGTTGCCGTAACCGACGGCGCGTGAATCACACCAAATGATGGACGGGCGGAGGGCCTCATCTCTGCCCATGCAGACCAGTCCATGCATCTGGTAACTGATGCCAATTGCCTTGATGTCGGGCTGTTTACCCGATGCCTCAAGCAAGCGTATCAGTTCGTGCGTACATTCTACTGCAGCGTTCCACCAGTCAGTGGGATTCTGCTCTGCAAAACCGGGCTGTGGCGAGGAGATAGCCATCTCCTGCTTGGGGAAGAACGTAGTAGCCAGGCATTCGCCGGTCAGCGCATCTACAACAGATGCTTTGACGCTGGAAGATCCTATGTCGTAACCAAGTAGCATGTGTTTTTATGGTTGTGTTATGAGAACGGGAAGATCTCGGAGAGTGGAATCTTGACGAAATCGCGTTCGTCCATGCGCGGGTGGGGCAGGGTGAGACGTTTGGAGTTGACGCAGACCGGGAAGAGCGGGAAGTCCTTGGAGTCGGCGGGCATGTCGAAGGCCATGAGGAGGTCGATGTCGATCTCGCGGTCGTGATAGGTGCCCGGCGTCGCGGTTTTCTCGGTCCGTCCCAGCGCGCGCTCGATGTCCTGCGTGATGTAGAGGACGCGTTGCGGCGGAAGCTCGGATGTGAGTTTTACACAAACGTTGCAGAACTCGTTCGGGCTGTCGAACCCCACGGGTGCGGAGTAGAAGAACTTCGACCGTGCGATCACGAGTCCGACTTCGCTGTTCAGGAGTGAAACGGCTTGGTCAATCGTCTTCTCCCGTTCCCCCAGATTGGCTCCTATTGACAGGTAGTAAATCATATTTCTCGAGTTGGCTTTTTGCGATGGAGGTGAGGTTGAGCGTGGGCTGATAGAGTGCGGACTGCTGTTTGGCTTCGGGTTTGATGAGCGGGTAATAGGGTTCAAGGAACACGATGAAGTTGAGCAGCAGCGAGATGATGAGCGCCCACGCCGTGGCGCCGAGAACGGCTCCGACGAGTCGGTTGAGCCAGTTGAGGTCCACCTTGCGCAAGAACGTGGTGATGAGTCGTGCGATCAGCGTGAACACCAGTGCCACGCCTACGAAGAGCAGCACATAGGCCAGCAACAGCGCCGCGCGTTCGGGCATGTTTATCGCGGTGAGCAGATAGGCCGCGAACTTAGGTGCGAAGAACTTGCCGGCCAGCACGCCTCCGACGAGGATGAAGAGGGAGGTGAACTCCCGCACGAAGCCGCGCAGGAGTCCGTGTCCCAGTCCATAGACGATGGGAATCAGGATGACTATGTCGAGCCAGTTGATTTCCATGTCCGTCAGTTAGTATACCATGATACCGTATTCGATGCAGTTGTCGGGGTACCAGGCCTCGCCGTCCTTGTAGAGGTCCACGTCGCCGACGGCAATGCCGCGGATGGTGACGGACCAGTCATAGACGTCGTGCGCATAGCGTGCGTTGTCGCGGTACTGGCCGAGGATGCCGGTGATGTTGCCTTTCCAGTTGACACAGTCGCTGACGCCGCTGGCATCGGCTCCCGGGAGGTAGAAATAGGCGAACTTGGCATATTCGGAGCAGCTGACGAGGGTCTTGCGGGTGCCGTCGCTGATAGCGCGGCTCTGCGGGTAACCCACGTTCATCGTCGTCGGTGCGAAGACGTTGGCGTTGGAGTCCTTCTCCGGGTCGCCGGTGGTGCATTTGGTGAACGAGCCGTTGTACTCGTATTCGCCCGTGTACCAGACGTTCTTGATGCAGACGAGTTTGCCGTCCCACTTGCGCATGGTGGCTTCGTCGGTGATGGTCTGGAAGTCGGAGATGAGGACGGTGTCCACCTTGAGAAGACTTACGTCAGGCTTGCCGATGCGCTGTGTCGCTTCGCGGAAACGCGGCCAGGGGATACGTCCCGGGGCCCAGCCCACTTTCTGTACCGCATTGCTGGCGGTGTAGTTGTTGTTGTAGGCGGGTACGCAGAGCTGCGGCTGGTCGGCATAGCGGCCTACGGCGAATCCGTTGACGCGGATGAGAATCTCTTGTCCGATGGGGTACATGCCGTTGACGCTGGAGGCGTCGACGCTGATGCGCAGGGCCTGCTGTTCACCGTTCACGATCTGCTGGATGCAGAGGGTCTTGTAGAAGTTGCCGCCGTAGTCGTCGGTGGTGACACGTCCGCGGATGTAGATGCCCGGGCCTGTGGAGGGCAGGGTGTCCACGGAGAAGAGCCACGTGCCGTCGCCGTTGTTCGCGCGCGTACGATATAAAGAGGTGTCGCTCCAGTAGTTGCCTTTCTCGGTCATGAACCGGTCGACGAAGTCGTTGAGCGTATAGATGGTGCCTCCGTCGTCAGCCACCAGTCGTGCCACGGCGTCTTCGGTGAGGAAGGCCTGATCTTCGCTGATGGGTTGGTTGCAAGCGCCCATCATCAGTGCTGCGAGCGCTACCCAAAGGATATAACTATGTTTTTTCATTGTCTTAGGCATTTAGAATTTGTACGTACATGTCAGGAAGAAGTTGGTACCCCAGGCGTAGTAGTACTTGGAGGGGTATTTCCACACGTTGGTCGCGATGCGTGAGTTGTTGCTGTCGTCGACGCCCTGGATAGTCTGGCGCGGCACACGAGCCTGCTGGTAACCGCCCGTCTTGAAGTGGGTGTTGTTGGTTACGTTGGTCACGCTGAGGTTGATGGAGAGGCTCTGGCGGTTGGGGAGGTAGATGAGTTTGCCCACCGACAGGTCCACGAGGATGCGGTTGTACCACCTCGGGTCCGTGAGTTTCTCCTGCTGGTCGAGGAGGCTGTACGGGTACTTGAGTCCGCTGTAGCCGTTGCTCTTGTCGAAGATCACGTTGCCGTTCTCGTCGAGGTTGCGTGCGTCGTAGGAGCCGTTCTGGGTGGTGCCGTCGCCCACATTGCCGTACCAGCCGTTCTGGCTGGTTCCGTCGGCGCGGGTGCCGGTGTACAGACCCATCATACGGCGGCTGGGCGAGTAGCCCAGGTAGTTCCAGTCGAAGTAGCTGACGGTGATGTCGGCGAACCACATCTTCGGGTGGAAGAAGCTCAGTTTGAGCGAGCTGTTCAGCTGCGGGCCGTTGTTGACCTTGAGGCCTTTGATCATCACGGAGTCGTGGAGTTCGTAGATATTGCCGTTGGTGGCGTCTTCGCTGAGTGCCATACCGTTCTCCGCGCTCGTCACGCTGTAGGCGTTGGAGGTGTAGTGGTAGTCGCCGATGGCGATGACCGGGGTCAGGGTGAAGTAGGTGCCGAGTTTGATGGCGGCAGCCGCTTCGATACCGCGGTGCACTTTGTTGATGCCCGTCAGGGCCTGGTTAACGAAGGTACGAACCTCGTCGTCGTAGAAGCCGTTGAGCTCGGTGCTGTTCCAGATGTGGGTCTGGTAGGCAGTGATACGTCCGCGGACGATGGGGTAGTTGAACTCATAGGTCAGGTCGTAGCTGACGCGTTTCTCGTCCGATGCGAAGAACTGCTTGAGGTTCTTGGCGTGGTCGTGTACGTAGATGTTGTCCACCACGCGGTCGTGCACACGCGAAGAGATATAGGCATCGCGTGCGTAGGGCGCTGCAGTCTCGGCGAGGGCGTTGACGCGCAGGTGGTTGTGGCCGTCGATCTTGTAGGTGGCGCCGACTTTGAACGCCGGGTCAACGAACAGGTGCGACCAGCCCTGATACATCAGGTGGTACTTCTGGTTGAGCACGTCCTGGTACTCTTTGCCGAGGTAATAGCTGGCCTGGTCGGGCTTGCTGATGGCCTGATACCATGCGCGGCCGTTGAGCATGTAGCTCGTGCGGCTGAAATAGGACGTGTTGAGCTGGAGGGCGTAGTAGAGGTCCACTTCGTTCCAGTTCCATTCGTTCTGTGCCCAGACTTTGGCGCTACCCATGTTCATGGTGTAGAAATAGCCGAAGATGTCGCCGGTCTTGACTGCGCGGTTGAGCGAGCTGGCGTCGCCGGT
>Ga0265300_10004003_pt1 | contig 11859 bp, 10 predicted proteins | sample AusTroGonzalo_MG_FD_193482 | JGI IMG/M metagenome (GOLD analysis project Ga0265300, IMG submission 193482) | Bovine rumen microbial communities from tropical cattle in Woodstock, Queensland, Australia - Gonzalo_03 | ecosystem: Host-associated > Mammals > Digestive system > Stomach > Rumen ... | reverse complement strand
AGTTTGATCTTTTCCAGGCAGGAGGACCTTTCTTCCAGCGGAATCTCCTCGCCGATATTGCGTTCGGCCATGTAATCCTGGAAGGCGAAGACATCGTCGCAGATAACCTCACATCCTTCCCGTACCGTTACTTCGGAGGGAAAGTTTTCGGCATCCAGGAGCCGTTTGCCGTCGGGGGAGTAGCTTACACAGTTGTCGTCGTCCCAGACGTCCCGCTCAAGATCTTCCTGCGAAGCTGCCGTGGGAACGTTAAGAATATCTTCCAAGGTCATAGCTAGAAATTTTTAACAAAGTCGATGTCTTTCTTGAGCATGACCTTGGGTTCCATGGCCGATACCTTCTGGAACAGTTTGAACTGATAGGCGGGAGACAGATAAACCTTGTATTCGTTTTTTCCCTTGCGCCACCATTTGTAGAAGGCGATAGGGTCTGTGTCATAGGGAATTTTGGCCTCTATTTCCGACGAGAAGCCGGGGAAGTCGATAATCATCTTGAGGCCGGTGATGCGGCGGTAGTACTCGTAGTCGGCCCGGCGGAGTTTGGAAACCAGGGGAGCGAAAACCTCCATCTGGTCTACCTGAAGGGCCTTTTCCTTAACCACCATCTTGTGGATACGAACCGGATCCCGCTGCAGCCATTCGCTCATTTTGAGCGTTACGGACCCTTCTTCGCACTCCAGCGTGAGGAGATCCGAAGAATTGTAAATCTTTTCAGAGTCCAAGGGATAAAGGTCCATCTTTTTTAGGCTACAATGCAAATATATGCAAATTTTTTCTTTTTTAACGTATTTTTTTATATATTTGGGAGACTAAACAGCACATAACCATTAAAACTAACTGTATATGACCTACAAAATTATCGACATTCAGGGCATCGGTCCCGTTTATGCAGAGAAGCTTATTGCTGTTGGCATTGAAACTGTAGACCAGCTTCTGGCCGAAGGTGCCAGCGCCAAGGGCCGCAAGGCATTGGAAGAGAAAACCGGTATTCGCGGAGACCTCATCCTCACCTGGGTCAACCATGCAGACCTGTTCCGTGTAAAGGGCGTGGGCCCTCAGTTCTCCGAGTTGCTGGAAGCCGCCGGTGTAGACACCGTTAAGGAACTTCGCAACCGCAACGCCGCCAACCTGGCCGCCAAGATGCTGGAAATCAACGAAGAAAAGCATCTTTGCAAGCGTACTCCCGTAGAGAAGGAAATCCAGAAGTACATAGACCTGGCCAAGCAGCTGGATCCGGTTGTTACCTACTAGGTTCTTCTGAATCAATAAGGAGGCCGGGGCCAGTACGCCGGCCTCCTTTTTCATAATCCCCAAAAACCTAAGCAATGAAAAGAATTCTGCTGTTGAGCGCACTGGCGCTTGCCCTGGCAGCCTGCCAGAAGGCACCCAATAACCCCGTTCTAACCATTGAAGGCGGCCAAATCCAGGGCGTATGCCTGGAAGATGCCCCGGGCGTTACCGTGTACCGCGGTATTCCGTATGCCGCTCCGCCCATCGGCGAAAACCGCTGGAAGGCTCCGCAGCCCGTGGAGCCCTGGGAAGGGGTACGCCTTTGCGACAAATTCGGCCATCCGCCGTTCCAGGCGGCCCATTATCCCGGTGGTTACACTACCGAATGGGGGTATGGGGATGAAGCTCCGTACAGCGAAGACTGCCTGTACCTGAACGTTTGGACCAAGGCTCCCGGCCAGCCGGAAAAGAAGCTGCCGGTGGCGGTGTGGATTTTCGGCGGCGGTCTGCGGGAAGGTTGGAGCAGTGAGCCGGAGTTCGACGGCAAAAACTTCGCCGGCAAAGACGTGGTGCTGGTATCGTTCAACTACCGGGTGGGGCCGTTCGGCTTCTTCGCCCATCCCGAACTGTCGGCCGAGGATCCGGAGCATGCTACGGGTAACTGGGGAACCCTGGACCAGATTGAGGTGCTCAAATGGGTCCGGCGCAATATCGCCCAGTTCGGCGGAGACCCGGACAATGTGATGCTCTTCGGCCAGAGTGCCGGCTCCCGCAGCGTCAAGTTCCTGAGTGCCAGTCCGCTGACCAAGGGCCTGTACAACAAGGCCGTTATCATGAGCGGCAGCGGCCTGGTAGATCCTCGCAAGCCCGCCCAGCCCATGTTCCCGGGCGGTCCGGTGCTTCCTGCCCAGCAGCAGGCCACCCTGGCCGATGCCGAGGCTTCCATCAAGGAAGTGACGGATTGGGCCGGCCTTACGGACCTTAAGAAAATGCGCGCCGCCTCTACGGAAACCATCTTTGCGATGGGCGGCCTGTTCACCTCCGTTACCGGCAAGCGCAGCGTGCTGTCGGCCATGCCCATCAGCCCGTATATCGACGGCTACGTGCTTCCGGAAACCTTTGACGAGGCCTGCATAGACGGCTCGCTGGCGCAAATCCCTTATATGATAGGCTTTACGCTCAACGATTCCGGCAATATGGCCGACCAGATCCGCGAATTCTGCCTGAACCGCCAGGAAATGGGCGGCAAGGCCTATGCCTATCAGTTTGCCCGTCCGCTGCCCACCGACGGCCGTCCGGGCGTGCTGCAGGGCGCATTCCACTCATCGGACCTGTGGTATGTGTTCAAGTCGATGGAACACTGCTGGCGGCCCTGGACCCAGGGCGACTGGGACCTGGCCGAAAAGGAACTTACCTGTTGGACCAACTTTGCCAAATACGGAGACCCTAATGGCCCTGACGGCGGCGAATGGACTCCCTACACCGCCGAAAAGCCGGAATTCATGGTGTTTAAGCTGGACGAGGCCGATGCGGAGGCTTCCGCCATGGGTGAACCCCTGCGCGCTCCCGCTCCCCGTATGATGCGTCCCTCTAACCCGTAAAAGAGAATATGTATAAGCTTGATGCACACGCAGAGGCCATTCTGCAGGAATACCGTGACCATCAGTCGCAGTTCCAGGCAGCAAGGGCCAGTATTGAAAGTAAAATCAAGGAACGTCTCTCCGCCGCCGGCATTCTGGTGGCGGCGGTGGAATCCCGCGTAAAAACGGAGCATTCCCTGGCCGGGAAACTGGAACTGAAAGGTGCCAAATACAAATCCCTGGCCGATATCACCGATATCCTGGGCGTCCGTGTGATTACTTTCTATGTGGACGATGTAGATAAGGTGGCCTCGGCCGTGGAACGTCTGTTCGAGGTGGACTGGGACAATTCCGTAGATAAGCGGAAACTGCTGGATCTGGACAGCTTCGGCTATCTGTCGCTGCACTATATCTGTCGCACGCCGGAGCTTCCGGGGTACCGTTTCGAGGTGCAGATGCGAACCATCCTGCAGCATGCCTGGTCCACCCTGGACCACGATACCGGCTATAAGTCGGGCGTGGAAATTCCCCAAAATTATATCCGCAACATCAACCGTCTGGCCGGTATGCTGGAGTTGGTGGACGAGCAGTTCAGCCGTATCCGTACGGAGCTGAACGATTACCGCCGCCGGATGCAGGCGCTGGTGGCTTCCGGCAACCTGGACGACGCCCCGCTGGACGGCGACACCTTCCGCAGCTATCTGGGGCTGGATCCCTTCGGCCGCCTGAACCGGCGCATTGCCGCCATTAACCAGGCCGAGATTCAGGAAGTGTCGCTGATGCCGTACCTGGCTGTGTTCAAAGGCCTGGGTTGCAAGACGCTGGGCGATGTAGACCGCATTATCAAGGACTGCTCGGAGGCAGCCTATCAGATAGCCTGCTACCAGATTGGCCTTACGGACCTGGACATTCTGTCCTCTTCCGTGGCCCCGCAGGATGTGTGCATAGCTTATATCCTCATTCAAGGAGGAGGAAAGCCCGGCATCCGCCGTCTGTTCGATGAACTGAACGGTGCTTCGGAGGGCAACGAAATGATTGCCGAACTCCTGATGGAGCAGGCAAAGGGGTTACCGTTTATGAATCAGTAAGCCTATTCCGCAGGGGACAGGACAAAAGTTACGGAACCGGAAGTGGTGGAGTTCTGGATGTCGGCGTCTACCTTCAGCAGGCACTTGCCGTCCAGATAATCCACCTTGGCCTCCTGGGTGAGGAAGGTGAACCCCATGGTGTTGTTGTTCCAGCTGTAGGAGATGGCATCGCCGGAGAGCGAGAACTCGCTCATGTCCAGGGTATTGTCCGTATAAGTGAAAATGACCGAATTGGTGCCCGTGAAGGTGATGGTTTCCAGGCCATAGCCCACGGGTACGTCGGCGGGTGCCTTGTGGTGGTTCTTGCGGAGGAATTCGGCAATCTCGTGGAAGTTGCAGCCCGTAAAATCGGCGCTGGCCGTGGTCCAGCCTTTAACGGTTACACGCGTTTTGTCCACTTTCCAGCTGCGGAACATTTTATTGGTTCCTGTGGCTTTCTTCAAGGTGGCCATAATGGTTTGGGCAATTCCGCCGGTCCGTTTGATGGTAAGGCTTACTTCTCCGGGGCGGCTGTTGTCAAACTCCAGCGTTCCAAAGCCGTTCAGGGTATAAACGGTGACTGCGCTACTGCCGTTAACGGTGTAGCGGCCGCTGGTATAGCGGGGATTGTCTTCTCCGGAAAACAGATGCGCCAGCACGTACAGGCCGCTTTCGGTGAGTTCGATGCTAAGCAAACTTCCGTCCGACGCCACTCCGGCGCCGGCCTTTGTGGGGGCTGCGGCGGGAGAACTGGTTTTGGGAATGAGCTGGCAGGCATAGGAGGCGAATTCGGGTGCCTCAAAAGTTTCGGCATTCTCCTTTTCGCAGGAGAACAGCAGGGGCAGGAGTGCCAGCAGGGCAAAGGTTAGCTTTCTCATATATCGCTAGAATAATCTTACGTAAAGGTGGAATTGAAGGGTGGGCCAGAAACTGGTATAGGCAAGATACTGCTCCATTTTGCCCAGGGCTTCCAGTTCACTGGCCGAAATGGGCACTTGTTTGATGCGCCCGGTGAGGCCTTCGCCGTTGGCCCGGAGACTGGCTTTGCCCTGATACTGGACGCCCAGGTCTACCGACCAGGAAATGCGTTTGTCTTCCTTCACCGCCCGGCCGTAGCCCAGGCCCACATAGGGTTTGACGGCAAAGATCTCCGAGCCGATGCCCGAGGCGCAAAGAGCAGCCTCCATCGTTCCGGAATGGGCTTTAACCAGGTAACCGTCTACATCCAGTCCTACGGTGTTGTAGTCTTCCGGCATGTTGTTGAGGGTGCCGCGCAGGAAGCGGGGAGAGCCCAGAAACACTCCGGCCGTAATGTGAAAGTCGGCTTTGGGAATAGGGTAGAAGTTGAATAACAGCCGTCCGCTGTTGTTGCCCAGGCGAAGGGTGAGGGGCACATTCACGTTGCCGCCGGCCGTATAGCCGGGATGCTCCGGAACCGGCACTTCCAGAAGCCGGACCCCGATGAGCCCGGGGTTGATGGAGTAGCCTGCGCGTACATCCACAAAGCTGCCGATGGGCAGCGCCACTTCCATGCCGATACCGTCCACTCCCATCCCCACGCCAAGGGACAGGTGGTTGAAAACCTGAGCTCCGGCATGAAAAGACAGCACGAATGTGGTTAGGCAAATGAGAAGTGCTTTCTTCATGGTCTTACAAAGATACAAACTTTCTCCAAAAAATCTATTCCACGCCCAGGCGGGCCTGTACCACGTTGATGATATAGTCGCCGGCCTTCTCGCATTCCCCGATAAGGTCGTTGAGCACGGTGCCCAGCTCGTAGCTGTAAAGCTGCTGGTCCAGGTTGGCTATATTCTTTTGCTTGAGGTTGTTGCGGAGGTCGTTGATGCGGTGCTCCGTTGCGAAGGAATCTTCCAGGTCGAAGTCTTCCCGGTGACCGCCCAAAGCAGCATTCATCTTGGTTAACGCCTCATCTACAAGCACATACATCTGGAGGATGCCTTCGTTAAGATCGGTATCGAACCATACCTTGTGCTCCCGTTTGCGGCGCATGATGCGAGCCAGGTTGTAGCAGCTGTCGCCCACGGATTCCAGTTCCCCGATTTGGCGCATCATGCCGCGGATCTTCTCCTTGGTTTCGTCGGACAGATGGGCCGATCCTACATCGCCCAGATACTTGCCGATTTCGTTTTCCATCTTGTCGCTCACGTCCTCGCCTTTCTTGATGCGTTCGAAGAGTTTCTCAAACGCCTGGTCTTCCTGCGTATGGTAAAGCTCCGTTACCAGGCCGAAAAGGCGCTGCATTCTTTCGCCGAACACCACAATTTCTTTCTGGGCCTGCAGCACGGAGATTTCCGGCGTTTTCATGATACCGCCGCGGATATACTGCAGCCGGAATTCGTCTTCTTCTTCCGACTTCTTTGGCTTGATGATAAAGCAGACCAGCTTTTCAATTTGCGGAATGAACCAGATGAGGATGGCCGTATTGATTACATTGAAGAAGGTGTGGAAGGTGGCCAGGGCAAAGGACAGCTGGGTGGGATTCTGCTCCGGAGCCGTAGGATCCAGTCCTACCACGCCGCAAACCATCCGCACGAAGGGGAAGAAGAGGATGAGTACCCACACAACGCCGAATACGTTGAAAACCAGGTGCGCCATAGCCGTACGGCGGGCCTGCGTGTTGGCGCTCATGGCGGCCAGGTTGGCCGTAACGGTGGTACCGATGTTTTCACCCATTACCAGCGCAATACCCTGGTAGATGGTGATGGCTCCGGTGGCGCACAGCACCATGGTAATGGCCATGAGGGCGGCGGAACTCTGCACTATGGCGGTGAGAACGGTGCCGATGAGCAGGAACAGCAGGATGGTGACGTAGTTGGTCTTGAAGCTGGCAAAGAAGTTGACCACGGCCGGATTGCTGGCCAGGTCCATTTCCGTGCCCGTTTGCTTGAGCATGCCCAGGGCGAACAGCAGGAAGCAGAGTCCGAACAGGAAGTCTCCCACATAGCGGTGTTTACCCGTTTGGATGAGGACGATACCCACCAGGAAAATGGGCCACACCACGTTGGCTATATTGAAGGAAAAGCCCGCCGACATAATCCAGGCGCTCATGGTGGTACCGATATTGGCACCCATGATGATGGAGATGGCCTGGGTGAGGGTGAGCAGGGCCGCATTTACGAAGGAAACCGTCATGACGGTGGTTGCGGCCGAAGACTGGACGGCGACGGTAACCAGGGCGCCGGTGGCAACACCGGAAAAACGGTTGGTGGTCATGGCACCCAGAAGGTGTCGGAGCTGCGGACCTGCCAGCTTCTGCAGGGCCTCACTCATTACCTTCATGCCGTAAATCAGGAGGGCGATAGAGCCCAGCAATTTAAAGGCGATTAGCATATACTAAAATTCTATACTGCAAATATACGAATAAACTCATTTTCTTCCATGGCCGGGGAGCCACTTTCTCAATTAAATCATTATATTTGCAAAAGTGTATTCTGATTCTCAAGTATAATGACAGGAAAGAAACTGCTGCTGGGGGACGAGGCTGTTGCGCTGGGGGCGCTGCATGCCGGGTTGTCCGGTGTTTACGCCTATCCCGGAACGCCGTCCACCGAAATAACTGAGTTTATCCAGCTGAACCCGCTGGCGCGGGAACGCGGAGTGCGCAGCCGCTGGTGTACCAACGAAAAAACGGCCATGGAAGCCGCCCTGGGCATGTCTTATGCCGGCAAGCGGGCGTTGGTTTGCATGAAACATGTAGGTATGAACGTTTGCGCCGACGCCTTTGTGAATGCCGGCGTTACCGGCGTAAAAGGCGGCCTGGTGGTTGTGGCGGCCGATGACCCGTCCATGCACTCCTCCCAGAATGAGCAGGACTCCCGTTTTTACGGAAAATTTGCCCTGGTACCCGTGCTGGAGCCTTCCAACCAGCAGGAATGCTACGACATAATGGCCGATGCCTTCCGCCTTTCGGAGGAATTGCGCCTGCCTGTACTGGTGAGGATGGTTACCCGCCTGGCCCATTCCCGGGCCGCTGTGGAAATAGGGGAGCCCCTGCCGCAGAACGGTCTGGACCCGGATTCGGAGCGTACGCGTTGGGTTCTGCTGCCCGGAAACGCCAAGCGACAGTACGCTGCCCTGGTGGAAAAGCAGCCGGAACTGCTGCGCCGCTCGGAGACTTCTTCGCGTAACAGCTTAAAGCTGGGCATGGGCCTGGGCGTCATCGCCTGCGGCATTGCTTATAATTATGTGCGTGAGGTGCTTCCGGAGGGTGTTTCCCTCCTGAAAATATCCCAGTATCCGCTGCCGGAGCGTCTGGTGAAGGAGCTGGCTGCCGCTTCCGATGAAATTCTGGTGGTGGAGGACGGACAGCCCTTTGCCGAGGAGCAGGTAAAAGCCATTCTGGGTGCGGGCTATCCCGTATCGGGCCGCCTCACCGGCCGTCTGCCCCGGACGGGCGAACTGAATCCGGACAACGTGGCCAGGGCTTTCGGCCTGCCGGAGAAGCCGGTTCATGCGCCGGCCCTCAACCTGGCCCCGCGTCCGCCGCAGCTGTGCCAGGGCTGTGGACACCGCGATGTATATACGGCGCTCAATAAGGTCATTGCAGAATATCCGGAAGCCCGTGTATTCGGCGATATCGGCTGTTATACCCTGGGCGCCCTTCCGCCTTTCCGGGCCATTGATACCTGTGTGGACATGGGCGCATCCATTACCATGGCCAAGGGCGCGGCCGATGCCGGCGTGCATCCCGCCGTGGCCGTTATCGGCGATTCTACCTTTACCCACAGCGGCATGACCAGCCTGCTGGATGCGGTGAACGACAATGCCGCCATTACGGTGATTCTCTCCGACAACCTTACCACGGCCATGACGGGCGGTCAGGATTCGGCCGGTACGCACAAGTACGAGGCCATCTGCCTGGCCCTTGGCGTGGAACGGGAGCACCTGCACGTGGTGGTGCCCATTTCCCAGAATATGGAAGAGATTACCCGCATTATCCGGGAAGAAATTGAGTATAAGGGCGTTTCTGTCATCATCCCTCAGCGGGAATGCATGCAGACCCTGGCCCGCAGGAACCGTCAAAAGAAAGCAGCGCAATGAAAACAGATATCAAACTTGCGGGCGTAGGCGGACAGGGTATCCTGTCCATAGCCACGGTAATTGGCCAGGCCGCTACGGCCACCGGGCTTTGCCTCAAGCAGGCCGAGGTGCATGGCATGAGCCAGCGCGGCGGAGACGTGCAGAGCGACCTCCGTCTTTCGACAGAAGCCATTTTCAGCGACCAGATTCCCCTGGGCGGGGCCGACCTCATCCTTTCCATGGAACCGATGGAGGCCCTCCGCTATCTGCCGTATCTGGGCCCGGAAGGGGCTGTGGTAACGTCTTCCCGGCCTTTTGTAAATATTCCCAATTATCCCGATGAAAGCGCCCTCCAGCAGGAACTGGACGCCCTTCCCCGGGTTACGAAGATGGACATTGAGGCCGTGGCCAAGAGCCTGCAGGCTCCCCGGAGCGCCAACATGGTGCTGCTGGGCATGGCCGCCCGGCATCTGGACATCCTGTCGGCGGAAGACCTTCGTGAGGCCATCCGCACCATTTTCGGCCGCAAGGGAGAACAGGTGGTGGCCGACAATTTAAAAGCATTCGACGCAGGTTATGAAGGTATTCAGTGAAGCTTTGGTTGAGGAGGCACGGGTAGCTTCCCGCGTTGCCGACCTTTCGCAGGCCACCATCGGCGAAGTGCTGCTGGTAGCCCAGTACCTGGAACGGAAGACGGGCATTCCCTTCATCCGGATGGACCAGGGTTCTCCGGGCCTGCCGCCCAACAAGTACGGCGTAGAGGCCGAGAAGGAGGCGCTGGAAAGGGGAGTGGGCTCCCAATACCCGCCTGCCGACGGCGTCCCGGAACTGAAAAAAGCGGCTTCCCGCTTTATCAAGGCCTTTATTGATGTGGACGTTGATCCGGCCGGTTGCATCCCCACTACCGGTTCGGTGGCGGGCTCCTTCGGCTCTTTCATTGCCTGCACCCAGCGCATTCCGGGAAAGGACAAAGTGCTGTTCATAGATCCGGGATTCCCCATTCAGAAGTCTCAACTGAGGGTTCTGGGTATCGGCTGGCGTGAATTTGACATTTATCCCTACCGGGGAGAAGGCCTCCGGGCCAAGCTGGAAGAGGAGCTGTCGGCCGGGGACATTGCGGCCATCGTATATTCCAACCCCAACAATCCGGCCTGGATTTGCCTGGAAGAGAGCGAGCTGAAGGTTATCGGCGAGCTGGCTACCAAGTACGACGCCATTGTGATGGAAGACCTGGCCTACTTCTGCATGGATTACCGCCGGGAACTGGGACGCCCGTTTGAGCCGCCTTTCCTCCCCACCGTGGCACGTTATACCAACAATTATATCCTGATGCTGTCCTCGTCCAAGATTTTCAGCTATGCGGGGCAGCGGATGGCGCTGGTGGCCATCGGAAACGATCTTTTCGGCCGGCATTATCCGGCCATGGCGGAGCGGTATCACGACGCCGGCGTCTTCGGCCAAACCCTTACGGCCTCCATCCTTTACATGATTACCAGCGGCTGCACGGCTTCTACCCAGTACGCCTACGCCAAAATGCTGGATTTATCGGCCGACGGGGTAATTGATTTTGTGGAGGATACCCGCGTATATGAGCGCCGGGCGGCCAGGATGAAGGAAATCTTCTGCCGCAACGGCTTCCGCGTGGTGTACGACCGCGACGTTACCGCTCCGGTGGGTAACGGTTTCTTCTTTACCCTGGGATACGGGAAGCTGACGGGCGGAGAACTGCTCCGGGAGCTGCTGTACTATGGGGTGAGCTGCATTTCCCTCTCTACCACCGGCAGCCTTCAGCACGGCGTCCGGGGCTGCACCAGCCGTATGCGGGAAGAGCTGTATCCCGTGCTGGAAGAACGCATGAAGGCCTTCCGCGAAGACCATCCATAGGCAATAACGAACTTTAACAAATATGATCTGGAATCCCAACAAAGAATGCATGAGCCGCGACGAGATGAGCGCGCTCCAGGGTAAACGGCTTCACAAAATTGTGGAGTATGTCTATCACAACGTACCCTTCTATCGCAACAAACTGCAGGCGATGGACCTTACGCCGGACGACATCCGCACCATCGACGACATTGTGAAGCTTCCCTTCACCACCAAGAAGGACCTGCGTGATAATTATCCCTTCGGCCTGCAGGCCGCTCCCCAAAGTGAGATTATCCGCATCCACGCCTCTTCCGGCACCACAGGCAACCCTACCATCGTGGGCTATACCCGCAAGGATATCGGCGTGTGGAGCGAGTGCATGGCCCGTTCCCTTACGTCTTTTGGCGTAACGCGCAACGACATTTTCTCGGTGGCCTATGGCTACGGCCTGTTCACCGGCGGCCTGGGTGCGCACAACGGTGTGGAAATGGTGGGCGCTTCGGTGGTGCCCGCTTCTACCGGCAACACGGAGAAGCACGCCAAACTTATCCGCGACCTGGGCATCACGGGCATTGCCTGCACGCCTTCCTATGCCCTGTACCTGGCCGAGACCATGGAGCAGATAGGCATTACCAAAGACCAGATCAAGCTGCGTGTGGGTGCATTCGGCGCCGAGCCCTGGACGGAAAAGATGCGTGAGGAGATTGAGGAACGCCTGGGACTTAAAGGCTTCAATATCTATGGCCTGAGCGAAATCATGGGGCCCAGCGTAAGCTACGAATGCCATGCGCAAAACGGCTCCCACATTAACGAAGACCACTTTTATCCCGAAATCATCAATCCGGTTACCCTGGAACCCCTGCCGCTGGGACAAGCTGGCGAACTGGTGTTCACCACCCTTACCAAGGAGGGTATGCCGGTGCTCCGTTACCGTACCCGCGACCTGTGCTCCCTGATTCCGGGACAGTGCAGCTGCGGCCGTACCAGCGTACGGATGAGCTCCATTACCGGCCGAAGTGACGACATGCTCATTATCCGCGGTATCAACGTATTCCCGTCGCAGGTGGAGAGCGTGGT
>Ga0265300_10004002_pt1 | contig 11860 bp, 10 predicted proteins | sample AusTroGonzalo_MG_FD_193482 | JGI IMG/M metagenome (GOLD analysis project Ga0265300, IMG submission 193482) | Bovine rumen microbial communities from tropical cattle in Woodstock, Queensland, Australia - Gonzalo_03 | ecosystem: Host-associated > Mammals > Digestive system > Stomach > Rumen ... | reverse complement strand
TCTAAACTGAAAGTCCATTTTGGATTTATATCTTTTGGAATTTCATACCAAGGGCTGAAATATCCATCTAATAATTTCTTTACATCTTCAGGTGTAGTACCTTCCTTTAAACACCTGATTTTACTGTCATTTGTAGTTACCCACGAATTGTCCTTATAATAAAATTCCCAAGTACCATTCTTTGTTTTGCGAAGAGTAAAAATTGCTCCACAAACATTTCCCATTCCTTGCACAAGTTTCTTAAACATATAAACTACAGAAACATTCTGTGTGTTTCCAGTACTTTTATCTAGTTCAATACCCTTGTCTTTGTGTTCTTCATAATAATCAAGGATAGCATAATCAATATCACTTTCTATTGCTTGGATTTTATCCTTGATTTCTTTTTTCTTATTTTGTTTGTCTACTTTAATTTTTATTTCGTTTACATAGCTTTTCAATTCTGCAAAGAAAAAGTCTTCCCAGGATGCATAGTCAGTAAACTTACTTAGATTATTCCAACCATCTAAAAAGTCTGTGTTTAACTTATCCATAATGTAAGAACCAAATGTTACATAACCATTACAACTAAGTGTACCACGAGTTTTTACATTACTTACTCTGATTGCGTCAATTGTGGATAAATTCAATTCAGAATAATCAGGTGAAAGATTAATTGAAATTGAAGGATTTTGGAATGAATGATACCCATATTGATTTTTTTCAGATGTAAAACCACATTCAGCCATTCTTTCAATGAACTTATCTTTGTCTATCACCCACTTCCAAAGTTTAGATAAATTCCACTTTTCATTCCAACTTTTATAAGTCCAAGAACTACATTTCATATTTTTACCTTATGCTAAATTTGCAGTTAAATAAATGTACTGTACCTGTTTAGGAACATCTAACCAATTCTGGAAATAACTCTTGATAAAGTCCATAATGTCATCTTTTGTCGCACCAGCTTTGAAGTACTGCCAAGGTGTCATATCAAAATAACCTGTAGTCTTCAAATACTTTATCATATATCGGCCGGTATTCATTTTTCTTATTATAATTTTTGGGCCGTGGAAGTTACCATAACCAGTCAAACGCTTTTCAACAGTCCATTCATAAGCACCAGTTATTGATTTCTCCTGAATAATTGATATACCCTTTTCTTTGTGGTCTTCAACATAATCAAGAATAGCAAAATCAACTTCATTTTCAATTTGCTGAACTTTCTTTTGTACAGTTTCCTTTTTGTTCTTTAAAATTATTCTATCTTGTGTTTCTTTGATAGCTTTTTCAAGTTCGCTCAGGAAAGTCTGTATCCATTCTTCTTTATCTTTGTCAGTATAATTGATGGATTTACATCTGTTACCACCATAATCATCTGGATTAAGGTCACAATACTTTTTAATGAATAAATCCGTAATGTAAGAACCAAAATCTCTAAATCCACGATAACCCAGATTATACGAGGTCTTTTTATTGTAGAACAGATACCCATACATTCCAACAAGGCTTAGTTTTACTGTGTAAGCATTAGTGTCTAAGCGCAAATATCTGAAGCCGATAATATCATTATACCATTGACCGTAACCCTCGTTCTTTAGACCAGCTCTTTCAAATACTGCCATCAAATCTTGGGTTTTTACTTCCCAATCCCAGTAGAACTTTCTGCGTTCATCGTGATACATTCTTTCATACAGTGATTTCATTATTTTACCTTTCCATAGTTCCATTTAAGATTTGGCTTTGAATACCACCAATTACAAACATCAAAAACATCTTTAAATTCAGTAACTCTCCAAAAGTAATCACGATTATAAGGAATGGAAACATCCCAACACTTCAACTTCGGTCTGTTTTTAAATGTAATGTCGCCGAAAGTATAAATGTCATTTGTTTTTTCTAAAGAAATATTTGACTTATCTTGTTTGTTTACTTTTTCAGCAAGTTCGTTGAACATTCCAACTGTGTCTTCTTCATTGATTTCAAAAACTTTTTCTTGGACTTTTGATTTTTTAATCTTCAGTTCATGGTCTTTTTTCACCTTTTCAGCATACGCTTTAAGTTTAGTAAGGTATTCTTTTATATCCTCACATTTATCCTGGTCAGGCCATGTCATTTTAAAATACTTTTTCGTGTCAGACCAACAAAATGAAGAATAACCTGTACCACAGGCATAATTCTCTTTTTTGTTGTATGAAGTAGATAGTGGTACAGGAAGATAATAATCTTTTCCATCGTGATTATACTCTTCGTGATTGTAGAAAGCAAATACATCTACATATCCGTATTCACTTTCCTTACACAGCGGTACATCAACTATGTAATATTGGTCTCCATATTTGTTATATTTGATAAGATTAAATTCATCTGCCAGTTTATTTAATTCATCTAAAGTATATCGTTTCATAATGAGTCAATATAGAAATTTGTACCTAACATTTCAATGGTAACTGATGAAAATGAGTTCCAGCGTATACTGCAAAAGCATACCGTTGGAACAGTATGCTTTTGGATTTAGAGCACCTATCGGGAGTTGAACCCGAACCTCAACCTTGGCAAGGTCGCTTGCTACCGCTACAACATAGGTGCATTTAATTTATTTATAACCGAGGGTGAGGGACTCGAACCCCCAAGCCCCTTTCGGGGCGACAGATTAGTAATCTGCTCCATTACCTATTATGGTAACCCTCGTTAAGTTTATTGCCCGTGATGGTACCGCCCCACCTTCGCCCCGTTCAGAGCGGGGAATAATGCTTCTATACTAACAGGCAAAATTCGTTCTCGGTGTAGGATTTGAACCTACGACTTCCAACTTGTAAGGATGGCACTCTGAACCAAACTGAGTTAACCGAGAATGTTGCACAGGTACCCCTCAAACCTATGCGGTGACTGTATCCTCATTCCTCACATTCTTACTAATACAGTCGTTCGTGAGTATTGGAGTGGGTTTTTTCGTGGACCTAATGGGAATCGGACCCATCACAATTTCCGTGCTAGGGAAATTCGCCTCCAAGGAACATGTAAGCCCAAAAATGTTTAGTCCAGCTGCCGAGATTTGAACCCGAACCAACTCCGTCACAGGGAGGTATGCTACCAATTACACCACAGCGGGGATGATTTATAGAGCCCTATGCGGGGTTCGGACCCGCGACACCAGTTTGGAAGACTGCCATGTTTCCAGCTACACCAATAGGACTTATTTAATTTGTTTACACCCCACTAAGGATTTGAACCTCAACCCACAGTTTTGGAGACTGCCATGCTGCCAATTACACCAGTGAGATTTAAATGGTCGCCGCCCACACAATCGTACTCGTCAGTCTATTTGTGTCTTATCCGAAGTCATTCCCTCTATATTGGAACTTATGTTAGTTTATATGTTATAAACATTTCATTCTGATAAGTTCGCAGATGAAATGAAAAGAGCCGCGTCAAACTCAGTTAAGCTCTCTGTTGGATTTGAACCAACGCGGGTATTTCTACCAACGGTTTTGCAGACCGTCCTATTCGGCCAGGCTCTAGGCAAGAGAGCGAAAGATTAACACAGAATTTTTTAACAGCGACGTACCTCCATCTGTGTCAATCATAGTAGTCTCGGAAGGACTCGAACCTTCAATACCGGATTCGTAGTCCAGCGGTTTATCCAATTAGCCTACGAGACCATTTAGAAGAGGTGGTAGGATTTGAACCCACGTGCGGAATGGTTACCGCCCACGGTTTTCAAGACCGGTCCAATAAGCCAGGCTCTGGCACACCTCCATAAAAGCGACTAAGTCATTCCCTGCTTATGCCCCGGCGTTGAGTTCTCACCAGCAGGTTCATTCCACATTAAATCTTCGTGCCTTGCGACAAGGATAACTCACCAAACCTCTCACACAGGTCTTATAACGGGCCGTTTGAACTATCAGCTGCAGTCAGACAGCGTGGAATTAAATGAAGTAGTTTTTTCGTCCCGGTGGTAAGATTTGAACTTACAACTTCTTCCGTATGAAGGAAGCACTCTAACCAAATTGAGTTACACCGGATTAAACTTATAGGAGAATTGACAAACTCCTAGCCTTTAACATTTCATAGGAAATGGAAAGGAAGCCTTCGTCTTAGCAGTGTCAATTTTTTAGTAGCGGTGCCCAGGAGTCGGACCTGGTATCTCTAGGTTATGGGCCTAGAATGGTATTTCCGTTCCACTCGCCCGCAATAAAGATTTGCTTTCTCAATTCCACCATCTGTTCGGTCTAATACCGAACATAACTTCTCCCGCTCCCTAAGCGAGTGTGTCTCCTGAGTACTAAGTTATCGGTGTAGCAGGATTCGGACCTGCGACCCCTTGCTCCCAAGGCAAGTGCTCTACCAGACTGAGCTACACACCGGAGTGAAATAACAACTTATAAATCTTAGTTTCAACAAGTCATTTAACGATACATTTCCATACCGATATGGTTCAGGACCATACAACCTTATTTATAAAACCGGTGGGAAAAAAGTATATGGACTTACACGTGCTTACCTTATATCAATTTTTCCCAACATCATTGAACACACCAACTCTCACATCGTCGGTATAGGAACCATTCATTGTAGCGGGGCTTGAACCCGCGGCTACCTCCCCACTTGGAGGTCACTCTACCACTGAGTTATACAACGAACTTTATCCCGTTCTTTGATGTTTTAGTACCCCACCAAGGACTTGAACCTTGAACTCGCTGATTAAGAGTCAGCTACTCTGCCAATTGAGTTAGTGAGGCATATTGAATTTCTAATAAATTAATCACCTAGAATTTTAACTTATTAAAAATTCAGTTTATATCTCTATTATATTTAAGTTGACCCAAAGTGTTGGAGTCTAACCAACAACTCAATATTAACCCATAAAGCGATTTTACAATTTAATCTAACTTTGGCTCAAATATATTATTTTATTATCTCTAATTTATTTGTAATTCCCACCGCCTGGTGCGAATTACTGTTTTTCTCTCTTTTTGCTAAAAATTAGTTGAGTTATAAGCTCAATAATTGATAACCGAGTCCCGTGAGAAAAATCTAGTTAAGGGTCTAGTGCCGTCGGGTGGATTCGGACCACCAAAGCCGAAAGGCTCCGGTTTTACAGACCGGTGTAGATCTCCAACTCTACAGCAACGGCATAACGGTCACAGCGGAGCACGATTCCGCAACACCAGCGTGACAGGCTAGCATTATAACCAATTTAACTATGCGACCATAAGTTGTGAATTTAATTTGTTATCCCAGTTTCACATCTGGTCTGATGGAATTGCACCATCGTTACTTTAGTCCAAAGGGTTGGAGTTGAACCAACACATACCACTGTATCAGAGTGGCTGCCGAACCAATCGGCTGTTGCCTTTGGATATTGCCCCTCGTGAAATAAGGGGCAGCTCATAGTCGGGTCTATGAGCAGAACCAGCTTTCCCATACGGCTTTTAGCTTCAGGGGCCAGTTCATTGAGAACCAACTGCGTGAAAAATGCAGTTGCGACCTTGTCAAGGTTCGTTGCTTGTTACATACAAGCTAGTGGCTCAAGAGGGACTCGGACCCTCACTCCTCTCGGAACTGGTTTCTAAGACCAGCGTGTCTGCCATTCCACCACCGAGCCATAATCTTATTTTGTAGATGAAGGTAAATAAGAAACACTTGGTATTTTTCACATAACATCTACTCTGTGAGAGAAAGACTATCGTGGGCATAGTATAAGATCATTTACCTTGCGTGGCTCGTGCATTACTAGCACTTGCGTTTTACACTTCCTAAACAGTCATCAGATACTGGCTTGCCTTTTCGGAAGCAACTCGTTCTTACCACTAGCGAAACGCTTGTCAAACTTGCCACTTCACATTCATAACTTGCTGTTATGCTAGGGCTAATCGCTGTTGAACTACTTTCTCATTTTGCCATTTTGACACGTACTATGGCGAAAAGCGTTAGTGGGACCGGGTGGAATTGAACCACCGACGCGAAGCTCTTCAGGCTTCCGCTCTACCAACTGAGCTACAGTCCCATAATTTGTTTGTAATCGGGATAGCGGGATTTGAACCCACAATTTCTTGTTCCCAAAACAAGCGACCTACCAGATTGGCCTATACCCCGCAAGTTTTTAAGGTGCTTCCAGCACCAGTGGACTACCACCATCTTTTTGTTTAGCGAGTATGGCGGGATTCGGACCCGCGAGTGCTGGTTAGACAGACCAGTGTGTTAAACCACTTCACCACACACCCAATTAATTTGTTAGTAGCCCCAACCAGATTTGAACTGGTGTTTCAAGAGTGAAATTCTTGTGTCCTGACCAAAACTAGACGATAGGGCCATTTTGTTTTTTTAAGTGGTTAACTCCACTACAGGACTACCTGCATTGTTTAGCTCCACCTCCTGGACTCGAACCAGGGACGGGCGGATTAACAGTCCGCTATTCTACCAGCTGAACTAAGGTGGAATAAGTTAATGGAGCCTATCGGGTACGATCCGATGAACCCGCCGTGCAAGGGCGGAAGTTTTCCAACTAGCTTAAAGCCCCAAAATGTTGTTCACAAATTCGTATGCGTTTATCGGAGCATAGCCGGAGGTCATTTCTGACAGGCTTGTAGGAATCAACTTCGTTTACAACAAATTAGAAGTGTAACCCTTAACTGAATTTGCTTTTGTTTGTTACGCCGGAATTTCAATCTACATTAGAACTTCACGAGTTCTAAATTTGCGATAATAGAAAATCTAGTAAACATTTTTTGTTTTGTCAATGGGTCAGGTTGTAAATTGTTTTTTACAAGGACCTTCTCAACATAACAAAAAACCCTTTGTGGCTGTTCACAAAGGGTTTTAGATAAATTCTAAAATATTCTTTGTGAACTAGGTTCCTGGTGGATAATCCTCACTGCGAAGTTCAACATTACCACCAAGGGAAATCTGTGCAGGAATGCTTGCATCAAAACGATTGGCGGCGAAGCACCATTCATTATGATTAAACTTATTTGACTTTAGCATTTGCATTTTATTTCCTCTATTTCTATTATGTATATCTTTTGATTTTCAGATTTTTACTTTTCTGGTAATCATTTGAAAAATCAATTAAACGAAACTTAAAGGACTGGGGTTTACCTTTAATGAAATAACCAAACATTATTAGGTCACAGCAACACATTTACTCGGCAGCTACCCCTTTCAATGCTATAAGTCACTGGTGTGGTTTTACACACATATCGGCAATCTGTGCCAAAAAATAGCATATCTGTCATCCGATAAAACTCTCACTACCTCGGCTTTAGCGACTCATATTTGAACTCAGACGCCACATCTGTTCCGTAGCCTGTGGTGCCCTGGGCCTCCAAATCACCACAGACATATAAACCCCCAACTAATAGTTACGCAGTTTACCCTATGTTCTTGCGATTATCCCATACCTACTTCAAACACCTTTTCAGTGCATCCATAGTGCCTTCAGACCAGATTAGATCTGTGTTAGGCAAAAGATTTCGCTTAATTGATTTCTCAATTTTTGTTGTTAATTCAATTTCTCAAATCAACAGTCATAATATAGTATTTTATTTTCACCTTGTCAATACCATTTTTATTATTTTTGTTTCAGTGAGATCTGAATTTAATTTATCATAAACTTATTTCTAAGTTCATAATAAGTTATGACCGCGGAAGGACTCGGACCTTCAACCTACGCTTTAGAAGAGCGTTGCTCTATCCAGTTGAGCTACGCGGCCGGAAAAACACTAACAAATTAATTCATAGTTGCGAAGTCTAACTGTGGCAACATAACACAGCGTTAGTGTTTAATAGCCGAGGTGGGACTCGAACCCACACGGAGCATCCTCCAAGGGTTTTTAAGACCCTAGCGTCTACCTATTCCGCCACTCGGCCGAAATTTGATGTTTTGTTAAGTTCATTTAGTTTTTGTTCTGACCAGTGTGCCATTCAACTACACCCTTGGATAGGGTTTAACGAGCCATCAAATACTCTGTCTAACTTTTCACTGCTACTGCGTCTAACTTTTATATCGTTCAGATAGATTTTATAATATACCTTTATCCCAAATAAGTTCCACCCTATCCAGGGATATATGACTATCTTACATTGGTAAGTTTCGCCTATCAACCAGAGATGTTCAAAGTACACTCCAACTTATTATCCAGGTCAAGGGACTTGAACCCCTATGCAACCAATTACTGTTTCAACGCCTTATAAGAGCGAGCAGATACACCTGGTTGTTGCTTTTAACTTATTATCGCAGTGGCAACTTCTGCTTTTGTGGATTTGCACCACAGTTACTACACACTTTCCCGGTGGCTCCTTAAGCGAGACGATCCTCACCAATAAGGAGGGGGAATCCCTTATATGTAATCCTTTCATAGTCGGCAGAGTGGGACTTGAACCCACACCCCTTTCGGGACCGGATTTTGAGTCCGGCGCGTCTACCAGTTCCGCCATCTGCCGGTTTTTGGAGCACCAAGCGAGAATTGAACTCGCACCTTTGGGTCGGAAGCACAACATTCTGCCGTTAAACTATTGGTGCTCGTACACTAGCGCCTGCGGACGGAATTGAACCGCCAACCACCGGATTACAAAGCCGGAGCTCTACCAATTGAGCTACACAGGCGAATTGTGCAGTTCAAAGCACTGCACAGCTTGCGGGAACCTTCGTCAGGTACTTCGCTCCACATTGGTTAAGCCAATGACACTAATGGGCCTACCGGGACTTGAACCCAGATCCACGGATTAAAAGTCCGCTCGTCTAACCAATTGACATATAGACCCAGATGGTTTTAAAGAGTTGTTCCTTCTCCAAAAAAGTAAAAATCCAAATTATCAATCTGCAAAATGTTTTCACGAAACATTTTTTTGAAATAACGAGGCAAAATCTAATAAATCAATTTCACCTTGTCAACCGTTTTGTTGTAAAATGTTTTTAACATTTTTACTTCAAAACAATTTTTAATTGGGGTAGCTGGATTTGAACCAACGAATACAGGAGTCAAAGTCCTGCGCCTTACCAACTTGGCGATACCCCAATTTTACAACAATTAATTTATTCAATCAATCATTGTAGGGTAGGACAAATATAGAATGGAAAATCTAATTTGTCAATGGGTGATTATACTAATTTTGTTCATCGCAGATCTTGGCTTCAGTATCTACAATTTCCAAATCATAAGCTTTTTCGCCCAAATCAGGAACACCATACTTTGTTAGGTCCTCCGCAAATTCCTTAATGTTATCAATGAATTGTGATAAACCACCAGCATTAGTTGCGGGTTCTACCCAGACTTCTATCTTTATTTTCTTTTGCATTTTCATACCTCCCAATGAATATAATAAAAATAGAAAGCCTTGGCAACCCAACAAAAAACCGAGGACCCTTTGTCCTCGGCAATTTGTATCATTCCATCTCCTACCTAAGATTATGCACACAAACTACCGAGAACAGCCTGTTTTCAAAGCTATTCTAACTTGTAATTTGTATGTATTGTGCATCATCATAAAGTATATATAATCTTTTACTTTTAAAAATCGTAAATTTCTGCCATTCTGTCAATTATTATTTGTCTTCGTTCCCAATAATCCTTAGCTTCCTCTGAAAAACAGCCATATTCCCTGTCACTTTCATCAACCATCTTATAAACCACATCTTTCCAGGCAAGTTTATAATTGAAACGAATGAACCATTTAAATACAAATTCATAAAGGAAAGTATTGTAGATACATTCCAACAGTGAAACCATTTCACCAGCTGGTTCTCTAAAAACAAGCACTAGAACAGTAGCTGGTAAAATATATGCAGGTAAGATTATTCCATAAAAAACAAGGCTTACAAGAATGAACACAAGTTTCTGTAACAAACTTACCTGCTTAAAGAGAAAGTAATTTCTCTTTGATGGAAGCAAAGAGAAATAATACCGGTCATTTTTTAATCCCATTTTATATCCTTTTCACTTTTGATGTTATTGTCATTGATGATAAGTTCAGCCTGGTCAATCACGATAATCTCCATAAAATCTTCAGGCTGTTCAGACCAATTTTCAACAAATTCATTTTTGTGGGCTTTGTAGTATTTCATCTTTCCTTCGTCAATAAGGCGTTTGTTTTGCTTATAGAAGTCTTTCCAAATACACATACCAGCACAAATGTAACCAAGGAACTGTACCAATGTTTCTTCGCCGCGTTCAGCATAGAACTTCAGTTGCTTGTTATATTGTTCAGTGAAAAATTCCTTACTGCTTTTGTCATAAACGATACCAGTTTTCAAAGCACCAAAGACAAGGAACTGAGACATATTAATCGGTGCACCACAAAGCTTTTCTGATGTTTGGAACATTTCCTTAAATACACCGGAACCCATCTGATTTGCAGTTTCAATCGCATTTACCATCTTACAAAGCAACAGAATGCGAAAGGCACCAGTACCAGATTTATGTTCCTTAACGAAATCCGCCATTTCAGGTGCTTTCAAAATAATTTCAGGATTACCGAGCATTTTTCTTTCACATTCTTTGACTTCAAAATCATTCACTGGCATATTAAATGCAGAACTGCCGAACAATTCTTCATCGTCATTACGCTTCGGATATTTTTCATCGTGGTCTTCCCACGGGTCGCGGTTATCGTCTTTATCCCAAAGGCTCATAGTTAATTCTCCTGTTTGATAGAAACAAATTCAATGCAAGAACCACAGCCACGCATCTGTCCAGCCTTGAAAATTGCATCAGTTTCGTTAGTGGCATACTGCTGAGTCAAAAAATGTTCACCAGCAGCATTCTTCCATTCAATCAAGTAGCTTTTCTGCGAAGCCCAAAAGGTTCCATCGTTCAAGCCATTAAAATATTTTGCATACCATTCAGGACACATTTTTATTCTCCTTCGGCAAATTCAATCTTATCTACATTTACAGTAAATTCAAAGCGCTTTGCCTTTTTGTTGTTGTTTTGGTTTACGATTTTACAAGTTTTCCAGTTGTTGGAAAATGTATAAGTTGTTTTGTAAGAAGGTCCAACAAATTCAAACACAGAATTTCCTTTGTGAACCAGGTTCATAGCATCTTCCGGTGCCCAAGCAGGAGCATTTTCAAATTTAAGTTGGGAAATTACCATTGTTGAGTTCTCCTTAGTTAGTGTGAACACGAAGATAGGTCATAAGTTTTTCAAAAGATACAAATTCAAATTTGCTATCAAAATCCTTTCCGAAGGTGTGTTCAGAGAAATGCAGAGCACACACAGCGCCGTTCGGAGCCGGTGTCCCGTAATCCTCCAAACTATTGATATGCACAAAGGATTTGTGACCAGGAATAGGGGCATTCTGGGCATTAAATTTAGCAATCAAAGTAGCCAATTCATTCAGTTCATCTACAGTATATTCCATTTGTACCTCTCTATTTTCTATGTTAAACTTAGAAAATTCAGGTCCAGTTGTCAATAGTTTTTTGTTAAATAATTGTAAATTTTTGTTTACAAAAACAGCTCCTTTTTCAAGGAGCCATTTGTAAACTTTTTTATTCAAAGTCTTGCTGTAATTCTTGTAACTTTTTGCCTTGATTCCACAATTTCGTAATTAATTCACAGGCTGTTTTTACATCTGATTGACTTACAAAATCTATGAACAACAATACAGCCCAAAGTTTAGAAACTTTCATAGCAAAATTACATTTGGCACAGTTAACAGTATATTCAGGTCTTCGTTCTGACCGGTCTATATCTCCCCAAATGGAAAAACTATCTACTGTAGTTGCAAAATTATCGTAAGTTGTGTGGCTGTGAACGAGTTTAAAAAAAGCATATTCCTGTGTATAATTACCGTGAATTTGTACTCCCTTTTCAGCACAAAAGTCAATAATTCTCTGATAGTTTATTTTCAATGCAGAAGTTTCAGGTTTCATAAA
>Ga0265300_10003997_pt1 | contig 11875 bp, 7 predicted proteins | sample AusTroGonzalo_MG_FD_193482 | JGI IMG/M metagenome (GOLD analysis project Ga0265300, IMG submission 193482) | Bovine rumen microbial communities from tropical cattle in Woodstock, Queensland, Australia - Gonzalo_03 | ecosystem: Host-associated > Mammals > Digestive system > Stomach > Rumen ... | reverse complement strand
CACTTCCAACAACGAGCGACAAATAAGGCTTGAATGTTTCCTTGAATTCCGTCAGGCCAGTATTCCATTCATCATCGTTGCTCTTCACCTCTATGGCCACCAGTTTACCTTTCTTCTCCAGTACGTAATCCACCTCACAACCTGCGCCACTGCGCCAATAATACACTTTGTAGTCACTCGCAGAAGAATAACTCACGATGTGGGCGCCGACGGCCGATTCGAACAAGCGTCCCCATAACCTTCTGTCCAAAATGGCCTCTTCAAACGGCTTTTCGCAATAGAGCGTCTTCAGAGCATTATTATACACCTGATGCTTCGGAACGGAATTTTTCTTTCTCGCCAGGTCGTTGGCATACTTGTTCAGGCCACACACCAAGCCGGCTTGGGAAAGCAAGTTCAGATAACCCGTGATGGTGGTTGTGTTGCCGGCATCGTTCATTTGTCCAACCATTTTGGTCAGCGACAGCTCTTGGCCGGAATAGGCCGAAGATAGTTCAAATGACTGTCTCAGCAGCGCCGGTTTGGCAATCTTCTCATTGATGAGGATGTCCTTGTTGATGGTAGCATCCACAATGGACCCGCTGATGTAATTACGCCAACGCTCAGGATCGTCAATAAGTTCGGCGGCTCCAGGATACGCTCCGTAGTAAATGAACTGTTCCGGCGTAAAGCCAAAGGCATCGCGCATTTCGGCATATGACCAATGAGACATGATGATTCGTTCGAAACGCCCTTCTAGGCTGTCAGCAAGGCCCTTGTCGAACATGACACGCGAGGAGCCCAGCAGAATTACCTTAAGGGGGAGGTTATTGAAAGTATCTGAATCCCATTCTTTCTTGACTATTTCGCTCCAGCCTGAGATCTTCTGAATCTCGTCAATGACAAGGATCATATCCTGAAGATTCTCCACCTTCATCTTTGCCCGGGCGGCATTCCAGCAGTCGCTAATCCAGCCATAATTGGTGACAGGTACGGCATCGGCAGTGAAGAACAGATATGGGATATCCTGCGACTGAACCACCTGCTTCATTAGCGTGGACTTGCCCACTTGTCGCGGTCCCATGATAACCTGGATAAAATGACGCTTTTCCGCCATTCGCTTCACTAACGTTGCGTATTGAGATCGCTTATACATAACGCATTACCGCCCATGATGATAATTTTACTCAATGGACTGAGTAAAGTTACTCAATTAATTGAGAATAAAATAATTTCTGTCGGATATGTTCCGCCAGTGCCAGGACGTTTCCATCAACGACTTCTGCCGCGACGACACTCTCAGTAGGTTCACAGCGTCGTCGCGGAGCGAAATCGGCCCCTTCCGGCTATAATCCAGTCGCGAGAACAACATGAATACTTCCATAGTGTAGTCGCGGCTAATCTCAGATTCCAGGTCGCTCTTCGCTTGCCCGGAATGACGAGAGTATGACTATTATTTCAATCGAGCTCGTCCGCGGTAATTAAGTGTTAGCGCGTGACAATTCGGGCAAAGGAGTTGAAGGTTCTCCAAACGATTGTCTGTGTTGATACCGTTGATATGATGAATTTCCAATGGAATCGGTTGCCCTAGCCAAGACTCCAATCCGCAATGCTCACAACGGTTTATTTCTGTGGTCTTCTTGTAACGTTCTCTTAAGCGCCAAGAACACTTATAGGAGGATTTCTCAACAAAGATATCTTGATCCAAAACGCCCGTATTTGGTTTAAAAACCAAACCGACATTCCACCCTTGCCCGGTGAAATGTGAAGTATCAATCCCATTACTGTCGATGATTCTTCGTATTGTCCGATAATTTCCTCCCACAGGTCTTAGGCCCAACTGCCATAGCACCCCAGCCATAGATTTATTATCAGCGACAGCACATACGACATCTTCCTTTGAATACTTTGCTTTTGCCATACCGTAAAGTTAAACTTTACTCTCGTGTTTTCAAAATCTATTTTACAACGAAAGATCAACTGAATGATCGAGTGGGATAGGTCCAACGAAAGGGTTGACACCTACATCGCCAGCTGCTCTGAGAAGCCGATTCGTGGGATAAGTCCCAGACATTCCGTTCGACCTATCCCAAAATATGGCGGGACCTACCCCAGAGCCCGGCCCGGAGGCCGAAGTATTGGAAGCGGCATCAGCCGCTAGCGGAGGCCATTGAGACGGACTGTGCGATGGCAGGCCGGAGGGGCAGGGTTTACTCCCGATGGTCGTGCTCTCGCCTTCGGCTCGGGTAGGGCAGAGCCCTAATAGACACAGGTGCCTCAGGTACGAAAACAGCCGAAGCGTTTGCTTCGGCTGTTTTCGTGCCCTGGGCGGGACTCGAACCCGCACGGCCGTTTCGGGCCAAGGGATTTTCTTGCTACTATGGCTTTTGCCACTCACTGACGCAGATTGTCAACAATCGTCAGCGTTTGTAGTCCGGACTATTCCTTCACCGTGGGATTAATTCCTTTAGGTGTGTCGTGTCTAGTCTCTGCACCTTCCTTCATTCGAAGGCTTGGCTCAAGATTACCATCAGCATGACCTGTTAAGGCTTCCTTGAATTTACGACATTCTACATCGTCCCTTTCGGGTCGCGCACTCAAATCGCGGACATTGTCCGTCGTCTAAGTCCCTCGTGTCTACCATTCCACCACCAAGGCGGGTGAAAAAAGGGGAGGGACGGGCCCTCCCCTTTCAGCGTTTCAAGGTTCGGGGGCGATTATTTGTTGCCGCCGAAGAACTTGTTGTTCAGAACGACCTTGCGAAGCTCGTTGGCATTGGTCTCCTGGAGCTTCTTGTCGCTCACTTTCTCGAGGCACTTCTTGGCGTTCTCGGAATCACCCTTGGCAAGATAGCAGGCAGCGAGGTTGTTGTAGACTTCCTCGGAGTCACCGGCCTTCTTGTAGAGCTCGATGGCCTTGTCGATGTTGCCTTCAGCGTATTCACGGGCAGCGGCCACAGCGGCAATGCGGGTATCGTTCGGATAGAGCTTCACGGCCTGGTCAGCGACACTGACCGGAGCGCCGTCCTGGATCCAGAGCACATACTCCTCAGCAGAGACATTGGCCGGATCAGCCTTGTAGAGAGCCTCAACGTCGGCCTTGTTGTAACCCTTGTTCCGGAAGGTTACGACTGCCTCGGCGAAACGGCTGCGCGGGTACACGGCGTCGAAGATCTTCTTGTACGGTTTGCCACCGTCGATCTTCTTGATGGCCGCCTCACGTTTGTCGAGGTCGCCGTTGGCTGCGATGGCATCCTGGATGGCTGCACGGTTGGTGGCCACGACCGGTTCCTCGGTGTTGTCGACGTAGTCGATGACGGAATCCCAGTACTCACCATTGCCCTTCACGGTATAGACATCCTGCGGAAAGTTGTACTTGTCGGAGATGATGCCCTTGACGGTCTTGGCGCGGTTGATGGAGAGGTTCTGGTTGTAAGGAACAGTTGCTTCAGGAGATGCCCAGCCTTCGATCGAGACGGAGGTCACCTCGAAGTTACCGCGATCCAGCGTGTTGAGGAGTTCGAGAGCTTCAGCGTTCTCAAGATAGTTGTCGACTGCCTTGGTCACATTGACCGGGTAGAACAGCTTGGTGCGGAGGACGCGTTCGCCTTCCAGCTTGGCTTCGACCGGAATCGGAGCGAGGACAGGATCAACCACGAGCGGCTCGGAGAGGTACGGGATGTCGCAGATGTACTCTTCGCCCGGATAACCTTTGATGCAGTTCGGCTTGTAGGTAGCCTTCTGGGTCGTCACATAGAATGCGGCGCCTTCGTCCATCCAGTCTTCGTAGGGAACCTGGGTGCAGGTCTTGGCGTGGAGAGCCTCGCCTTCTTTCAGCTTGAAGAAGCGGACGTTATTGGGATCGCATACACCGTAGCAGACTTCCTGCAGCCATTCCTCGTTGATCTTGCGGGATTCGCCGTTGACTACGATGATTTCAATCACTTTCTTGTTGCCGTTCTCATCGCGCACGAGCGGGGTGATGAGGAGGGTGGAGCATTCATCCATTGCATCGGGTGCCACATCGATATTGTAGCATGCAATGAGTGCCGTTCCCTCAGCGTTGGGAGCCAGGTCGGAAATGGAGACGGTCACCTTGCCGTTGCCGACCTTGTAAGCGTTGTCCACTGCCGAAGCAGAGAATGTTGCAAAAAGCAGCAGAGCTGCAACTGCAAACAATGTACTCAATTTTTTCATACGTTTTGTTTATTTAGTTAATTATTAATTACTTATATCGGTTTGTTTTCGTGTTGACATACTTAGCAACCCCAAAGTTAAGCATCTTTTTCGGGAATTCAAACTCTGAATGTGAAGTTTTTGTTGATTATTTGTTATTTCTCTTAACTTTGTAGAAATTTTAAACCCCATGTTACGAAAGCTCCGCATCGCTGCAGCCGTGCTGATTTTTGCCCTCATCACGCTGCTTTTCCTCGATTTTACCGGGGTGATGCACACCTGGTTCGGCTGGATGGCCAAGATCCAGCTGCTGCCGGCCGTCCTGGCCCTGAACCTGGCCGTCATCATCGCCCTGGCCCTCCTGACCCTGCTTTTCGGACGCGTGTACTGCTCCGTCATCTGCCCTCTCGGCGTCATGCAGGACATCATCTCCTGGTTCAGCGGCAAGCGCAAAGGCAAGAAGAACCGCTTTACCTTTAAAAAAGAAAACAAATGGCTCCGCTACGGCGTGCTCGTGCTCTTCATCGTCCTGATGGTGGCCGGCCTGAACGTCGTGGCCATCCTCGTGGCGCCGTACAGCGCCTACGGCCGCATCGCCACCGCCTTGTTCGCACCACTCTACGGCTGGAGCAACAACCTGCTGGCAGCCATTTCCGCCCATTTCGGAAGCTATGCCTTCTATCCCACGGAAGTTTACCTGAAGAGCCTGCCCGTGCTGATCGTCGCCATCGTCACCCTGGTGGTGCTGGTGGTCCTGGCCTGGAAAGGCGGCCGCACGTGGTGCAACAACATCTGCCCCGTGGGCACGGTCCTCGGCCTGCTTTCGCGCTTCTCGCTTTTCCGTCCTGTGATCGATACCGACAAATGCATCAACTGCGGACTGTGCGGCAAGCGCTGCAAAGGCTCGTGCATCGACACGAAAAACCATTGCATCGACTACAGCCGCTGCGTCGTCTGTTTCGACTGCCTGAAGAATTGCAGCAGCGGCGCGATTTCGTATCGCCTCGCCTGCCATCCATCCTCAAAGAAGGCCTCTGGTGAGGACGGGGCGCCCAAAAAAGCTGCGCTATCCTCAAATAAGGCCCAAAATGTGGATGAAGGCCGTCGGGCCTTTATCGCCGGCGCGGCGCTGATGGCAGGCGCCGTGACCGTCGAAGCCAAGAAGAAAAAACTCGCCGAAGGCGTAGCCCGGCTGGAAGACAAGCAGCTACCGCCGCGTACCGTCCTCCCCGTCCCTGCCGGTTCCATCTCCCGCAAGCATTTCTACCAGCACTGCACCGCCTGCCAGCTTTGCGTCAGCGAGTGCCCCAACAAAGTGCTCCGGCCTTCGGCCAGCCTGACCACCCTCATGCAGCCCGAAATGCACTTCGACCAAGGATTCTGCCGCATCGAATGCAACCGCTGCTCGCAGGTGTGCCCTGCAGGCGCCATCAAGCCCGTCGACAGCATCGCCGACAAGAGTGCCATCCAGATCGGACACGCCGTCGTCATCCCCGACAACTGCGTGGTCAACCGAGACCAGGTGAACTGCGGCAACTGCGCCCGCCATTGCCCTACCGGCGCCATCACCATGGTCGCCAGCGAAACACATCCCAAACTCCGCCTGCCCGCCATCAATCCCGAACAGTGCATCGGCTGCGGATCCTGCGAATTCCACTGCCCGGCCCGTCCGGTCAGCGCCATTTATGTCGAAGGACACGAAGTCCACAAAGAAAGATAAGACCATGGAAAGACGCGATTTTCTCAAGATAGCTGGCGTTGCTGCCGCTACAACCGCTGCCGCCGCCTGCACCAAAGGCACACGGAATACCACGGCCGCACAAAAAGAAACCGGCCCGATGACCTGCCGCAAAGGCCCGAACGGCGAAGACGTGTCGATCCTGGGATACGGCTGCATGCGCTGGCCCACCACGGTCGACGCCGAAGGCAAGACCATCATCGACCAGGAACAGGTCAATGCACTCGTGGACTACGCCATCGAACACGGCGTCACCTATTTCGACACCGCCCCCGTCTACGGGCAGGGCGAATCGGAACGCGTGACCGGCATCGCGCTGAGCCGCCATCCCCGCAACAGCTACACTATCGCCACCAAAATGTCGAACCAGCGCGGCGATTTCTCGCGCGAGTACGCCCTCAACATGTACCGCCACTCCTTCGAGATGCTGCAGGTCGACGTCATCGATTACTACCTGCTCCACTCGGTAGGCGGTTCCTCCGGCAGTCTGAACAGCATGGAAGTGCTGCAGAAACGCTTCTTCGACAACGGCGTGCTGGATTTCCTTCTTAAGGAACGCGAGGCAGGACGCATCCGCTACCTGGGCTTTTCCTTCCATGGCGACCAGCAGGTGTTCGACTACCTGCTCTCGGAACACGACAAATACCACTGGGATTTCGTCCAGATCCAGATGAACTACGTGGACTGGAACCATGCCCACACCCTCTCGGCCCGCAACGTCAACGCCGCCTATCTTTACGGCGAACTAGACAAGCGCGGCATCCCCGTCGTCATCATGGAGCCCCTGCTCGGCGGGCGGCTGGCCAACCTGCCCACACACGCGGCCGACCAGCTGCTGGCCCGCGCGCCCGGCGCCTCGCTCGCATCGTGGGCCTTCCGCTTCTGCGGTACGATGCCGCGCGTGCTGACCGCCCTCAGCGGCATGACTTACAAGGAGCATCTGGTCGACAACCTCAGCACCTTCTGCCCGCTGGAGCCCCTCACGGAGAGCGACCTGGCGCTACTCGAAGAGATTGCCGAGGACTACGTGAAGTTCCCGCTCATTCCTTGCACCGACTGCAAATACTGCATGCCGTGCCCGTACGGCGTCGACATCCCTGGCGTCTTCGCACATTACAACAAATGTGTCAACGAAGGGTTGCTGGAGGAAGACCGCCAGAGTCCCGCGTACCGCAAGGCCCGCCGGGCCTATCTGGTGTCACTCGACCGGAACCTCGACAAACTGCGGCAGGCCGACCATTGCATCGGCTGCGCGCAGTGCGTGGATGCCTGCCCGCAGCGCATCGGGATTCCGGGGCAGATGCGGCGCATCGAGAAATATACGGAAGAACTGAAACGCGACACCGCACCGCTATAACATGGCAGCCATCGTTTTCGATTTCGACGGGACGCTGGGGGACTCCATGCGCGGAATTCTGGCCACGTCCCATGAAGTGCTGCGCCGCATGCACTGGCCGGCGGTCGACGATCAGGCTCTCATCGCCACCATCGGCCTGCCGCTGCGCGAGAATTTCACGCGCGGGGCAGGCATGAACGACGAGGATGCCGACCGCGCGACACAGATATACAGGGAAATCTTCGATACAGTGGGCGCACCTGCCATCGAACTCTTCCCGGGGGTCCGGGAGACCCTGGAGGAACTGTCGCGGCGCGGCATCCCGATGGCCATCGCCTCTTCGCGCGGGCAGCGCTCGCTGGAGATGCTGGTCTGCAAGCTGGGAATCGACGGCTTCATTCCGCCGGAGCGCTGCTTCGGCCTGGAAAAGGCCGCCCGGCCCAAACCGGCGCCCGACCTGATGTACGTCATCCTCGGCAGCCTGGGCGCCAAGCCGGAAGAGACGCTGGTGGTGGGCGACACGGTTTTCGACATCGAAATGGGACGCAACGCCGGCTGCCACACCTGCGCCGTCTCCTACGGAAACCAAAGCGCCGACATCCTGGCCGGCGCTTGTCCCGATTATATCATCGACGATCTGCGGAAGCTGCTGTAAGCTCCGCGGCTCTGATACACGCGGACGGGAGCAAAATGGGGCAAATATGCTCCCCGACAACCGTTTTTCGCCACCTTGGGAGCAAAATCAGTAGTTTTTGCTCCCCGGTGGTTCTAAATCGCTGGCGTCAGGCGCTGAGCATCGCGTCGGCGAGGGCCTCGAGTTTCGGAAGGTCTTCGGTGTGCATGCGGCTGCGGATGGTCACCATAGGTTCGACAAGGGTGACATCTTTCATCGCGCCGAGCATTTCCTTCATCACGCGACCGGCGCTGGGTGCCCAGCTGCCGTTCTCCAGCAGGCCGACAGTACGCTGCTGGTAGCCCTTGGCCTGCAGGCGATAAAGGAAATCGTGCATCGGAGTGAACACGCCGCCGTCGTACGACGAGGCGGCCAGCACCATTTTGCCGTAGCGGAAAGCATCTTCCACACATTCGGCAATGTCGTCGCGGGTAATATCGGCGACAGACACCTTCGGGCAACCTTTCGCGCGCAGGATTTCCGCCAGCTTTTCAGCTGCAGCGGCCGTTCCGCCATGGATCGAAGCATGCGCCACGAAGATACCTTCAGTCTCCACGCCATAGCTGCTCCAGGTCTGGTAGAGTCCCAGATGATACGGCAGGTTCTCGTTGAGGATGGGGCCGTGGAGCGGGCAGATCATGGCGATGTCGACGCCGGCTAGTTTCTTGAGTAGGTTCTGCACCTGGACGCCGTATTTGCCAACGATGTTGAAATAGTAGCGGCGCGCCTCGCAGGCCCAGTCGTCGTCTTCCGACACGAGGAAGCCGGTGTGAGACATGGCACCGAAACGGCCGAAGGCATCGGCCGAGAAAAGAATCTTTTCCGAAGCTTCATACGAAACCATCACTTCCGGCCAGTGGACCATCGGGGCCATGAAGAAGCGCAGGCTGTGGCTGCCGAGTTCGAGGATATCGCCTTCCTTGACGGCGAGCGTGCGGCCTTCGAGCGCGATGCCTTCAAAGAACTGCGGAAGCATCTTGAGCGCAGCGGCCGTGGCCACGAGCTTGACGGCAGGATAAGTATCCAACATCCAGGCAATCAGGGCAGAATGGTCGGGTTCCATGTGATGGACCACCAGATAGTCGGGCTGGCGGTCGCCAAGGGCATCGGCCAGGTTGGCCTTCCATTCTTCGCCCTTGCGTGCATCGGCCGTATCGAGCACGGCGACTTTTTCGTCGAGGATTACGTAGGAGTTATAGGACATTCCTTCGGGTACGTCGTACTGGCTCTCGAACAGGTCGAGGTCTTCGTCGTCGACACCGATGAACTGGATGGAAGCGGAGATATCTTTGATCATGGTCTTGTTTTTTGGCGTTTGAACAACAAAAATACGTAATTTTGCAGAATGTTGAAACGATTTACCTATGAAACGCCTATTTGCCATCGCTTTGGCCATTTTCGCCATGACAGCATGCACCAGTACCCGCATCAATCCTTTCTTTGAAGAATGGAATACCCCTTACGGCATCCCTCCTTTCGAGAAGATTCAGGAAGCCGATTACATCCCCGCCATCCAGGAAGGCATCAAGCAGCACGATGCCGAGATTGCGGCCATCATCGCCAATGCCGAAAAACCGACCTTCGACAACGTGATCGCTGCCTACGACCAATCCGGTAAACTGCTCTCCAAGGTTGGTGGCGTTCTTTTCAACCTCGCCGAGACCGACAACACCCCGACACTCGAGAAAATCGTTGAGGAAGCTACGCTGCTCGTGGCTCAGCATAGTAACGATCTCATCTTCAACAAGGCCCTTTTCGACAAGGTCGATGCCATCAACAAGCAGAAAGCCACGCTCGGCCTGACGCGCGAGCAGGAGATGGTGCTCGACAAGATCTATCGTTCGTTCGCTGACAACGGTATCGCCCTCGACGAAGCCGGCCAGGCACGCATGAAAGAAATCAACACCGAACTCTCCGTCCTGAGCAACCGTTTCGGCAACTATCTCCTCAAGGAGAACAACCTGTTCAAGGATCAGTTCGGCGTAGCCATCTCCGAATACCGTGACGTGATGGCCCAGCTTGAAGACCGCGCCGAGCGCGAGAAGATGTTCCGCGCCTTCGCCTCCCGCGGCAACAACGGCAACGAATACGACACCAAAGAAATTATCCTCAATATTTTGAAACTCAAGGAAGAAGCGGCGAAACTCATGGGTTATGACAACCCTGCCGCCTATATCCTCAGCGACAAGATGGCCAAGACGCCCGAGGCAGTCGACGTTTTCCTGGCCAATATTTTCAAATATGCCGTGGCCCGCGCCAAGGAAGAAGTCTATGACATGCAGAAGATCATGGACCAGGACATCGCCGCCGGCAAGGTGGAGAAAGGTGCCAAGATCCAGCCTTGGGACTGGTTCTACTACAGCGAGAAGGTCCGCAAGGCAAAATTTGACCTCGACGAGGAACTCGTGAAGCCGTACTTCAAGATGGAGAACGTCCGCGAGGGCGTGTTCAATACCGCTTCGAAGCTCTACGGCCTGCAGTTCGAGAAGATCGAAAAGGCCCCGAAGTATCATCCTGACGTGGAGGCCTTCAAGGTGAGCGATGCCGACGGTTCGCTGATCGGCGTGCTGCTGACCGACTATTTCCCGCGTGAAAGCAAGCGCGGCGGCGCCTGGATGAACAACATGCGCGAGCAGTACGTGACCCTCGACGGCAAAATGGTCCGCCCGATCATCGTCAACGTGGGCAACTTCAACAAACCGACCGAAGACACACCCTCTCTTCTGAGCATCGACAACGTGGAGACCATGTTCCACGAATTCGGCCATGCCCTGCACGGCCTGCTGAGCCAGTGCCACTACACAACTGTCAGCGGAACCGCCGTTGCCCGCGACTTCGTCGAACTGCCCTCACAGATCAACGAGAACTGGGCCTTCCAGAAAGAGGTGCTGACCGGCTATGCCAAGCACTACGAGACAGGTGAAGTCATTCCCGACGAACTGGTCGAGAAGATCCTTTCCGCCCGCACTTTCAACCAGGGCTTCATGACCACCGAACTCTGCGCCGCCTCCATCCTCGACATGAAGTGGCATGAACTCAGTTCGGTCGAAGGGATCGACATCGAGGCCTTCGAGGCCAAGGCCTGCAAGGAGATGGGCCTGATTGACGAGATCATCCCGCGTTACCGCACGACCTACTTCAACCACATCTTCAACAGCGGCTACAGCGCCGGCTATTACAGCTATCTCTGGGCCGAAGTCCTCGACAAGGACGCCTTCGAACTCTTCATGCAGAAAGGAATCTTCGACCATGAGACGGCCATGAGCTTCCGCCACAACATCCTCGAGAAAGGCGGCAGCGACGAGCCGATGACGCTCTACAAGAACTTCCGCGGCGCCGAGCCCGACCCCGATGCCCTGCTTCGTGCACGAGGGCTGAAATAGCCGTGGCAGACAGCTACTTGATAGACAGTGATTTATGCGAAATCGGTTGCGTCAAAATGCGCAACCGATTTCTTGTATATAACTGATAATCAGCTACCTGCCTGCCACGCTCCAGCGTAGCGGCGGGAGGTTATCGCAGGATTCCGCTGACGGCGGAGAGGATGGGGTCGACACTGATGGGAGCGGCGACGGCGCCCTGCATCCAGGCCTGGGGCGTGAGGCGGCCCTGGCGGTAGATGCGCTGGAGTTCGGCGGCAAAGGCAGCGTCGTCTTCACACTCAGCCAGATGTTCTTCCAGCTGATAGTGGATGATGTGGCCGATGGGATAGTTCGGCAGATACATCGGGTAGTTGAGCATGTGTGAATAGATGGCCAGCAGCGGCGAGTCGGGCGTGCCCAGCACAGGCGCGAAATACTGGTTCCACACCGAGCGGGCGATTTCCAGCACTGCGTCACGCAGCTCGGAGGCTGTCGCGGAAGGATGCGCGTAGAGCCAGCGCCAGGTGTACATGTCTACCAGGCTGACGCCCATGATCTCATACATGCCCCAGAAAATGTCGAGCGTGGCGTTGTCGTCCATTACCTGCCGGC
>Ga0265300_10003994_pt1 | contig 11877 bp, 9 predicted proteins | sample AusTroGonzalo_MG_FD_193482 | JGI IMG/M metagenome (GOLD analysis project Ga0265300, IMG submission 193482) | Bovine rumen microbial communities from tropical cattle in Woodstock, Queensland, Australia - Gonzalo_03 | ecosystem: Host-associated > Mammals > Digestive system > Stomach > Rumen ... | reverse complement strand
CGGTGGTCTGCGATCCTTCTGATTACGAAAAGGTCCTCGCAGAGATCCGGGCTGGCGGAAATACTACGCCCGAGACGCGCCTGACGCTTTCTGCCAAGGCCTATACCCATACGGCCCAGTACGACACGATGATCGCGCGCTACATGCGGGCGCAGGCCGGTCTTCCGGAGAAACTTTTCCTGGAGTACGACCTGAAGCAGCCGCTGCGCTATGGCGAGAACCCGCATCAGCAGGCGAATTTCTATGCGGCGAAGGAACCGCAGCCATATTCGCTGGCCTTTGCCCGCCAGATCCAGGGCAAGGAGATGTCCTACAACAACATACAGGATGCGAATGCAGCGCTGAACATCGTGCGCGACTTCGCCGACCAGCCTTTCTGCGTGGCCCTCAAGCACATGAATCCGTGCGGTGCGGCGGTGGGGGAGTCCATCGAAGCGGCCTGGCAGGCAGCGTATGAGGCCGATAAGGTGAGCATCTACGGCGGCATCGTGGCGGTGAACCGTCCGCTGACGGCCGAGGTGGCACAAGGCATGAAACCCATTTTCCTGGAGATTGTCATCGCTCCGTCCTTTACGCCGGAGGCGCTGGAGATCCTGTCGACGAAGAAGAATCTGCGCGTGTTGGAAGTGGAGATGGTTCCGGAGATAGAGGCGCCGATGCAGTATGTGAGCGTCAACGGCGGCATGCTGGCGCAGCATCTTGACGTAGCTGTGGAGAAGATTTCTGCTGAGATGTGCGTGACGAAGGTCAAGCCGACCGTGGCGCAGCTCCGCGACATGGACTTCGGATGGCGCATCGTCAAACACGTGAAATCCAATGCCATCACGGTGGTAAAGGACGGCCACACGCTTGGCGTGGGAGCTGGCCAGATGAACCGCGTGGGTTCGGCCGAGATTGCCCTGAAAGAGGCGCAGGCCGCCGGTTTCACCTCCGGCCTGGTGCTTGCTTCCGACGGCTTCCTGCCTTTCGGCGATACAGTGGCCCTTGCCGCCCAATACGGCGTAACCGCCATCGTCCAGCCCGGCGGCAGCATCCGCGACGAAGAATCCATCGCCAAAGCCGACGAACTCGGCATCACGATGCTCTTCACCGGCGTCCGCCACTTTAAACATTAGTCTTAGCGTCATGCCGGGCTTGATCCGGCATCTCATCCGCCGCCGTCCTCACCAGAGCCTTCTCTTGAGGACGGCTACAGTTTTTTCCCCCTGCCATCCTCAAAAACCGCCTTTTTTGAGGACGGATTGTCTCCTTAGTGGCATGTGCCATGCGCTCGGGATGTAACGCGCTTCCGCTAGCTGTCGAAAAAGGAGCTCACCCGCTCGCTTGACGGCTAACTCCTCCCTTTTACGGACCCAGAAGGCCCGTAACGGTCGTCAGACAGACGCCGTCATGCAAGCACCGCTCCCTGCACAGGCCCGCACACGTTCCTTTTTCGACAAAAGCTCCAGCTTCGTTACATCCCGAGCGCACGGCACATGCCTTACTCCCGAAGGCGGTAGGTCAATCGGAGATATACGGATTCTCCCGTAATTTGTGATAACTAATCGCCAGTTTTTGTGTATATTTGATACGCGGAGAAAAAAGCCCCACGAAGTACGCGGGGCTGCAGGTCGGACTTTCGTCCTGAACTCTTCGGCATATAGCCTTATTACGGTAAGGTGTAAAACTTACAATGCAAAAGTAATCATAATAATCAAATATTCCAATGGAAAAATATCTGGGTATCGACTTGGGAACAAATTCTCTGGGGTGGGCGGTCGTCGAGAAGAATTCTGAAGGGAAACGGTTGTCGTTGAAAACAGCAGGGTATCGATCTCCATTCCATTGATGAACGCTTTGGTGAAAAACAATGCGGTGATCTCATTCTGTGATGAAAGGCATATGCCTTCCTCACTATTGTTGAGTATGGATTCCAATAAAGTTCAGGCGGAAGTTTTCCGTTACCAGATTGAAGCCGGGGCATCTCTGAAAAAGAATCTTTGGAAACAGATCGTTGAGGCGAAAATTCGGAACCAGGCCTCTCTGCTATCCAGTTTGAACATGGACGGTGAGTTGTTGAAACCTTATTGGTGTAACGTGAAAAGCGGCGATAGTGATAATCGTGAGGGAGTTGCGGCAAACTTGTATTGGGATGTCTTGTTTGGGAAAGGGTTTACCCGGGAGAGATATGGCGCTGACCCCAATCCATTGTTGAATTATGGGTATTCCATACTTCGGGCTGCTATGTGCAGGGCTATCGTCGGGTCAGGTCTTGTACCTCTGGTGGGGCTGTTTCATAAAAATCGATATAATGCTTTTCCCCTTGCCGATGATTTAATGGAACCATATCGTCCATATGTGGACAGAAGTGTTGTCCGGTGCCTGGAAGAAGGATTGTCTGATTTGCGGGTTGATTCAAAGAAAATTTTGTTGGGCGTCCTTTCCGTTGACTGTCAGTTCGGGAAGGTGAAGAGGCCGCTTGCGATAGGATTATCTATGACGACGGGTTCCCTGGTTAAATGCCTGAAAGGAGAAAGCCGTCAAATGGCCCTGCCTGACTACTGATATGTGTTTAAGTATTAATGCATACCGAATCATGTGGCTGTTTGTTTTCTTTGATTTGCCGACTACGACGAAGAAGGAAAGGAAAGATGCCGCCGGTTTTAGGAAAATGCTGGAGAAAGATGGGTTTGTTATGATGCAGTTTTCCGTTTATGTTAGACACTGCCCTTCAAAGGAGAACATGGATGTTCACGTAAAAAGAGTTGAGATGTCTATTCCGGTTTCGGGTCAGGTAAGTATTTTGGCCGTAACAGACAAGCAGTATGGGGATATCCATAATTTTATTGGACAAAAAGTTTCCTCTCTGGTCAGGGGTCCTGTTCAATTGGAATTGTTTTAATTTTTATCTTTGCTCTTTGATTTTTTGCTTACCAAACCGCTTTTTGAAGAGCCAAAACCTCTGCAAAACGCTAATAATTAAACAGTACGGCCAACAACATTGCGGTTTGGTGTAAAACACAGATAAGGAACAACCCAACACAAATCGGACGCTGAGCAACACCATTGCGGTTTGGTGTAAAACACTAGGAAGGAACAACGGAGCAACGCCAACAACGCGTGGGTCTTCAAATTGCGGTTTGGTGTAAATTTAATAAGGAACAACGGCATAGCGATCTTGGAGTCACAGGCCAAATTGCGCTTTGGCGTAAAGATAATTTGGCAATTATTATTTAAATATTGCCGAATTATTGTTATCTTGCGGTCAAATGGGAATCTATGAGGATCGCGAAAGTTAACGAACGTGTAGAGGAACTCCTTGATCAGGGACGGGAGTTGTCGGTGGCCGACTTTACGGAAGTATTGGAGGGGATGCCGATGGCTTCCGTGTATACTCGGATCCGGGCTTTGTGCGAAGCAGGCCGTTTGTCAAGGACGGGGCGGGGGAGGTATCTGCCGGTACACAAGCCGACTTATCGGGAGGAAATCACGCCGTGGATGCGGGAAGTGAATGAGATTTTGATGGATGAGTGCGTCGGGACAGACCATTGTCTTTATCAGCGAGATGGCAATCTGTATGTTGAGGCGGCGCGCAGCGATCTTCTAGTATTGATGGATTGTCTGGGTAAACACTACAAGAAGGTGGTTGACGCGGAAGCGGCGGAGCGATTTCCGGCTGTGCTGGAAGGATATATCATCGTTGGTCCGCTTGTTTCAGAGGCGCCTATCTGCGAAGATAACGGCATTCAGGTGCCTTCCCTTGAGAAACAGATTGTCGATACCATTCGTCGTAAAGATGCCGCGGAAGAGTATTTCCGTCTGGAGTTTCAGAAGCAAATGGAGGTGTATCCCGTGAATGTGAACCGATTGGGCCGATATGCCGCCAGACGGGGCGTATCAGAAGAATTGTCACAGTGCATCTCCGGTTTGGACGAATCCCGAATCAAGATGTTTTCGGAGGTTCAAAGTTGTCTGGCCGGTATGCCCATCCTCCGGGCATGGGTATTCGGATCGTTTGCCAGGGGCGAGGAGACACCCGAAAGCGATTTGGATCTGCTGGTGGATTATGACCATGAAGCGAAGATTTCGCTATTGGATATCGTCCGGTTCAAACTTGATATCGAGAATAAGATCCACCGAGAGGTCGATTTAGTTGAAAACGGATATCTCAAACCTTTCGCTGTCGCTTCGGTGGAACAGGATAAATATCTGATCTATGAGAGATAAAGAAATGAATCTTTGAAATCACATTTTGTGATGGCAAAAGGCCGGATCCGTTGTTAATTCCATTTTCTACAGGTTTTGTGTGGGGGGAACAGAAATGATTCGTATTTTTGTGAAAAAAGGTAGCGGGAGCAAATAAAGGCGATTTTGCTCCTACAACAGGTAAAATGAATCATCGGGGAGCAAATACAGGCATTTTTGCTCCCGCATACAGAAGAAATTGACAGATATGCTCAAGATTGGAGACAAGATGCCGTCGTTTGAGGTCGTGGACCAGGACGGGAATCCGGTGAAGTCGGAGGACTTCATCGGGAAGGGTCGCAAGACCATCATCTATTTTTATCCGAAGGACAACACTTCGGGCTGTACGGCCGAGGCCTGCTCGTTCCGGGATAATTATGCGGAGCTGACGGAGGCCGGTTACAACGTGGTGGGCGTGAGCAAGGACAGCACGAAGTCGCACACGGGCTTCCGGGCGAAGTACGAGCTGCCGTTCCGGCTGCTGGCCGACACTTCCACGCAGATGCTGCAGGACTTCGGTGCCTGGGGCGAGAAGAAAATGTACGGCAAGACTACGATGGGTACGCTGCGCCGGACCTTTATTTTTGATGAAAACGGCATGCTGGAGCGTATCATCGAGAAGGTGGATACGAAGAATGCGGCCGGACAAATCCTGGAGGACTGAACCATGGGAAAGAAAGTACTGGTTGTCGGCGGTGGCGGGCGGGAGCACGCCATCGTGGATGCATTGGCCTGGTCTCCCCAGGTAGAGAAAATTTACTGTGCACCCGGCAATGCCGGGATTGCTTATCAGGCGGAATGTGTGCCGCTGAAAGATACGGATGTCGACGGTTTGCTGGCCTTTGCAAAAGAAAAGGAGATCGATCTGACGGTCGTGGGTCCGGAAGCGGCGCTGGCGGCGGGTATCGTCGACAAGTTCCGTGCTGCCGGATTGAAGATCTTCGGACATACCCAGGCAGCCACTGCCATCGAATCGAGCAAGGAGTTCGCCAAGCGGCTGATGGCCGGGGCGAAGGTCCCGACGGCAAAGTATCAGTCCTTCACCGATTTTGACAAAGCCTGGGCGTATGTCCAGGCCGGTTCGCTGCCGACGGTCATCAAGTACGACGGCCTGGCTGCCGGCAAGGGCGTGGTCGTAGCCACTACGCTGGAAGAAGCCGAGGCTGCATTGCGCGACATGCTGCTCGACGGCCGCTACGGGGAAGGGAAGGTGGTAATCGAGGAGTTCCTCACCGGCCCCGAATTCTCGTTGATGGCCTTCGTCTCCGGCCGGCAGGTCCGGCCGATGGTGGCCGCACAGGACCACAAGCGCGCTTTCGACGGTGACACAGGCCCGAACACGGGCGGCATGGGTGCCTATACGGAATCTTTCGCTACGGGCAAGAGCGGCCTGTCGTTCATTTCGGACGAAGAATATGATTTCGCCGTGGCGCATATCCTGCAGCCCGTCGCCGATGCGATGGCCGATGCCGGAACACCGCTCAGCGGCGTGCTCTACGGCGGCCTGATGAAAACCCCGGACGGCATCAACGTCATCGAATTCAACGCCCGTTTCGGCGATCCCGAGACGGAAGTTGTGCTGCCGCGCCTCGAGAGCGATATCTACGATGTGTTCGAAGCGGCCGCAACGGGCGCTGCGCTTCGTGAACTGCAGTGGAAGGATGCCTCCGTCATGGGCGTCGTGATGGCCTCGAAAGGCTACCCCGGCAGCTATTCAAAAGGCGTTCCCATCGTTATCACGCCCGCCTTCAAGGAACGCATCTATCACATGGGGACGAAGCGTACCGACGACGGCCTTGTCACCGCCGGCGGCCGTGTCCTGATGGTCGTCTCTGAAGCCCCGACGATGAAAGAAGCCGCCCGCCGCTGCTACCACGGCATCGACCAGATCACTTGCGATAACTTGTTTTATCGCCACGATATTGCAAAATATGTTTTGTAATAAAGCATTTGCAAAGGTGGAGTTACCAATGAATTTGCGAACGTAGCCGCCCGTGGCTCATGAACGGGAGGGGCCCAAGCTTGCTTGGGAGGGACGAGCGGCCAAAGGCCGCGAAGGTGAGCAAATCATTGGTAACGGAATCATAAGCAAATGCGCTTTCAATGTAACATGGGAAAGATCATAGACGGAAAAGCCATTGCTGCAGGGCTGTATGAACAAATGCAGCAGGAAGTCGTTGAACTGGAAAAGACCTACGGCCGGCGGCCGGGCCTGACGGTCATCATCGTGGGCGAAGACCCTGCCAGCCAGGTGTATGTTCGTAATAAGGAGATCGCCGCCAAAAAGGTCGGCTTCGTCTCCGAAGTCATCCGCATGCCCGAGCAGACCCAACAGGACGAACTCCTGGCGGTCATCGCCCGCCTCAACGCCGACCCGAAGGTTGACGGCATCCTCGTACAGCTGCCCGTTCCGAAACATATCGACAAAGACGCCGTCATCGCCGCCGTCGCCCCCGAAAAAGACGTGGACGGCTTCTTCGGCATGAAATCCGGATTCACTATGAAGCAAGGCTACGTCGCACCCTGCACGCCCCGCGCCTGCATCCATCTGATCAAGACCACGGGCGAAACCATCGAAGGCAAACACGCCCTCGTCGTGGGCCGTGGCGAACTGGTCGGCAAGCCGGTCGCTACGCTGCTCCTCAATGAAAATGCAACCGTCACCATCGCCCATTCCCGTACCCGCAACCTCGGCGAAATCGCCCGCACTGCCGACATCATCATCGCCGCCGTGGGCCGTCCGGACATCATCACCGGCGACATGGTCAAACCCGGCGCCATCCTCATCGACGTCGGCATCAACCGCGGCGCTGACGGCAAACTCTGCGGCGACATCGACTTCGCTACCGCCGAGCCCGTTGCCGGCTGGATCACCCCCGTCCCCGGCGGTGTCGGCCCCATGACCATCGCCATGCTCATGCGTAACACGCTTGACTGCTACTTGACGCATGTCAAATAGTTGGTTTTTCATAGAGTTTTTGTTATCTTTGTAGGACTTTGTGGAAATTTAACAATAACAAAAACGTATGAAAATACTTTCCGTACTGACCAATCTCTGGAACAGCAACGCAACACTGTGCCTGCTGATCCTGATTCTGATCGTCGTGGCGGTCTTCGTCGTCTATTACCTGAAGAAGGCGAAAGAACACCCGAAAGGCCTGATCGCAGCCGCCTTGAGCAACATGGGCGAACGCTTCGGCTACTACATCATGAACGCCGTGCTGCTGCTCTTCCTTGTGTCGAAATTCGGCCTGCCCGATGGAACAGCCGGCCTGATTTATTCATTCTTCTATTTCGGCATCTACATCCTCGCCCTTGTCGGCGGCCTGATTGCCGACAAGACGCAGAACTACAACCGTACCATCCAGATCGGCCTCTTCATCATGGCAGCCGGCTACGTGGCCCTCGCCATTCCGCTCTTCAGCAAGGTGGACGGCAGGATAATCGACGGCAACGGCGGCTGGTGGGGCATCCTGATCTTCACCTGCATCGCCCTGCTGTGCATCGCATTCGGTAACGGCCTGTTCAAGGGCAACCTCCAGGCGCTGGTCGGCAAGCTCTACGACGAATTCGAAGAAGAAGCCGCCAAGAAAGGCCCTGAAGCCCTCAAGATCGCCAGGGACAAACGCGACTCCGGCTTCCAGATTTTCTACGTGTTCATCAACATCGGCGGCGTGATCGCCCCGTTCATCGCACCGATGCTCCGCAAGTGGTGGCTCGGCCGGAGCAACTTTATCTACAACGCCGACATGACCGGCCTGTGCCACAAGTTCATCGGCGGTGAGACCTCCATTGTCGAGACCCAGAAATTCATTGAGACGGCCAATGCTTCCGTGACGGATCCTGCCGTCCTCGCCGACCCGGCTCAGTTCTGCTCCGACTATGTGCAGGTGTTCAACACCGGTATCCACTGGGCTTTCATCGTCTCGGCTGCCGCCATGCTGACATCCCTGTTCATCTTCCTGGCTACCAAGCACAAGTTCCCGCAGCCCGACAAGAAAGTCGCCGCCCGGAGCGTCGAATATACCGCCGAAGAGAAACTCGCCATGGCCAAGGAGATCAAGCAGCGTATGGCTGCCCTCTTTGCCGTGCTCGGCATCGCCATCTTCTTCTGGCTCTCGTTCCACCAGAACGGCCAGTCACTGATGGTCTTCGCCCGCGACTTCGTGGATTCCTCCAAGATCGCCCCTGAGATCTCACAGGCCCTCAACCCGCTCTACGTGATCATCCTCACCCCGATCGTGATGGGTATCTTCGCCGCACTGGCCCGCAAGGGTAAAGGCGTGTCCACGCCCCGTAAGATCTCGATGGGTATGTTCATCGCCGGCCTGGCCTATCTGTTCCTGGTGATCCTCTCCATCGCACACCACTATCCCTCCGGCAACGAGTTCCGCGCCATGGACTCCATCCAGATGGAGGCGGCCGGACTTGAGAAATGCGGCTATTGGGTGATGTTCGTGATTTACTTCTTCCTGACCGTCGCGGAACTGCTGATTTCGCCGCTGGGCCTGAGCTTTGTTTCGAAGGTGGCCCCGAAGAGTATGGTCGGTCTCTGCCAGGGCCTCTGGCTCGGTGCAACCGCCATCGGAAACCTGTTTATCTTCGTCGGCCCGATCATGCTCAATGCCTGGCCGATCTGGAAGTGCTGGATGGTGTTCCTGATCATCTGCTTCGTCTCGATGTCCATCATGCTGGGCATGGTGAAGTGGCTTGAAAAGGTCACGAAAGCCTAAATTTAACTTTTCAGCGATGCTGAAAATCGTATTTCTGGATGCGCAGACGCTGGGGAACGACATCTCCCTGGCGCCTGTCGCGTCATTGGGTGAATATGTTTCCTACCCCTCCACAAAGCCCGAAGAGGTGTTCGACCGGATCGCCGGGTTCGACGTAGTAATCACCAACAAGGTCTGGATGGGGAAGGAGCAGATGGATTCCTCTCCGGCCCTGAAACTCATCTGCGTGGCGGCTACCGGCACGAACAATGTGGATACGACCTATGCTGCCACGAAAGGGATTCCGGTGCGCAATGCGGTGGATTACTCAACGGAGAGCGTCACGCAGGTAACCTGGATGCATATCTTGAACCTGGTAGGGAAGGCCCGCTTTTTCGATGACTATGTCAAGAGCTGGGCTTACAGCGCCAGCGGCTGCTTCACCAATGCGAATGTGCCTTTCTTCGAATTGCGCGGCAAGACTTTCGGTACCGTGGGCCTGGGCAATATCGGCTCCCGCGTGGCAAGTGTGGCCGAAGCCTTCGGGATGAAGGTGCTTTACTATCCGACTTCCGGCAAGCCGCATTCTGACCGCTATGAAGCGGATACCGACCTGGCCAGCTTCCTGTCGCGCTGCGATGTGGTCTCCATCCATTGCCCGCTCAACGAGCGCACCAACGGCCTGATCGGCTACGAGGCGCTTACGCACATGAAACCGGGTGCCGTCATCGTCAACATGGGTCGTGGCGGCATCATCGTGGAAGCCGACCTCGCCCGTGTGTTGGATGAAGGCCGGATCGCCGGCGCGGCAGTCGACGTCTTCACGAAAGAGCCGGTTCCTGCCGACCATCCGTATCTCCACATGCAGCATCCGGAACGATTGTTGTTGACGCCGCATGTCGGCTGGGCGAGCCGGGAAGCCCGCATCTGCCTGGTTGAAAAAATCGCTGAAAACATCAAAAATACCTTTGGAATTGTTTAAAAACGTATTGATATGACAGTTATTATTATCATCGCCATCGTGGCGATCCTGATCCTCTGGGTCATTTCCGTACAGCGGAAACTGGTAAAACTGGAAGAAATCTGCAAAAACGGCCTCAGCCAGATCGGCGTGCAGCTTGCCAGCCGCTGGGATGCCCTCAAGGCACTGGCCGAACTGACGAAAGGTTACTCTGAGCACGAGTACAAGACCATCACCGATACCATCGCGCAGCGCCGTCCCATCACGGCAGCCAGCACCAGTGCCGATGCCAACGCGCAGGAAAACCTCTTCACGCAGGCCATGCAACACCTCAATGTCGTGATCGAAAAGTATCCGGAACTCAAGGCTGACGCCACCTTCATCAAGACGATGGACAGCGTCAACACCTATCAGAACCAAGTGCGTATGAGCCAGATGGTCTACAACGACTCGGTGACCAAGTACAACCAGGTCATCCGCCAATTCCCCGACTCCATCGTGGCATCGCTCTTCCATTTCATGCCGCTTGAATACCTCAAGGTGGAGGAATCCAAGCAGGAAATGCCTTCCATGAAGATCTAATCTTTTGCGACCATGAAAATCCATCGCCTGATCCTTGCCGTTATCGTTGCGCTCTCGTGCAGCGTTCCTCCTGTCATCGCGCAGAACAAAGTGCATGACGTAGACATCCAGGTGACGCTCGACACCGACGGCAGTGCGCACATCCGGGAGGTCTGGGACATGACCCTCAGCCGGGGCACGGAAGTGTACCTGGGACGCGAGAATCTGGGCGATATCAAGATTCTCGACCTGACCGTCTCCGACGAGACAGGCGAGACTTACCAGACTGACCGTTCCTGGAATACCGACCGTTCGTTTGAGCAAAAGAAGAACCATTGCGGTCTGAATTCCATTTCCGGAGGCTATGAGATCTGTTGGGGCATAGGGGATTACGGACGTCGTACCTACACCGTCGACTATACGCTGACCAATCTGGTCAAGAGTCTGGACGATTACGACATGATCCACTACCAGTTCTATACGCCCAACGATTTTCAGGGCGAGCACGTGAAGGTGACCATCGAGAAGCCCGGCTTCGTGATGGACACCCTCACGCGCATCTGGGCCTTCGGCTACGACGGCTACATCTGGCGCGAAGACGGGAAAGTGATTGCCGAGAGTGAGAATCCGCTGGAACCCTCTCACTCCATCATCCTGCTCCTGCGCTTCGACAAGGGCACCTTCGATTCCAGGAGCGTGCAGGAGCGGCCCTTCTCGGCAGTGCTTGACCGGGCACTGGAAGGTGCCGACGAGCCGGACGTTCCGATGAGCAAAGCGGAAGAGTTGCTCTACACCATTCTGGGTGCCATCTTCTTCTTCGGAATGATCCTGCTGCCGTTCATCCCGTTGATCATCCGTGTTATCTATAAGCGGCGGCAGAAGAAAAACACCTACGGAACGCTCAAATTGTCCAGCATCCCCTGGTCACGCGATCTGCCTTACAACGGTGATATCCTGCGCAACTATTATGTGATTTCGACTTCGCCCGACTTGAAGACGAAGAAGAATTCGGTCGCTTCGGCGATGATCCTGCACATGCTGCAGGTGGGCGTTCTGGAAGCGACACGTGACCTCGCGACCGGGAAGGTTGAGATCCACTTCCGACCCGACAGCAAAGGTTTCAAGGAACTGGACCATACGGAAGAATCGCTCTGGAAATTCATGTATGAGGCCAGTGGCAAAAATCATGTCCTGGAAGAGAAGGAATTCTCTACCTGGGCCAAGAGCCATACGAGTTCGCTCTACAGCTGGACATCCCGTGTCAAGAGCAGTGGCCTCAGTTCGCTGAAGACCAAGGGATATTACGATGCCGGGAAATACACAGCCAAAGGTCAGACGGAAAACTGCAAGATCGTGGGCTTCAAGAAATTCCTGGAAGACACGACGCTCATCAAGCAGCGCACCACTCCTGAGGTGGCA
>Ga0265300_10003993_pt1 | contig 11878 bp, 23 predicted proteins | sample AusTroGonzalo_MG_FD_193482 | JGI IMG/M metagenome (GOLD analysis project Ga0265300, IMG submission 193482) | Bovine rumen microbial communities from tropical cattle in Woodstock, Queensland, Australia - Gonzalo_03 | ecosystem: Host-associated > Mammals > Digestive system > Stomach > Rumen ... | reverse complement strand
TTTTTCCCATTTTAGATACATCTTTATTTTGCTAACCTCTTTTTTAATTTTGTCGCGACGGTTTCCAGCAAGTCGCGCACAAAGGCGCTATCGCTGGCATATTTAAATTGGCCGCCTTTATAAAGCGCTTTCGCGGCGTCCAGGTATTTAGGATCTATGGTTATTAGTTTCTTGATGTTCATTTTTAATTACCCTTTTCTAAAGTGAAAATAGGACCGTATGCCATGTTGTTTCCCGGATACGTTATTTTAAAAGAATTTAGTGTAACCGTATGGCACGGTTCACTACCGCGTTTATACCTACAAAATCCATATTGAACTAAACGCAATTCCCTAATAGGTAAATAATAAAAAGCCAAGCACTTTAATATATCGAGTATTTCGAAAAATTCTTTTCTATCGAACTTTAAATAATCGCATGGCGCAACGTCGTAATTTTCGTATGCGTCAACGTACAAAGTATAATAAACCATTTTTACACCTCCCCGCGTTCTTCTAAAGCTTCTGTTAATACTTCTATTTCATGATCGGAAAGCAAAACTAATCTCGTTTCGCTCACTTCGTCGCCGTTGAGCTGGTCTATTATACGCCGCATTTTCATTTTACTTTGTTCGTGATTTTCTATGATGTAGTCTTTAACTACATTTTCACAATCAAGCGCACGCACCTCGCCTATATAGTCGTCCATTTTTTTAATGGAGTGTTCGAGGCCGTAATTTATGATTTCAACATCAATAGTAATCATGGCTTACCCCTTTTTAAACTTCTATTTCCTGTTGCTTTACGACGTACTCGCATTTGCTTGTCGTCCTATTCATATTCAATCCAAAAGCGCAGTTATCCGCGTCTTTGAAATTGTCGAAAGTTCTAACACGAACGTCATGTTGCATTGGATAGTCAATCATGACGACATGATACAAAGATATTTTCATGGCTTACCCCTTTTGTTTGTCGAGGCGGAATTGCCCCGCGTTTCACTTCGGTATATATCTAAATATATCCTAAGATATCCCATTTGTCAATAGGTCGGGCCAACTTTTTTTATTCTCATTTGGAGCATTGCCACGCGGCCGCTACTGGGCATTGAACGGCATATTTTCCGGCCAACACCGGACGGCCACCGCCAAACCGCACGCCCCGGCCATACCTCCGCGATAATATCCGAACGTGTCCGGGGCGCCTACGAAGTTACGGCACGAGGCCGGAAAATAAGCCGGCTTCGCTGGTGTTACACACAAAGTTTTTGAAAGGGGCGGCCCGGACCTGGCCCGCCGGTCCGCCGCGTGATTTGGAGCCCGTCCTCGCGTCCAGGTCCGGGCGCGGCCGTCGCCGTGTATGGTTTTCGGGAGTGACGGCGCCGGCCGACAAATGGCGCCGGAGGCGCGGGTAAGGGAACGGGGATTAGATGTAATTTGGGAGTTCCCCCCAACCGCGCGCGTATACAATACGCTTGTTTAGCGGTTAGTGGGCAAGCCCCCCCGCGATGGGTGTCCGCTGGCGGTGAAGCCTGTTCGCCGGAGTTTGTCCGGGCGCGGATCTATCGCGCGTTATACCGGGTCCCGGTGTCGCTCGCTTGGGTGCCTGGGAATTTCTCGCCCCGTCATGTTCCAAGCGGCCTAGCCCGTTCCATTCAGCTCTTAGGGCGACCGTTGTCCGGCAAACTAACCCCGCGCGGCCCGTTACCCCCTCGCGGATAGTGAAAAAGTAGGCTTTTTCGCAAAAAAAAACAACTTCGAAAAGTTGTTTTGTATGGTATTTTGATAGAATAGTAATTATATTTGAATATAGGAAAACACGGGACTTTAGAAAGCCTCTTTTTAAAGGTCCGGCCCTTTAAAACCGCGGTAACGGTCGATTAAAAAGGACTATATTTTTTTTGCCCTATCCGGCAAACCGTTACCCCTGGACGCGATTGCGTCCGGGGGTTTTTAATTAGTAATATTCTATTTTAAAGTTCCTGGCACCAATCGGAAAATTATTTGTTTCGTTACGTATTTCGATGTATTGTATTTTACTAAAAGACCTTTGTCTTTCAGCTTTTTTTACATCATTGATATAAAACAAAATCTTTGATTTTTCACCTACAACTTTTACTTTATACAAAGTATCATAAAAGGGATCATTTTCAATAACAAACGGTGATTCGCTCATTCCTGTGACGTTTATTAATTCAGCGTCATTATATACGCTATAATCGTTGCCATAAGTAGCGACTATTTGGTTTTTGTTTCCTACTTGAGTATTATAAGTATGGAAACCCCTTATTAATTGAAACCATGGAGAAGATAAAGCTATTTGATTTGCAAATGTTGAGCCCGAAGGGGAAAAACAAACGCGTTCAAATTCAATACTAAAATATCTAACATCTATTTGCGTTTTATCTTGTTTAAAATATAAAATAATTGTGCCTCTAGTTAATTTACTTAATAATTGACCGTCAAAATTAACATTATTAAAAGAGCCACTATCTTGTAATTCATAATTAGGCGCGTCACCAAATAAATTAAAATTTAATACATTCAATTTAGGCGCATTTTTATAAACGCCGTCGCCATTATAAATAGACGCGCCTTTATACAGGCCGGTTCCTTTATAAATTCCTGAACCTTTATAAAGCATAAAAGCCCACTACAAAATTGTATAATAGTTCGAGTCCACGACGCCGGCCGTGTCTATTTCAAGATCCAGGACCGGGGCCACGGCCTCGCCCACGTAGTCGTCTTGTATATTGAAGTCGTCGAAATTGAAGTTTGACGCGCTCCCGATAAACAGCCCTACCGGCTTGTGCTGCGTCACCTGGGTATCACTCCAGGAATACGGCGTTTTAAACGGCTTTATCTTTGCATTAACTTCGAGCCACTCGCCCCACTTCGGGACGGTGAGCTTAAGCGCGTCTAGTTCGGTGTCGCCGCTGCCGCCTAAAATAGCCTGGAAAGAAAGCACAATTTGAGCCGCGACAAGCTGGGCGCTATTCATGCCCGGACCGGCCGGGCAGCGAAGGCGCGCGCGCTTGATAGTCGTCACGTTTTCGCCGATAAGATACACGGCCGAACCGCTGGGGCTATTAACGCAGTTCATGGTAATAGCGCCCGGCGTCGCGCCAATACTTGCGCTTCTATTTGCGCCTGTTAGCGTATAACTTGCGCCCGTGGATCCCGTGACCACGTAAAGGCCCAAAATTTGACTTGCTGCCATGTGTTAGCCCTCCCCGTCGTTTTCCAGGTCCTCGCCCTGGTTTAATGGTTGTTGCGGTGCCGCCTGTTGCGGTGCCGCCGGTGTAAGCTGGAGACCGAAGCCGGCCGCCAACTGTCGCGCGTTTTCCTCGCCGTATGTCGCGGCCGCGCGGTTAATAAACGCCGTCGCTAAATCCGGATTGTTTCGGATCAAGCCGGCGACCATGGGATTATTTTTAACTTCTTGCCCCACGGCCTGGAAATTGTTTTGTTTCGCCGTCAAAAGCGCCGGCAGATATTTAAAAGCCTGTTCCAAAAGAAAATTCATGTTTCCCCCCTCGCCGTCGCTATCGCCGGCGGTTTCGTCTGTTAGAGCCTCTTTTACTTCTTTAAGTTCGCGCACCTGTTGCAAAAGCGACGGCTGGGCGTTTTGCTTTTGTAAGCTTTGCATAGCCTGTATAAGCACGGCGTCACTAATCGGTGCCGGCCTGTTGTTGGCCGCGATAATTTCGAGCAGTTTTGTAACGTCGATTTGTTGGGGCGGCGGCGGCGGCGGCGCGAAAATATCCTTTATCGCCTTAAATGCCGCGCCTATCGCGGCGACTTTCTCGACGGTGAGGCCGCCCAAAATGCCGCCAAGATCGAAAGCCGGGACGGCAGCCGGCGCGCTGGGCGCCGGTGCCGCCGTTTCGCGGCCTGAAGTCCCCACTTCTTTGGTAGCCGCGTATTCTTTTCCAATATTGTAAGTATTGTCGCGCTCGTAGCGCTTGCCGTCTACCGTCATTCGATAATGTACGTTATAGCGGCCGGCGCCGTAATTTGTCGCGACATATTCCTCGTCGATAAGTTCGTAAACTTTTCCGATAAATTCGCGACCGGGACGGCCCACGCTTTCAAGCGCCGTCGTAACACGGTATATTCTGCCCGTAACCTCGACGCCGTCGGGTATGTTGTCCCAAATATTTGTATCCTGTTGTCCTGTTTCTGTTGCCATGGTTTACCCCTTTTTGATTAAGTGAATAGTAGCCCCCGCCACCAAAAGCGCGCCCCCCGCCAAAAGCGCATTTTTCGCCGGCGTGGTAAAATGTACCTCGACGCCCTCGCCGGCCCTGTAAGCGCCGTCCACGCGTTTAAAAAGGTCGTTCGAGGCGTCCCCCTGTATCTGTTCGCCGTCGCGATTATACGCGCATAAAATGCACCCTTTCGTGGCGTCGATAGTGTTTCCACCGTGGAACATGATATTAGACCGGCCGGGAACATCTATATATACTTTGTTCTTTTGAAAGCTGGGCGAAGTGCGGCCCATCAAACTATACTTACCGTCGGGAAAACTGTAAACTTTGTTTTCGAGGCCGTAACAAAAAAATTCATTATCCAGGAATACGCGGGAACGGATCGCCCCCGACTTTTTAGGAAATTCCCTTTTTACCTGGATAATCATTTTTTTTCAAGTCCCTCGAAAAATTTGTCTAGTTTTTCAAGATCCTTTTTTTCTTTTTTTGTTGCCTCAATTCCAATTTTATTTACTTTGTGACTACCTAATTTTCCCGTCTTTATAATACGGTCTTTTGAGGATATAGTATAAATTAAAGCACAACGTATTTGTAAAATTTCGCTTTTTTCAAGTTCGATTTTTATAGACATAAATTACCCCTTCAAATTTTTTTCACCGACGCGTATAAAGTTAAACGAAACCTTAATTATAAGCTCGTTTTGTGTCATGCTGGTTAATTGGTCGACCTCGCCCGTAATGGCAAGCCTTACGCCCTCCTCCTGTTGCATGGTTGACGCGGTGATTGTAAACTGTTCCTGGAAATTGCCGCCCTGGCTAAAGTTCGAAAAAGGAAACGGTTTCATATTTACCGGGGTGTTATTTTCTTCGTGCAAGATTTGCAAGAACATCGCGCCGTTTACGGCCTCGGTAAATTGTTGTTCCGTACAGTTCGCGGACACCATGACACCGGCGATAACACCCTTTTCTCCCTGTAACAACTTGCTAAATTGTTTTGCCGGTGTAGTCGTTTCGTTGAATACGTATTTACCGCCCTGGATAGGCGCGGAAAATTCAACGTAACACGGGTATACCGTAAAATCTTCTGCTTTATTGTTCGTCAAGGGAAAAAGACTTTGTATTGTTCTACTCATCGTTACCCCCTTCAAAAATTTCGAGGCCGGTCAAAATCACGTAAAATTTATATTTGAAAAGTTGATAGGTTGGCTTTGCAGTTACCCTAATATTTACGCGCTGGTCGAGCAAGTAATACAAATTCTTGTATTCCTCAAAATGATGTTCGGGGCCAAGCGTTATAATTTGCCCCTCGCGGCCAAATACAAGCGACGACAAAACCGTGTTCAAGTCGTTAGGATCTTCGGCCCTAAACGGCGACAAGCTCGCGCAACTTTCAAAATTCAAGCCAATGCGCGGCCATGCTCCCGTAACCATGTACATGTGTTCGGGCATATAGATAGCGGCGCCGGTTAACAAGAATTTCCAGCGGGCCGTCGTCGTTTCGACCTGTTCGAGCATAGCGCCAGATCCGTCGGTTATAAATTCGTAAATATAATCTTTGGATCTTACGCGCTTACCCATATACGCGATATTATCGCGTGTCTGTTCACTCAATACCAGGTCCCCCGGCTTTCGGCCGGTTAGGCCCTGGTAAAATTTTTCGGTAAAGCTTTTGAGCATACCGCCCCCCTATTAATCACGGTAAAGGGGATAGAGCTTGCCGTTAAAGCAAATCTCTATACGTTCGTCGGCCATGCTGTAAGTTTCACCGTTGAGCGCTTGCGGGGCGCGGTTGTCGTATTCGACAATAAGTACATCGCCCTTTGGGTAGATGTGGAGGAACGGCCGCGCGCCGTATCGGGTGCCTTCGGGTGCGCCCGGCGTCGCGATAAGCTGGACCGGGACAAAGTCGTTAGACATTGCCGCATTATCGGCCTGGCTTTTAAACTTAAGCTTTACGCCACAAAAAGCAACGGCCGAACCGCCCGACGGCGTCACCGTTGAATTTTTAGTGTAACGGATATTGTAGCTTTCCTGGAGGAACGGCCCTTCGTTAGTGATAGGGATCGCGAAACTATCGGCCGTGTCGGCCTTCGCGATAATTGTACGCGTAAAATCGAAAGTTTTTTCGTAGCTTTGAGACTGTTTCAAACTAGCTACTTTTGCGTTAATTTCGGCCATACTTGCCATATTGCTTTATCCTCGCATTTTAATGTGTTAAAAAATTGTGCCGGCTCCCCTCTTACTCAATGCGGCGGCCGGCGCTCCACGGAGTACGCTAGAAAGCAAGAGAAAAAAGGACACGGGACGGGGGGCGCCCCGTGTCCAGGGGTAAGCCCTGGATTAGGACTTGACGATCTTGAGGCCGCCCATGATCACGACGAAACCGAACTTATTTTCGTTTGCGCCGGAGTAGAGGACCGACGGAACGGCGCGCGTAAAGCGAACAGTACCGCCAATGTTCAAGTTCGGCATAATTCCGATCGGCTGGCGAAGCTTAATCCACGCCGTGGAATTGATACCGCCGTTAGCGACGGCGCAAGTATCGGCACTATCGCTGGCGACAATATCGACCGGGGCCATCAAATGCATACCCGTAAATTCGCCAATTCGCGTTTCGTTGCTGCCGTAAGTGAGCGTCACGACGGCAGACGCCAAAAGATCCTTAAGCGCGGCGGCCTCTTCAAGGGTGAGCTTATCGGCCTTGAAAGACACAAGACGGATACCAAGCTGGATAGCCTTAAAGGCCATTGTCGAACCGATCTTTTGGGCCTCGGTAAGGTTGGTAAGCTGGGCCGCGTTCGGTACGTTGCTATCGGTAGCGCGGAAAGAGAAAAGCGGGTTTGTCTGGTCTGCCTTGATGTTGATACCGCCCCAAATATCGGCGATATACTGCTGACCGCCGGCGCCGAAGCTTTCGACTTCAACGGCGTCCTGGACCTGTACCGGGTCAAGAATAGAAGATGTAGCCATTTTGTTACCTCTTATTTAATGTTATTAGGTTGTTGGTTTTGTTGGTTTTGTTGGTTTACAAAAGTCCCTCGTCGTCACCGTCGAACGGTGCGGCCATACATTCGCCGGCAGCGATCGGGGCGCCGAACGGTGCGGCGAACGGTGCGGCCAAAGCCGGCGTATAGGTGTTTACGGGGATAGCGTCAAAGCCGGCCATGGTCGGCACGACCTGGGCGACAAGCCCGCGAACACCGACGGCGCCCATGCCAAGACCGGCACCCATGAGCAATTTATTACGCTTTTTCATACCAATGGCGGCGACAGCCGCGCCAAGAGCAGCGACAACACCATTCGCGGCCGGGGCCGGGATAGATGCCGGGATCTGCGACACGACGAAAGCGCCACCGACGGCACCGGCGCCGGCACCGGCGACGGCAAAAGCGGCGTCCTTAATTCCCACCTTTTGGGAGGCCGCGCGCTTGAAACGGCGCTTTGCCTTCTTGGCGGCGATATATACCTTCTTTGTTTTGGTTACGGTTACGGTGCGGGTTTTCTTGCCGCCCTTCTTCTTGGATTTAATGACTTTAGCCATATTGTTTCTCCTGTTAAAAGATTTTACTTATTCTTTTTTCTATGAACTTGACGGCAAAAAAACCAAGTCCAATTATAACACCCCATTTTACAAGAGTAGACGTTTTGGGCGTCAAACTTGTTACCGTGGGATAACTTACGCCGTAAGAAACGGTTTCGGCCGCGCTGCTGGCGGCGCTCGAAACTTTCCCGGAAATATTCTTTTTAAGGTCGTCGAAAAGGGAGTAATCGCCGCCCTGGAAATACGCCACGCCGTCAGGATCCTTCGACGCCCATGTATAGCACCACGACAAAAATTTATAGATCTTGTTAATATCGACATTACTGTCAAAAGCGATATACAAGATATTGGCGATATTTTCAAGCGCTTTTTTACGTGTGGCGAAGTCCGAAGTATACCAACCTTTAGACCAATACCTTTTTAGCGCCTCGATGCAATAGTACAACTTATCGCGCGTAAAGTTCGGAGTATCGAAAAATACGCCCGTGTCGTTGTCCGGGAGGTTTTGGCCGCCGTAATATCTATACATAGCGTTATAGATATTTTTTGCGTCTGTATCGGTCAAGGTGAAAGACATTACTAGGCCCTTTTCTTTTTCCTAAAGATCAAGTAAAGAGTGACACCGCCGACGCCCGTAACAATAAGCGCCGTCTTAATCTTGTTCGCCTTGATGGCAGCGGCGGCCGCATCAATAGCGCTATCGCTTGCCGCGTCGGCCTTCTTGCCGGCTGTAAACATATTTTCGAGCGTTCGGATAGTCGAAACGACCGGCGAAGTAATGGGAATAGTCGCCGCCGTGTTGAGTACCTGGTGTGTAATATTTTTAGTTTGGCGCGTGAAGTCGCTCAAACTGTATCCCATAAGCTGGGCGTTATAGTTATTCGCCAAGTATGGGTAATCGTAACCACTTTTAAACATAATTAGCCCCTTTTCTTTTTCTTTTTCTTAAAAAACATCAAATAAATAGCGATCGCCGCGCCGCAAATAATAAGGGAATTTCTTAAATTTGTTCCCTTGACCTGGACCGGGGCAAGCTCTAAATTTTCGTTCATGCGCGCCCCCTTCTCTTGCGGCGACGCAAGAGCCACCACGCGCCAAGACCAAGCCCGCATAAAATAAGCACGTTTCGGCCTGTATTGTCGGCCGGCGCCGTTTCGGTGGTCGTCGTTACGGCGTTCGTGTCCGTATAGTCATAATACGGTGTGCTGCTGGTGTAGCTGCTTTCGTATTGTGAGGCGCGCGCCTCGGCCTTCGCGGCGTCGATTTGCGCCTGTTCTGCTTTCGCCTGGGCCTCTAATACCTTGGCGTTAAGGTCGTCTATTTCCTGTTGCCTCAACTTCGCGGCGCGCTCCTGGTCGGCCTCTGCTGCTGCCGACGCGGCCGCCTGGCGCGTTTCGTATTCCTGGCGCCTTTTTGCGGCCTCGCTGGCCGCCTTCGAGGCGCTGGCGCTGCTGGCCTTTATACTTCGGTCTACTTCTGCCGGGTGTGTCTTTTCGTATTCTGCCCGCGCTGCCGCCGCCTTCGCTGCCGCCTGGCCGGCAGCATATGAGCTAGACTTTGCGCTTTCCAAGGCCTTTTCGTATGCCGCGCGGTTCTTTGCGGCCTCGCTGGCCGCCTTCGCGGCGCTGGAGCTGCTGGAGGCCGTCGATGCGCTTACACCCGCCGCGCGATCCTTCAAAATTTGCGTATTGGCATAAAACGCGCCGCCGTCTATTTGGTCCTGGGCGACATAAGACGTCGGAAAAACTTGTTTATAGATACGTTGACCCACAACGCTATAAAGATCCCAGCGTTGTTTTTCAATATCGGACATTCGGCCGGCCGGAGAAGAAAAATATTTATTCTGCTCTTTTAGCTTGCTTTTCCAATCGCCCACCCAAATATTACGCGTATCGGCCATAATTTAACCTTACTTTTTGCGGGTGATCAAATACGTAATACCGACGGCGCCAAGCACCCAAATAATGGTGCTTGTGTTGTCCTGGGCCTGGGCCTGGACCACGGCCGAAGTATCGACGCCCTGGGCCTTCGCGGCCTGTTCCAGGGCTTCTAACTTTGTTTGATATTCTGCTTGTGCCTTTTCGGCCGCCGCCTGGGCCTTCGCGGCCTCGCTGGCCGCCTTCGAAGCCCTGTTTGCCTGGTCCTTTAGCATTTGGTTTCTTTGGGCCGCCTTCTCTATTTCGTAAGCCTCGTCTATTTCGGCCTGTGTAACGTAGCCTTTATTTTGTGCTAAATTGGTGAGGCGTTCGCCCGTCGTGATCGGACTAAATTCTGTCCCGGCCGAAGTTACAAATTTGACCGTTTGGCCCACCTGTTTTAATACCGGTAAATTTGTTTTAGTGAGCTTGTCGGCCGTCCATGTGATAGGCGTTAAAGCAATTTCTCCAACCTTCTTTAATGTGCTAAACGGGTTCCACCCCAGCAGCTCGTCAAATTCGTTTTTGACTGCACCCCACGCGGCCGCGCCCAGCAGCTCGACGCCGGCCCGGTCGTTATACCCCCAAAGCTGCCGGCCTAGTTCGGAACTTTGCCCGGCCGCCTGGGTGGTCGTTCCCTGGGATCGGAGGAAAAAGAGAATTGGCGCGTTCGCCGCGCGCTGGGCGATAATTGCGGCCGCCTGTTTTACCTGGGGCCAAGCGTCGGGGCCAAACATTCGGACACCCATATAATCGTTAACGTTGAAAAGATCGTTAACCGTGATCGGGTTTTGTACCCCTTCGAAAGTCGTTATAAGCGCCATACAAAACAATCCTTTTTTTATGTAAGTAATATATAATTAAAAAAAGCTTGTGAGGGGTATTATTTTTGTAATCTTGCCAAAATATGGGTAGTTTCCCAAAAATTCCGCGTTTTGTGGGTATGTCGCGTCTATTAGCGTCCCGTCGTCGGTTTGAACGAACACATGGTGTAATTGTCTATTTGGTTTCGTACTTGAGGCCACAAAACGGCATTTTCTGCCGTTACCGTGGAGCCATGCGGCAATTAACACGGCTTTGTCGTCACAATCGCGCGGGGTGTAGTCCGGTTGTATGGTGTACCCGGGCCGGCTCACCGTTTCAATACCCGGCGGATCCTCGACATAGGGCAGCTTACAAACATAGTCATAAAATTCTATAAAAGGCCGGTCCAACCACGGCCCCAAGTCCGACCAATAAAAAAGAACCAAGCGGGCCATTTGTTCGCCCGTTTGGTTCGCGCTGTAAAGTTTCTTTGTAGTCGTCAACATGACATAAAAATATATTATTTCATTTCAAAAGCTCCATAGCTTTTTGTTTAGATCCTTCATTTTTTTTCGTGTCTGTTCGTCGTATTCTAGGCTACTTAAACCGTTCCCGATCTTTTCGAGCGTCCCCGCCGAACAACGGGGGCACTTTTCCAGGAATAGCGAAGTTTGTCCGGCCGGCTGGTGTTCGGTGTAGTAACATACCGGGCATTGAAATATATCTACTTTCATTTTAATGGGCCTCCTTTTTCTAATTGAAATTTTCCATAGCCCTCAATTTCAATTTCGAAACCATTTAAAAATTTTATAGTCTTTGGCTCGCTTGGATCATATTCACCGCCGGAATAAATCCACGCCGTTAAATAAACTTGTTCCCAACATTCAAAACAAGCACTTTTATTTATTTCCGAAAATTTTTTTATAACTTCATTTAAATTTTCACCATAAATAGAAACACTGTCCGAAGGGTATGGCTTATCCTTACCGTTACCTAAATAACAGTCTATACAATAATACATTATAGCCCCCTTTAAAAATCATTTTTAATTGTCAACGGCGTTAAATATTCTTGTAGCGCCGCGCGCCAATCATCAAGGCAAAACAGAAAAGACACACCGCTAACTAAATGAACAAACACGTTATTTTCTTTTTCGTTTTCCTCAAAGTAGTCTATTTGATTTTTATTTATGTACGTGTTATTTACTTTTATCATGGCTTACCCCTTTTCGTTTAATTTGTACGTTTAACAAAATCACCTTTGGCGCGATCTTGCTTATTTGTGTTATAATCTGTTTCCAATTTGGTTTTTCCCATTTTAGATACATCTTTATTTTGCTAACCTCTTTTTTAATTTTGTCGCGACGGTTTCCAGCAAGTCGCGCACAAAGGCGCTATCGCTGGCATATTTAAATTGGCCGCCTTTATAAAGCG
>Ga0265300_10003992_pt1 | contig 11879 bp, 11 predicted proteins | sample AusTroGonzalo_MG_FD_193482 | JGI IMG/M metagenome (GOLD analysis project Ga0265300, IMG submission 193482) | Bovine rumen microbial communities from tropical cattle in Woodstock, Queensland, Australia - Gonzalo_03 | ecosystem: Host-associated > Mammals > Digestive system > Stomach > Rumen ... | reverse complement strand
TTCAACGTATCTTCTATTTCTGCCGTGATTGCTATATCTTGGCTAGAAAAAGACATACCCGCAGTTGGATGATTATGCAACAATATAATACTGCGTGCATTTAAATCTAATGCCTTTTTAACAATTTCACGAATATATACCGCCGCCCAATCTATTGTTCCAGAACTATGTGTTTCATCTTTTATCAATCTATATTGAGAATCCAGATATAAAACATGAAATTCTTCTATTGTTTTTCCACCTATGATTAACTTGCAATAATGTTCCAATTTTGATTGATCATGAAATATAGGTGTTTCATCCAATATGCTTTTATAATCTAATGTTATTAATTCATGCATCAATTTCAAAAAAGTTGCGGTACCTTCTTTGATACCATCATTTTCTATCAAAGATTCAAACGGTGCGGATAATAATTTGTGAATATTACCATATTTTTTGTAAAGTTGTCGTGACAACATACGCACGTCACGTCTGGGGATGGCATAAGTTAACAATAATTCTAATAATTCTGGTTCAGTCAGTTTACCATCAAGAAACTTTTTGCGTAATCTTTCTCTGTGTCCACATTGCAAATTTTCTAATTCTTCGGTTTTAATCATGTTGCATTTTTTCTGTGAATATAATTACGCCATCTTCCGTTATTCCCAAAGTATGTTCCCATTGGGCAGATAATCCACCATCTACTGTCCGTGCGGTCCAACCATCTGCATCTATTTTGCAATCTGGTTTGCCAGTATTTATCATTGGTTCAATAGTAAACACCAACCCAGGAACCATTTTAACATTGTCCCACATTTTATCATAGAAATGATAAATTTGGGGGTCATCATGCATCACTTTACCAATACCGTGTCCAACAAAATCACGCGAAATCGAAAAGCCATGCGGTTTAACAATTGCTTCTATGGTTTTACCAATCTCAGACAATGGAACGCCCGGTGCGCAAATCGAAATAGCAGCATTAAGGGCGTCTTGACACGTTTGCACCAATTCACGCGCTTTGTTTGATACATTTCCAATCATAAACATCCGTGATGCATCCCCATGAAAACCATGGTATTCAGCGGTTAAATCAACATTGACTATGTCCCCATCTTTCAAAATCACATCATCACTGGGGATACCATGAACAATAACATCATTTACCGACGTGCATATACTTTTGGGGTATCCCATGTATCCTAAATCAGAAGACCTGGCACCATTTTCTTTTAAAAATTGTGCAACCAACCTGTCTATTTCACCCGTTGAAATTCCAGCGACAATATAAGGCGTTATAAAATCAAAACAACGTGCAACCAAATCACCAGAAACACGTAATCTTTTAAAATCTTTTGGAGCATAAACCGATGCCAACATTTTTACTTCCTTCGCTTCAAAGCCAATTTTGCGGCACGCACAGACAATTTTAAAGAAAAATCACGAATTAAAATTTCTGGTTGCATACCATTTGTCCTGCACATTTTTTCCAAATCGTTCAATTTAGACAAAACGTTCACAATCTCATTTTCAGGCCATATTTTAACAGCCAAATTAAATTTATCAGCCACTTTCCAAAACAAACGTGGCAATTGTCCATCAACGACCGCCACCAACAATTTGTTAAAATGGTTATATAACATTCGCACCAACATATTCGCATCTGCGCCACCATAAATCAACCGATCTAGCGCAACCATAGTTTGATTGATATGCCCCGCAGTCAAAGAATACATATAATCATCAGCGCTGCTTGCAGATGTGTCTGGCAAACATTTTTCAACATCTTCGATATCAACAACATGTTTATCAGAAACGTATATCGCTATTTTTTGTAAAAAACTGCGTGTTATGCCACGATCCCCGCCCATATGCGATAACATATAAGACATCGCATCTGGGGTAATTTGACGAATACCCGCGGTTGCGGATAATTCTTTGTGAATCAATGTCTCTAACGTTTTTGCATCATCTGTATAACATGCAATTGCGGCAACATCATCACCATCTTCGAATAAACGACGCAACCCACCAACGCGTAAATCACCCGCAGTAACAATCACAGTTGCACACAAAGACGGCGTCGTAATTAAATCTGATATAATCTTGCTATCGCTATCGCCTGCCCTTGATATTATAATGGCTTTGCGTCCACCAAACATAGATGGGCTGCAACTTTCTGCAAACATAGCATCTTGCTTTTCGCGTAATTCGTCTGCGTCTACGGCTAATAAATTATCTTTATCTATTTCAAGTTTTTCAATTGCTTTGTCACAAAATTCATCAACCAATCCCGCATCTGGCCCATATATCAAAACAGCTTTGATTTTTGTGATACCGGAATTAAAATCTGATTCTTTCCATTTCATATTTTATTGAACTTCTGTTTTGCGCGTTTCTGAAATGACACGCATACCTATCTTGTCAGCCAAAACATTGATAACATTTGAAACAGCATTATTATACGAAGCATTTGAAGCAACCAAATAACGAACAAAAGTATAACTGTCCGATGCAGATTCAGAACCACGTGCAATTTCTTTGTCATCTTGTTTTAATACATATGTTGCGTTTAATTTCACTTCCTGCCATGTTGCACTGCCCGTTGAATCAAATGCCTTGTATTTAGTTATTGGATCGGTCAGTTTCACAGTCAATGTATACATGGCACCGTTTTCGTGTGCCCCACCAAATTTAGAATTCAACGAATTACGTAATTCTATGCCGTTAATTCCAGATATAGGCGCAACATATACATCTGTATCATGTCCTGAAAAAACAGGATGAAAACTGCACGCTGCCATAAATAAAAATAAAAATATTTTTTTCATTTTGTTTTTTTCTATTGAAGTCCATTACTATATTAGCTACACTTTTAAAAAATCGCAAGAGGGAATGATGAATATTTTTTTATTATTTTTAACAACAATTCTTATGATTGGTTATTACACGATATACAGTCCATCTCAAAATCTGCCGGGTGCCAATATTGATTCTGTTGCGGAAAATGCTAAATTACAGGCATTGGTTGAACGGGTTGTCGCGCAGCACAATGATTTTTTGATACACGGAAACGACCAAGATTATATTGAAAACGATGGTATAACCAGTTGTTATTTCTGTGTCAGCGAAACCAATAGTTTGGTTTCATGCGATAACGCAAAAACCCAGATTTGGGTGACAAATTCAAATGCGGATAAAATACCACTGCCTGACAAATTAGATGCAACTATCAATTTTATTAGACAAAATCATCCTCATACCAGTTTATTGGGCATATATGATAGCAAAGATGGAAATGATATTGTTTACACTGTCCAGGCGCCAAATGGAAAACCAATAGCGTCAAACCTTCTTAATTCGGCGACACAAAAAGACTGTAAAATAAATTCTGCAGGCCAGGTAATTTACATAACCGAACAAAATTATAATCCCGGCGGCGGTGGCAATGGTGGCGGCGGTGGTGGCGGTGATGAACCTGCCCCTATAGATTGCTACACATATTGTGTGAAAGAGCTTGGTTATATAAATGGCGAACCGAATGATCGGCATCATTGCAAAAATGTTCAAAAAGAAGTGCCCACATGTTTATGTTATACTGCTGAAACCGCAAACTGTCCAGACACTGAGATGAATCTGAATTGCTATGAAACACCGTTTCCATTATATCAATGCAAATCTTGTGATGAAATATGCAGACATGCTACTGGTTGTATGTGTGGGGATACTGACGAACCCGATGAACCAGACCCAGAAGAACCAATCAACCCCAACGGTGATGAAAAATGTTTAAGTTATACACATCTGGGCTATAAGGAACCAGGTGGCAACCATAGTGAAATAGCAAACTTTACTTTACAATCCCGTCAATGGTGTGGAAAATGTCAAAAATTAGTAAAAGATTCAGACCCAGATCATTGTACCCAATGGTGTGTTCCAAAAAATCCAAAATATGAGAGCGTGTCATCCGAATGTTTTTCTAATAGTGCTGGTACGACCAACAGATCGGAAAGCACATCGGCTGAAACAGAAACAGAGGCTTCTGATACAACAGAACCAGATAGAACAAATCAAAATTATTGTGACAGCGATTTCGATGCATGGTATTTTGGATTTCATACACTATGCCAAGAAGGCACAGGCGGCAACGCTGCTAACCGAGATTGTTCTTACATATGGGGTGGATTTACTGATGCAGAAAATGAAGAAAGTGCCAACCCTGTTCAAACCAATATCATTGATGATATCGTAGAGTTTCTTAAGGGGACATCAAACTTGGAAACTAATTTGAAATTTAATTGTATGCATTGTGAATACGGGGTAGATTTTGACAAATCACATCCATATTATACCGTTGTATGCAAAAAACAAGGCAATACAAGTCACAATTAATACGTAAAAACACCAATCAAAGCCACCCTGTTGGGTGGTTTTGTTTTTTGTACAGAACGACCTTTCATAAATTCACAAACTAATTGTTGAGTTTTGGGAAAGAAATAAAAACATTTTACAACAGGTTCCTTTTATTGTAATAATTATGGTTAAGTGGTATGTTTATGAAATTTGATATATTAAAAGCATATTTAAAATATAAATTTGGTTTGTCGGCTGGTTTGCCTGCATTCGTTATCAACAGCGTGAAAGAATGTGATAATGGTGAGCCACTTGTTGATATAAAAAAGTTGGATGCGCAATTGTTTTTCGGTGGCAAATTAACCAAAGAAAAACAAGTTTTTTTGCGCAAATCTGTTACGGACAAAATCATAAGTGCATCAAAATCTTTGCCGGATGGAATTTGTTTCATAATATATGATGCCTATCGTCCTTTAAGTGTTCAACAGGAAATCTGGGATAAAAAATACGCATATTTTCAAAAGAGATATCCGGACGAAACAGATGAACAAATCACATTACGAACAAAAAGGGTTGTGGCTGACCCACGAAATGGACATGGCGGTCACCAAACAGGTGGTGCCATAGATATCGGTCTGTGCAATAAAAACGGTGTTGAATTGGACATGGGCATAATTTATCTTGGCCAGGGCAAAAGTATAAGAACAAACGCAAAAGTAAATGAAACAGCCCAGCGCAACAGAAAATTATTATGTGCAATTATGAAAGAAAACGGGTTTGTTAACTACCCGAATGAATGGTGGCATTTTTGTTATGGCGACCGCATGTGGGCTGCATATTCTGGTAAAAGAACCTGTTTTTATGGTTTTGTAAAATAATCTGTCAGTTTCACAAAAAGTTCGTAAATCGGCAAAACGGTGACTGTTTTTGATACTCAACTTACGAACTCGTGCAATTCACGAACTAATGAGATACGCGATTTGTTGTCGTTCGGGAAAGAAATAAAATTGTTTTTACAACTTTTGTGATATAATCACTTTTGAATAATAAAAGGATTTTATTATGTTTAAGATACTGACTATCAAAGAACTAGAAAATACTTTGTTGAAAGATTCATCATTGGACGATATACATGGTGGCAAACCAGATGCTCAATTGCCAGGTAAAAAACTAACTGCTGATGATGTTCGGCATGATATTTCTGTGTTGGCGCGTTATTTAATTCGCGTTTATGTTGGTTGGCCCAAGCATAATGATATCGTAAAAAGAAAGGTTTTGAACAGGTTGACCAAGATGTATAAATCTGCTCATGATATGACGGCCAATGAATTATTTGAATCTCTCAAAGGTGTGATAGAACAGATTCCAGATAATCATATTTCTCTCGTTTTTAACAAAGTTCATGCTGGTACAAAGACAAAACGTCCCCACAAAGATGTAGGAAAAAATTTTGCTGGCATGCAAGCGATAAAACATAAATTGCGAGATGATAATGTGGCTATTATTGGATTTAATGCAATGCTAAAAAATGACGAATTTCGCGATGCGATTATCAAGTTTCAAAATAATGAACTGACGAAATCAAAAGCTTTAATCATTGATTTGCGGGGAAATAGTGGCGGCAACAGTTTTTATTCTGATAAATTTGCTTTTTTTCTATGCGGGAAACAAATAGACAGTGCGAAAAAAATTTATGTACGAACAACCACAGAAGCAAAAAAAATTCAAGCAATGTCACGGCCAAATGCATCCTGGGCTACAATCCCAACATCAGAAAAATTGGAATTATGGAAAACAGGTTCGTCATTCGAAATTGATAAAAAACAAGCATATATGAAACCTATATTTATTTTAACTGATGAACACACCGGATCCAGTGCAGAAATGTTTTTATTGCGTATGGTTCACCATCCAATGGTTACAGTGGTTGGTGATAATTCTGCCGGAATGGAGGTTTACGGTAATATGGGTCATGGTTTTCTGCCACACAGTAATATCACTGTATTTGTTGGCATGAATTATCGTGTCTTGGAATACAGTAATTTTGAATTACATGGATACAAACCACAAATAAAATGTGTCGATGGTATGGACGCAATGAACTTGGCTCTTGCTACACTTGCCAAAGACAATGTTATAAAATCAATAATGTCCACAAATGATTTAGGAAAATAGTTCGTAAATGTGTGAAACGGTAGCATTTTTTAACCATCAACTTACGAACTCACAGAACTATTGGAAATCCAATCAAAAAAACGCAAAAATGCGGTTTTATCTAGTTTCGCTCGGCACGTTGTGCCTGTGCGGCATTCCTAACGCATCGCGATAAATCGCTCTGCTACTCATAGTGGCAGGGCCAACTGTGCAATTCACGAGTTGATTTTATTCGTGAAATTTTGTTGTTTGGGAAAGAGATTAAGATATTTTTGGAAACTTTATAATTATACAAAAAACAAACAGAATTAGTTACGTTTAAAATAAAAACGACACCCGTCTAAAAGAATATAAATAGAATCTTGGTTTGATACGTAAAACTTTTCTGTTAAATTGTCGTCTGTTTTTACAAAAAGTTCTTGGGATTTCTCATCAAAATCATATTCGCCAACAGTAAAATTGCGAACATCTATTTTAATATAAGTGTTTGCATAAAAATGCTGAGCAGTGCTTTCACAATCTGTGGTTATATGTCCAGCATATTCAAACCTATCAAAAGACCAGTTGCCACATAAATCACATGATTGGCTGTTAGCAGAACTACAGCCAACCAAAAACACTAAAAACAACAAAATCTTGTTCATGCATCACAGTATAAACATTATTGGTGTAAAAATCAATATACTCAAATTGACTTTCGGTAAAAAATCACTTATCATGTCGAGCATGAGAAAATTTCTATTACCATTGTTATTTTGTTTTATATATTTACCTGTTTATTCAATGACCGATAATAATGGTACAGATTATTTATCTGGAAAATGGTACTTAAATGATGCAGATACATTTTTTGGTGGCGAAATGAGCATTTCTAATTGCTCTGATTCTGTTTGTAAGTTTAATATTCAATCATGGTATGATTCACATATATGTGACGTTGATGGAGAATTGTCTATACAAAATGGTTTTGCAGAATATAGAACTACTAAATATGTTTATGATAATAAAACAGATACAGAAAATTATGTTCCTGTTGGGATAATATTTGAGATGCCATCGCATAATAAACTGAATCTGCGTTATGTTAACACAGATTCAGACAATGCTTTTTGCGGTATGAACGCAACAATTGAAGGTGTTTGGATAAAACAATAATCAGTATGCATTGGTTCTTTTGGTCCACCCGTTTTTCGCAGTTTCCCAATTTCGTGTATTTTGCAAATAATCTATTCTTTCAGACTTGATTGTTGACATAAATTCTTCAATCTTTGTATCTGGAATCGAATTTATAGCTTTGATTGTTTCTTTGCCTATGACGCCATCAACTTTTAAATTTGCATCAGAGAAAGAGTTTATTGCTCTCTGGACAACTTTTCCTGCGCCACCCATAACGTTCATATCAAATACCGCGTTACGTATTCTATCATTTTCTATTTGCGGTATTCTTGTATTATCCCAGTATTCACTCTTATATATCTCTTTTGCTTGGTATTCTTTTAAATCTTTTACATTCTGCGGAAAATTTTTATCTGGGTATTTCGCAGAATATTTATCCAAAGTACTTTGTTTTATACCCATGTTAGTTGGTTCATCTTTTTTCTGTTTTTTGCCGGTTGTATATCCGCCTTCGCGTTCTTTCAAATTATTATATGCTTGGTCGAATTTTTTAGTATCGTCACTCATTTTCATGTCTTGTGTCTCATTTTTATCTGTTTTATTCTCTGGTTTCTGCCCTTTGTATGGTTTGCTTGAAATTGGTTTGCCATTGTTATCTAACTTTACTTCTTCAACCCAGCAACGACAATTAGGATGAACTGGACTATCTGGAATGTCATCTTTGTCTTCAAATACTTCACCATTATGTGATGCGCAATCATCGCAAATACGTTCGTCATCTTCACTGTGCCAAATCCAAATCTTTTTTGCCTCGGTTGGCTCTTCATCGTCATCTGGTAAGTCCAATGTGTAAACAATCAGTCTTTCATTTTGTATATCACCCCAAGGCATTAAAACACGAACTTCTATTTCTTCTTCGACTTCTACAAATTGTCTTAAATCTACGATTTTTCCTGTTTCGTATTCCATTTCATCTTCAGCCTCTTGAATAGCTTCTTCTATTTCGGCATCAAATTTCTTTTGTGCATTCAAAAACTGTTCATAAGTCATATCGTATTTTGGTTCAATATATTGACCGGTTGCATCTTGCTGCAATTCACCAGGAAACAGTTTGCCCAAATATTCATTTGCTTTTGCAAATTCGGTAGAGTTTTTGTCCCAGTAATTATTTGATTGCAATAGATTACGTAAAAATTTTGGTATTTTCATAAAATCTCCTTTGTTAAATAAAAAAAGCCCGCATGAAGCAGGCAATAAAACGGCGCAACAATGCGCACCAAATTTTTGAATATTATATCATAAAAAGTCAAAAAAATCAATAATAAAACACACCTCTGTGCAATTCACGAACTGATTTTATTCACAATTTGTTGCAGTTCGGGGAAGAAATAAAAATGTTTTTAACGCGTTTTGGCGATAACATTAAACTTACCAGTTAACATATTGACTCGTATATAATCGCCTGGTTTTATATTTTCAAAATCGACCCTGCGCCCCCATGTTTCCAAAACTGTAAAATCAAGATTTTCACGCAACATATTACCATGATGACCGTATAATCCTTCAAATGGGGAATTAGACCAATCAAATTCAAACTTGAATTTTACCCCGACAGAATTTTTAGTAAAAACATGTACAGATTCACCAGATTTCCAAATATTTATATCATTATATTCTCGTGTAGGAACGGGGTTTATTCCATCTATAAATCCGACACAGCCCTCTATAATCGGTTTTTCTGGCGAAAATACGGATTTAGTATGTTCGTCTATTTGTATTTCATAAAATTCAGGCAAACAATATGGGCGCTGTTGCACTATATTGATTTTGTTGTCTTTTGATACAACAAATTCCATATCCACGGGGTGTCCTAAATCTGGTTCTAACTCAGAGCACAAAGCAGAAATTAAAAAATGATTTCTGTATATTTTTCGGTCTTGCGCAGAAACTTTTTGTGGCGAACCAGTATGAGCATTGGGATAAAACATCATATTGTATTCTGGGGTATCGATATTGGATAAATTGAACCTTGTCATATCATGATTTTTATCAAACACAGGTTTACTTGTTGCAAATCTATGAAAACCAGAAAAATGCTTATCAGATAACAATTTATCTGCAAAATCATTTTGCACATAATGCATCACAATAAAAGGCCCACCCAAAAATGTTTCGGAATACACAACGCCTGCCATTTGCGGTTCGGACACCATTGATTGTAAAATAACACCCATTTTAGCATTTGGCTCCTTTGTCGCAGATGCATAGACCGTATTTAGTGCAGTGGCCATCTGGTCACGTGTTTTTACATTCAAAACACTTTCAAATTGACCCGAATAAGTTTTTCTTTTTTTATCTTCTATATCTGCAGAAGAACGCACTGCAACATTTCCACCTAATTTATCAGCATAAAACATAGCCGAATTTATTAAATCTTCTGAAACGCTAGCATATTTTTTATAATCATCAAATCTTGATACTGGTATCACAAAGGTATCTGGAACAACAAAATTCGTCTTGTATTGTGCGTTATATTTTTGAATCAACATGTTTAATTGATAAAGCCCAGCAAATTTGCCACCACCAATATTGGCGGTATTGGCGTTAACATCATTCAACGAAATAATTGTATTATATGCCACTTTCTTGCTTTTTTGCCTTTTTCCAATGGTACAACAAATATATTTGTTGTCAATAGTTCGTAAATGTGTGAAACGGGCTATGTTTTTAGTACCTAACTTACGAACTCGTGAACATATTGGAAAACAAAGAAAAAATCACCCGTTTGGGTGATTTTTTAAGATTTTCTTAATTGTCCCACTCGGAATTGGTCATGCGCGCCCATACCACGAAAACATAGTTTTCGCACGACACATGCGTGCCGCAGGCGCTCTGACCGCATTCGTTTGCGCTCAAACTTCGCTTCGTTCGTTTTCGCTTACTCATAGTGAACCGCGGTTCAACCCCGGGGGTTGAGCAAAAATTAAAACCACCCGTTTGGGTGGTTTGAATTTTTGGCAGGGCCATCTGTGCAATTCACGAACTAATTTTATTCGTGATTTGTTGAGATTTGGAAAAGATGTTAAGATGTTTTTGAATAAATATTAGCATATATGAACCCTAGTATACTAATGGTTGACATTTGTTTGTTTTGTATTATGTTATTGGCAACAATAAGAGGAAAAAAATTGGCGATTCAAATAGATTTTAACAAGGCTTGGAGTGATATGAAGTATCATACTTCTTTACCACTTGTCTCTTTTGGGCCGTATTCGCCAGCATACCTTATTGCAGCAGATGAAAATATAAATTGCGACGTCAGACAGTATATGTATAACAGTGAATATAAAAAATATTGTGAAAAAATTCTGACCGTATCAGCATCTGGTGACCATCCATTATTTTGTAAAATGTACGGCGCCAAAGAAATCACTACTTTTGATATAACATATACATCCAAAATAATTATGGATATTAAAACATTAGCTATAAAACAATTAGACTTTGGCGAATATTGGCAATTATTAAAAGATTTGTGGCGCAATCCAAATATTATATCTGTACCAAATTTTGAACATATTATGCAAAAATTGGATTCAAACGAACAAAAGTATATTCGTGTAATAGGTGGAAAATTCGCTTTATTTACCTATGGGGCATCGCCGGATTTTTTTTCAACAGATACGGATAAACGTAACCAGAAATTACTTCACGAGGAATTACATCAAGCTGATTTACCTGCATTTCCTTTTATTTGGTCTGATATTGCACATTTGGATACCAAGTTAGGTGATAATACTTATGATTTTATATACTTGTCTAATATCTTAGATTGGGTAAGTGATGACACAACAACATCTGTTTTGAACGCCCTTACAAAAAGATTAAATTATGGTGGTCGTATATTGATACGTGTAATTCACGGTGATACTACCAGTCTGCGTGACATATGTAAAAGCATAGAAAAACAATCACCTAATTTAGCTTTTATCAATCATTGGACTCATATGATTTTAGTAAAATGCACAAGAACAATTTAAAAAAGTTCGTAAATTGGTAAAACAGGCTATGTTTTTATCACCCAATTTACGAACTTGTGAAACGCTTAGAAATCTAATAAAAAATCACCCAAACGGGTGATTTTTTAATTTTGGCAGCCCCACCGCTTCCTTGACAAACAATAATCAAACCCAGGTGCAAAAACTCTATTAAACATATCCGTTTTTGCGGGTTTGCTAATTGTTCGTCTGCGTTTTCGCCATGCATGTCTTGTG
>Ga0265300_10003990_pt1 | contig 11881 bp, 12 predicted proteins | sample AusTroGonzalo_MG_FD_193482 | JGI IMG/M metagenome (GOLD analysis project Ga0265300, IMG submission 193482) | Bovine rumen microbial communities from tropical cattle in Woodstock, Queensland, Australia - Gonzalo_03 | ecosystem: Host-associated > Mammals > Digestive system > Stomach > Rumen ... | reverse complement strand
CTACTACAAGGAGGAGAAGGGTGCCAAGGCTCCAATGATTCCGCTGGCGGCAGCTAATGGAAGCAGTGCACCGAGCAATGGTGGAACCACGGGTGGCGGAACTACGGGTGGCGGAAGTTCCAACACCGGCGGAGGTGACAACGGCGGTGGCGATGATGAGCCCGACGAGAACTAGTAAAGAGTTGGCCCTGAAATAGGGCAACTCTTTTAGATGAGAGATGAGAGATGAAAGATGAGAGATATGATTTGAACTGAGAGCTGAGAAATTATGAAGAAGGAAACTTGGAAGACGGTGATTCAGGTGGTGATTAGCATCTTGACGGCAGCGCTGACAGCACTGGGCACGACATCGTGCATGGGCGCTTGCGGCCTGACGGCCTAGTGAAAAGTGAAAAGTGAAAAGTGAAAAAAGGCAGCGCATCCGAAAGGGGTGCGCTGCTTTTTGCTATGTTCGATACTTACTTGTAGCACTCGAAAATCTTGTTGACAACGTTGCTGTCCATCTTCTTTGACAGCAGGCTGACAATCAGGACGACGGGGAAACCGCCGACCATGGCGATGGCACCACAGTTGATGGGGTTGATGGGGTTGCCAGCCAGCATATTGATGACCGTCAGACCGACGCCCCAGATGAAACAGGCCCATACGCTGGCGGTGGTAACACCACGCCAATAGAGACCCAGCATGAACGGTGCGAGGAAGGCACCGGCCAAGGCACCCCACGAGATACCCATGAGCTGGGCAATGAACGTAGGCGGATTCAGTGCGATGAGCAGTGAGATGGCAATGAAGAACATGATGAGCACGCGCATCACGACGACCTTACGACGCTCAATCTTCTCGGCAACGATATCGTCGATGGTACCGTCCTCTACCTCGCCAGGCAGCGACTTCTTGTCGCGATAGATGAGGTCGAGGGTCATCGTACTGGATGACGTGAGAACGAGTGAGGCCAGCGTGGACATGGAAGCCGACAGCACCAGCAGCACCACGAGGGCTATCAAGACGTCGGGCAGGGTGACGAGCATGGCGGGTACGATAGAGTCGAAGGCTATCTTGCCCGTCGCTTCATTGATGACGGGGTCGTAGAGACGTCCGAAACCACCGAGGAAATAGCAGCCGCCAGCCACGATGAACGCGAAGACGGTAGAGATGACGGTGCCGCGCTTGATGGCGCTCTCGTCGGTGATGGAGTAGAACTTACCGACCATCTGGGGCAGACCCATGGTACCCAGAGAGGTCAGGATGATGACACCCAGCAGACCCCAAGGATCGGGACCGAACCATGTGGCAAACATACCGCTGCCGGGCTCGGTGGCACCATCGGCAGGGATGACAGCCAGTTTCTCGACAGCCGTTGTCAGACCTCCGTTATTGTATAGTACGGCAGCGATGACAGCCACAATACCGAAGAGCATGATGATGCCCTGGATGAAGTCGTTCATGGCGGTGGCCTTGTAGCCGCCGAGGATGACGTAGACGGCGGTCAGGATGGACATGATGACCACGCAATATTCGTAAGGAATGTTGAAGCCCATCTCGAACAGGCGCGAAATGCCGCTATAGACACCGGCGGTGTAGGGGATGAGGAATACGAAGGCAATGATGGAGGCAGCCACACGCAGACCTTGGTCGCTGAAACGCGTACCGAAGAAGTCGGGCATGGTGCGCGACTCGATGTGCTGCGTCATGAGCTTGGTGCGCTTGCCGAGGATAATCCATGCCAGCAGCGAACCGATGACGGCATTACCGATACCAATCCACGCGCTGGAGAGACCATATTTCCAACCAAACTGACCGGCATAGCCTACGAAGACCACTGCCGAGAAATAACTCGTTCCGAAGGCGAACGCCGTGAGCCAGGGACCTACGGCTCGTCCGCCCAATACAAATCCGTCGACACTGCTGGCCTGCTTGCGGGTGTAGAGGCCTACGCCAATCATCACGGCCAAGAAGATGATGGTAAGTAATACTTTTATGATCATTTTTGTTATTCTAGTTTTTCGTTATTATGTTAGAATGCTACCTGAACTTGTGCCTGAAGACGGTTGTAGTCCTTGCCAAGCAACTCGCCGCAGAAACTGTGTGTGTATTGTACCTGCAGACGGCACTTAGGATAGAACCAGTATTGCAGACCGCCGGTGAGGTCGGTACGCTGCCATCCGCTGACGGACGTGTTACGGTCGTAGTAGTCGGCTGAAGCGATGATGTCGACACCCTTGCCGACAGCAGCAGAACCGGTGAGGTATGCACCACGGCTGCTGACGTCGCCATCCTTACCAGCCAGGAATTCGCTGCGCAGGTTGATGCCACCACTCGTTGACTGACGCCCCAGCATGGTGGGGATTTTCAATTCGCCGCCAATGCTGACGCGGTCGCGACGGTAGTCGTCGCCAACTTCAATGTCGTTCCATGCAACGGTGCTGATGGCATGTCCGCGACCTTTCTGTCCGGAGGCTACGATACGGAACTCCTTGGTAGGACGGTATTCCAACTTGAGGATGACGTCCTTGTCGCTGTTGCCGTCAGAGGTATTGATGCCCTGTCCGTTCATCACTGCCAGTTCGTAGTGGAAATGGTCGTTGAACAGGTCGCCCAACAGCATGATACCCTGGTCGCGACCGTAGTTGGGACCGAGCAGAGGCTCGTTGCCGTTAGCCAAGAGAGCTACCGACTGCGAGGTGATGTCGATGAGTTCGAGCGACGTTGGCGAGAGTGGACTCTCCAATGAGAACGGGTGCTGGAACTGTCCGACGCGAACGGTCAGCGCCTTGTTGTTCGTAACGCGATAGTCGGTCCAAAACTCCAGAACGCCTTTCGACAAGGCGAAGTTGTTCATGAACAGGAACGACCAGCGGTCGGTAATTCTGGCCTTGCCCCAGAAAATGGCACGCTTGAAATTGAACGAACTGGTGGTCTTGTCGCCTTGGTCACTGTAGGCATAACCGCCTTGCATGTAACCGTTGATGGTGATGCGGCTGCTTAGCTCTTTCAGCCAGTCTATTTCTTTTTGCTCTTTCTGTTGAGCACTGGCTGTCAGCGAGAACAGCATCATCAGACAAATGAATTTAAATGCTTTCATCTTAAGTTAATGGTTTATTATATTTTATTTTTCACTTTTCACTTCTTCTTGACGACATATTTCTGATAGTAGGTAATCAGTAGCGTCGTCATAGGCAGGGCGATAATCATGCCCAGAATGCCCAACAGCGAACCCCAGATAGAAAGGGACAGCAGGATGATGGCCGAGTTAAGGCCTGTGACGTGACCCATGATGCGTGGGGTGAGAATGGTGTCCTGGATAATCTGTACCACAGTGAAGACGATGAGCACCGACAGCATGATAAGCCAGAAACTATCGCCCGTGTCGGCGGCTTTGACCACTGCAAGCAGGATGGCCGGAATAAAACCGACGAGTTGCAGATAGGGCACCATGTTAAGCAGTCCGATGAACATGCCCAAACCGATGGCCATTGGAAAATCGATGATGAGGAAACCAATGCTGAACAGTATGCCCACGCAGAAGGCTACCAAACCTTGTCCGCGGAAGTAGAGGTTCATGCCTTGCTGGACGTCGCTGACCAGTTGGACGGCAAAATGGCGGAAACGCTGGGGCAGCAGGTCGACCCATCCGCTGGAAATCTCCTCATAGTCTAATAATATAAATAAGGTATAGAGCAAGACCATGGTCAGCGTGAGGACGCTGGACAGCACATTGATGCTCTGGACGACGGCATCCCACACCTTCGGCAACGTCTGCTTGACGCTCTCCAAGAAACCTTCCTGTGTGACGAGCGCCTTGACATCGTCGGTGGTAAGATGGTCGTGGATAAAATCCTCGACCATGTTGGGGATATTGTTCAGATAGGCGCTGTTGTTGACATATTCTACCAGCAAGTCCTTGACACGCATACTTTCTTCTATCATCGGCGGAATAATCAGCCATAACAGACCCGTCAACACACCGCCTACCACAAGGAAAGCGCACAAGATGCCTAAGATGCGGAACTTGAGGTGGCAACGATACTGGAAGAATTTGACCAGCGGGAAAAGAAGGTAGGAGATGAGCCATGCCAGGAAGAAAGGTAGCAGGACGCTGCTCAGTCGGTTAAGCAACATGACGATGCCCACGACGATGATGACAGCCATCACGCTACGGATAAAACTGTCGAAAGTAATCTTCTTTTGCTCCATAACGGCTGCAAAATTAATAAAAAAGGAGCGAAATGGCATAAAAATACCAAGAAAAATACTATTTTGACCAAAATCTTGGTAATTTTGTATCTAAATGTGCATATTTATTACTACTTTTGCATTATGAACATCGAACCAATTGCATATTTCCGTTCGCCGCTGACGTCGAAATTCGGCATTCCAAGGCAGAGTGGTATCGTGGCAGAACTGCACGGCACGATAGAATTCGTGGCTAAATATGCACAACCTGAAGCCCTGCGCGGACTGGAGGCCTACGACTACGTGTGGCTGATATGGGGATTCTCGGAAAACGTGGAGGCCGAGAAGCATCCCACGGTGCGCCCGCCCCTGTTGGGGGGCAACAAACGGGTAGGGGTGTGGGCAACGCGCTCGCCTTTCCGTCCGAACAACTTAGGACTGTCATCGGTACGCATAGCCAAGATAGATGCGGAGACAGCCCGAATCGAGGTGACCGGCGCCGACCTGATGGACGGCACGCCCATCTACGACGTCAAACCCTATCTGCCGTATGTCGACAGTCATCCCGAGGCCCGTGGCGGATTTACAGACAACCACGAATGGCAGCGTTTGCAGGTGGAAATCAGCGACGAACATGCCGCACGATTCGACGCTACAGACTTGAAAGTACTTAAAGAACTGCTGTCGCTCGACCCTCGTCCCCACTATCATCACGACGACCAACGGGAATATGGCATGCCGTTCAAGGGCTTCGACGTAAGATTCAAAGTGTCAGAAGGAACCCTCTACGTCCTCAATATTTCATAATTCTCAATTGTCAATTGTCAATTCTCAATTGTCACTTCCACTCTATGTTGACGTGCTGGAAGCCCATGCTCTGCATGAGGCGGCGCATCTGGACATCACCGTTCTTACGTGCGGTTTCGATGTTCTGAGGCGTCAGACTGTAGCGTAGCATGCGCTGTTGGGCGCGGCGGTAGAGCGTTTCGCGGTCGTGGGCTGTCCAGCGGCCACTCTCGTGGAAACTCTTGGTGCGCGCCTCGTCGATGAAGTTGTCGTCGAGCAGGGTAGGACGCGGCAACCACATCGTAATGCTGTCGCCTTGCGTGGTAATCCATGTGGAGTCCATCTTCTGCATGTCGAGGCCCAGACGGACCGTACCATAATATATACGCGCGAGATGGTCGTCGGTAAACAGGCCCTTGCGGGTGGTGTCGACCAGTTCCTCGTTGCTGATAGCCAGGAATTCCCATTGGCCGATGGCGCGGATGCTCTCAATCTGCTGGGGCGTAATGTCAATATGCTGGTCGGCCTCAAGGCTGATTTCCGTCTGTTGCACGCCTCGTATGAGCCACCAGAGGAAGAGGATGGCAACGACGACGCCTGAGGCAATCAGGATAAGCCTGACATCTTTTATCCTATTGATCTTTAATCTTTCATCTTTCATCTTTCATCTTTAATCTTCTTGATGATATCGGTAATAGTCAGATTCTTGCGGAACGCAATGGTGATGTCCTCTTCGCGATAGCCCATCTGCACAATCATGGGTACCAACACGCGGGCGGCATTGGCCTGCGCCGTCTCGACGATGTGCATCTCAGGAATACTGTTGATGATGGCTAAGCGACCCTGCTGTTCGTAGTTGCTCATTTCGCTGTCGCTAAAGTGAGCACGAACAAGGCCGACGTACTCTTTAATCTCCTTCTGGTTGATTTTCGAGCTGGTGAGTACCACCTGAGGGTCGGGCAACAGAATGGTAATCTTGTCGCCGTCGCGCTCGATGCTCTTTTCGTCGAACTCGCTGAAGTCGATATAGGCTTTCAGCGTGGCATCCATCGGAATGGCTATCTTACGGTCGCCCAAGGGTAGGGGAATGTTGAACTGCCTATTCATGAGGTTACCCTTCAGACGTACCACATCGTCGTGGGTGACAATCTTATGCACCTTCACTTCGGTAGTGTACAACCTGGAGCACTGCTGAATCTGCATCACCATCTGTGGAATGGTGTCGATGACGACGGGCTCCGACGGCTTTTCAGACTCCGTCTTCTGTCCGCAGGCCATCAGCATGACTGCAACGGATAGCATGACGATGCTGACAAAACGGTAGGAAAACATCTTTTTTTGTACCATAACGCTTGCAAAGTTACTAAAGAACATTCAAAAAAACAAATTTTTCACTTTTCACTTTTCATTTTTCACTTCTTTTTTGTACCTTTGCAAACAATGAACTAAAAATGCATCAGAAAATGACTAAAAGTTTATTCATGGTGATAGCAACCGGCATACTGCTGTCTTTGGTTGCCTGCAGTGAGAAGAAAAAGAGTGCGGACATTATCACGCAGCGCGTTGAGAAGGTAGCGCCTCAGACGCCGGAGCGTATGCAGGAATATAACGACAGCCGTGACGTGGCATGGATTGGCAAACAGTATAAGGTGACTGTGCATCGTCAGCCTGGCGATTCGCTGCCAATGGTAAAAGACGAGACGGGCCAGAAGTTTGTCGATAACATCATTTCAGTCAGTGTATTTCGTGCTGACGGCACCAAATTCTTTAGTCGTAACTTCACGAAGTCCGACTTCCTGAGTTATCTGGATGATGACTATAGCAAGACGGGAATCCTGGAAGGACTGGTATTCGATAAGGCTGATGGCGACTGGCTGGAATTTGCTGCCAGCGTATCTCATCCGCATACCGACGAATATATCCCTTTGGTGGTCAAACTGTCGCGTATGGGACAGGTGACTATTCAGCGTGACACGCAGATGGATACCACTGGTGATACGCCTGAGCAAGAGCAGTCATCTGAGGAAATATAAAGTTTGCACCCTCTTTCAGAAGCGTCTCGTCGGGCAATGGACCTGTGTTGACGGCGACGGTAAAGCAACGGGCGGCTACGGCGGCTCGAACTCCTAAGGGCGCATTCTCGACAACCATCGTCTCGAAGGGCTCCACGCCACATTTTTGCATACCTATGAGATAAGGCTCGGGATTGGGCTTTCCGTGTTTGACGTCGAAAGCTGTCACGATCAATTCCTCGCGAAGCAATCCCTCGAAATCAATCAGTAGCTTGTCGAGCAACGCATGTTGGGCGCTACCCGTTACTACGCATATCTTCCAACCATTGTCCTTGATATGCTGCATCAGTTCCTTGATGCCTGGCATGATGCGTGCGGGCGTCAGCTGGCACTGATGCGCGAAGACCTCAGCCTTGTGGGCATACATCTTTTGGGCTTCCTCGTCAGACAGTTCCCTGTTCCACTGAGCACGAGCCAGCGTCTTGATGGTCTCTACGCCACGCATGCCTTCGTACTGATAAGCCCCTTCGTAGGGCATGTCGAGTCCGAAGTCCTTCATCGAGTCGTGCCACGACGTGGAGTGGTTGGGCATCGAGTCGTAGATGACACCGTCCATATCGAAAAGCACGGCTTTCGGGCTGAAGTGCCCGAAGCCGTGCTTCGTTATGTAATTGACAATGGATAATTGATAATTGACAATTTCTTCCATTTCTTAATTATAATTATCCATTTTCCATTATCAATTATCAATTCTCGCTTGCGAGACGAGCCTTGATAGCCTTGCTGTCAGCCTCGTAGCCGGGCTTGTCGAGCAGGGCAAACATATTCTTCTTGTAAGCCTCCACACCAGGCTGGTTGAATGGGTTCACACCCAGCACGTTACCGCTGATGCCGCAACCAATCTCGAAGAAGTAGATGAGTTGACCGATATAGTATTCGTTCAGTTTGGGAACGCTGATGCGGATGTTGGGCACACCGCCGTCGACGTGAGCCAGACGAGTACCCAGCTCAGCCATCTTGTTCACCTCGTCCACACGCTTGCCAGCCAGAAAGTTCAGACCGTCGAGGTTCTCCTCGTCGCTGGGGAACAGCAGCTTCTTCTCAGGCTCCTCGATAGAGATAACGGTCTCGAAGATGGTGCGTTCGCCGTCCTGAATCCACTGACCCATAGAGTGCAGGTCGGTAGTGAAGTCAACGCTGGCGGGGAAGATACCCTTCTTGTCCTTACCCTCAGACTCGCCGTAGAGCTGCTTCCACCACTCGCTGACGAAGTGCAGCTTGGGCTGGTAGTTTACCATAATCTCAATCTTCTTGCCCTTGCCATAGAGTGCGTTACGAACGGCAGCATACTGGGCAGCAGGGTTCTCTTCGAAAGGAACGCTGGGCGCGCAAGCCTTCTCCATATCCTGGGCACCAGCTACCAACTGCTTGATATCGAAACCAGCACAGGCGATAGGCAGCAGACCTACTGGCGTCAGTACAGAGAAGCGGCCACCTACATTGTCGGGGATGATGAAGCTCTTGTAACCCTCCTTGTCAGCACAGGTACGGGCAGCACCACGCTTAGCGTCGGTCACGGCCACGATAACCTTCTTGGCCTCCTCCTTGCCGCGCTGAGCCTCGCACTGCTTCTTCAGCAGACGGAAGGTCAGGGCCGTCTCGGTGGTGGTACCAGACTTCGAGATATTGATGACACCGAACTTCTTACCTTTCAGATATTCTGTCAGTTCGAACAGATAGTCCTCGCCGATGTTGTTACCAGCAAACAGGATGGTAGGATTCTTGCCGTCCTGAATCAGCCAACCGAATGAGTTGCTCAGAGCTTCGATGACAGCACGGGCACCCAGGTAAGAACCACCGATACCTGCTACAACCACTGCTTCGCAGTTGTCGCGCAGCACCTTAGCGGTTGCCTCAATCTCGTCGAGGAAAGCGGGTGTGATTTCTGTGGGCAGATGCAACCACCCTAAGAAGTCATTGCCAGGGCATGTACCATTTTCCAAAGCCTCTTGTGCGGCCTTTACCTTTGGCTCGAAAGCCTTTACTGCGCCTGCCTCCAGGAAGCAAGCAGCCTTTGTAATGTCAAGTTTGATGTTGTTCATAATAATACTATAGTTATCTAAATGAATCTGTTAATAGTTTGATTTCAATCTGCGGGCTGATGCGTTCGTACAGAATGTTGTAGACGGCATCCAGAATAGGCATGTTGACGTGGCAGTGACGATTGATTTCCTTCATACACTTGGTGCCGAAGTAGCCCTCGGCAATCATCTCCATCTCTATCTGGGCCGACTTGACGCTGTAGCCCTTGCCAATCATGGTACCGAAGGTGCGGTTTCGTGAAAAATTCGAATAACCCGTCACCAGCAGGTCGCCCATATATACTGAGTCGGCGATGTTGCGCTCCAAAGGATGTATCACCTTGAGGAAACGAGCCATCTCCTGCACTGCATTGGCCATTAGAACGGCTTGGAAGTTGTCGCCGAACTTCAGACCGTTGCAGATACCGGCTGCGATGGCATAGACATTCTTCAGCACGCTGGAATATTCGATACCGATAACGTCCGTCGATGTCTTGGTCTTGATGAACGGACTGCAAAGAATATCGGCAAACGACTGCGCTTTCTCACGATCAGCACAACCAACGGTGAGATAGCTGAGTCGCTCCAACGCCACCTCTTCAGCATGCGAAGGACCACCGATGCAGGCCAGATTGTCGTAGGGCACGTCGTAGACCTGATGGAAGTATTCTGAACAAACCAGATTCTCGTCAGGGACGATACCCTTGATGGCGGTGACAATGAACTTGTCGCGCAACCGGGTCTTGAGTTTCTTCAGATGACTCTTGAGGTAGGGCGAGGGCGTGACGAACACCAGCGTATCGTACTGCTCAGCAATCTTGTTGAGGTCGCTGGAGAAGAATATCTCGTCGATGTCGAAGCGCACACTCTGCAGATAAGCAGGGTTGTGGCCCAGACGGCGAAAATCTTCGATACGGTCGTCGCGACGCATATACCAGCCAATGTGGTGGGTCTTCCCTACCACAATCTTTGCAATGGCCGTAGCCCACGAACCTCCGCCAATGATGGCTATTCTACCGCAGTCGTACATAATTGACAATTGATAATTGACAATTGATAATTAGGCTTGCGCCTTCTCAATCCAAGCAGCGACTTCGTCGACTGATGGCTTAGTCATTTCCAATTTATATTTCTTGACGATGTCGCCAATCTTCTGTTGCAAACCCTGAGCCTTTTCCGTTGCGATGTTCTGAACGAGGTTGAAACCTGCCTTGCGGAGCACGGGAACCCACTCCTCGCTGACGCCAATCTCAGCCCACTCGGCGGGTGTCGACTGAGGAATCTTCTTCTCAGGCTTCATCTGTGGGAACAGCATGACCTCGCCAATGGTAAACTTACCCGTGAGTAGCATGACCAGACGGTCGATACCGATACCGATACCGAACGTCGGTGGCATACCGTATTGCAGGGCACGAAGGAAGTCGTGGTCGATAATCATCGCCTCGTCATCGCCCTTGTCGGCCAACTTCATCTGCTCTACGAAGCGCTCCTCCTGATCGATGGGGTCGTTTAGCTCAGAGTAGGCGTTAGCCAGCTCTTTACCATTCACCATCAGCTCGAAACGCTCGGTCAAGCCGGGCTTTGAGCGGTGCATCTTGGTCAGTGGCGACATCTCCACAGGATAGTCGGTAATGAAGGTAGGCTGGATGAATGAGCCCTCGCAGAACTCGCCAAAGAGTTCGTCGATGAGCTTACCCTTACCCATGGTTTCATCGACATCCATGCCCTTAGAGAGGCAGAACTGGCGAATCTCATCTTCTGTCTTGCCGTCGCAGTCGAAACCTGTCTTCTCCTTGATGGCATCGAGGATAGGCAAACGGCGGAAAGGTGCCTTGAATGAAATAATGTTACCATCAATCTCAACCTCAGGCTTGCCGTTGACAGCCGTACAAATCTGCTCCAGCATATTTTCGGTGAATGTCATACCCCAGAGCAGGTCCTTGTAGCTGACGTATAACTCCATGCAGGTAAACTCGGGATTGTGGGTCTTGTCCATACCCTCGTTGCGGAAGTTCTTGCCCATCTCGTAAACGCCCTCGAAGCCACCTACGATGAGGCGCTTCAGGTAGAGCTCAGTAGCAATACGCATATACATATCTTGATTCAGCGCATTGAAGTGGGTGATGAATGGGCGGGCTGAAGCACCACCTGCGATGTTCTGAAGGATAGGGGTGTCTACCTCTGTATAGCCAGCATTATCGAGAATGCTGCGCAGGGTGCGGATAATCGTGGCACGCTTCAGGAAAGTATCCTTCACGCCCTCGTTAACCACCAGGTCAACATAACGCTGGCGATAACGCAGTTCAGGATCGTCGAACTTGTCGTAGGCCACACCGTCCTTATACTTCACGATAGGCAGGGGCTTCAGGGCCTTCGACAGCAGGGTCAGCTCCTTGCAATGTACACTGATTTCGCCCGTCTGTGTGCGGAACACGAAACCTTTGATACCGATGAAGTCACCAATGTCCAGCAACTTCTTGAATACCGTATTATATAACTCCTTGTCCTCACCGGGGCAGAGGTCGTCGCGGGTGATATACACCTGGATGCGACCCTTGGAGTCCTGTAATTCTACAAACGAAGCCTTACCCATGACGCGACGGCTCATCATACGGCCGGCGATGCTTACCTCACGGGGCTCGGCATCATCCTGAAAGCTCTCAACGATTTCCGTCGAGAAAGCGTTGGTAGGAAATTCTGCGGCAGGGTAGGGGTTAATGCCCATTGCACGCAGCTGTTGCAGACTCTCACGTCTGCCAATCTCTTGTTCACTAAGCTCTAAAACGTTCATATTTATCTTTAAATATCACATAATACGTGGCAAAGGTA
>Ga0265300_10003988_pt1 | contig 11883 bp, 14 predicted proteins | sample AusTroGonzalo_MG_FD_193482 | JGI IMG/M metagenome (GOLD analysis project Ga0265300, IMG submission 193482) | Bovine rumen microbial communities from tropical cattle in Woodstock, Queensland, Australia - Gonzalo_03 | ecosystem: Host-associated > Mammals > Digestive system > Stomach > Rumen ... | reverse complement strand
GAATTTAAGGACTATCATGTTGAAATACTGATACAAAAACCTACTTTTAAAGAAAGTATTTTCTCGAATTTTACATCAATCTTCTAATATATGAAATCGAAGAATTTTTTTATATTGGCAATGGTGGTATTATGATTTGGATTGACAATATGGAGTTTTTTTTGATGAAAACCTAATCCGCAAGATACTAATATTTCACAAAATGTAATCACATGATTCACGCAAGAATTATTGAATACTGAGAATGTCGTAAATTCGTGAGCATTAGAGAATTCGTGAACCACACAAGAACCAACACAAGAGACAAAAACAGATTACACACAGATTAATGTAATGATGCCTAGATATTTTTATAATCAGTGATTTAAAAAATTTGCAGAAGACTTATACAATAATCACAAAATTTATATGAATTTTGTTTTTATAGACGATTTAAATACATATAGAGATCAATTGTTCAATTCGGATTTCAGTGATGCTGATTTGTTCTTATTTCCATATGATCGAAAAGAGAAGATTCCTACAAAAACTTTTACTCCTCAACAAAGTATCGAACCATATTTCGATCCATTATTGTCAGTCATTACAAAAGATTTTCCTGTTAAATTCTTGCCTTTTTCGGCAGATCCTATGATTATGTATGTGATGTCGTGATATACGGATATGAATGATTTTTATAGTATATCTGAGCTGGTATTAAATTGGGAGTCAACTAGGCCCTTATCTTTCCCTCTTTTCTTTGGATTGGATAGTGAAGATTTTTATGATAGATGATTTGTATGGGAGTACCAAGATATAGTATGGTATGCTCTAATCCATTATTTCACTACATATAATAGTAGTCACGATTTACAAACCCGAATAGACAGCAATGTCCTAAGGAAATATACCATTCAAGATTTGAATACAATCTCAAATATTATATCAACACCTGAATGTAAGTTTTTCCCTGCGTTATGTTTTCAGATTTATAATTTTGTATGAGTAAGATTTGGGTTTTTATCTGATACTGATGTCGTAAATCAATATTTAAAAATTAAAAAATCTGATTTTTCATCTCTTCAAAAACTAAAAGTTCCATTCTTTCAATTAGAATCTCCTATTAGGATACGATGACGATGAATTCGTGGTTCTTTAGAAGATACCAAAATTATAAATGCGATTTATACACTATACATACAATATATAAACAAACGTGATGAGTATAATTTATGGAACTCTACTCTTCCTGTATTTAAAGCAAATCAATGAAATTGATTAATGGATAATAAATATATTTGATTAAGATGATATATATTACAATCGGGATGAGATTTCATAAGCAAACAAAAATGAATAGATAAATTTCAAAATTTGATAGAATATAAAATAACAGCTAAAGAATATCTCAAATAAAAAGTAGTAAACCAATAACATATTAACCAGATTTAATAATTTTTGGTTTGATTTTTTGTAGAAGATTATTATATTACACAACACAGCATAATTAATGCTGAGGTGATGGAACTGGTATACATGTACGCTTGAGGTGCGTATGCCTTATGGCTTGAGGGTTCGAGTCCCTTCCTCAGCAGTTACCATGTGAATATATTGGGGAATCGTCTAAAGGTAGGACGCCGGACTTTGACTCCGTCTGTCCAGGTTCGAATCCTGGTTCCCCAGGATAGATATTGCGGAGTGGAGAAACGGTATCTCGTCGGGCTCATAACCCGAAGGTAGGTGGTTCAATTCCATCCTCCGCAACCAAAAAGATTTGATAGTCGGGACTAGCTTAATTGGTAGAGCATCAGACTCTGAATCTGGGGGTTCTAGGTTCGAATCCTAGGTCCCGAAATTATTTCTGCCGGGATGATGGAATTGGTAGACATGCTTGGCTTAGAACCAAGTGCCTTACGGTGTGCAGGTTCGAGTCCTGTTCCCGGTACCATATAAAAAACCACTCAATTAGGAGTGATTTTTTATTTCGTATGAAAATTATTATTCAGATTTATTTTTGTATAGAGAATCTGTTAGAAATAATAGGTACGTTAATAGGAAATATCCACCGAATACTAACACAATATATATCAATAAATTCATATGCTGAACGGACAAATTATATCACCGATGAATCAAAACTCAGATTAATATTGCTGCAGCAATTCTTCGGATTTTTTGTCATATATTTAAGTTCTTCAAAACCTGTTGTTGATATAATTTATAAAGAGCTAAAGCAATTAATCATGTTGCCATAAAATGGAGCAACGAAGTAAATATTCACCTTCCAAATACTAATCACCAAATTCATTCTGGATCTGATGAAAGAATTTCACTTCATAAATAAAAGAGATTTTCGATAATACTGAATCAAAGTGCTATAAATATAGAAAAAAACAATAAATCTGATGAATAAAAATCAGTTTTACTGACCTCATTTTCTGTTGCTCAAATTTTCAGAAATTCTTCTGAATATGCTAACACAAAATAATATAATACTGTAGCAGATATTCATACTTTAATTCAGAAAAATCATACTATAGCAAACAATATTATCCAAATTAAAAATAGGAATCGAACCTGTCTTTTTCTTCGGTTTCAATGTAACAATATAAGGAATAAGAAAATCAATCCACAATACAGCAAAAAATATATCAATCGATTAAGCGACATGATTCAATTTTGTATAGCTTCTAATCCTGGGAAGATTTTTCTTATTATAAAGTTAAAAGCCAATAATGATCAAACCAATATAAAACTTGTTCAAAATAACTTTCGAGAGATTTTCCTTTGTTGTTTAGCAAAAATATGATGGATTAGTCGAATCCAGAAATATCATAACAGAATACATACAATGACAGCTCAAATAACTTTCATATTATGATAAAAATAAATGCTAATACAATTTGTATCGTATATTTTTGTACAAAATTTTCAAGTACGGAAATCTTGCTTGAATTTATCAAGGAAATATTTACTATCTCTCTCAGTCCGGATGCTATGGCGGGCTTAGCTCAGCTGGTTAGAGCATCTGATTGTGGTCCAGAGGGTCATGGGTTCGAATCCCATAGCCCGCCCCATTAAGTATTCGAACTTAAAGGCTGATTAATTTCGGTCTTTTTTATTTATAAAAATAAATCAAAAAAAGTCTGATTTTTTTTGACTTTTTTTATGTTTTCGAGTATAATTGAATATGGATTTTAAATTATCTTTATTAACATGACAAAAAAACAATATATCTTAGCTGTAATAGACGCATTACCAGAATGGGAAATGTGACGAGGAATTAAGGCCATGGTTCAAAATGATCAACTTGATGAGCGTACAATTAACATACTTGTCATAATTTTGAATAATGCAATGGATAAGATTACTACAGCTATCAAAGAAAGTAAACTCATTGAAAGAATAGATGCCAGAATAAATTTAAATGAACAAAAAGAAAAACAAGCAAAAAAAGATGAAAGAACTCTACAAGAGTTAGACTCAAAACTTAATAATATTTAATTCCTTAACCTTTTAAAAATGATAAAAAAAGCAAAGAACAAGGAGGTGCAAGGAATTAATGCATCTCAAAATGAAATTCTCAAATGACTTGAATCTGATTTGTGAACATTGATTGCAGACGAATCAAATTGATTATCTGATTTAAAATCTTTTTCTAAGAATCTTACAAAACATAAGACAGAAAAAAAGCTTACAAAAGAAAATCTTGATATTATAAAAGAAGATTTACAAGATGGATGATTAATTGATTTTGAATCTTGAAATAGAAATTGAAAAACATTCTGATTTGAAGTTATTGGAAATGATATTGAACCAACTCTCACTCCAAATGGAGATTGTTTAATCCCAATTAATTTCTGGTATGATTCACAAAGAAGAACTAAATTATTAATTCTTCATATCCAAGATATAAACGGACAAAATGTGTACAGCATTCCAGATGGTGATAACGAATATCCAATTCAAATCTGAAAAGAATCTTGGGTTTACGCCTTGCGCCAAGATGGAAATAATTTTCATTTAATGATTAAATAATCTTTATTTATTAATTATTTATTAAAATGACAGAAGTACAAATCGCAGAGTCTGATAGAGAAGAAGTACACTCAGAAAACACAACTCCCAAGAAAACTGAGGTAAGTAACAATATTGATTACGACCTTGATACAATTGATGAAGAAAAATTTCAAGAATTTAAAAAAATGACAGATTATATTAAGAAAAATGGTTGAGAATATGGAGATGAATATAACCATATTATGGAAAAAAGTATTAAACCTTTTGAAAGACAAATTAAAGATATTCTAAACAAAAGTAATGTAACTACAGAAAGTAAGGATTTAGATTCAAAGTCTGATGAGGAAATAGCTAGAGAAGCCGATGAAATAATAAAAAATCAACCAGAAGAACTTAATCAACAAAAAGAATTAATTAAAAAAATAAATTGAAATGGGTCTCCAGAAGAAATCCAAAAGCTGAATGAAATTGTTAATGATGGTATGGGAGAAGTACAATCCTTCTACGACAAAATTAAAAATTCATAAAAAAGCTGACTAAATGTCAGCTTTTCTTTTTAGATAGATATATCACGTAAATACTATTAATGCTGCTAGTATAATTCAGATAAGACTTCCACTCGGTCCTGCCTTAGGAACAACAGGAATCACTGTTCTAGTAACTGCTACATTATTTCACGGTATAGTAAACAGTATTTCATCTCATCCGTCACTTGGGATTAACCATATTTTCTGGTCTCAGTATCGTTGTTTACTATAATTGAATGTTTGATCGCTAATTTTTGCTGTACCAATACTTAATCGGCTGTTTGTATTAGGATTTCGAACATTAACATCTACACTTCATCAATTAGAATTATCCGTCCAGAATATCTTGATTTCGTTTCAATCCACCGAAAATGAATGATTTAATATTGTAGGGCTAGCAAAAGAATATCAAATAAAAACACTGGCAATCACTGAAAGAAATATAAATAATTTCTTCATGAAAGGGTAAAAATATAAAATGAGGTACTCGTCTTATAGTTTTTTAAAATAAAAAATCAAATTGAAATTCCTTTACAAAACATAGTTTATATAAGTATTAAAAGTAAATATTAATATATTTTTTTTGTAAAAATGAGAAGTTGTTTTTACTGAAATAAAAATATTTCTATTTGCATTTCTCAAATATAATAATATAAGGTATTTGGTGAGGGTTATGTTTTCGTATATAGTTTTTATTTAATTTCGTTTATGTTATGAAGAAATCATTATTGTCCTTAACAGGTCTCGTAATGTTATTCTCTATGTTTATGTGAGTTGCTAATGCACAAGTAGACATATCAGACTTATTTTATGAGAATTCTCCACTTGTGGAAAATGCATATATGAAAATATTAAATGAATATGATAATGCTTGGTGATATTCTAGCAATTCTTTGGTAGAATGTGAAAGTAATGGTCGAATAAATGTTAGAATCCCTGCTATTGAAGATTGATATTTGGATAAAGTTACAAAGTATCGTTTTTTCTTTAGTCCATATCGTCTCAACCAATTAAAAAGATGAGACTCTTCTGTCGATATTTCAAAAATTATATCAAAAGAAATTATAATTGATAATAATGCAAGCGAAGTAAGATTTAATGTTTCAAATAATGATATAGATTCAGAAACAGCATATTATGGATTTATTGTACCTATAGATACCTATGATTGAGTATGAGTTCCTAGTGCAGAAATATGTTTTCAATTAGATAACAATATCTGTTTACAAGATAGTGCTTGTGATACTCTCGACTTAGTTATCCATCCAATAATTGAGCCTGTTATCGATCCAACACCAGTAGAAACTACAGAAATTACTGAACAGTGATTATCTCATGGAGCTGCTAGCTGTGTTGGTATGGATATGGCAAATGTTACTCATACAATAAAATGAGATACTCTGACTCTTCGTTGGACAGCAGTTGCTGGAGATAAGGTAGAAGTTGCTATATACGATCCTGACAGAGAAATATACAAAAGTCTATGATTTGTGAATATGAATCGTGAGAAATTTGACTACAAAATCGAGCGAGATGGAGAACAGAATTTTATGCTCACAAATGGATGTAAAGAATTATACTACAAAGCTGATGCTGAACTCAAGAAGACTCCAACAGTAGAACCTAAAGAAGATATTACTACTATCCCTGAAACTGGACCTGCTGAAAATATCTTGTTTATAGCAATTGCCGCAATTGTCATTTATATAGTATATGCTTTATTCTTTAGAAGATCTGAAGACTAAATGTCTTAAATAAAAACAAAAAAAGGCTGATCTTACTGGTCAGCTTTTTAATTATTTTTTGAATAGATTTTTAATCTGTTCTTTTAAGTCTTGGTAATTCTTACAACTCAGGACCTGCTGCTTCCATTCTTTTGATCATGGAATTCATTTTACATATTGAAAGAGAAACTTTCTAAATTCAACTATGGTATGTGGTTTGAGGTCAGATTTATTTTGATTTTCTTGTACTCTATTTTCGAGCCATCCAAGAGAAATATTTAAATCTTGAATAGTAATTTCTCAAGATTTGCTTGCGATTTTTTCATCAAACCATTGGTCACAAGCGATACTAAAATCTAAATGCTGTAATATAGTTTCATATTTTTCTTCAGGCGTTGGTTCATGAGGAGTAAATATTCGTGGATTTCAAATCGCAGCTTGACCTACCATTATTCAATCTAGATTAAACTGTGAAAGTTTATTCTCAGCATCATTGTACGAGCCGATTCATCCATTACCTATTACTTCACAATCAGAATCTCAGATTTTTTCTTTCACTTTACTGATAAAATTCCAATCTGAATCTCAAGTGTAGAGCTGCTTCAGAGTTCTTCCATGAATTGAAATTTTACTGCAGTATTTACTAGCTTTTGTGATAAAAACCATTTGCCCCGATTTGTCATTGTCATTCAATCAAGCTCTAGTCTTGAGAGAGAATGGAAGTAAGCCTTGAATCCCAGATAATTTCTGAATTATCTTCAGAGTTTTTTCTTTATCTTTTAGCATATCACTTCATCATCCTACTTTCATTACAGTATTGCTTGGACATCAAGTATTTAACTCTATTCAACTAAATAAATCTGCATATTCATTCTGAATTTTTTCAGTAGCTTGAATTAAAGTTTCTTCTTTTCATCAGTAAATTTGGAGAATTGGCTTTTGTCATTCGGTCGTCAATGCATGTTTAATTACTTGATGAGGATTTATTAAAAATCCATCCACATTCATAAATTCTGTTCGTAAATTTAGTGAATCTTCTTTTTTTCAGTATTTTTCAAAAATATTTTTGGTAATCAACCTCGTCGCACAATTTGTGATTCAATCCATTGGCGCAAAACACAGCTGCATTCGTTGTAGAAATTACATAAACTGAATTTTTATTCTGAATCCTGTCAGAGTTTAATCTTTAAGGCTTTCAATGCTCTAGAGCATCTCTGTCTTACTAAATCTTGAGAAATTCATAAGATTCCAGAGATTTCTCCATAAGTCTTATCTTCAATATATCTTAAAGATATAATTTCTTTGCTTATTTCATCTAATTCATACATAGCCTGCTGAATTTGTTCATATGTATATTCATTATCCAAGATTTGAGTAAAATCTTCTTCATCTTCCAACGAATCTTCAAAAGATATTTCATCATCTAAATCAATTTCACTAAATGCTGTTTCTCATTTTTTCTTCCAAAAATCTTTGAGAGTATTCTTGAAAACTGACCAAACCCAACCAGAAAAATTCTGACTTATATCAAAAGTTGGAAATCCATTTCGACATTTAATATAAAAATCTGCGATAATATCCTGCATATCGTCCTCATCAATAAAATAATTTGCTTTCAAGTAACGGAAAAAAATATCAACTGTCTCTAGGTAGAATTTATTGAAAGCTTCTTCATCCTGTTGGATTAAAAGCTCTTTAAATGCAAGAATAAAGTCTATTACCATAATTCATTTTTAATGATTCAAAAGCACGGAATTTTCTACAGATTTTAACTATTTTTTTCAAATCTTTTCTGCATCTTAATATTAAACGATTTATTTTTTATTTTGTGAATATTTTCCCTTGTCTTTTTTTATTAATATGCTCTTTGTAATACAACCGTATGATCCTGTCAGTCATCGAATTTATCAGAATTGAAGCCCGCAATACAAGTCAGAATTTCTTCAGGATCTCAATTATCATCATTTTTGAGTGGCATCAATGGAGAATTGAAAGCATCTCATTTTACTGCATCTTTTCCATCTTCTACTTTACACAAACATACTCCACACACTCCAGCACCACAGCTTACAGGAATATCTATTCAGTGCATAGCTGCAAGTTCTGCGATATTTTTCCCATCTTCTGCTGTAAATTGTCATACTTCATTTCACTGTGGATCTTTTATTATTACATTAATCGCCATCTCAAGCATAAAAAGAATAAAATTCTACTTATATCGTGTAAATAACTATAGCAGATTCTACATAAAAATCAAACAAAAAATTATCTTGCTATGTTCTTAATATGATTGCAAAAATATTTGAGGTAATAAAAAACGCTTGCAAAAAATCTGTTTAATATATGAGATAATTATTTTAGTACTTAAATTCATACAATATAGATCCAGTTAATGTACTTACTGTTGCATTAACGTATTCTAAAGTATTTGGATCTATCGCATAAACAACTCTATACGTATCTCAATTATCTAATATTACATCTACTGCAGTATTTATAATACCATACTTTACCTGAGAACTTACCATTTGCTTTCAAACCACTTCCCTATCACTTCGCAATAATCAATCATAATTTACATTATTTTTATATTCAAAGTACCCTGTTTCTACAACAGTTATTCAACTATATACAGAATATTCGTAAGATATAGGAGACTTATTAGCATTAATTCTATCCATATCTTCGAGCATTAGAGGAAATTTATAGAATAAATCCTCCAAAGTATCCACTTGTCATCCATTATTATTTTCTCATTTATTCCAACATCCAGTTAATACTAGTGCAAATATACCAAGCACTAATGCTATTATTTTTTTATTCATTCTAACTGAATAAATCAATAAAAAAATGGTGCCAAGGGGCAGAATCGGACTGCCGACACAGAGATTTTCAGTCTCCTGCTCTACCACTGAGCTACCTTGGCATATGGTGGGCGTGGATGGACTCGAACCATCGACCTCACCCTTATCAGAGGTGCGCTCTAACCAGCTGAGCTACACACCCATATGCAAAAAAATTCTTTGCACAGGTACTTATAGTTATTCATCCTATGAAATCAAGTTATTTTCAATATTTTTATAATTTATCTATTTCCGTCTTGTTTTTTAGGCATATTTCGATACACATCAACTATGTATTTTACAAATATACTGAGTAGCATGGATATATTGTTTTGTATAGTATGAATTATACTGTGTATACTTGGAATAATAGGATCTATCCTACCATGACTTCCATGACCACAGTTAGCATATCTAGGCGTAATATGTGCTCAGCTTTTTATGGATAAACCTTTTTCTTGGTCATTTATTATAATTTGGGGAATATTAATAATTTTCATTACGATTCTAGATTATTATTTGCCAATACTATGAACCAAAAAATTCTGATGAACTAAACTATGAAATCGAGGATGTATCGCGTGAATGATTGTATGAATGTTTTTTTGACCAGCTGGTTTGATTCTTTGACCTTTTGGATGAGCATTAATCTGAGAATATTTAAAAAATAAGAACATGAATAAATCTATAAAACCAGCATTATGAGCATTTATCGGATTTATTTCTGGAGTATTACTAAAATTAGTCGTTAGTATAATATTATCGGTTTATCTATGTATAGGTTGTTATAACCATTTTTTCTGAGCTTTAGATTCTTTGCCTACATGAGAAAATGAACTGACAACAGCATTGTAAAATATTAAATTTTATTGCTCATAGCTTGTTGCTCTGATTTTTTTCATTTCTTGTTAGTTTGAATTTTAGTGAATCATACTATTTTTGATTAAAATCTGCCGATAATACTCCAGAAAATATACAAAAAATAGAGAATACTCTAAATGTTAGACTTCCTATCGTATCATTTATATTTGGGCCACGAGATGAAAGTGATGTTTTAAATTCTATTGATAAAATTGCTGAAAAATTATGAACAGACAGAATATATCATTTCACTATTTCTCCCGATACAAATACTGCAAATAATGTATTATTATGAAAATTTGATGCTCAGTATTTAGCATTCTTTAAGAGAATTAAAGAAAAAAATCTGCATGTAATTTTTCGTACTATGCATGAAATGAATGGATGACGATATCCATGGTCTAGTAATCCAAAAAAATTTAAAGCAGCATGGATTCATGTATGGAATTTATCCAGAGTTGCATGACTTGATCAAGAAAATATTTTGTTTGATTTCTCCGTAAATCATCGAGATATGCCCACAAAACAAACTCCATCTCAGTCAGCCAAACTAATTCAATGTAGCGTATGAAAAAAATGATGTTTTCATTTTGAAGACTATTATCCATGAAATGAATACGTAGATGTAGTATGATTTACTTTTTATAACCGATGAAAAGCTATCGATAATCGTAAATGGCTTTCTCCAACACAAATTCTTTTCGATAAAAGTCGAAAAACTTATGATCGTATAAAGGCATTTAAAAAACCTATAATCATAGATGAAGTAGCCACAACAAGTGTTCGATATAAAGGAAATTATGATTTTCAAAAATCGAGGGACGAATATTTAAATCATAATGAACGCAAAGATGCTTGGATTCATCAATTATGGGAATTTATAATAAAGCATCCAGAAATCGTGGCTACAATATATTTCAATACTGACTACACTAATGGGTTAAATTTTCGTGTAACATGAGAGGCTGACTGGGCTATTGTCGACATAGAGAATAACAAAATTTATTGATGATTCCAAGAATTAGAAATGTTTTGAGAAAAAGAATTAGACGATATTTTAACCTCACTATTTCATCTCAAAAAATTTACAATTGATTGAGAAGATATCTTCATTTCACAATATTGTGAAGAAGAAGTGTCTATGGTCGCATCCATATTGGATGAAAAACCACAAACTGATGGTGAAAGAATATCATTAATAAAGCAATTTCAAAAAACGAATTCTAAATCTGAATGTATTACAAGAGCGTTAAATTCGTTATTAGAGATTTATAGTCAAAAATAATATATACAACAAAAAACACTTTCTTTTCATGTTGATTTTTTTATACATTAAACACCTATTTTACATTATATTTTGATTAATATGCAAAAGGATGTTCTATTTTTTTGAGTACAATGATGTGGAAAATGAACCCAGGCAAACATTTTTTTACAAAACAATCCAAGTTATAAATATTTCGAAGCCTGAAATATTTTTAGAGCGTTAAGTTCAAATAAAAATATCTTTTCAGATTATGTGTCTTCTCGTATTCAGGCGTGATTATTAGTAGAAGATAAATTAGTATTCTGACTTTTTGACTGTGGATCTAATCTTTTAAACGAATGAGAATATATGCTTTTAGATGGTTTCCCTCGCAACTTAGATCAAAAGGATTATTTCGTAAAACAATGGGATAAAATTTGAAGAGATTATGTTTGTGTAAATTTTGATTTATCTCGTGAAAAAGCTATCGAAAGAATTCAAAAAAGAGCTATTGAACAATGACGCGCAGATGACGCCAAAGAAGAAATAATCAATAAAAGACTGGAAACTTTCTATTCTGAAACTTTACCTGTAATTCAAACTTTTGAATCAGAATGAAAAGTAATCACAATCAATGCTGACCAAAGCATTGAAGACATACAAAACGAATTGGTTTCTAAATT
>Ga0265300_10003987_pt1 | contig 11884 bp, 10 predicted proteins | sample AusTroGonzalo_MG_FD_193482 | JGI IMG/M metagenome (GOLD analysis project Ga0265300, IMG submission 193482) | Bovine rumen microbial communities from tropical cattle in Woodstock, Queensland, Australia - Gonzalo_03 | ecosystem: Host-associated > Mammals > Digestive system > Stomach > Rumen ... | reverse complement strand
GCGGGTGTTCTGGTCGAAAAGTTGCAGGGCTTTCAGAAGGTCGCCTTCAATCTGGTAGCTCTCGGGATAGGTTACAGCATCGGTCGAAGGGACGATGTAGTATTGGTAAAGGCTGTCCACGGTGCCTCGATGGACCCAATAAGGCAGGTATTGCCATTCTTGTTCCAATCCAACGCCGCTGCCCATATTAAGGGTCTTTTGTAGCGTCAGTTCCACCATGATGCCTCCATCGCAGTTTTCGTTGCGTTGGTTGCTCACCAGATTGCCCATCGAATAGATGACCACTTCGGGATAGCGGTTGTTGTCGGGGATGGCATCGAGGGTGAAGTTCTGCACCACATGGGGATGGCCACCGATGACAGCATCGCATCCGTGTTCGAGTAGCCATCGGGCAGTTTGCTCCTGTTCTTTGTTGGCTTTCACGGCATACTCGATGCCCCAGTGGATAAGGGTGATGACGAAGTCGGCACCTTTCTCTCGTGCCACGCGCAGGTCGCGGGCCATCTCGAGGGTGTCGATAAGGTTGACGATATTGGGCTCTACGGCAGGGATGCCGTTGGTGCCATAGGTGTAAGTGAGCAGCGCCAGCCGAATGCCGTTTCGTTCTACCATCAAGGGGTGCTCTGTGTCATGTTGGTCGCGGTCGCGGTAGGTGCCGAGATGGGGAATTCCGAGGCTGTCCAAGGTGCGAAGGGTGCGCTCCAGTCCTTTCTTTCCGCGATCCATGCAGTGGTTGTTGGCGGTGGTCATGATGTCGAAGCCTGCCTTTTTGGCATAGGCTGCTAGCGCGTCGGGGGCCGAGAACTGGGGATAGCCGCTGTAGGGCTTGCCGGCCAAAGGTACTTCGAGGTTGACGATGGCCAAGTCGGCAGTCTGCAGATAGTCTTTCACATAGCGGAAGCAAGGTGCATAGTCATAGCTGCCGTCAACTTGCTTTGCGGCATTGACTTGCGGCATGTGACTCATTAGGTCGCCGGCGAAGATAATCTTCACACGTTGCCCTTGCACTATTGTACAGAGTATTAGAAATGATAAGATAATTATCTTTTTATTTCTCATTTTTCATTTACCCTTTCACTTCTTTTGATTAATATTCAATCACCAGTGCTCCGCTGACAGCCCAGTGGCTGAACATGCCCTCGATGGGCTTGCCCTGTGGGATGGCCACAGTGATGGTGTGCTCCTTGCCATCGGACCAAGGCGTAAGGTCGAAGTAGACAGGCTGCGTGGCGGTGCCGGGGCACCAGCCGCTGCGCGAGAAGTCACTGCTTGAGAGGCCGTTCCAGAAGTTACCACTCACGGGGTTAAGGTCGCGGTAGCAGCCGCAGTCCTGCCGCCAGGGTGTGTAAGTAAAGGCGGGCTTGCCGTCAATAAGGATGGTGTTGGTTTTGGGTACGAACTCGTCGCCCTCGCCCCAGCCACCGTGGCCGGTAGAGATATAACGCAGGAGCACACTCTTAGCGCCCTTGGGAATCCAAACGCCGCCGAATGTGCTGAGCGAGTCGGTGGCGAAGAGTTTGCCATAGTTCTGGCCCGCCATCTCCAGCACATTGCAGGTGTTGAAGAGTGAGCGTATAAGGGGTTTATTGCCACTGCTGTCGGGCACCGTGTAGTCGTTAGGGTATGACTTGAGGTCGAGGCTGACGATGTGTCCGCCGGCATCGTAGTTGCCTATCCATACACCGATAAGCACGTCTCCCTGCAACAGCGGAGCTAGGTCGCTGACTTCCTGCCGATAATAGGTCTCGTCGGCCCAGTCGATGCCGAAGCCTGCCATGCGCTCGTTGAAGTGGCCCACGCCGAAGGGGGTGAAGAAGCGCATCAACTCGACCGGCGGGTCGTAAACAAACGACGAAATGCGGTATTTCTTTAAGTGGCTGATGCCTGAACGTATGCCCTGGTAGCGTTCACCGTTGCGGTCGATAAAGATAGGTAGCGAGTCGGGGTGTCCGTTGATGCCGTCGAAGAAGGTAGGCTCGAGGCTGTTGTTGAACCCGGGGATGACGAACACGGAGCCCGTGCGGTCGTAGGCATCGCCGTTGCTGCGTTGGTGCAGCTCGAGGAAATGTTGGTAGTGTTCCGGCAGCATAGGGAGGTGAAGCCTCTTGAGGGCCAGGGTACCGCCGGCATAGTGCAGCACCGTATCGAAGGGGATGCTGTCGCTCACATGCGCATTCTGCGCACCCCAGTGTAGCTGTACGTTGTCGAAGATGCGGGTGGTGACGACCAGCCGCTCCTTCATGATGCGGTCCAGTTCGCGGGGGGAAACCTGTCTGCTGGGCCAAACTTTCGAAGTCTGATAGGTAGTATGTTTGACTTTTTCGGCCTTCGCCAATTTCAGCCGTAGTTGTCCGTTACGGCTGTAGGAGAGGAGTACGCCTTTCTTGAGGCCGTAGTGGGGCAGGGGGGTGGCATTCACAGGGGACTTCTCGTCCATCTCGAAAACGAGGGTGTTACTATTGACAGAGGTTTTCCACTTACCACCTTCCATTTTCCACTCCAAATCGCTGCGCGAGAATCCCGTGCGATAATAATAGGCGCTGTCGTCATAGTAGGCCGACACGGTGATGCTGTCGGCCGCATAGTCAGCACTTGTCACCGTCTGAGCATAGCCCGGGATTAACGTGCCCTCAGGTTTAGGAGTCAGAATGACGATGGAGCCGTCGGGATTGCGTTCTACGGTGATGACTGTGGTGTCGGTCTTCTCTCCGTACTCGAACTGCCAGTAGGTAAACCTATTGGCCTCCTTCGGGATCTTCACTATTTGTCCTACTGCCACCATCGGAAGCAGTGCCCAAGCAAACACTAACGCATTAACACACTTACACATTAACACATTATTAAACCGCCTCTTCATAACTCTTAACTATTAACTTTTATCTTTTAACTGTTTAGAATCCCATTCCAAACATCTGCCAATAGTCGGCTTCGAGGTTCTGCCAGGCGGCACGGGTATTCTCGTAGATCTGCTGGGTGTAGGCGTTGAGTTTCTTATAGGCTTTCTTGGGGTTCTCTTTGATGTCGTCTTCGAGGGCTTTGAGGCCGCTGAAGGCGGTACCCTCCTGCTGCAGGACGGCGTTCATGTGCTGCTTCTTGGTGCGCTGCCAAGCTACGGTAGCCAACTTGTTGGCGCGACGGTATTGCCACAGCCAGGCCTCGGGGTCATAGCTCTTCTGTCCGCAACGATAGAAGGCCTCGGGCAACTCGGTAGTGCCGCAGAAGATGGGAATGCGGGGACTCTGGCCGGGGTTGTCGACGGCCATCCAGCAGATGCCTCCCACTTCGTCGGGCAACCAGTCGCGCAGTTGGGCAACGAAACTGTAACTGCACCAGGCCACGCTGACGGTACGTTTGAAGTCGATGGTGCCGGGTGCCAGCATATTGAGAGTCTGCTGCATGGTGCCTCCCAACCAAGGGTTGGCGATGGGACTGATCACGGTGTCTTTATAGCTGCTGCCGTCATCACGCTTGCGGTTCACCACCACCTTGAGGTTTTTGCACATGTCCATGTCGGTACCCTCGTAGGTGGAGCGCAGCAGGCTCATCACGTCGGTAATATCGACGGGGTTGTCGGGCTTTACGCTGAAGGGCAACTCTGGCATATCGTAGGTGAATCCCTGCGAAGGCGCCAGTGCGTTGAAGATAAAGTATTCACGTTCGCGGAAGTTGCGGCCGTTGGCCCACGAAGTGTTGAAGGCTTTCCAGAAGACAAAGTCGCCTTCACCATCCCAAAGGCCGTATTTCTTGGCCACCTCCTCCACATTATCGGAGCACATGAAGTAGTCAGGGTTATTGCGCTGCAACTTGCCGATACGTGGGATGTTGCAACTTACGGCGATATGGTCGTCGGGCACACGCTGTGCTGCCCATACACCGCCAATCTGGTCGGGACCGCAGCCAAGAATCTCCATCTGCCACACCTCCTTGCGGTCGGCGATGGTGATGCACTCGCCCCCGTCGGCATAGCCGTATTTAGCCACGAGGTTGCCGATGAGGCGGATGGCTTCGCGAGCCGTGGTGCAACGTTGCAGAGCAATGCGTTCCAACTCTTCGATGAGGAACATGGCGTTCTCGTTCACCAAAGTGTCGGGACCGCTGAAGGTACTTTCACCGATAGCCAGCTGGTGCTCATTGAGGCAGGGGTATGAGGTGTTGAGGTAGGCGTAGGTGTGTGCCACCTCGGGAATAGTGCCGGCTACGCGGATACCAGTGGTGTCACTGGGTGAGACGGTGTGCATGGTGCCTTTGCGCACCTCATGTTTGGAACCTTTCTTGTGGTCTGCTGCCGGCTCGACGGTCATCCACGTGCGGTAGCGTCCGTCGCAAGTGTGCGATGTGATGACGCTGCCATCGGTCGAAGCTTTTTTGCCCACCATGATGGAGGTGCAACTCTCCTTGTGATTTACTTGCGCCGTTAAAACCAAGGGTAGCGCAATGGCTAAGAGTATCAGTATCTTCTTCATTGAGTATGTGTTTTTCCAAAAATAACGCTGCAAAAATACGCAAATTTTTTGAAACAGCAAAATAAACTCGAAATAGGTTGTTTATATCACCTCTTTCGTTAATCCACCGTAGGTTTTGGTGGCGGCGAGGAGGGCTTCGTCGGTGGTGAGGAGTTCGTAATAGGTGCAGCGGATGACGATTTGCTGGCTGCAGCGGGTGTCTCGGATGTGCACCAAAGCCCAGCCGCTTATCTTATCGGCGAAGTCGTCACTTACCGGCATACTAGACAGCGACAGGATGGCGTCGGACATCAGGCTACGACGCGGGGTGAAGACCACTGGAGTGCGTCGCATCAAACTCCCATTGTGAAGATAGAAGGTTATTCTGCTCTTTTTCAAGCTGCCATTGAGCAGTCCCATAGGCTTCTGTTGTCGAAGAAACGTTATGATGTTTTGGTATATAATAAGGAAAAGAGGGCCTCATGGACCCTCTATATGATTGTGTGGATGTGCTTTTTGTTAGTCTTCCCAGGGGACAGGCACAAACTCGCTGGCGGGGACGACAATCTTGACGCTGAGGTTCATGCCGTTTTTCAGCACGCCGTCGACCTTGTACAGCAGGCCGGCATCGTCGGTCTGGATGACGAGGGTGCCGCTGGTGAAGATTGACTGACCGGGGTATTCGGTATCACCGAGGCCATTGGCCTCGCTAAACCCATCGGGGTTATAACCTTGGCAGAAACCATCCATCTCTTGTGCATCGAAGGAGAAGAAATAGAGTCCTCCGGGGTTGCTGGAGGTGAGGTCGGCGGTAAGGTTGGTGGCACTGACATCGCCAATGAATCGGTAGGCTCTCTCTTCGCCTTCGGCTGCAGGCTGGTAGCAGTCCATGTAACGGGGCACACCGCCTTCCGTCTGGATATGGCTTTCCAATGGAAGTCTGACATTGTTGATGACAATCTCGTTGTCGTTGGCGGCGACGGGAGTATCCTTCTCGTCGTCCTTTTTGCATCCGGTCATCAGCAGGGCTCCCATGGCCACGAAGCAGAGGAAAAATTTGGCTGTTTTCATTTTGGTTGTTTTTTAGGTTGATGAATTGTTTTGTACCTCCTGGGGGAATCGAACCCTCATCTAAGGTTTAGGAAACCTCTATTCTATCCGTTGAACTAAGGAGGCAGGCAAACTTAGAGTTTGCGTTTAATTTCGATGACTTCGTAGGCTTCGACGATGTCGCCAACCTTGATGTCGTTGTAGTTTTCGATGTTCAAGCCGCAGTCTTGACCGCTGACGACTTCTTTGACGTCGTCCTTGAAGCGCTTGAGGGAGGCCAGCTTGCCGGTGTAGACCACGATACCGTCGCGGATGATACGCACGTTGTGGCTGCGCTGAATCTTGCCGTCCAAGCACATACAGCCGGCGATGGTACCCACCTTGCTGATTTTGAAGGTCTCGCGAATCTCGAGGTTGGCCACGATCTTCTCCTGCGTCTCGGGGGCAAGCATACCCTCGATAGCGTCTTTGAGCTCGTTGATGGCGTCGTAGATGATGCTGTAGAGGCGGATGTCGATATGCTCGGTCTCGGCCATCTTGCGGGCGCCCACAGAGGGACGCACCTGGAAGCCGATGATGATGGCGTCGGACGACATGGCCAGCATGACGTCGTTCTCCGAAATCTGACCCACGGCCTTGTGGATGACGTTGACTTGCACCTCGTCGGTACCGAGTTTGATGAGCGAGTCGCTGAGGGCTTCCACGGAGCCGTCCACATCGCCTTTGACGATGATGTTGAGTTCCTTGAAGTTGCCAAGGGCGCGACGGCGGCCAATCTCCTCGAGGGTAAGGTGCGTCTGGGTGCGGAGGCCCATCTCGCGCTGCAACTGGGTACGCTTGGCGGCGATATCCTTGGCCTCTTTCTCGTTCTCGGTGACGTTGAAGGTGTCGCCAGCCTGGCAGGCGCCGGTGAGTCCGAGGAGCAGCACAGGCTGCGAGGGACCGGCAGAGGTCACCTCCTGGTTACGCTCGTTGTACATGGCACGTACACGGCCTGCAATAGCACCGGCCACGATGGGGTCGCCCTTGCGGATGGTGCCTTCCTGCACCAGCAGTTTGGCGATGTAACCGCGACCTTTGTCGAGCGAGCTCTCGATGACCACACCCTTGGCGCGTTTGTTGGGGTTGCCTTTCAGCTCCATGATGTCGGCTTGGAGGATCACTTTCTCAAGCAGTTCCTCAACACCGATACCCTTCTTGGCACTGATGTCCTGGCTCTGGTATTTACCGCCCCATTCCTCGACCAAGAGGTTCATGTTGGCCAACTCGGTCTTGATACGGTCGGGGTCGGCACCAGGTTTATCAATTTTGTTGATGGCGAAGACGATAGGCACACCGGCCGACTGGGCATGGTTGATAGCCTCGATGGTCTGCGGCATGATTTTGTCGTCTGCGGCGATGACGATGATGGCGATATCCGTCATCTTGGCACCGCGGGCACGCATGGCGGTGAAGGCCTCGTGACCAGGGGTGTCGAGGAAGGTAATCTTCCGGCCGTCGGCGGTCTGCACCTCGTAAGCACCGATGTGCTGGGTGATGCCGCCCGCCTCGCCGGCGATGACATTGGTCTTGCGGATATAGTCGAGCAGCGAGGTCTTACCGTGGTCGACGTGACCCATCACGGTGATGATGGGGTTGCGTGGCACGAGGTCCTCGGGACGGTCCTCTTCCTCTATCTGATGCAGTGTGTTGACCACATCCTCGGAGGCGAAGTTGACTTCGAAACCGAACTCGTCGGCGATGAGCTTGATGGTCTCGGCATCGAGACGCTGGTTGATGCTCACGAAGATACCGACGCTCATACAGGTGGCGATAATCTTAGTCACCGGCACGTTCATCATGGTGGCCAGTTCGTTGGCGGTGACAAACTCGGTCACCTGCAGCACTTTCTGGTTCTCCATCTCGTGCAGCATCTCCTCCTCCATCTGGGCGTGGACTTTCTGACGCTTTTCGCGGTTGTGTTTAGAAGTCTTACTCTTGCCCATGGGCGAGAGGCGGGCGAGGGTGTCGCGGATCTGCTTCTCGATTTCGTTGTCGTCAATCTCGACGGGTTTCTTCTCCTCTCTCTTTTTCTTCTTCTTGGGATTCTGTTGCAGCTGTGCAGCGTTCTTTTGGCTCTCTTTCTTGGCTTTCTCCTTCTCCTTGCTCTCTTTCTTAGCCACCTCGGCACCAATCTTCTTCACCTCCTGGGCGCTGACGGCGTCCTTCTTGGTGTGCTTGCGTTTACGCTTGCTACCGGGAGTGTCGGCACCGTCCTTGGAGAACTGACTGAGGTCAATCTTGTCGAGCACTTTGGGACCCTCAAGCTTGGTGTATTGGGTCTCAATGAACTCGGGTTCTGGCTTGGGCTCAGGTTTGGGAGCCTCCTCGACGGGAGCGGGCTGCGGTTCCGGGGCAGGTTTAGGCTCTTCCTTGGCTTTCGCCTCACTCTTGGGTTTGGCGGCTGCGGCGGGCGAGATGGCGGGTTCTTTCTTTTCGCCTTTCTTCTTTTTCTTCTTGTCTGGACGCATGCGCTGGTTGAGGGCGCTGAGGTCAATCTTGCCCACCACATTGAAGGGACTGTTGGGGTCCTGCTGAGGCTGGTCGTCGGAGGTCTCTTCGACTTCTTCGACTTCTTCTTCTGAGGGCTCGGAGAATTCTGGAGTTTCCACAGTTTCTGGAGTCTCCGGTTCTTCTTGGGATTCCGGCATGGGCTCGGGTTCCGGTTCCGGTTCGGGCTCGGCTTGGTTCTTCGCGTGGGTGTAGTTCTTGATAATCACCTCTTCGTTCTCGGGTTCCGGCTCTTTCTTGACTTCTACCTCCACGACGCGGTTGCTGCCACTGGTCATAAGCTCGATTTTATCGGCTTCCTCCTTCACCTTGCGTTCGCTCTGGAAAGCCGTGGCCAGCAGTTCATACTGCTCCTCACTAATCTTCGTATTGGGGCTGGCATCCACCTGATGCCCCTTCTTGGCAAGGTACTCCGCGAGGGTCTGGATGCCCACGTTGAAGTCCTTGGCTACCTTATTCAGTCTGAAACTTGCCATATTGTCGAGTCCTCCTTCTTTCTTATTAACGGTTAATGGTTAGTGGTTATTGGTTATCGAGGGCCGACGTGTTTGAGTTGCGCAAGCGTCTATAACCCATAACCTATAACCTATAATCTTTATCTTATTCAAACTCTGATTTCAGCACCTCGATGACGTGGTCGATGGTCTCTTCTTCGAGGTCGGTGCGGGTCAAAAGCTCATCCTTCGGCAAAGCCAGCACGCTCTTGGCGGTGTCGCAGCCAATCTTGATGAGTTCGTCGATAATCCACTGGTCGATTTCGTCGTTGAATTCCACCAATGCCACATCGTCGTAGTCTTCGTCGGTGTCGCGGTAGACCTCGATTTCGTAGCCCACGAGTTTGGAAGCCAACTTGATATTGTAGCCGCCCTTACCGATGGCTAAACTCACCTGGTCGGGCTGCATGAATACCTCGGCCTTCTTCTCTTCCTCGTTAATCTTGATGTTGCTCACCTTGGCGGGCGAGAGGGCGCGCTGGATCATCACGTCGACACGCGGGGTGTAGTTGATGACGTCGATGTTCTCGTTGCGCAACTCGCGGACGATACCGTGGATACGGCCACCCTTCACACCCACGCAGCTTCCCACGGGGTCGATGCGGTCGTCGTAGCTCTCCACAGCCACCTTGGCGCGCTCGCCGGGCTGGCGGACGATATTCTTGATGGTGATGAGGCCGTCGTAGATTTCGGGAACCTCGGCTTCCAATAGGCGCTCCAGGAAGATGGGGCTGGTGCGCGAGAGGACGATGATGGGGCTGTTGTTCTTCATCTCCACCTTCAGCACCACGGCACGCACGGTGTCGCCTTTGCGGAAGTGGTCGGCAGGAATCTGCTCGCTCTTGGGGAGCACCAGCTCGATTTTCTCGTCGTCGAGGATGAGCACCTCTTTGTTCCAAGGCTGGTAGACCTCACCGACGATGACCTCACCCACTTTCTCCTTGTACTTCTGGAAGATGAGGCTCTTCTCGTAGTCCTGAATCTTGCTCACCAAGTTCTGGCGGATGCTGAGAATCTCGCGGCGGCCGAAGTCGCTCATCAGGATGGGTTCGGAGCACTCCTCGCCAACCTCGAAGTCCGACTCAATCTTCTGGGCGTCGCTCAGCGCTATCTCGCGGCTGTCGTCTTCCACTTCGCCGTCTTCCACGATGGTGCGGTTGCGGAAGATTTCCAAGTCACCCTTGTCGATGTTGACGATGATGTCGAAATTGTCCTCCGAGCCGTAACGTTTGGCCAATGCCGTGCGGAACACCTCTTCGAGGATGCGCATCAAAGTCTCGCGGTCGATGTTCTTAAATTCCTTGAATTCCTGAAAGGAACCACTCAAGTCTAAGGTTTTCATTTATATTATTGCTTGATTGTTTGATTGCTTAATTCATCACTCATCATTAAAACTTGATTGCCACCCTTGCACTCTTGATATCCTTGTAGGCGAAGCGCAGCGTTTCGGGGGCCTGTTTCTTGGTCCCTTTGGTGCGGAGCACGATGCCCTCCTCCGAGGCATCCTCAAGGGTGCCTTCTGCCTTCTCGCCGTCGAAGGTCACCACCTCGAGGTCGCGGCCCACATTCTTGCGGTACTGGCGCGTGAGTTTCAGCGGCTGGTCGGCACCGGCCGACGAGACATTGAGCTCGAAATCTTCCTCCTCGCGGTCGAGGTTGTTCTCGATGGCGCGACTCAGCGCGATACAGTCGTCGATAACGACCCCGTTGTCGCCGTCGATGTCGACAAAAATGCGGTTGTCGGGAGTGATTTTCAGGTTCACAAGGAACTTATCGCTCCCGTCAAGAGCGTTGTTAATCAGTTCTAATATCTTGATTTTCTCTATCATAACTAATAAAAAGAGAGGTTCTCGACCTCTCTCATTCCGCTGCAAAGATACGAACATTTTTCATACTGGCAAAAAAAAGTTTCCTTTTCAAGCCCGCAACGCGGGCGCCAGATCTTAGCCGGGGGCGCCAGCCCCCGGTACACAAACGCCCCCACTCCCCCTTGAGCCCCACCCCCGTAAGGGGTGATGAGCACCGCTGAAATAAATCTTATCCAGCGAATAGCGGGGCGACACCCACCCACCAGTGGTTTTCCCACACAAATCAATCTTATGGCAGAGGATTGTTCCCATGGCCCAATGAAAAATAACGCCATTTCTTGAGACACATAATATGCCGCTGATACCGATAAAGAAAGATTCACGTGCTCACTTGTGAACACACCAAGAGCCGCCCGTGATGGACGGCTCTTTTACTTGCTAGTTAATCGTTATTTATTCCCTTGTGACAGGGGCCTGTCCCTTGTCACCCCTCATCTTCTTGCCCATCACCACCCTTTCGGGCTCATAGTAATGGAAAGCTAAAACGTTCTTTGATGCAGTCCCCTCGAAGGGGATCTTGCCGATTTGCGGGAAATATTCTTTTGCCATATCTTATTAATTTTCAATTTTTATAAAAACGCCCAAAGGAATCTTTTTATTGTATGGCGAAGCTTTTGCAGAAAAAAAAATTTGCATAATACAAAAATTGTTCTTAACTTTGTAAGGTTGTATGGAGACTTGACCTGCTTGTAACTCGCTGATTTCTATATATATCTTCTCTTTCCTCCACTGCAAATAAGTACGGTGTCTGGTATTTATATACATTTCATTAAGAAATGAAAGGGAAAAGCTACATAATCTACCTTGTGCGACTGGCGATAACGCTGCTGTTCTTAGTGATGCCCCAGACATCATGGGCCGCCAGCTCTTCAGCAAAGAAATCAACTCTCAACTCTCAATTCTCAATTCTCAATTCCCTCATGCGGGTGTCTACATCCTCCGCCTGGACGGCCAGTCACAGAAAATCGTAATCCGTTAAAACAGTACCGATATCAATATATGAAACGAAGGTTATACTTGATTCTAGTTCTTCTGCTTATTGTGCCGCAGAACGCTTGGGCTACTTACCAGATTTATGTAAGAACGCTGATCGGAGAGACCATAACGCTGGATGTGAATCAGAACGATGCCATCATTACTGTGAAGGCGAAGATTCAAGATAAAACGGGCATCTCGCCCGCACGCCAGCGTCTGATATATGCAGGTAAAATATTGGAGAACGGCCGGACACTGGGCGACTATAACATCCAGAAAGAAGATATGCTTCATTTGGTGTATCGTGCCGTTGCAACTAAAGGCAAACTGCCGGGCGCGTTCTCGGTAAGTTCCACCAAGCAAGTATGGTTCTCGCAAGGTAAATGAACTTTCCAGACTTAGTTCAAACAGGACTCAAAGATAAAACATTTAATTTCTAATAACTTTTATGAAGATAAAAAAATTCCTATTTGTAATCACAACCATGTTCTTGATGGTGCAGGGT
>Ga0265300_10003985_pt1 | contig 11887 bp, 9 predicted proteins | sample AusTroGonzalo_MG_FD_193482 | JGI IMG/M metagenome (GOLD analysis project Ga0265300, IMG submission 193482) | Bovine rumen microbial communities from tropical cattle in Woodstock, Queensland, Australia - Gonzalo_03 | ecosystem: Host-associated > Mammals > Digestive system > Stomach > Rumen ... | reverse complement strand
ACGTTTTGAGTACATGTTCAGATTTGTGATGACCCATACTTGCTTCAGCAATTGTATCCGTCCTGTCAGACCATAGCTGAAGTTGATGGCATTCACATTATCGATGGTACCCTCTTTCTGGTTGGCATGACGATAGTTGACATTGCTCTGGAGACTAACATAATTTCCCTTTTGGCTATAAGTCAGCGAATGATTCTGGGTAAGAGTCCAGTTGTTGACGTGGCTCAGCTCTGAGCCAGCACTGCCAGCCAAGGCGGCATAGTCGACATTGCGCAAATAATTGCTACCGGCTGAGACTGAGTAACTGAATGTCTTCTTTTTATTCAGATTGAAATACATATTGAAGTCAAGGCTAGCGTTCCAGTTGCCATTGACATTCAACGGGCGATAGGTGTATACGCCAGTTGAAGGCTCGTAGGTATAGCCTTGAGAGATGCTATTCCGGATAACATTGACATTTGTCCTGACATAACAATAGAAATGCGGTTGATTGCGTCTTGCGTAATACCCTGCAGTAACAGAGTGTCTCACCGTTCCTTTCAAATCCGGATTGCCAAGCCGGATGTTCAACGGGTCTTTGTCATTGCGCACATTCACCTGATTGAGCAATGAGGGAAGTGTTTCTGTCATATTATAGTGGAAAGACAGGATATGTTTGAAGGAGCTGTCATTCTTCGCAGGCCTGTCATAGTCAATATTCAAGTCCGGCTCTATCGTTAGACGATACTGTGTCAGTGAGGTGTCCAGCTGTGCGCTGGTATAGTCCAGCTGATCGCTGAAATGCCTTAGTGTCAGATATAATCGTGCCCACAAGGACTCCTTTTTGTAAGTCAGCGAGGCAGCAGGAGCATGAGTGCGCCGCATACTCCGCTGGTGGTTACTGTTGTTGGCGTCGAGGGCCAACTGCAGCGAATCCCGGGTAGAGGGTAGCGTTCCCAGTTCGTTACCCATCGCATCGTAACCTGTGAGACGATCCAGCAGATAGGTGTCGTTGTTCTGCGAATTGTAGGTCTGGCTATAGGTGTAGTCAGTATAGAGCGTTAAGCCGTGCAGCAGGTTGATACTGTAATAGGGCGCTATGTCGATGTTATAGTTTTCTATCGGGTCACTGGGCGAATAACGATACTGGTTGACGTTTTGCCCAGTTCCTTGCATATATTCTATACGCTGCTGGCTGTAGGAATGCCGTTTCTCACGGGAACCGCTCGGACGGAAATTCAAGCCCCCGTCATCACCCCATGGGGTCTTATGCCAGATACCGAAGTTGCCTGATGCACCGATGCGGCGGCTGTCTGACATGCTCCGACTTTGGCTACGGTTGACGAGAATGGCTTGCAGCTTGGGATTCAGCTCTGGGACAAATACGGAGTCAAGCATCTCTTGGGTGCTGCCCCAGGCTTCTGGGTCGCTATTGGTCTGTGCCGAGCGGCTGTTGCTGTGGCCATCCTGCTGGGAGAAGTCAAGGTCGATGTTAGCATGGGTGTGCCAGGATTTGAGCGGATTAGCCGTCTTGAAGCGGTTGCTCGCCTTGAAAGTGAAGTTCTTGTTTACGGAGTTACTGCTGTTTCGGTTGAAGGTGCTGCTGCCGTTGGCCATATACTGCTCGCTGTTGGTCTGCGTCTCCAAGTCGTTCTTCTGCCAGTCTGCGGTAAATGCTATTTCTTCCCGATAGCGTTTCTCCCTATCGTCAATCATCAGGTCGATGCCAGCACTACTGGCCTGATTGCGCCCGTTGCGGCCATCACCATACTCCCACCAGCTACCATTGTCGCTATCAGGCCTGGCCATAGCGTTCACATTGTTACTGCTGCCATAGACCATCAGCCGCGAATTGTCGGTATAGCGCAGGCCAAAGAGGCGTGCAAGCCACAGGTTGTCAGTACCTCCTGCTAATGTGGCATTGCTCGTCAGTCCCACGTTATATTGCTGTTTCAGCACTACGTCCATCACATACTTCTTCTGTTCCACCTCACGATTCAACCATTCACTCCGGTCAGTAGACTTGTTGTAGACTTTCAGCTGATTGACCGTATAGAGCGGCAGGTTTTCCAGCATTACCTTTGTATTGTTGCCAAAGAAATCTTTGCCATTGAGCGTCAGTTCCTCTATTTTCTTGCCGTTGACGAATATCTGACCGTCGTTTCTCAGCTCTGCTCCTGGCATCTGTTTGATGAGATCGTCGAGCATTGAGCCTTCTGGTAGGTTGAAAGCATCGGCATTATAGATGAGGGTGTCGCCTCGGCTGAACACTTTTACGCGCGTCTTCTGAATGACCACCTCGCCGATGCTCCCTTCCATCGCATAGTCTTTCTTCTTCGGTTTCAAGAAGTGCCAGGGGGCATCGAAATAGGTATTGCGGCCTATGGGTGGCATCTTCCAGCGGACATACGTCGTTTCGTAGTCGGGGTGCTCTGCCTTGATGATATACGTGGCCCTTATGGCAGGAATCTTGAACTTGTAGGTTGCTTCAATCTTGTTGCTGCCATTCCACTCCTCGAATACCGTCATTGTGTCTACCACGACGGAGTCCTCGTTCATCAGCGTCATCTTCGTATTGAGAATACCCTGCTTTATAAACGCACTCTTCACATGTCCCCATAATTCAATCTGGCGCTCCTTTTTCTCCTGTGCAAATACGCTAAGAACCATCGTGATGAGAATCGCTAAAGACAATAACCGTTTCATCTATAATAATAACGGACAAAGGGAAGATTTATTGTTTGGGCTTTAGGTAAATATGAATCTGCTTCTCTGGTTCATCTGGCTGGAGGGACAGCTCGCCGTAGGCAGACTCATAGCCTTCAGCCTCGACTTTGATTTTGTAGTAGTCGCGACGCAGAACGGAACAGAAGTAGCGATATTTCTCACCTCCCCGTGTTATGGAATTGACACGAGGCTCTGATACATCCACGACCTTTCCGTTCTTATCCATTGTTGTAATCTTAGCCGTATTCAGCAGTTTGTCAGTAGATGCATCGTGAACCCATACACCGAGGATGGCTCTCGTTTTGGCAAGTTCTGCCCATTGTTCCTTCTCAGACATCCAAATCCATTTTCCCCAGCCACCAATACAAATGCCAGGATTCTCATTGCTCGCACGAATAAGGTAGGTGATGCTGTCTTCGTGAGCGACACCAATAAAGTCAACTAAGCCATTGGATAAGGTATGACAGGCATAGTGGTATTCACAACTGTCATTTCTGAAGGTCTGGTCAAGATTGTGGAAAGTGCCATAGACAGTGCCTTGTTCCCTGCCAGCCATTTCCATTTCTTTGCAGAATCCATAGAAACATGTAGAATCCTTGTCATCGAAGCGAACTAACTCTTCTTTTGTCCGTGTACCAATTTCAGGAGCCGGATTGGAAACAAAGCATCCGATTTGCTTTCCTCCATGATATTCTCTGAGCATTATTTTCGTTTGCAGACTGACATCGTTCTTGATGCAGTACCAATAGAACTTGTCAATAAGCCCGCGCCACAGCGACAATTCTTCATCAACTGTCGTACTGCTGACAGAAACAGTACGGGAAGGAGTCTTCAAGAGTTCATTATGACTTTGCTTGAACAAAATCAGGTTGCGGTCGTATTTCAGGAGAGCATAGGCAGAGGTGTCTTTTCCCTCTGGCTTCAGTTTCACGATGTAACGTCCTCGGAGTGAGGTACCGTCATCGATACGCTCGCTGTATTGCTGAAGATATGGGAAACGTGACAGTTCGTTGATGATATGAGAGGTGATTTGTCGTAATTTGTCATCATCGCCACTGACTGGGGCCGAAATTTGGTAAGACAAACTACTCCAAACAGGTCTGCCACCGTAATGACGATGAATATAATTAAGCAGACTGTCGGCACAAATCTGATAACGTGGTTTCAGGCGTTCACGCTCTGCACTGCTTTTTTTGACCATTGCCCAAGCCATACTATCAGTCTGTATCTTATAGTTCTGTGCTGAGGCTGGTGTCAGCAACAACAGGCCAAGGGCCCATTTTGTAAGAAATCGTTTCATACGCTTAATTGTTGTTTTGAGGGTTCGTAACTATTATCTGTTGTTCCAGCTGGTCAATGTTAGCAAGAATGTCCGAGACCTCTGCCGCGATGTCTATCTCCGGTATGTCAAGACGTTCTTCCTCCCGAGAAGGTGTCTTGGGAACGGATTGTTTAACTTTAGCCAGGTTCATGGGCTTGTCCCTGTGATCCTCGATAGGTGTTAGCATATTCCCTGAAGGGGCGTTCGGTGCAACTATTGTTTTGGCAGGTTTCTGCTTTGCCACTATCTTTACTGGCTGTGATGGCTTGTCCCATAACAATATGATGCCTATACCTATTATGATGAGGACGCAAGCTGCAGCTGCCCACGACCACAGGCTGATAATGCGGGCATTTCTTACAGGGGTGGTATTTTGCAGTCGTTCGGCCATCAGTTGGTCGAATTCTATTTCGGTCTCGTTGAGTTCCTCATCCGTAGGCAGTACGAGGCGTTCGGGATGTAAGGGAGCTTCGCCGGCTAAATAGCGGTCGATAAGCATTGCTTTTTCTTTCTTCATAATAGATCTCCTTTCTTCAATATTTCACAAATATGATGGCGGGCCGAGCTGAGCATGGTACTCACCGAACGGCTACTGATACCAGAGGCAGCAGCTATCTGTACGATGCCCATCCGGGCCTCTGCATGCATCGTCCACAGACGGCGTTCGGCAGGTGGCAGGGCGGCAACAGCCTGCTCCAAGGCATATTGAATCACAGTTTCATCCGTGGTGTCCGTGGTTTCCATCGCCGCCACATCCTTCAGTTCCACCGTCTGCTGCTTTTGTCTGCGACGATAATCGGTGATACAGGCATATTTCGTCAACCTGACAGCCAGTCGCTCAGCATCAGCGGGTTCAGGCAACCGTTCCCACGCCGTCCACAACCGCATCAGTGCTTCTTGCACTGCATCCTCGGCATTGACTGTATCGAAAGACGAGGCAATGGACAGCAATCGAGGACGGAGCCGTGAAACGACAGATGTAAACAGTTCTGCTTTCATACATCCTTATAACGTGGAAAGTAATAAATGTTAAGTACGCTTTAAACTCATTTAACAATTCTTTTGTTGATCTCTTTTTCAACAAAAGTACACAAATACAGGCAAATGTTACGCCTCATGGCGCAACTTTTACGAATTATTAAAAGGACTCATACCAATTTCATGGATAAAAAGTCGTCAAGCAATCATTTTTGGAATAAATCATCCATCATGATTTGTCGCTGTCTGCCGAATGTATCACTATGGTCAGATGAACGGTTTGCTTGGCACTGAGCGTATCCTTAAGCGACTCGATACGTATCTGCAGTTGCAATTATTCTTGCCGTTGATCTATGCCGTTATTTTATCTTACACGGAACTTATAGGGGAATGTGGCGGTTGTGCCGTTGTCGCCCAAAGCTTGGAGTTGCGTATGTTCACTTGGAGCCCCCATCACTACGATGGAGGAAATGAGAAAAGAGAAAATATTGCTTGTTCCCTTGACAAACAAATAATCCTAAATCACCGAACAAAACAACCTCAAATCACCGAGCAAAACAACCTCAAATCACCGAAAAGTTTCAGTTTTATTTGGTCGGTTGCAATAAAATATGTACCTTTGTACCCCCAATAGTATTGTTATGGTAAAGTATAAACAACGAATCGCAGACAGACTTCTCGAACGCAAGGTTCTCGGAAAAGGCGCCGTGCTTATTGAAGGTCCGAAATGGTGTGGCAAAACAACCACGGCAAAGCAACTGGCAAAGAGTGTGCTTGACCTTGGGGATGCATCAGTGTTGAAGCAAAGCACTCAGATGATAGAAATAAGCCCAAAATCTCTACTGGAAGGGACGACTCCACGTTTGATTGACGAATGGCAGGCATTGCCACCCATTTGGGATTCTATTCGTAGTGAAGTAGATAAGCGTGGGGAACCATCTCAATTTATCCTCACTGGGTCTTCTGTTTTGCCTGATGCTGAAGAGACCATACATAGTGGCACTGGACGGTTCGCAAATATCTTGATGCGCCCGATGAGCCTATATGAATCGGGCGAATCCACAGGTTCGATTAGTCTAAAAGAATTATTTGATGGTAAAAAGCCAGAGGTACAACAATGTGAATTGGAGATAGACGACATCGCCTATCTCACTTGTCGCGGCGGATGGCCATGGGCGACATTGATTCCTAAAGACGTTGCTCTTGACCAGGCTTTCGACTATGTTGACTCTGTGATTAAACGTGATATACTGCGTGTGGACAAAGTGAAGAGAAGTCCTGAACGCACAAGGTTACTCCTGCGTTCGTATGCAAGAAATATATCCCAACAGGTTTCGTACGCCACCATTCGTAAGGATATGCTTGCCAATGATGCAAGCACATTAGACGAAGATACTGTTGCTGACTATATAAAAGCCTTGAAGAAGCTGTTTGTAATAGAGGACCTTACCGCATGGAATCCTAACCTTCGAAGTAAAGCCGCTATCAGAACCAGCGACACGCGCCATTTTGTTGACCCAAGTATCGGGACTGCTGCTTTAGGACTTGGCCCCAATGATTTAATCAACGACTTAGAATCATTTGGTCTCTTCTTTGAAGAAATGGCAGTGCGAGACCTGCGTGTGTATGCCGAGGCTTTGGATGGTCAGCTATTCCATTATAGAGACAGTAACGGGCTAGAATGTGACACCGTTCTTCATAGGAGGGATGGTAGTTATGCCCTTCTTGAAGTAAAGTTGGGAGGCGAAGAGCATATAAATGATGGTGCTGCCAGCATGATAGAACTTTCCAACATTATTGATACGGAAAAAATGCCAGCCCCATCGTTCATGGCTGTTATTATCGGTGTAGGAAAGTACGCATATCAAAGGCAAGATGGTGTATATGTCATTCCAATAGGTTGCTTGAGAGATTAATAACAGAAGTAGGTATGAAGAGATTTCACAATTAGAAATCACTATTAGGGATTTCCCTATATATTTTTCGGGCTTTTCCTCTTTGCTATGTCGGGGGAAATGTCTATTTTTGCACCGTGAAACAATTTAAATGTGATGGATATGAAGAAAGTTGTGGTTTTATCAGTGAGTGCACTGCTCGTTCTGAGCAGCTGTGGGACTTATACTGAATCAGGTGCTGTCACTGGCGGCTACTTCGGTTCAATCATCGGCTCTGCCATTGGCGGCATCACTGGTGGATGGCGTGGCAGCGATGTGGGTTCCCTGATTGGTTTGGCTGGCGGTGCTGCCGTTGGAGCGGCCATTGGTGCCGCTGCTGACAATGCCGAACAGCAGAAGTATGCAGACTACAAGGCCCAGCGACGCATGGAGCGTGCCCAGCAGGCTCAGCGTCAGCAGGAATACCAGTATCCTTATGAGAACACCCGTACGCCTGATGCAGATAGCGGTTTCGACAGCTCGAACAGCGGCGACGACCGTTTGTACGGCTTCGGCGAGGACCTCACCAAGGTTCCTGAGGCCCATCAGAGTCTCGAGATCCGTAATCCTCGCATCGTCGATGCCAGTCGCGATGGGGTGTTGGTTCGTGGTGAGGAGGCCCGTATGGTATTTGAGATCTACAACAACTCCTCGGAGCCTGTCTATCGCGTCCTGCCTACGGTGGCAGAGGTGTCTGGCAACCGACATGTCCACGTCTCGCAGAATGTGATGGTCGAGAGCATCATGCCAGGCAAGGGCATCCGTTACACCGCCTCCATCAAGGCCGACAGCGGACTGCGTGATGGCACAGCCGTGATTCGCATCGGCATCGTTCAGGCCAATAGTGAGATCAGTTCTCTGTCTCAGGAGTTTACGTTAAAAACAAGCAAGCGGTAAATTACCGCTTGCTTCTTTTTTGTGGGGTACCTGCCCGTTTCAAATATGCCTTCGAGTTGTTGGGTTTCTTGTTGATTTCGTCCAACTCGTCTTTATTCATTCTCTTTGGTTTGGAAGTCGTCTGAATGTCTGTTTCAGGCACACTTGTCGTGGTGACAGCAGCAGGCTCAGGCTCTGGCAGCTTAAGGGCCATTTCCGTTTCCCTGGCCCTGCGCTCCCGCTGTTCCTTCATCTCGAGCCAGATAGGCTTGCTGTCGGAACCCTCGTTGGTACTCAGCTCCAGTTCCGGCAGGTCGATGATGTCATCCGGCTTGAAGGGAACGATCGACGGGCTAAACCGTTCTACGATGACTGGAGCGATGCCCTGCGAGATGATGCCGATTTCCCTGGCGGCACGTACCGAGAGGTCGATGATACGCCCCCTTACGTATGGTCCGCGGTCAGTGACGCGCACGATGACGCTCTGGTTGTTGGCAGGGTTCGTCACTTTCAGCATCGTGCCGAAGGGATAGGTCTTGTGGGCACACGTCAGCGAGTCGTGGTGCAGCCGCTCTCCGCTGGCAGTCTTCCGTCCTGTGAACTTCTTGGCATAAAACGAAGCCTTACCCGTCTGAACGCCTTGAGAGTTGAGAGTTGAGAACTGAGAACTGAGAGTTATGATAACTGCCAGCAATACCCATCGGCAGAGACTGCCGTGGTCTTTTTTCTTTTGCTGGGCTAATGTAATCATACCTCTCAGTTCTCAACTCTCAGTTCTCAGTTCAACTACACAATTCCTTGTGCGAGCATGGCCTTGGCGACCTTCATGAAGCCAGCCACATTGGCACCCTTCACGTAGTTCACGTAGCCGCTGGGCTCCTTGCCGTACTTCACGCACTGCTCGTGGATGCCAGACATGATCTGGTGCAGTCGCTGATCGACCTCCTCGGCCGTCCACGACATACGCATTGAGTTCTGCGTCATCTCCAGACCGCTGGTGGCCACACCGCCGGCATTCACAGCCTTGCCTGGTGCGAAGAGCTGCCCTGCGGCGATGAACTTGTTGACGGCCTCTGCCGTGCAGCCCATGTTCGACACCTCGGCCACGCAGAGCGGCTTCTGTGCCAGAATCTTGTCTGCATCCTCGCCGTTCAGTTCGTTCTGGGTGGCACAGGGCAGGTAGATGTCTGCTTTCTGTTCCCAGGGCTTCTTGTTTTCGAAGAACTGTGCACCATCGAACTCCTCCTCGTAGGGCTGGCAGATGTCGTTGCCCGAGGCTCTCAGCTCCAGCAGATAGTCGATCTTCTCGGCATCGAGGCCGGCGGGATCGTAGATGTAGCCGTCAGGGCCGCTGATGGTGATTACCTTTGCACCCAGTTCAGTAGCCTTCTTGGCGGCACCCCAGGCCACGTTGCCGAAGCCGGAGAGGGCGACGGTCTTACCCTTGATGTCGAGACCGTGCGTCTTCATCATGTGGTTCACGAAGTAGAGGGCGCCGAAGCCAGTGGCTTCCGGACGGAGTATCGAGCCGCCCCATTCCATGCCCTTGCCCGTCAGCGTGGCACCGTGGAACTGGCTTGTCAGTTTCTTATAGTAGCCGAACAGGTAGCCGATCTCACGTGCGCCGACGCCGATGTCGCCAGCCGGCACGTCCATATCCGGACCGATCACCTTATACAGTTCGCACATAAAGGCCTGGCAGAACTTCATCACCTCATTGTCGCTCTTGCCGCGAATCGAGAAGTCTGCGCCGCCCTTGCCGCCGCCCATGGGCAGCGTGGTCAGTGCGTTCTTGAATGTCTGTTCGAAGCCGAGGAACTTCAGGATCGAGAGGTTCACCGACGGGTGGAAGCGCAGTCCGCCCTTGTAGGGGCCGATGGCGCTGTTGAACTGCACACGGTAGCCGATGTTCACTTGTACCTCGCCCTTGTCGTCGACCCAGGGTACACGGAACGTCGTGATGCGCTCAGGCTCCACGATGCGCTCTATGATCTTTGCCTTTTCAAACTCAGGATGCTGGTTGTAGACGTCCTTAATTGATTCAAGTACTTCCCTTACGGCCTGTAAGTACTCCAACTCGCCGGGATGCTTGCGCTCCAAGGCTTGCATAATCTTCTCAACCTCCATAGTAGTTTTCTGTTTAAGTTTGCATTATGTTACTTTGATGGTGCAAATATAGAAAAAATATCGGCACCTTCCAAGGAAAGTGCCGATTATTTTTCCAATTAAGTTACAATATGTTAAATCTTGGCCAGTGCCTGCTTGATGTCATCGAGTATATCTTCCACGTCCTCGATGCCTACAGAGAGGCGGATCAGGTCGGGAGCGACACCTGCTTCAAGCAGCTGCTCATCGCTCAGCTGGCGATGGGTGTGCGAGGCAGGATGCAGCACGCAGGTACGGGCATCGGCCACGTGGGTCACGATGTTGATCATCTCCAGGGAGTCCATCCACTTGATGGCTGTCTCGCGGGTTCCCTTCAGTCCGAAGGCGATGACGCCGCACGAGCCGTTGGGCAGGTATTTCTGTCCCAGCGCGTAGTTCTTGTCGTCAGGCAGTCCGCAGTAGTGTACCCAGGCCACCTTCTCGTTGTCGTGCAGGAACTCGGCCACTTTCTGGGCGTTCTTGCAGTGCTGTGCCATGCGCAGGTGGAGTGTCTGCAGGCCGAGGTTCAGCAGGAATGAGTTCTGTGGGGCAGGTATCGAGCCGAGGTCGCGCATCAGCTGGGCTACCAGCTTCGTGGTGAAGCCCATCTTACCGAAGGCCTTCACGTAGGTCAGGCCGTGATAGCTCTCGTCGGGCGTGCAGAGGCCAGGGAATTTCTCGGCATGGGCGAGCCAGTCGAAGTTGCCGCTGTCCACCACGACGCCGCCCACCTGTGTGGCCAGTCCGTCCATATACTTCGTCGTCGAGTGGGTGACGATGTCGGCACCCCATTCGAAGGGGCGGCAGTTCACGGGTGTGGCGAAGGTGTTGTCCACGATCAGGGGCACGCCGTTCTTATGGGCGATTTTGGCAAAGCGCTCGATGTCGAAGACGGCGCAGCCAGGGTTCGAGATGGTCTCGCCGAACATCGCCTTCGTGTTCGGACGGAAGGCTGCCTGTATCTCCTCGTCGGATGCCTCCTGTGAGATGAACGTACAGTCGATGCCCAGTTTCTTCAGCGTCACGCCGAAGAGGTTATACGTACCACCGTAGATCTCGTTGGAGGTGATGAAGTGGTCGCCTGCCTGACAGATGTTGAAGATGGCGTAGAAGTTGGCGGCCTGTCCTGACGATGTCAGTACGGCACCCACACCGCCTTCGAGGGTGGCGATCTTCGCGGCCACGGCATCGTTGGTGGGGTTCTGCAGACGGGTGTAGAAATAGCCCTCCTTCTCCAAGTCAAACAACTTTGCCATCTCGTCAGAGTCGTCGTACTTAAACGTGGTGCTCTGGATGATAGGCAACTCTATCGGTTCTCCGTTCTTGGCCTTGTAGCCTGCCTGTACGCAGAGCGAGGCCGTTCTCAGTTTCTTTTCCATGCTTATTTTGTCGGTTAAGTATCTTTTCCTTATTTATTATTAGGTGCAAATGTGAACACGAGGTCCTGGAGGGTGCAGAGCGACTTCTCCTTGGTGTCCGACTTGAAGACGAGGAAGATGGCGTGCTGGCCTGCGAGGTCGTTCTTGGCCTCGTTGCTGATGCCTATTGCCAGGGCCAGCGTATTCTTCTCCATGTCGGCTTTGAGTTCTCCCTGGCCGATCTTCTTTCCGCCCTGCGAGGCCCAAGGACGGTCCATCATCACTTCGATGGTGCCGTCGATGCCTTCAGGAATGAGGTTCAGGCAGAGCATCAGATTGTCCTCATTGGCCAGACGCTCGGCATCGAAGTTGAAGTACTTGTAGCCCACGATGCTACCGTCGGTATTGTTGACCACGAAGTTCGTGTTATACTTGAGGTCGTAGGGCGCCTCGTAGTTCTTCGACGTGGTGAGGGCTTCCTTCGTGGCAGGGTTGGTCTCGGCTCCGTAGCTTGCAGCCACATACGAGCCGTAGAACGTGTTGTTGGGCCACTCGTGGGTGGCAGGCTT
>Ga0265300_10003983_pt1 | contig 11893 bp, 20 predicted proteins | sample AusTroGonzalo_MG_FD_193482 | JGI IMG/M metagenome (GOLD analysis project Ga0265300, IMG submission 193482) | Bovine rumen microbial communities from tropical cattle in Woodstock, Queensland, Australia - Gonzalo_03 | ecosystem: Host-associated > Mammals > Digestive system > Stomach > Rumen ... | reverse complement strand
ATCAGGTGCGGGCTGCAGCGCAGCACCTCCGCCACGTCCGTGGGCTTCAGGAACGCCGCGTCAGACGAGCGCATTTCCGCCAGTGTCATAACGCTTCCTCCTCTCTCGCGTATTTCAGCTCCAGGGTGGCCCGGGTGATGCCCTCCAGCTCCACCAGGATCGCCTGATAGTCCAGCGCCTCCAGCTTGTCGATCCGCCCGTCGGCGGCGATCTCCAGCAGCCGGTCCCCGCGGTGGGCCGCGGCGAAGCGGGCCATGGCCGCCAACAGGCGGCACACCGCCATGCTCAGGCCCAGCTGCTTCACCTCCGGGAGGATCGCCCGGGCCGCCGCGGATTTGTTGAACAGGTGCCAGTGGCTCAGCACCGGCAGCCCCGCCGCGTCCGCCATGCGCAGCGCCGTGTCGTCCGAGGGCATGAATTCCCCCGCCTCATAGCCCCGCACGGCGTCCACGCTGACGCCGATGGCCTCCGCCCAGCGCTCCTGGGTCATTCCGGCAGCCTTCCTGCCGATCAGGCAGATGTTTCGGGAGTTTCCCTCCATTGTCAGCCGGCCTCCTCTCTGTCAGCATTTTCTCCGGGCGGGCTGAACAGCTCCGCGATGCCGCAGCCCAGGGCCTCCGCCAGCTGGGGCAGCCGGTCCGTGGTGGGCGTCCGCGCCCCGGTCTCCCAGTAGGCCACCGCGCTGCGGTCCACCCCCAGCCGCCCGGCCAGGTCCTCCTGGGTCAGCCCCAGGGCCGTCCGCCGCTCCCTGATGTAGATCAGCAACCCCGTCGTCACCTCCTTTCCCTTGACGGGCCTGAGCCCGCTGTGATATTGTGTCTCTGTGTCACCATGCGCGGCAGCGCCCTCTTGCCTCCTCTGATATGGGAGGTGTTGCAGGCGCGTCCCCAAAGGGGGCCCCTCGCGCCCGCAATGTTACCGCCGCAGCGGCGGAGAGGTCCCTCCCCGCCATGGCCCGCAGCCGCTCCAGCGCCCAGTCTGGGACCCGCGTCTGCCCCGCCTCCCAGTAATGGATCACCGTTGCCGACCGCTCCAGCGCCGCGCCCAGCTGCCGCTGGGTCATTCCCAACTGCCGCCGCAGGGCCAGCACCTCCGCAGCCGCCGGGTTCCCCTGCAGCCGTTCCCGGAGCTTCTCCGTGCTTCGGCGCTTGGCGTCGCTGTGCGTCAGGTAATACTCCCTCTGCCATGCCTTGGCATATTCGCTGTTTTTCGCGTACCAGGCGCGGTGGGCCTGCCTCTGCTTTTCGGCCACCCTGGGGTCGCTGCGGCGCTTCCGGGCATGTTCCCGATCCTTCGCCTTGCGGGCCTCGGAGGCTGGTTTTACAGCCCCGGCGATCTCCCGGTCCCGGCGCATGGATTCCCGGTATTCCTCCAGAGTAAGGGCGTCGTCAGCTTCGATCTCCGCGTCTGCCCTAGCCAGCTCCGCCAGCTCCTCCGGCGTGAAGATGCTGCGCGCCGTCATTGCGGGGGCCCTCCGGGCCCGTGGCAATCCGTTCCCTCCGGGAAATACTCCCGGGGAATGATGGCGTTGTACTCCAGGGCACACTCCAGGATGGCCTCATTCTCCGTCATGACGCCGCTCTCGATCACCAGCGCCAGGCCGTCCCGGATCCATTCCGGCGACGCGGGCAGCAGCTCGGTTGGCGTCTGAGCCTTGACATACTGGGAGAGCCATGCCGCGATCCGCTGGTCTGCGATGGTCATGCGTCTTCCCTCCTGCCCCGTGGCGACGCTGTGAAGCCGTCGCAGGAATACTGTTCTTTCGATCCCCGGCGGCAATGATCGCACGGCGGAGATGTGTCATGCAGGCAGTTATCCGTCCCCCACCAGCGGCAATAACGGCAGACACACTCACCGCAGTGGTCTCGTTTCATTGTTGAGGGGCCTCCCCCGCCCGCCTGTTCCACTTCATGACCGCCCCGTGGGGGTCGTGCGTCCATTGGATGTACAGCCCGCACGCCGGGCAGCCCACCCAACCCTGCCGGAAGCTGCCGCGCCGCGGCGTCTTCTGCGCATCCTTCAGCTTCCCCGGCTTCCCTCAGCAGGGGCACTCTCTCACATCAGGCAGCCGCATCGTCTTCCTCCTCCACGCCTGCCGCCAGCAGCGCCAGCCAGCGCCGCAGCAGTAGATTCCGGTATTTCTTCCGCACCCTGGCCTTCCGGGCGTGCTTCATCAGGTGCCATTCCTTCCCCGTGGCCACGGCGCGGAGTTGTTCGTCGGCCCAGGCATCGATCATCTCCCCCGCGGTGCGGATCACGGGCCGAAACGACTTTGCAATGACTTCGGCCAGCTGACGCCAGGCGTCTGCAATGCGCCGGATCGCGGCGCCCAGCGAGGCCAGCGCCTCCGGAAAAGTAGGGTCTGTATAGGGTACAAGCGCAGTGTTTTCCATCGTCTCATCCTTCCCTGTCATTGCGAGGGCCCGCAGGGTCCGCGGCAATCCGTCTTCCCCGTCCTTCGCAGTTCAACCCCCATAGAAATAAACAAGGAGGTTCCCCAAAATGCACCGCAAGAAAAAAGCACTCGCCGTCTTCTTCCTCGCCGCCGTCGTCCTCGCCCTGTCTCTCTCCGTCTCCGCATCCACCGGCACCGTCACTAAGGAACTCAGCTATTCCGAGATCAAGATCACCCTGGACGGGGAGGAGCTGCTTCCCGTGGACGCCGCCGGGAACTTCGTGGAGCCCTTCATCATCGACGGCACCACCTACCTCCCCGTCCGCGGGATCGCCAGCGCCCTGCGCCTGAATGTGGGCTGGGACGGGGCAACGAAGACCGTTCTCCTCACCACGCCGGAAAAGCAGCGCCCCATCTACATCACCAGGACCGGCAAGCACTATCACTACGATTCGACCTGCAACGGCGGGACCTATTGGGAGGTCCCCTATGAGACCGCCATAGGCTTCGGCCTGACGCCCTGCGACAAGTGCGTCCTGACCGCCGAAAACGGCTATTGAGGTGATATTATGGCCAAACGCCGCAAGAAGCTCATCCCCGGCCTCAGCTTCAGCTGGAAGCGGGCCCTTGGCGTCACCAAGGCGAAGCGGAAGGTCGCCAAATGGACCGGCATCCCCACCACCCGTCAGGGCCGCAGGGCCAAATTCGGCCGCTGGTTCCGCATCCCATGAAAGCGCCCCGCAGCGTGACGTTGCGTTACAATCATAATTCCGCAATTGCAGAATTACAAGTGAAATTTCAGCAATTGTAGAGATTTATGCATTATTCACAATTAATTTAGAGGTTGCATAACCTATGAATCCTGAGATTTTTGTGCAAAACATCAAAAAGTGCTGCGCAGCTTTGGACATTGCGCCTACCGTCGCCTGCCAAGAAGCAGGTGTTGGGAAAAGTTTTATCAACAGCATCGAGGCCCGCGGTTCCATGCCCTCCGTGGACCGGGTGGAGAAGCTGGCCGCCTACCTGGGCTGCACCGTCTCCGAGCTCATCGGCGAAAAAGCGCCTCCGGGGCGGCAGGAGCCCGAAGCTCCCGCCCTCCCGGAGGACCCCGTGATCGCGGAGATCATGTCCCGCGTCGCCGATCTGACCCCGGACCAAAAGCGCCTCTACCTCGCCCAGCTCCGCGCCCTCCAGGCCGAAGAAGACAAAAAATGACCGTGTCCGAATCGGACACGGCAAACAAAAAAAGCCGCCCCGGATCTCTCCGGGACGGCCGAATGGATCGCTGTCTCAGCGCTGAATGTTCAGCTCCTGCTTCAATGCGGCGGCCAAAACGGCCGACACGTTGATGTCCGCCGCTCTGGCCGCTTCATCCAGCCAGGCGGGCAGGGACACGTTGCGCCGGACGGCGCGATTGTCGTTTTTCCTGCGGTACTCCGCAAAGTCCACGTCTACCAGCGTCACCGTCTCCCCCGGATGGGCGGCGATAACCTCCGCGAGGGTGGAAGGCGCGGGGATCGTTTCTCCGTCGTCCTCCATGTCGATCCCCAAAATGCCGATGGCGTCCCTCGCCATTTCCATGGCGTCCGCGATGTCGGCCCCCTCCGTGTTGGCGTTGAAATCCGGGATCGAAACAAGGATATATTTCTCCCCCAAGGTCAGAATGACGGGATATGCTGCTTTCATGTCGGTTCCCTCCTGTGATGATATTACTACGGTGGAAGGGGGCTTATTTCAGCCCCCACCGCCGGATGATCGCCCTTGCGAGACCCTCGTCAAGCTCCCGGTGTCTCGGGATCGCCTCCCGGTCCTTCCCTTTCGCGTAGACGCTGTGCTTTCCGTCGTCCCGCTTCAATCGCCAACCGTTCCGCTCCATCAGGTCGATCAGATCTCGCCGCTTCATATTCATCCCCCCTTACGCCTCTTATTATACACAAACTTTGTGTAATTGTCAACAGAAACTTGTGTATTTCTTGAGTAAAATTCATGTCGTGATATAATCTTTCCGCGCGAATACATTACAGCCCGGGCGGAAAGAGAAACAGATGTGTAAAGGGAAAAAGGAAGGGCAGCCGGGCTGCCCTGAACCTGTTATACCCGTAGAGGAGGAGATCCTGCGCCTGCTCCGCGGCCTCAGCCCGGAGCTGCGCCGGGAAGCGCTGCGGCTCCTGCGGGAGCTGGAGAAAGGAGGTCCCGATGATTTGCCGAAAATGCGGCCGTGAAGTCCCGGAGGGGCCTTTCTGTCTCCAGTGCGGCGCTTCCCAAGCCGAAGAAAAGAAAAAGGCCACGAAACGGGGCAACGGCCAGGGCCATGTCTGGAAACGGGGAAAGACCTGGTATGCCCAGGTCACGCTCTACACCCGCACGGAACAGCGCCCTGACGGATCCCTGCGCCTCGTACAGAAGCGCCGCACCCGCGGGGGATTTGCTACCAAGCGGGACGCCCTGGCCGCCCTGGAGGCGCTCAGAGGCCCCCAGGCGCGTGTTTGTCCCGCCCTGCTCCATTACTGGGAGAATTACGAGCGCAATGAGCTGCCGAAGCTCAGCAAGGACCGGCAGACCGGCATGAGGAAGGCCCGGGAGCGCCTGGACAGCCTCATGGGCCGCCGCCCGGATGCCCTGACGATCCTGGACCTGCAGAGCTGCGTGGACGAGAACGCCAGCACCTACTATACGGCGAAGGATATGAAGACCCTGCTCTCCCACCTTTGGAAGCCCGCCATGGCCGATCAGTTTGTCTCTGTAGATCTTCCCGGCTTCCTTTCCCTTCCGGAGCTGGAGGAAAAGGAGGGCGAGCCCTTCACGGAGGCGGAGGTCCGCGCCCTCTGGGGCGCCTGGTCCGGCGGCGTGGAGCTGTCCGGCCACATCCTGCTGATGATCTACTCCGGGATGATGCCCGGCGAGCTGCTGCGCTGCCGGGTGGATCAGATCGACCTGGAAGCCTGCGAGATCCGCGGCTGCGGCCTCAAGACCGCGAAGCGTAAAGAGGTCCCCATCGTCTTCCCGGATTCCCTGAAGCCCCTGGTGGAGGCCCTGATCGCCGCCGCGGACGGGCCGAAGCTGCTCCATATCAACCGGGACAATTTCTATACCAGGTACTACGAAGCTCTGGAGGCCGCCGGCGTGCGGCGGCTGCCGCCCTATTCCTGCCGCCACACCACCGGCACGGAGGCCGCCCGGGCCAACCTGGCCGCGCCCATCGTGCAGAACATCATGCGCCACGCCAGGATCACCACCACCCAGCGCTATGTCCACCTGGGCAGTCAGGACGCCCACGACGGGATCAATCGTCTGAACACGGGAAAGCGGTAGCCAACAGGTAGCGCACAGAAATCGCGGGAAGCCCTTATTTTGCTAGGGTTTTGCTTTCCCTGCTAAGGGAGTAGGCCGTGTTGAGCGGCGCCCGGGTTCAAATCCCGGCTTCTCCGCCAAAAACCCCGGAATTCCTTGATATACAAGGGTTCCGGGGTTTTTCTTATCCTTTGATTGAATTGTGACAAACTGCTGAGAGCAATGCAGAATCCGGCAGAATTTCCACCGGTAGCGTACACCGTAGCGAACAGTTATCGAAGGCCGATCTTGACGGCTATGTAGGCCAGGAGGGCGGTGACGACCCACTGGAGGACGGCGGCTGAAATGGATTCCCACTTTTTCGCGGGCTTCTCCTGTAGGGCCTTGACGCCGGCGGCGATCTCCCGCTGCTGGTCCCCGATCTCCGTCTGCTTGTCCTCGATGCCCTTGAGGCGGAGATCCAGCTTCGCCAGGGTGATATCCCCGGCGTGGAGCCGGGCGGTGTTTTCGCCGACCTGGCGCCGCAGCTCGTCAAACTCCTCCCGTGTGACTTCGCTCATTTGTCGCCCTCCACTTCCGGCAGCCCGGTGGCCACGCTGGTCAGCAGACTCAGGATGCCCGCCAGGATGCTTGCGGATCCAACCGCCCACCAGTTCACGTCGCTCAGCACCAAGCTGGTGCCAATCATGGCGATCGCCGTCTGAGCGATCGTTCTCACTGCCCGGATGGCCGCAGCCTTCAGAAACTTCTTCATTGTGCTCCCTCCGTAACTAATGTTATGGCCTTGCGTATTTACTTAAGATCTTGCGTAAAAACTTGCTTAAAACTTACTTAACTTACTTAAAATGTGCGATTAACTTTTGAAAACCCCACGATTTTCAAAAGATATCTGAAATGAATTGCACTTTCTGGTGTGATTCATTTCTCCGCCATCCGCCTGATCACCGCCGCCAGCTCTGCCCGCGTCACTGGTCTGTCCGGCTGGAAGCTCCCGTCCGGGTAGCACTTTATCAGGCCCTTCTCTATGCACCATTTCACGTCATCCGTATACCAATGCCCGGCGATATCGTCCTCAGGCTGAGGCTCTTCCGGCTGATACTGCGGCCTGCACACGGCGACGATCCGCCACCGATCCCGATTCTTCAGCGCAACGCAGCCCCCGTTGTCCTGTGACCCTTCCAAGCCTGGACTGGTGTTTCCCTCGACGGTAACGACAAAATCAGGAGCGCCCGTTTTCGGGTCCAACCTTATAGAAGTATCCACCACAAGGCCACAGTGCTCCGTGTCCTTCGTTCCATGAAAGTTGAGGATCACGATATCCCCCATCTGCACCTCGCTCACCGGCACGGTTAGTCCCTGCTCCTTATACCACCGCAGGAGGATCGAGCAGGAGGCAGTCTGACCGCCCCCCATGAACGCTTTTCTTTCCCCGGCCCGCTCGAAGCACCACCACAGGAACATCACGCACCAGGGCTGTCCGTTCATATGCCCACCGTAGGCCTCTCCGTACTTGGTGAGGTTGGAATTGGCCGGGGCTTCGGTATACCCCAGTTCCCCCCGGGCGACCTCTATGACCTTTGACACGCTCATGCCCTGTCCTCACCTCCAGCGATGATCAGCGCCATCAGCAACACCCCAAACAGCGCCGACAGTGGGATGATCCACAATAAATGCAGTGCAGATATCATTACGTTACCTCCGTCCAGATCCCTCCAGATTTGTAATACTGCTTTTTGAGCGGGTAAGGGGGCTGGGCTTCCGATTTAATCAAAACATCAACTCCGTAGAGGACCCCGCTTTCCGACGTTCCCGGCAAGCCCCCATATCTGCCTTTGACATAGGAGATGCTGGCATCCGTTGTGGCAGATCTGGTATAGACCAACGTGCCGGAATTGCCGAATAGCGTAATGATGTAGTTATTTCCTGCGGTAAGGGTAACATCCGAGTCAAAAAGAACGTAAACCCATCGCCCGGCTTCAAGAGAAATTGATTTCTCCGCAAGCACAGTTCCATTGCTGTACGCAAGCTTAACCGTCCCGGTGTAGCTAGTGCGGGTATAAGCTCTTGCACCGCAGATAGTGATAGCAGAATTTGCGGTAAACTCCCAACCTCCAATGGAAACAGATGCGTTGTCTGTCGGGTTGAGGGTAGTTCCATCTTTATAGCCTATCTCTCGAAGCTGGAACCAATACTGTCCGTTTTCGCCATCGGCAGCGGTTGGCGCGTTGAGGCTTGCAAAGGCGTTTCCACTACCACCCCCGCCGCCCCCGGAGCCGCCCAGCACCACCGGATTACCGTAAATGCTCATGCCGTCACCTCCGTCACGGTGCATTGCACCGTCATCGCTGAGGCGGGCGCGGCCCCCACGGCATAGGCCGTCAGAGTCCCGCTGTTATTCTCGATGACCAGCCCCGTCACGCCGTCGGAAATGAGGCTGGCGATCTGCGCCGCCGTGGGCTGGAGGTCCACCTTGCTGGAGGTCGTCACCGTCGCCCCCGTCACCGTCACCGTCTGGGTGTATGGGCTGGCGGAGCCGGTCCAGGAGGCCGACAGGGTGATGCTTCCCACCTGTACGGCTTCCGCTGCGCCGACGTCGGAAGCATCCAGCGTGATGTCCGCGCTCAGCGCCTTGCCGTTGACCTTGCGTGTAACAGGAACAGCCCCAACATCGCTTGCAGACAGGCTGATGTCCGCGCTCAGGGCCTTGTTGTTGACTGTGCGTGTAGCAGGGACCCCGCCCAGCCCGGCCAGCGTTATGGCAGCGTTGATAAAGCTCTTGAGCGCAGACAGGCTGAATTTTTTCGTCCGGTTGCTCTGAACGCCGGCCAGTACATCGTTATCGCTCAGGCTGGTCGCTGCTGGCAGCAAACTGATTTTCACTCCACTGGGTTCGTCCGACATTGTCTCGCCTCCTCAATTATTCAAACAGCAGAATAGCTGCTCCTGTGTCTCCTATTTTGTACTTCCCCATCGCATAACCGAGCTTCCCCCATGGGACATTCCGCGGGTAGGTCGCCGAAGGGTACATCAGCCAACCGAGCTGTGTTTTCTGGTAAACGCCGCTTCCATCGATCCAGATCCATCCCTCATTCTCGTGGATCGTGTTTGCCTCGGCGGTCAGCGTGATCGGCTCGTTGCTGTATAATGGGTCAAGCGTCGAAATATCAATAAGATCGACGACCGTCTCTTCCTCGCGCGTGTCGGGATTGATGATCGTCTGTGATCGCACGACGCTCCCCAAGGGAGTCTGAGGGACGAATACAGACCAATCAAGCGCCCTCTCCTCCATGATCTCAAGCTCATTGAAGTCGTCAATGTCAAATCTCGCAAGGGCGTTTGTATACTCCCACTCATAGACCTCCGGCGCGATCTCCACCTGCGTATAGATCTTGGCAGTCGTGTAAATGCTGCACTGGTCAGCCCCGATAAAATCCTGCGAATAGCTCCCTGGCCCGGATGTGTCATATCCCGCCCACGGATCTATCGCGGACGAAAAATCCGTCGTCATCAGTCCATAACGGAAATATGTGATGTCCCAAAAGCCAGCGCCTGCGTAGTATGCAACGCCTACTGCGCCCCGGTTGATCGGAGCGATCACTTGCGGCACAGCCCTCTGGGCAGAAATGGAGGACAGCTCCGTTATCCTGTCTCCGTCCATCGTGTAAGTGTATGCCTTTAGTCCGAATGCGTACTCGGCCGTTCCCGCGTATGTAACGACTGCCAGGATCCCATTTCGGAAGCCGAGTCCGAATTTTCGTCTGGAGGAGATTTGGTCCGGGATCGCGATCTCTCCCGACATACTGCCGTCAGGGAATATCACTTTCCACAGGCAATCGTCCAGATACGTCCCGTCCCGTTCGTGAGTTTGAAATGCCGCACATACGCCTCCGTTTACGACTCTCCAGTCGTACGCCTCGATATCGTCGCGAATCAGATCACCGCTCAAGCCGTCGATAATGTGCAGCCGGTCGTTTTGCACATAGTACATTTTGTTGTGATCGTCGATGAAATAATTACCGGAATGCACCGGCACATCCCCAACGCGGGTAAGCTCGCCGGATTCGTTGTAATAAACGACGACAGTATCTCCCGGGAGAATGTTTCTGTCGATCACCGTGCCGTACATCCGTGCGGTGCTGTTTGGGGCCAGCTTGTACGCCTGGTTTTGCCGTGTCAGGGCCAGCATAGCCGCATACATCAATTGTTCGTCCGTCACAGCACGTTCACCTCGCAGCGGAAACCGTCAGGCCAGTAGAAGACAGCTGTATTCTCCCCCTGCGTGAAGGTCAGGTAATAGAGGTTGTCGCTGCCCTCAAGCCCGTAATAGATCATCCCTGTCCTTGTCTCGATGTCGATATAGCTCAGCCTTCGGTGCATAGCGTCCACAAATCCCTCGTCGGAGAAGGTGATATCCACGTTCTTGGCCGCGCTTGACGTATACCGAAGCTTGAAGCTGTTGACATCTTTGTAAATATACCCTCTGCTGTATCCAAGCTCATCTCCGGCCCCCAGAATGACCTTAGGGACATACACCCCGTCCAGTTGCTCAAAAGCATATTCGCTCTTGACAAGCTCCGTGTATTTGTAGACCATCACGGGCCAATTTGACTCTGTGGTGGTGGCGTAGACCTGCTTCCCGTTCGCATCCAGCGGATACCCATCGTTGCTGTGAGATACAGGCTCCCGCTGCCAATACAAGCCCTGACCGAAGCGGTTGCGAGCCTGCTCGACGGCTGCGCTTCCCGCTTCCTCCATCAGTTGCAATCCGGTTTCAGTCAGCAGAGGATCATCGTCCTCTGTGATCAGGCCAGTCGTGGGGACCACCGTGCCGGTGATCCATCGGATGTACTGATCTTGTACCTTGATGAAGTTATCGTCGGAAGTATCCTGCAGGATGTACTTACGGATCCTACGGGACGTGGACAGTCTATCCACCGTCAATTCTGCGATATCGCCCTGTTCCGCATAAAGCGACTCGGTAAAAAGCGCATCTGCGGTCAGACGCCCAGCAAACATGTAATCGCCGATCTCCGGCTCGAACCAGATTCGCTTCTGCATCACGCCGTCGATCATGGCGTCCATTTCAAAGGTATCGGAGTTAAAGATCGCCTGGCTGGCCCCGTCGGACCGCCGGATCTCGATGCCCTTCGACCGGCTGATGGTGACCCCGTAATAGGGCTGGTCCACCCCCACCTTGTCGTTGAGCGCCCGGATGGCGGAGTCCACGAAGGACGGCACCGTCGCCCCCGTGACGATCTTGACGTGCCGGAAGTCAAAGGGATCCTTGTCGATGGAGATCACCCGTGCGGAGGCGGCCAGCCCCAGGCTGCTGTAATCAATGCTGACGGCGTCTCCCAGCTCCAGAGCCGTTTCCTTATACAGGGTAAGGTCATAGGTCTCGCTGCCGCTGCGGGTGTCCTGCGTCACGCTGACGGCCTCCACGTTCTTCTTGTCGCTGAGCTCCACCGGGGTAGAGCTGCCGATCCGCGACATGAGGCTGACGCTGTAGCCAGAAAACAGGATCTCCGTCTCCGCGGCAGTCGCCAGGGACATCACCGCGGCCCGGACGTTGGTGGGGCTGGTAAAGGACAGCAGCACCGTCTGAGACGCCTGCACCGTCCCGGCGGAGAAGCCGGTCCCCGCCAGCAGCTGCGCCAGGACCGCAGCGGGCGCGTCGTAGTAGGTCCCGGCCTCCAGCGCGCATTCGTTGAGGCGATAGGAGACGTGCTCGCAGCTGATCTCCACAAGCGGCGCCGGCTGGGCGGTACGCTTGGCCACCCGCACCACGTCGTAATCCTCTCCGCCGTAGCTGGCCACATCCCCCGGCTCCACAGCGGATGCGTCCACGATCCGGACGCAAAAGGCGAAGGTCTTCTCCCCGCTGAGGCTGTCATGCTTGGAGGCCTTCAGCACCCGGGGCAGCGTGTATTTCGGGACGCCGTCGGCGCTGCTGATAGTAATGTTGCCCATGCTGCACCCTCCTTACATGGTCGCGCCCAGGTTTCGGACGTATGCCTGCCCCTGGACCCACTGGACTTGCGCAATCATGGTGGTCAGCACCTGGCCGTCGATGGTGAAGGGGATCGTCAGATTCACCGTGGGGAGCGTGTCCGAATCGGACACCATTCCGGAGGCGGCCGTGCTCTGGAAGCTCGCCGCAGGCAGCGTCAGCTGATCCCGGACGTCGAAGCTCTCCTCCAGCTGGCT
>Ga0265300_10003976_pt1 | contig 11909 bp, 10 predicted proteins | sample AusTroGonzalo_MG_FD_193482 | JGI IMG/M metagenome (GOLD analysis project Ga0265300, IMG submission 193482) | Bovine rumen microbial communities from tropical cattle in Woodstock, Queensland, Australia - Gonzalo_03 | ecosystem: Host-associated > Mammals > Digestive system > Stomach > Rumen ... | reverse complement strand
TCCTCCTTAATTACTTCATCATGTCAGTTACATAAGGCAGCAGCGCAATCTGGCGGGCACGCTTCACGGCCTGAGCCACGCGACGCTGGTACTTCAGAGATGTTCCAGTGATGCGACGGGGAAGAATCTTACCCTGCTCGTTGAGGAACTTCTTCAGGAACTCAGGATCCTTATAGTCAATGTACTTAATACCGCTCTTCTTGAAACGGCAGTACTTCTTCTTCTTCGTATCGATAGAAGGAGCTGTCAAATAACGGATTTCACTCTGTTCTGCCATGGTTTAAGCCTCCTCTGTTTTACCAAGCTTTGCACGACGCTTCTCGGCGTACTCAACGGCATACTTGTCAAGTTTAACTGTCTGGAAACGGATGACCTTCTCGTCACGACGATAGGCCGTCTCCAATGTCTTAATCACTTCTGGCTCAGCCTTGAACTCTATCAGGCAGTAAAAACCTGTAGACTTCTTCTGAATAGCATAAGCCATCTTCTTCAGTCCCCAGGCCTCTTCGCTCAGAATCTCTGCACCATTATCGGTGAGCACCTTCTTGAATTTTCCGGCCGTTTCCTTCATCTGTTCATCAGACAAAACGGGAGTTAAAATGAAAACGGTTTCGTATTGATTCATACTACGTTAAATAATTAATAATGTAAATTTTTGCTTAAAAGCGGGTGCAAAGGTACTGATTTTTAGTGAGAAATTAGAAATGAGGCATGAGAAATACCCAATTCCTTAACATTCTTTAGTATTTTTCGCCGCTTTTCTGCTGTCTCACGTGAAGAACGAATCCTAAAATCATGAGTGCAAGGCCTATAAGCAATTCAGCGTTCGACTGCCATCCGGCCAGACGGAAGACCAACAGAAGGATGGCGCCGACAATCATCAGCGCCATTCCTACATATGGTATCAGAGTATTGATATTAACTTTACTCTTCATCGCTCCGACCTAATCCTCCTCCGGCGTAATGAGCTTATAGCCCTTACCATGGATATTGATAATTTCTATCTGCGGATCTTCCTTCAGATGCTTACGCAACTTGGTGATATAGACATCCATCGAACGTGCGTTGAAGTAGTTGTCGTCTATCCAGATGGTCTTCAGGGCAAAGTCACGCTGCAGGATTTCATTGGCGTGTGAACAAAGCAGCGCCAGCAACTCATTCTCCTTCGTCGTAAGCTTCGTCTGAGTCTCTCCGATAGAGAGCAGCTGCTTCTGGGTGTCAAAGGTGAAGTTGCCAATGCGGTAGAGTGTCGACTCCTTACTCTTCTTTCCGCGTACGCGACGCAGAATGGCCTCTATACGGAGCACAAGTTCCTCCATAGAGAAAGGCTTGGTGATATAGTCATCAGCACCGAGCTTGAAGCCTTCGAAAATATCCTCCTTCATCGTCTTGGCGGTCAGGAAGATGATAGGCATCTCGGCATTGGCCTGACGAATTTCCTGTGCCAGCGTGAAGCCGTCCTTCTTGGGCATCATCACATCAAGCACACAGATGTCGAATTTTGTCTTCAGGAAAGCCTTGAAGCCGGCCTCACCGTCAGCACAGAGTTCTGCCTGGTAGCCTTTAGCAGCCAGATATTCGCGCAACAGCATACCCAGGTTCTCATCGTCCTCGCAAAGCAAGATTTTCAGTTTGTCGTCCATAATCGTTTTGTTAATTGGTTATTACTATGTTGTTTCTTTTAAAATCGGCAGACTAACGGTGAATGTCGTTCCCTTGCCCAGTTCGCTCTCACACTTGATCTCACCCTCATGGAGGTTGATGACCTTCTTGACATAAGCCAAACCCAGGCCAAAGCCCTTGACATCATGAACATTACCCGTGTGAACGCGGTAGAATTTATCGAAGATTTTCTTAACGTTCTCCTTCTTGATGCCCAAACCTGTATCGCGGATAGAGAAGCAGAGACGATTATCCTTATTCCACGTTCTGATGTAGAGGTCCAGCGGTTCGTCGGGCTTACGATATTTCACTGCGTTGTCCATCAAGTTGGTGATAGCATTCTGAAAATGCACCTCATCGACAAAAATGGCAGAGTCGACAGCCTCTATTTCGGTATAGATATGTCCTCCGGCATGCTCCACACGCAATGAGAATGTGCTGGCTACGGTCTCCAACAACTCGTTTAAGTCGAGCTCCTTTTTCTTGAAGGAAGCCGTCTTACGGTCGAACATCGACATCTGCAGAACTTTCTCCACGAGGAACCTCAAGCGCTTCGACTCATCGTTAATGACGCCCCCCAAGTGCTTCAGCATCTGCGGACTCTTTCCCACCGAATCGTCGTTGAGCATCTGTGCTGCCAACGAGATACTGCTGATGGGGGTTTTCAGCTCATGTGTCATATTATTGATAAAGTCGTTCTTAATCTCCGTATAGCGTTTCTGTCGGAAAATGATGACAATTGTGAAGATAAACGTCACAAGCAGTACCAGGGTGAAGATGAGCGACGGAATCATGAATCGAACACCCGAGAAGATGTAGGAGTCCATGTCGGGGAAGTGAATCCTGACAACACCCATCTTCGGCGACGGGTCGTTACGGAACAGCGTCTGCGTATAGACCACATCCGAACCCTCGTCAGAATAGTCGGGACAACGGTACACCTCACGGCCGTCGGCTGTCGAGACAGTGAAGTGATACGGCAGATTGATACCGTTGTTCATCAGCTCTGCATTCAGATCCCTATCCAGCAACTTGAAGTTGATACGCTCCTTTAGCGGCTTGTCGCTGGCAGTATAGAGAATATTGTAGACAACCTCGTCGAGAAGAGCTTTCTGGTACACATAACGGTTGCGAACAACCTCTTGCCACGATTTGGAAATCTCCGAGAGAGCATTCTTATCCTTACGTAGAAGCATTGCCTTGGGGACATTGGCAGGACTAATGGCAAAGGTTTTCAACTCGAACGACGAATAGACCGTGCCATCGTCGGCAGCTACCGCAAACTGATGCGACTGCTTCACCGTGCCGTCCAGGCCGTCAATCATCAGGGAGTCCTGTTTGAAGGCCCTGCGCTCCGTCTCCTTAACATCCTTCTCTAGATAGCGCATCGTCTCGTTCATCTCCAGATTACGCGAAGCCTGATACAGCGAGCGGTTCACAGACTCGTCGAACTGCTCACGTTTCATCTTCGCCATCTGCTCAATGTAGGAGACTTGCTGCCAGAGAAGTGCTAAGAACGAGAGCACCATGACAATGGCAATGATCCATATTGTACTTTTTTTCATTATCGTCTTTCGTTTTCTGTTGCAAAGATAATAGACTTCTTAATAAATTAACACTATAACGTTAATTAAAACGTGTCAATTTTAGAAAATTAACCTTGTTAATATATTTAAATTACAAATATAAAATCAACAGACGACAGAACCATTTGGATTCTGCCGTCTGCCATGTGTTATTGTATAAAAAGGATTACTCCTCTTCCTTCTGTTCAGCCTCATGCTGCTTGATGAGCTCCTGCTGGATGTCGTTCGGTACGAGTTCGTAGCTTGCGAACGTTGTGGTGAACGAAGCACGACCACCAGTCAGCGAGCTGAGGGCAATCGAGTAGCTGGCCAGCTCCTTCAGAGGAATCTTGGCTGTCAGTTTCTGATAGCCAGCCTCAGAGTCCATACCCATGATAATGGCGCGGCGTCCCTGCAGATCACTCATCACGTCACCCATATAGTCGGCAGGCACGAGCACTTCGAGGTCGTAGATAGGCTCGAGCACCTTAGGGCCAGCCTCCTTAAAGGCTGCCGAGAAGGCGTTACGTGCAGCCAGCATGAACGAGAGTTCGTTAGAGTCCACAGGGTGCATCTTACCATCGTAGACGATAACGCGTACGTCACGGGCATAAGAACCTGTCAACGGGCCCTGCTCCATACGCTCCATCACGCCCTTCAGGATAGCGGGCATGAAACGCATATCGATGGCACCACCGACAACGCTATTGATGAAGACGAGCTTGCCGCCCCACTCCAGGTCCTTCTCTTCCTTCGACTTGATGTTCATCTTGAACTCCTGGCCGTTGATGGTGAACGACGTAGGATCAGGCATACCGTCGGTGTAAGGCTCGACGATCAGATGTACCTCACCGAACTGTCCTGCACCACCCGACTGCTTCTTGTGACGGTAGTCGGCACGTGCCATCTTCGTGATGGTCTCACGATACGGAATCTTCGGCTCCTGATACTCCACTTGGATCTTCTCGTTGTTCTCCATACGCCACTTCAGCGTACGCAGGTGGAACTCACCTTGTCCGTGAACGATGATCTGGCGCAATTCCTTCGACTGCTCCACAACCCATGTCGGATCTTCCTGGCGCATCTTCTGCAGGGCAGCCATCATCTTCTCAGTCTCAGCCTCGTTGACGGCCTTGATGGCACGCGAGAACTTAGAGTTGGGATATTTGATGAAGTCGAACTTATTATCAGCATCCTTGGCATTCAAGGTGTTGCCAGTCTTCACGTCCTTCAGTTTCACGGTACAACCGATGTCACCAGCCTTCAACTCGTCCACCTGGATACGGTTGGCACCAGCGCAGGCATAGAGCGTACCCATGCGTTCCTTCGAACCGCGGTCAGCATTGGTCAGATCGTCGCCGCTCTTCACGACACCGCTCATCACCTTGAAATACTGTACTTCACCGATGTGGGGCTCTACGCCAGTCTTGAAGAAGTAAAGCGATGTGGGAGCGCTGGCGTCAGCAGGAACCTCCTTGCCGGCAGCGTTTTTGATGACGGGCATCTCGCTGACGAAGGGAACGACGTTGCCGAGGAACTCCATCAGGCGGCGCACACCCATGTCGCGGCCTGCGCATACGCAGAAGACGGGGAAAATAGAACGTGTGACAAGTCCCTTACGGATACCCTCACGCATCTCGTCCTCGGTGAGGTCCTCACTTTCGAAGAACTTCTCCATCAGCGTATCGTCGCCGGCAGCTGCAGCCTCCACAAGGGCGGCCTTCATCTCCTTAGCCTTCTCGAGTTGATCGGCAGGAATGTCCTCAATGATAGGAGCACCACCTTCGGGCTTCCAAGAATATTTCTTCATCAGCAGCACGTCGATGACGCTGTTGAAGCCTGCACCCGTAGCGATAGGATACTGCACGGGAACACAGTTGTTACCATAGACTTCCTTCAGCTGATTCAGAATCTGGTCGAAATCACAGTTGTCGCGATCCAACTGGTTTACGAGGAAGATGACGGGCTTCTTCAGTTTCTCCGTATTGCGGAAAGCATTCATCGTACCCACCTCAGGACCATACTGTCCATTGACGAGGATGACGGCCTGGTCAGTGACGTTCATAGCGGTGATAGAGCCACCCACGAAGTCGTCAGAACCCGGACAGTCAATGATGTTCAGCTTCTTGTTGTTCCACTCCACATGAAAAACAGTTGAGAACACCGAGTAGCCATATTCCTGTTCCACAGGGAAGTAGTCGCTCATGGTGTTCTTACCCTCTACGGTACCGCGGCGCTTGATAATGCCAGCTTCGTAGACCATTGACTCGGCAAGAGTAGTCTTGCCGCTACCCGCACTGCCAATGAGTGCAATGTTTTTAATCTCGTTTGTCTGATATACCTTCATATCGTTTTAGGTTTTAAGTTTGTTATTAGGTTCCATTTTGGATAATCGGCTTCGAAATTACTCATTTTTCAAGAAAACACCAAAGAAATCTTTCAAATATTAAACAAAATTAGTATTTTGAGCTTCGCTCGATGATACTCACGCTCGAAAATACCCAATTATTTTGGTATTTTGCTCGCTTAATCGTATCTTTGCGCTCAATATGGCCGGAATCTACATACATATACCGTTCTGCAAGAGTCGCTGCATCTACTGCGCTTTCTACTCGACGACTGCCGCCAGTGAGCGTCAGCGGTATGTCGATGCCCTCTGCCATGAGATGGCTCTTAGAGGAACGAAGAACGCGGAGACCATTGAAACCATATATCTTGGCGGCGGCACCCCAAGCCAACTGTCCCCCGAACAACTACAACAGATCTTCACTTCCCTTTATAATATATATAAGGTGTCACCAAAGGCAGAAATCACGATTGAGTGTAACCCCGATGATGTTACCAACGAATATGCCACAACCTTGTCGCAGTTAGGAATCAACCGCGTGTCGATGGGTGCCCAAACGTTTGACGACCAACGCCTGCAGTTCCTGCATCGCCGTCACAGTGCCGCTCAGGTGAGGACTGCCGTGGAACGTCTGCGACAGGCAGACATCGACAATATCAGCGTCGACCTGATGTACGGTTTCCCAAACGAGACGCTCGACGACTGGCAGCACGATATTGATGCCGTGCTCTCATTAGACGTGGAACACATCTCTGCCTATTGCCTTATGATAGAAGAAGGAACGGTGCTCTATGAGCAAATGAGAAATGAGAAACAGGAAATGAGCAGTGAGGAATGGGAAATGAGAAATGAAGGGGCGGAGGAACTTGAGCAAAAGATGTATGAGACGCTTATCGACAGCCTAACGGCTGCCGGCTATGAGCACTACGAGATCAGCAACTTCGCACGTCCCGGCCGTCGTTCACGCCACAACTCAAGCTACTGGACAGATGTGCCCTACATAGGACTGGGGGCTGCCGCCCATAGCTACGACGGCCATCGTCGCCGCTGGAATGTCAGCGACCTGTGGAAATACATGAAAGGCATTGAGGATGAAGCACCAGCTTTCGAGGAAGAGGTGATTGACGGTGACACCCGTTATAACGACCGCCTCACCGTTGCCCTACGCACTTGCGAGGGAATCAGCCTTGATGAATTGTCGGAACAGCATCGCGACTATCTGCTGCGCTCCGCCAGCCGCTATATGGACGACGGGCTGCTGATATATGCCGACGACCACCTTCGGTTGAGCCGCAAGGGGTTGTTCGTCAGCGATATGGTGCTCGCCGACCTTATGATTGTCGATGACTGATTATTTTGAAAAGTAATTAGAAGGAGCGTTCCATCAGTTCCAGGCACATCCGGCTGTTGTGATAAGGGCACTTCCAGAAGCCAGCCTTATCATCGATGGTATTCAACGTGCCGTCACTGCGACGGCTCCAGAACCACTCCCCATCCTCACGGTCAATGAGGTTATCCTTGATGTACTGCCAACAGCGGACAGCCTTCTCAAAGGCAGCTTCATCGCCGAAATATTGGTAGATGTTTACCCAGCCCACGACAGTCTCCGCCTGTACCCACCAGTGAAGGTCATCGTCCACATGACCGGTAGTCAGATTTGCCTCATGAATCATCGAGCCATCAGGACGCAGTCCCTTTTCGCTGGCTTTCGCCACCTCGAGGACAACCTGTTCCACTTTTCCGAGCGCTTTCTGGTCACCCAGGACGAGGGCTGCCTCATGCAACAGCCACGAGCACTCGATGTCGTGACCATAGCTTTCCAACTGTCCTGCGCCCCGTGTCCAGTCCATCTCGAAGAATAAATCGAGATGGTGTGTCTCGGAATTCAGGATCTTGTCCGTAAAGATATCAATGAGGTTGCGCAGCGATACCTCTACGACGGCAGTCTTTTCATGAGAGAACTCCTTCAGGCACCTCAGGAGGTTTGTGTAGGGTTCAATGATATGCAAGTGGGTGTTCTGCGACTTCGGGTAGTTGGCATCGAGCTCCGAGAGCCGCATATCAGCCATCTCGCCCCACTCGCGCGTACAGGCTTCAATATAGCCATTATACTGACTGTCAAAGGCGTGTTCCTCGATACTGTCGTAGAGCTGCAGGGCATAGTCAAGAGCTTCCCCGTCGCCCGTCGCCCGCACATATTCTGACAGACCATAGATAGCGAAGCCGATGGCATAGAACTGTTTTTTCTTGTCGAGTGGATTTCCCTGACAGTCCACGCTCCAGTACACGCCACCATACTCCTTGTCTATGAAATGAGCAATGAAATAATCCTTCGCCCACGTCGCCATCTCGAGATATTTCTCCGCTCTCTGCTTTCCGCTCTTCACTAACACACGATACGCTGCGGAGAAGGCCCAGAGGATGCGCGCATTGAGGATAGCTCCCTTCTCGGCCTGCGGATGGAGTTGTCCCTTGCCGTCTATCCGACCGTAGAAACCGCCGTTCTCACGGTCTACCATACGGTCCATCCAAAAGGACAGGATGTTCTTTTCGAGAACATCCTGCACCTCATGTTTCAGTTGTTGTGCCGTCATTGTATGGAGCGCACCTTTTTCAGTTCACTACTGATCTCGTTGATACGTTCAGTGGTCAGCGGATAGAACCAGACGACGAGTACAGAAAGGGCAGCCACACAAGCAGGAATGAAGCTCATGAGCCAGCGCAGGCAGAGCAGTGCTCCCTCCGGCTGCTCAACACCAGCCTTCAGCTGCTCGGCATCGGTGATGTAACCGAATCCCGAGAGGAGCCACAGCACGGCTGCGCCACCGATGGCACCACCAAACTTCTGGGCCATTGACGAGCTGGAGAAAATCAGTCCTGTAGAGGCGGTACGGTACTTCAGCTCGGCATAGTCGCTGACGTCGGCATACATCGACCATACCAGAGGCGACATGATACCCGTCAGGACGGAGATGAGCACCTGAGCAATGAGCATAATCCAGAAACCCGTAGGCGTGCAGGGGATGAAGTAAAAGAGGATGCTCAGTACGACGAGCGATGCGTTGACGAGGATGAAAGTAGTCTTCTTGCCGAGATATTTGGCGATGGGCACACACGAGGCAACACCCACCATGTTCGACACTTCGCCGACACCAAGGAACAGTCCTGCATAGAAAGCAAACATAATGCCGAAGAAGGCCAGCGACACTTCTGGTCCGATGATGTCCTGGAAGAAGTAGGCAACGGTAGCACCACGAACGGTATTAAACAGGTTGAAGCACAGGGCAGCACAGATAAGCAGCCACCACGGTTTATTCGACAGCAGCGCCTTGAAGTCGCTACCCACGGAGACGGTCGAGATGGTCTTCAGGTGCTCACGTGTCAGCGTAAAGCAGATGATAAACATCACGAAACAGGCTATCGAGATGGAAACCATCGCCCAGAACCATCCCTCCGGATTGTCGTAGCCGCCCATAAGGTTGGCCAGCGGCTCCCAGAGGAACAGCGAGATGAACGAACCGCCGTAGGCAAAGAACATACGGAACGACGAGAAGACGGTCTTCTCGTTCGAGTCGTCGGTCATGACACCGAGCATGGCACCGTAGGGCACGTTGATGGCCGTATAGACGGTCATCATCAGGATGTAGGTGACGTAAGCCCAAATCAGCTTACCGCCATAGTTCAGGTCTGGCGTCGTGAAGAGCAGGATGCCGCAGATACTGAACAGCGGCGCTATCCACAACAGATACGGTCTGTACTTGCCCCAGCGGGTATTGGTACGGTCGGCGATGATACCCATCATCGGGTCGCTGACAGCATCCCAGATACGCGTAACAAGGACAAGCACACCGGCATCAACGAGCGATAGTCCGAAGATGTTACTATAAAAGAAAGGAAGATAGTAGGAGAAAATCTTCCAGAACATAGACGACGACATATCGCCGAAGCCATATCCTATTTTTTCAATCAGTTTTGATTTAGCCATGGTTATTGTTTTTGTTGATGAGTTTCTTGATAGTTTCTACAGAGGCAGCCGTCGAGAGACCGTCCTCGGGGGTGTTCATACAGTAGTCTACAAGACGGTCTATTGTCGAAGTAGCCACGTGCATACGGGTGTCGGCAGAGGCGTAGTAGATGAACACGCTGCCGTCGTCGTCAGCAATCCAGCCGTTGGCGAAGGCCACGTTCATCACATCACCCAGGTACTCGTCGCCCTCGGGCACGAGGAAGTATCCGCCAGGCTGTGCAATGATGCGTGTGGGGTCGTCGAGAGCCGTCATGTAGAGGTAAAGCACATAGCGCAGGCCGTCGGCAGTAGCACGGACGCCATGGGCCAGATGCAGCCATCCCTTCGCAGTCTTGATGGGGTGCGGCCCTTCGCCGTTCTTCACCTCGGTGATGGTGTGGTAGTGGCGGGCATTGATGATCGTCTCCTCCTTGACCTCGGCATAGGTGATGTCGTCAATGAGTGCCCAGCCTATGCCGCCACCGCTGCCAGTATCGATAAAGCCATCCTGCGGACGGGTGTAGAAGGCATACTTCCCGTTGACGAACTCCGGATGGAGCACGACATTACGCTGCTGCGAGGCACTCTTCAGGTCGGGTAGCCGCTCCCAGTTTATGAGGTCTTTCGTGCGAGCAATGCCTGCCGTAGCCGTAGCGGCGCTGAGGTTGCCGGGCTGTGAGTCATCGTGACGCTCAGCACAGAAGACGCCATAGATCCAGCCGTCCTCATGCTGCGTGATGCGCATGTCGTAGATATTCGTTGCAGGGTCGTCGGTATCGGGCATGGTGATGGGCTCCGGCCAGAAGCGGAAGTGGTCAATGCCGTTCGGCGACTCCGCCACGGCAAAGAACGACTTGCGGTCGGCCCCCTCTACACGGACGAAGAGCAGGTAGCCCCCACCCTCGCCCAATGGCGACGGTCCCTGCCATTTCATCGCACCGCTGTTGAACGTCGCGTTGAACATAATACGCTGCATGAGGTAAGGATTGTCCGTCTCATTAAGGTCATATTTCCACTCCAGAGGGATGTGTTCCGCCGTCAGCACGGGATATCGGTACTTCTCGTAGATGCCGTTCTGGGCATAGCGGAACGTTCCCAGGCCATCCTCGGGGACGACGGGCCGGTTCTCGCGGTTGAGAAGTGTCTCGTGCCGTAGGCGCAACGCTGCCAGTCTGTTCTTGAAATCAGTCATTATCTATTCTTTGATGCTTGAGATGTCTTTAAGGAAAAGTACGTTGGCGGCCTTGTGAAGCTTCCGGTAGTCGGCAGCACAGGGCAACTCGGGTGACGGGCCGAAGTACTCCTTCTTGTAGTTACGCCACAGCAGGAAGTAACTCAGCGGGTAGCGGTCCATGACGGGCTTCAGCACACGTGTCCACCACGTGGCGTCGGGCATGTTCTTCAGACCGCACTCCGTCATTGCCAGCAGCTTCCCGTTGTCCTTGGCAAACTGCGAGAGGAACTTCAGGTCGGCATCGACAGCCGTCAGGAAGTCCTGCTCCGTACCCCACTGGTAGGCATCCTCGCCGATGAGTGTCACACGGTCGTTACCGGGATAGCGTTTCATGAAGCGGTCCCACGACCAGGCACCGTCAAGGTTCGGCGAATAGCTCCACAGCAGGTTGTCGAAGCCACGCTCCGTCAGGTAGTCCTGCGTCATGTTCCACAGTCCGCGGAACTCCTCGTCACTGCACAGTTTCTGTCCCCACCAGAACCACGAGCCATTGTTCTCGTGCCAAGGACGGAAGATGATGGGTACGGCCTGTCCGTCCTTTGTCTTCAACGTCTCGAGGAAGGCGGCGATACGCTCCAGCCACAGCACGAACTTCGCATGCTGAGAACCACCGGGGAGTATGCTGCGCACGGTGAGTGTCGACGAGACGTCCCACGCCGTACCACCCGTCAGGGGGTTGCGCGGATGCCAGCTCAGGGTAACAACACCGCCACGCTCATGGTGGGCTATCAGTTCCTCACGAATACGAGTAAAGGGTACGCTGTCAAGGTTCTTCTCGTCGCCCATCTCAATACCGCCGAGGTCGAAGCCCATGAGGGCGGGATAGTCGCCGACGGTCTCCAGCACATCGCTACGTCCCTGTTCCCACTCCCAGGTGACGCCGTAGAACGGATCGTCCTGATGGCCTGCCATGTAGCCTTTCTGACCGAGTGTCGTCAGGCGCTTCGCCAGCCCCTTGGCTTTGGTAGCCGTCAGGTGGTCGATGAGCCACTTCTCCCATTCGTCCCACTGTTCCTGGAACCAGAAGTGCTTCGTCAGCGGGTACGGAGACAGCTCCTTCGGTCCCTTCACGATATTATAGGTGGCATAGGTGGT
>Ga0265300_10003973_pt1 | contig 11912 bp, 9 predicted proteins | sample AusTroGonzalo_MG_FD_193482 | JGI IMG/M metagenome (GOLD analysis project Ga0265300, IMG submission 193482) | Bovine rumen microbial communities from tropical cattle in Woodstock, Queensland, Australia - Gonzalo_03 | ecosystem: Host-associated > Mammals > Digestive system > Stomach > Rumen ... | reverse complement strand
ACCACCTAACCCTTGTTCACTGGGTCGATGTTGTTCACCTGTACACCTACATTTCCTGCAGGGCACTTGCCGTCGAACACATTCACCTCGGCATCCTTCACGTTCTCAAGGGCAGAGCCTACACCTACACCGAGATAGGTCTTGGCAATCTTCGAGAGTGCCGTGATACCAGTCTGGAAGTCAGCCTCCTGTCCCTTTACCTCGTACTCGAAGTCGGCAGCCAAAGGCTTGTCGCGCAGGGCAGAGACGAAAATCGCCTTAGGCATCACCGACGGATTAGTCGATACAGCATAAGGCAACTGGTTGATGTAACCGAAAAGACCAGCTTCGAGCAGGGCGTCGATGACAGCCTTACCGTCAAGCTTCGCAACATCCTTCTTGCCGAAATCCACATAACTCTGCTGAGCGTCGGCATCCACCTTAACACAGAGCACTTTTCTACGTTCACCACGCACGACGGCACTCACCGTACCACTGACTGGCGAGGCAAACTTCACCTCAGGATACTGTTTGTTCACAAACAACGCATCCCCGGCCTGAACCTTATCGCCTTCCTTAACGACAACCTTCGGCGTCACACCCTCAAAGTCATCCGGCATCAAAGCGTATTTGCCGTTTGACTTCAACTGGATCTTTTGCTCAGCTGCGCGTCCTTTCAGGTTAATGTCCAAGCCCTTGTGTAGCTTAATTACATTTGCCATTTATATAAAATTTAGTTGAATAGTTGCAAGATGCGAGTGCAAAATTAGTAAAATTCGGGCAAAATAAGAACAAAAAATTAAAAATTTTGAAGAAATCCCGATAAAATGTTGTATTTTTGCCACGTGAAGATACTAAAAAGGATTATCAGCATAGTCATCTGGACGGTTATCGCCCTAAATTTGTTGACGGCAGCTGTCCTCCGGCTGCCAGTAGTCCAGCAGTCTGTGGGCAGTAAGGTGTCAACCGTTTTAAGTGAGGCACTTGGTACGGAAGTCAGCGTGGGAAGGGTGGATTTAGGTTTCCTCGACCGTATCATCATCGATGACGTCACAATCCTCGACCAGCGCGACAAACCAATGCTTAGCATCACCCGTCTGTCTGCCAAAATCGATATTTGGCCACTCACAAAGGGTCGTATCTCCATTTCATCGGCACAACTCTTCGGTGCCCGTGCACGTCTCTGGCAGCAGAACGCGCAAGCCAAACCCAACTTCCAGTTCATCATCGACTCTTTAGCCCCAAAAGACACACTGAGTCATACCCCACTCGACCTCCGCATCAACTCACTGATCATCCGACGGTCCAGTATCATATACGATCGTCAGGATGTGGTACAGACACCAGGACAGTTCAATCCCCAGCATCTGCACATCAGCGACCTCAGTTCCCATATCAATCTCTGGGCTCTCACCGATGACTCCATCAGTGTGAACGTGAAAAAGCTCTCACTACGGGAGGCCTCAGGGCTGGACATCAACCGTTTGTCTTTCAAATTGATTGCCAACAAGACGCATGCTTTCCTCGAGCATTTCCAGTTGCAGATGCCAAGTTCCGACCTGCAGATCGACACGCTTCTTGCCGACTACAATATAGATGAGGAAGGTCTCGTCCCTGGCTCGCTTGACTACTCAGGAAAGATAAGGAATACAATTATAACACCTTCAGACCTAAGATGTTTTCTTCCATCGCTAAAGAATTTCCAGAGAGGTATTTCTATAGAGACTAAGTTTAATGGCACCGATCAGCAAGCCACGATTCCAGAACTGCATATCGCCACATCAGAACAGGATATCGACATCAATGTAAACGGATGGATTGAGAACTGGAACACACAACCTGCCTGGCATCTGGAAATGACAGAGGTGGCTTTGGCGGAGACCAGTCTTGACTTCCTTTCCAAACTGATTCCAGGGCTTCCCCAAGAGTTGACACGTATCGGAAACCTGAGAATGACAGGCAACTTCAGTCGTGAGACTAACGGCATCACCTCACTGAAGAGTCTGATCCATTCAGGCGCCGGCGATGTGGATGTCACCATGGCGATGGATGCCAACAGGAAATTCTCAGGCAACGTTCAGACAAAGGCTATCCGGTTAGGACAAATCCTTGCCAATACGCAACTCGGTACGTTATCAACCCAGTTACGCCTCAGCGGACAGTGGCCCAAAGACCAGAAACCAGATGTCAAGATTGACGGTTCTGTTAGTCAGTTCGACTACAATGGCTATACCTATCATGACATCAAACTCAACGGAGAATACAAACAAGGTACGATTGCGGGACTCTTCAATATCAACGACCCCAACTTGACAGTCCAGCTGAAGGGCGAGATGACAGAGAATCTGTTTGATACCACCACGTCGAAGGCGAAGAAAGCCCAGTTGCAAGGCGTCATCTCCCATTTCTCACCCGCTGCCACCCATCTATCAGATCAATTCGGCTCATCAGTGCTGACGGCAGAACTCGATGCTGATTTCACAGCCCACAATGTACACGATGCCCAGGGCAGCATCCGCATCAGCAATCTGAGTCTAACGGCTTCGGAGAAACACAAGCCTTATCAGCTCGATAATATGATCGTCACCTCCGGCTATGACGAAGGCGTACACTTCATCTCTGTCAAGAGCGACTTTGCCGATGCCGAGTTGAAGGGACACTTCGATTACAAGACGTTACCTCAGAGTTTCGTCAACCTCGTCGCCTCGAAACTCCCTACCCTGCCAGGTCTGCCTCCGAAACGGAAAGTCACCGACAACAACTTTAATCTTCACTTATTGCTGAGTAAGACCGACTGGATGAAACGTTTCCTCAATGTGGACCTCACACTCAGTCAGCCCATCTCACTCACAGCCCGTGTGAACGATAAGACAGAAGAGATATTCCTCGATGGCGAGTTGCCCTCTTTTGCCTACAACGGTGCCTGGTATGACAACGGCAACATCCATATCAGTTCACCTGCCGACACCCTGAACTGCGACCTCAACATCCAGAAAGTAATGGACGACGGACGGCGGATGGGTATCAACCTGCTGGCACATGCCGCCAACAACAACATCAACACCTCATTATCGTGGGATAACAACAATCCTGAACAGCAACAGAGCGGCAACCTGAACACCATCATCCGCCTCTACCAGAATCTGTCAGGACTACCTGAAGCCCAGTTCCGCGTGCAGCCCTCTCACATTATCCTGAACAACAGCACCTGGGATATCGAACCCTCGGATATCCTCTATCATAAGAACTATCTATTGGTGGACCACTTTGCCGTGCATCGTGGTACACAGCACATCATCATCGACGGTATCGCCTCTGAAAGCCTTTCTGACAGTCTCGTCGTAGATCTCAATGAGGTGGAAGTAGCCTATATCCTCGACTTGGTGAACTTCCATTCTGTCGAGTTCAGCGGAAAAGCCACAGGGCGCGCCACGGCTCGCTCACTCTTCCACGACTTCGCCGCCCACGCCAACCTCAGAGTGGGATTGTTTAAGTTTGAGGAAGGAAGGATGGGAACTCTATATGCCGACGTGGACTGGAACCAAGAGAAAGAACAGATAGACATCAGTGCCGTTGCCGACGATGGTCCTGAAGCCCAGACAATCATCAACGGCTACGTGTCACCCGTTCACAACACCATCGACCTCGATATCCGTGCTGATGGTACCTACATCGAGTTCATGCACAATTTCACCAAGTCGTTCCTGAGTAACATCACAGGGCACGCTGAGGGTTATGCTCGTCTGGCAGGCACCCTCGACAATATCAATCTCACAGGAAACCTCGTTGTAAATGGTGAGGCTACCGTAGCCCCCTTGAACACCACCTATCAACTGAAACGCGATACGGTGGTGATGATTCCCGACGAGATAGAACTACGAAATATGGTGGTTGTCGATCGCGACGGACATCAGGGAATCGTCTCTGGCGGCATCCATCACAAGCACCTCACCAGTCTCTCCTACGACCTGAACGTCGTCGCCGACAATCTGCTGGCTTACGACTTCACCGATTTCGGCGAATCCACGTTCTACGGCACCGTCTATGCCTCAGGCGAAGTCGGTATTCATGGACATGGCAATGAAGTATCCATCGACTGCGACGTGACGCCCCAGAAGAACTCGATATTCGTCTATAACGCAGCAACGCCTGATGCCCTCGCCAGTCAGGAATTCATCGAGTGGGAAGATGATTCTAGCAACTCGAGCATTTCTAGTAATTCTGGTAACTCAAACAAAAACAGTTCCAGCCGTGCCACCAGCACCAATATCTACATCAACTTCCTCATCAACACCACACCCGACGCCACACTGAACCTCCTGATGGATGCTGACACCAAGGACTATATCACGTTGAACGGCGAGGGTGCCATCCGTGCCACCTATCATAACAAGGGGGCCTTCAATATGTTTGGCACCTATACCGTCGAACAGGGCACCTATGGCATCACCATCCAGAATATCATCAAGAAGAACTTTACTTTCAACAAAGGTGGCACCATCATTTTCGGAGGCGACCCCTATCAGGCTGCCTTGAATCTGCAGGCTGTCTATACCGTCAACGGTGTGAGTCTCTCCGACCTGAATATCGGCAATTCGTTCAGTAGTAACACCATCCGTGTGAACTGCCTGATGAACATCGGAGGGCAGCCAGTCCATCCGCAGGTGGACTTCGACCTTGAGATGCCTACCGTGAATACCGATGAGCAACAGATGATCCGCTCTATCATCAACGGACAGCAGGAGATGAACCAGCAAGTGGTCTATCTGCTGGCCATCGGACGTTTCTATAATCAAGGTGCCAATAATGCCAAAGAGGATCAAACCGATCGTACCACGCTGGCCATGCAGAGTTTCCTCTCTGGTACGCTCTCCACCCAGATCAACACCCTGCTCGGACAGATCATCAAGAACAACAACTGGAACTTCGGTGCCAACATCTCTACAGGTAATGAAGGCTGGCACAATGCAGAATACGAAGGCATCATCAACGGACGCATGCTCAACAACCGTCTGATCTTCAACGGACAGTTCGGTTATCGCGATAACGCCACAAAGGCTACTCCATCGTTCATCGGCGACTTCGATCTGCAATACCTGCTCTTCCCCAATGGCAACCTCGCCATGAAGGTGTATAACCAAACCAACGACCGCTACTTTACGCGTTCAAGTTTGAACACACAAGGCATCGGTATCATCATGAAAAAGGACTTCAGCAGTCTGCGTGATCTGTTTACTTCGAGCCGACGTAGAGGAAAAGCATCCCAAGCAAAACAAGCGCCAGATCAAAAGCCTTAGCCTTGAGGTTCTTCTCGTGGAAGAACATCGCTCCGAACATAAAGCTCACGATCACACTACCCCTTCGGATCATCGATACGATGGAAATCATCGCACCGGGCAGACTCAGTGAATAGAAATACATGAAGTCGGCTGTGGAGAGGAATACACTCACACCTACGATCGACCAAGACCAGTGGAAGGGTGTCGTCTGTTCGTGCTTCGGCCACCAGAGCAACCAGAGCATCACACCCATCATCGCACACTGGTAGATGTTATACCACGACTGCACCATCATACGGTCCAGTCCCACACCACCGTTCTCCACAGGTGCCATCAGATACTTGTCATAAAGCCCACTCACAGCTCCCAGCATCGCTGCACCCACAATCATATAGATCCAGTGATCATGCTTGAAATCGATACCCTCTTTCTTACCGCTACGACTCAGCAGCAGGAAAGAAGCCACCGCCAGCAGCACACCGACCCACTGCCACACATTCAGTCTTTCACCGAAAAACAGAAGGGCTCCCACCAGCACCATCACCGGACGGGTGGCATTGATAGGTCCAACGATGGTCAGCGGCAGATGTTTCATACCGAAATAACCCAGAATCCAGCTTGAAAGTACGATGACGGCTTTCAGTACGATATACCGATGCATCTCCCATCCGCCGCTTGCCGTATGGAAGACACTGTCATCAAGCAGTGTCGTCGTACCACTCAGTATGATAAACGGCAGGAAAATCAATGAAGAAAACAAGGTATTCAGAAACAACACGGGAATCACGGCGTTCCCCTTCAGTGCCTGTTTCTTCAAAGAGTCATAGCAGCCCAACAACGCTGCCGACATAAATGCCAATATCAGCCACATATCAATATTCTATTTTTTCCAGGAACAGCGCATTGCCAAGCATACTCTCACCTGCATCGCTCCGCTGTTTTCCTTCTATCACCTTCTGAAACTCCTCCAGCGTGAGTCTGCCGCGCCCCACATCGACGAGTGTGCCCACCACTGCTCTCACCATGTTTCTCAGGAAGCGGTTGGCGGTAATCTCGAAATACCAGCTCGATGGCGATGTCTGATGCCACTCGGCAGCAGTCACCTGGCAGAGTGTCGTCTTCACGTCCGCCCCACTCTTACAAAACGCGCCGAAGTCCTCATACTTCAGCAGCATCCTGGCAGCCTCATTCATCAGTTTGAAGTCCAGCGGATAGTGCAACTCACACGAATAAGCCCTGCTGAAAGGATCCTTCACCGTATGCACGTAATAATGATAGGTACGCGAGGTAGCCGAGAAACGGGCATGCAGGTCGTCAGCCACCTGTTCCACCTGTTGTACGGCGATGTCGTAGGGCAACAGTCTGTTCAGTTTATAACAGAGCTGTTTGCCGTCCAGTTCACCTTCATAGTCAAAATGAGCCACCATCATCCGCGCATGCACCCCCGCATCGGTCCGTCCAGCCCCCGTCACAGCGATCTCTGCACGCAGCAGGGTCGAGAGCGCGCCTTGCAGCCGTTCCTGTATCGAGTCGCCATTCGGCTGTATCTGCCAGCCGTGATAGCGGGTTCCGTCGTAACTCAAAGTGACAAAATATCTCATTGCGGGTGCGAAGGTACAAAAAAAATCTAAGAAATGTAACAAATTTGGGGAATAATCATTATCTTTGCACCAAATTACAACTTAAAGCAAGGACTTATATGAGAAGACAATTTTCAATTGTAGCACTGACACTGGTCGCCATCATCCTCTTGGGTTGTGGAGGCGGTAGTAGTAAAGAACAGAGACAGAAAGCCGAACTGGCGATAGAATCTGCGCAGAAGAACAAAGACCTCAAACAGCTGATGATACTGGCCGACAGTTTTGAGCGCGCCGGCACCCTCTCTTCTGCAAAAGCCTACTACTGGCGGGGCTACGCCAGCGACAGGATGAACAAACGGCGTATGGCTGAGTTCTATTGGAAAACCTCCCTCCAGACTGCCGCCAGTTCTAAGGATCCTGACGATGTCGATACCTATGCACGTTCTGCCAGCCGACTGGCTAACCTGCTCACCGTTCGCGGCGAGTATGAGAATGCCCTGAAGGGCGCTATTCCTGCTGCCGAGTTCCTGGAGGCGCATAAGTGCGACACCACCAGCGACTATATGAACCTGCTGATCTACATCGGCTGTTGCCAGATGGGTCTCAACAAGGCCGACAAGGAGACTGAAGAGCACTTCAGCATTGCCTACGAGAAGCATCTTGCCAATATCGAGAGCACCCACAGCGACGAGTCTTACAAAGACGCCATCGCAGGTCTCATCAATATCGCCTATGCCTGTATCACCACCCAGAATTATGATCAGGCCCTGAAGTGGACCGACCGCTTCGGAAAGCTGCTCGCAGAATATGAACAGCGCCAGGGCATCAACACCGACTATATCGACAAGCAGCTGGCCCGTTTCTATATCTACAAGGCCATCGCCCACGAGCGCATGGGACAGGAAGACGAGGCAGAGAAGATCTACCAGCAGTTCCTGGAAACCAATTTCAGCAAGACGCCTGAGGGAAAGATCAATGCCAACGAATTCCTCATTTCTGCAGGCCGTTGGGACGAGGCCGCCTTCAACTACCGCAGCTTGGATGCCATGTTTGAAGGAAAAGATGCCTATACCATCGACAACATCAGGCACTACGCGCTGAAGAAATACAAGACCAACCTCCAGGCAGGCCGTCTTGACTCTGCCTTAGTCGTCAGCCGTCTGATCTGCGACTCTCTGGATCACGCCTTCAACCTGGCTAAAGAGATCGATGCTGAAGAACAGGTAGTCATCATCGACAAGATCGAACAGCTCACCCAGCAGCAGGCCGAGGCAGCCCGCGAGCGACAGATGGGCTTGTTCGTACTCCTCGGCATCCTCTTCCTCTGCTTCGTCGCCTATGCCATCTATCGCGGTTACAGAGGCCATAAGCTGCACAAGGCCCACACCGAACTGAAGGCCGACTACAGCGACCTCGAAGAGCGCACCGCTGAGAAAGAGCGCGCGCAGACACTGCAGGCCACAGCCCTCGATGCCCAGAAGGCCCTCTTGCCTGCCCCGCTGCCTAAGCGTAAGGATCTCACCGTACTGGTTACCCTCACCTCTGGAACAGCACTGAGCAGCGACCTCTATGACTATCTCATCCGCGACGAGCAGCTCTTCTTCTGCATCGGTACGGCTCATGGCGACACCATCCAGTCGTCGGTACAGATGGCAATGGCCTGGTCGCAGTTCCGTACGGCTGCTGCCATCACCAACACCCCTGCCCTCATCCTCTCTGCCATCAACAGAAGTCTGGCCACTATCCACGGCGAAAAGCCCGTCGTCGATCTCTTCGTAGGTGTGCTCAACCTCACCACTGGTCAGCTAGACTACAGCCAGGCAGGCGTCATCAGTCCGCTGCTGATGGAGAACGACGAGGTGACGGTACTGCCCATAGAGACCACACCCGCCGCAGGTGCCGATGAGACAGCTACCTTCTTTAATCTGCAGGCCGAAGTCGCCCCTGGAGCGATGCTTTACCTCTATACGCCAGGCGTTGCCGCCATCACCAATGCCGAAGGCAAGATCTACGGTGAGAAGCGTTTGCGCGGCTCTGTCCTTCAGGCCATGAAGCTCAACGCAAAGCCTGCAGGCTTCCTCGCCAACATCACCGAGGCGCTGAAGAACTTTGCAGACACAGAACCGCAGACCAATGATCAGACGATGCTGCTGATACGCCGCAACGGATAAAGCCAAAAGCAAAGAGGCACCCGATCACTCGAGTGCCTCTTATCTTTTTATTAGCTTTCAGAGATTACTTCTTCTCCTCTTTCTTCTCCTCAGCGGCGGGCTTTGCAGCGGGCTTATAACGCTTGTTCAGACCGTTGATCACATCCTGAGTGATATCAAACTTCTTAGCACCCAACAGGATATTGTCACCAGCCTTCGACAGGATCAGGTCGTAGTTCTTATCCTTGTTATAATCCTTCAGGAAGTTCTGCAGAGAGTCACGCAGTGCCTCGTTGAACTTGGCAGTCTCTGATGCAAGCTCAGTCTCCAGACGAGCCTGCAGCTCCTGCAGGTCACGCTGCTGACGCTCCAGGGCAGCCTGCACGCCAGCGGCCTGCTCACGGCTCTGGAAACCGTTGTTGTTAATCTTCTGCTGGAAGTTGTTCACAGCAGCCTGAAGGGCATTACCCTTCTGGGTCAAGGTGTTACGGGCATTGTTCGACTTCTTCTGCAGGGTTACGCTGTAATCCTTGGCGAAGTCATACTGAGTCATCAGAGAATCCACCTCCACATAGGCGATCTTCACGCCAGAGGTAGCATTACCAGTAGCTGCGGGCTGCTCGTCCATCTTAGGACTTGCATTGTTGCACGATACCATCATAGCTGCGATGGCCAGTGCAGAGAAAATGTACTTTTTCATTCTTCTTATTTAATGTTTAATATTTAATCTTTCATCCACAGCAAACTCGCTCTTCTGTCGCATCTCCCGATCCTGATCCATCACGCAGTGGATGCCACGTTCCTTCATTGCCTCAGAGTCGTGAATATGCTGCGACTTAAACGTGCCTTGCTTCACAAATAGCACTCTCACGAGGAAAAATACCATCGCAATAGCAATTATTAACGTGCTTATGAGCAGAGTTTCAATCATTTTTTGTAATTTTGCGCTGCAATTCGGCTGCAAAGGTAAGCATTTTATGACGAAATCAATCAAAAAATACATTAATTATGAATAAAAGTGATTTAAAACCTGCTGTTGTCTTCGAAGAATTTGCGAAGATTAACGAAATTCCCCGCCCTTCGAAGCGCGAGGAGAAGATGATTGAATACCTCAAGAACTGGGGTGCTCAGCACGGACTTGCCACCAATGTCGATGAGACAGGCAACGTGATTATCCGCAAACCGGCCACCCCGGGCATGGAAAACTGCAAGACCGTGATCCTGCAGAGTCACATGGATATGGTGTGCGACAAACTTGTCGATGTGGAGTTCGACTTCGATAAGGATGCCATTAAGACCTACATCGATGGTGAATGGCTTACCGCTGAGGGTACCACCCTCGGTGCCGACGACGGTATCGGCTGTGCCATTGAACTCGCTATCCTCGCCTCCGACGATATCCAGCATGGCCCCATCGAGTGCGTCTTCACCCGCGATGAGGAGACTGGTCTCTCTGGAGCTGAGGGTATGAAGGCAGGATTCATGACAGGCGACTACCTCATCAACCTCGACTCTGAGGATGAAGGCGAGATCTTCGTCAGTTGTGCAGGTGGTCGTAACACCACTGCCAAGTTCACCTTCCAGCGTCAGCAGGCGCCTGCAGGCAGCTTCTTCCTCAAAGGTGCCTTGAAGGGACTCATCGGTGGACACTCTGGCGACGACATCAACAAGAAGCGCGCCAACGCCATCAAGCTCCTCGCCCGTTTCATCTTCCAGACCATGAAGCGCTATGAGGGTGTAATGCTCGCCCAGTTCCACAGCGGCAAACTCCACAACGCCATTCCTCGCGACGGTTACTTCGTGATCGCCGTGCCCAACGACCTGAAGGAGAACGTACGTGCTGACTGGAACATCTTCGCCTCAGAGGTGGAAGACGAATTCCATGTCACCGACACGCAGATGCAGTTCATGATGGAGAGCACCGATGCCGAACCCGTCATCGATCCCGCTGTCGCCAAGAATTTCATCTGGGCCGTACAGGCTGTCGATAACGGCATCTATGCCATCTGTCAGGACGAGGCTCTCGGCGGTATGGTGGAGACTTCAAGTAACATCGCCAGCATCCACACCTCAGAGACCACCATCGACATCCTCTCATCACAGCGTTCCAATGTCATGTCAAACCTCGATAACATGTGCTACACTATCCAGGCAGCCTTCGAGCTCGCCGGTGCGGAAGCCGTCTCTGGCGAGGGTTATCCCGCCTGGAAGATGCATGCCAATTCCAAACTCCAGGAGATTGTCGTAGCATCCTACAAGAAACTCTTCAAGAAAGAGCCCGTTGTTCGCGGCATCCACGCAGGTCTGGAGTGCGGTCTCTTCTCTGAGCGTTACCCCAACCTCGACATGGTAAGCTTCGGCCCCACTCTTCGTTTTGTCCATACGCCCGATGAGCGTCTGCATATCCCCACCGTCCAGATGGTCTGGGATCACCTGCTCGACGTCCTTAAAAACATTCCGCAGAAATGAAGTCGCGCGCGTATATTATAATAGGTGTATCGGTCCTGCTGTTGTTCGCATCCTGCGGACAGCAGCACAAGGCCGAGAGTCTCGTCAGTGATTTTGTGGCAGAAAACATGGAGAATCCATCAGCCATCAGCGATAAGGACTATGCTGATCTCGGCACCACCCGTCATATCAGCGACTCCCTCATCACGCTTATGCGCCAGCGCGGCGCCTCAGGATTCAAGAAAGGCATCACCTATGGCAAGATGCCATCTGGCGACCTCTACTTCCTGAGAATGAGCTACATAAGCAATGGCGACACCCTGCAAAACACCTTCTACTTCGATTCTGAGCTGTCGGAGGTGGTGGCTTTCAAATAACTTTTTTCGAAAAAAGTTGCCCAAAAATTTGCAGGAACGAAAAAATAGTCGTACCTTTGCACCCGCATTTGAGGAGATAACCCCTCGGTTTCTAACACG
>Ga0265300_10003972_pt1 | contig 11913 bp, 9 predicted proteins | sample AusTroGonzalo_MG_FD_193482 | JGI IMG/M metagenome (GOLD analysis project Ga0265300, IMG submission 193482) | Bovine rumen microbial communities from tropical cattle in Woodstock, Queensland, Australia - Gonzalo_03 | ecosystem: Host-associated > Mammals > Digestive system > Stomach > Rumen ... | reverse complement strand
TTTCTTTTCGCTGCTGGAATGTGGTGTGGGCGTGGCCCTTATCACCGGCATCGCCCGCAAGGTAACGGCCTGGGTCACCTACGGACTCATCGGCTTTTTCACCATTCTCACCTTCATCCTATGGCGGGCAAACCCGGAAATGGACTGCGGCTGCTTTGGCGAGGCTTTCCATCTTACGCACTTCCAGAGCCTGATGAAGAATGTAGCATTGCTGTTGCTGGCGGCCTTCGCTTTTACGCCGATGCAATCCCTGGGAACTACCCGTCCGCGCCGCATGGTGGCCGCCTGGATGGGCTGGGCCCTGCTGATAGTGGCCGCAATCTATAGCAACCGGCATATTCCGCTGGTAGATTTCACCGCCTTTGCTCCCGGGGCCGAACTGTTTGCCTCGGAGGATGCCGGCTCTTCGCTGCAGGACAGCTACCGTTCGGCCTATATCTATGAAAAAGATGGCCGACAGGATAGGTTTACGCTGGACAATCTGCCCGACACCAGCTGGACCTTCGTAAAAGTGGACACCCTGTACCGCGCCGTCGAGGGCACGGAGAATCCCATCCTGTCTTTCCGAGATGCCGATGGGGAATACCGGGACGAACTGGCAGCGCAGGGCAGGGTGGTGGTGCTGTCGGTGTATGAACCCGGCAAAGCCCCCTGGGACAAGATCCGCGAGCGTTACCAGACAATACAGTCCGAAGGCGCCACGCCGCTGCTGCTGGTCACCTCCGTGCCCGTGGGTATGGACATCCCGGCCTATATAGCCGACTACAAGACGCTCATAACCCTGAACCGGGACAACGGTGGCGCTACCTATTTTAATGAGGGCGAAGTCATCGCCAAATGGGGCGTAAGGGATTTCCCCAGGAACCTGGCCGACAACCTGGCCGCCGATCCGGTGGACCTGGCCACCCATGTGGCCGTAAAGAAGCGCATCCAGGCCCAGGGCTTCTGCCTGATCCTGGGCGCCGTCCTCATCCTGCTGTAAGGTAATTTGTCAATAAAATAAGTATTCCCGGGGGCATCGGCTATTATTTTTGCCCCCGGGAATACTTATTTTATTGCAATAACTGAAGAACAGTTTTACAGACTCCGTTTGATTTCCGTAATCTGGAAAGCTTCGATGATGTCGCCAGGATGGATGTCGTTGTACTTGTCCAGTCCGCAGCCGCATTCCATGCCGGCAGGTACTTCCTTCACCTGGTCCTTGCCCCTCTGCAGCGAGGATAGCGAACCGGTGTACACCACAATGCCGTCGCGGATCAGGCGCACATCGGCCTTGTTCGTGAGCTTGCCTTCCTTCACCTGGCAGCCCGCGATGGTGCCCACCTTGGAAATCTTGAAGGTCTGCTTTACCTCGGCGGTGGCGGTAACCTCTTCCTTCTTCTCCGGCTCCAGCATACCCTCGATACCTTCCTTCACTTCGTTGATACAGTCGTAAATAACGGAGTAGAGGCGGATTTCGATGCCTTCCTTCTCGGCGGAGCGGCGGGCTTCGGCGGAAGGACGCACCTGGAAGCCGATGATCACGGCATCGGAGGCTTCGGCCAGCAGCACGTCGGATTCGGAGATGGCACCCACAGCCTTGTGGATAACATTCACGCGTACTTCCTCGGTGGAAAGCTTGATGAGGGAGTCGGACAGGGCCTCTACGGAACCGTCCACGTCGCCCTTCACAATCACATTCAGCTCCTTGAAGTTGCCGATGGCAATGCGGCGGCCGATCTCTTCCAGGGTAAGGTGCTTCTGCGTCTTGATGCCCTGGATGCGGATGAGCTGCTCACGGCGCTGGGCGATGGATTTGGCTTCCCTTTCGTCGGCCATGATGTTGAACTTTTCGCCGGCGGCGGGAGCACCGTTCAGGCCCAGCAGCGATACCGGAGTGGACGGGCCGGCGCTTTCCACCTTCTGGCCGCGCTCGTTGTACATGGCCTTCACGCGTCCGTAGTAGCTGCCGGAGATAATTACGTCACCCACGTTCACCGTACCGTCCTGCACCAGCACCGTGGCCAGATAGCCGCGTCCCTTGTCCAGTGAGCTCTCGATAACGGCGCCGCTACCCAGCTTGTTGGGGTTGGCCTTCAGTTCCAGGAGGTCGGTCTCAAAGAGCACCTTCTCCAGGAGCTTGTCCACGTTGATACCCTTCTTGGCCGATATTTCCTGGCACTGGTACTTGCCGCCCCAGTCTTCCACCAGGATGTTCATTTCACTCAGCTGGCGGCGGATGGTATCGGCATTGGCGCCGGGTTTATCTATCTTGTTGATGGCAAAGACCATGGGCACGCCGGCTGCCTGGGCATGGGCGATGGCTTCCTTGGTCTGCGGCATCACGGCGTCGTCGGCCGCTACAATAATAATGGCCAGGTCCGTCATCTGGGCACCGCGGGCACGCATGGCGGTAAAGGCCTCGTGACCCGGGGTATCCAGGAAGGTGATGTGCCTGCCGCTGTCCAGCGTTACGCTGTAGGCGCCGATATGCTGGGTAATGCCACCGGCCTCACCGGCAATCACGTTGGAGTTGCGGATGTTGTCCAGCAGGGAAGTCTTACCATGGTCCACGTGACCCATCACGGTAATCACCGGAGGACGTTCCACAAGGTCTTCTTCCTTGTCGGGCTCCTGCTGGGCGATTTCCTCGCTCAGCTCGGCGGTTACGAATTCCACCTTATAGCCGAATTCCTCGGCCACCAGCACCAGGGTTTCGGCATCCAGACGCTGGTTGATGGACACCATCATACCCAGGGACATGCACGCGCCGATAACCTTTACCACCGGCGTATTGTTCATGAGGGTGGCCAGGTCGTTCACCGTTACGAATTCGGTAACCTTGAGCACCTTGTTCTCCGCTGCGGCGGCTTCCATTTCCTCCTGGCTGCGGATGGCGGCAATTTCGCGCTTCTCCTTGCGGTGCTTGGCGCCGAAGTTGCTCTTGGTGCTTTCGTTCATCTTGGCGTAGGTTTCCTTCACCTGCTTCTGGATCTCCTTCTGCAGTTCTTCCTGCTCGGCCTCGCTCATGGCAGGTTTGAAGCGCTCGCCTTTCTTGCGGCCCTTGCCCTGCTGCTGCATGGCAGCGCCTTTCTTGTCGGCGTTCTTCTTGGGAGCCTTTTCGGCCTGCACCTTGGTAACGTCCACCTTCTGGGAGCCGCTGCTCTTGATGCGCTCACGCTTTTTGGCTTTCTTGGGGTCGAACTGGGCCAGGTCTATCTTGCCCACCACCTTGAAGGGGGCCTTGGTCTCTTCGGCAGAAGCTTCCGCTGGGGTCGGGGCGGGTGTTTCTTCTTCTGCAGGAGCTTCGGGCTCTTCTTCAGGTTCAGAGACGGCCATCGGTTGAGGCTCAATAGGGGCGGGGGATGACTCCTGAGGAGCATCGGCTATATTTTCAGCGGCGAAGGAGGCATCTTCCGCCACTTCCACAAGCGGTTCCTGCTCCACAACAGGCTCGGGTTCCGGTTCCGGTACAGGCTCCGGTTCGGGCTCCTTCACGGGTTCCGGTGCAGGTGCAGGGGCCGGTTCGGGCTTGCGGGACAGGTTGTTGCTCTTGATGACGGTTACCCGTTCCGGCTCAAACTCGTCCTCTTCGGCCTCCGGCTTCTTGGCGGCCTTGTCCAGAATTTCCGTGAGCTTTACGTCCACCTTCTCGGCGGCTTCCTTCAATTCCAGGTCCTTCCCGAACTTCTTGTGCAGTTCCGGAACAAACTCGTCCGATACCTTCATGTTCGGATTGGCGTCTTCAATGCCGGCGCCTTTGGAATTCAGGAAGTCCACCAGGGTGTCCAGCCCGATATTGAATTGTTTGATCAGTTTAGATAATCTGATTTCTGCCATATAAAACCCCCTTTTTTAATTAGTCTTCAAATTCCTCGCGCAGGATGCGGAGCACCTCTTCAACGGTCTCGTCTTCCAGGTCGGCCCGGGTAGCGATTTCGGCGGGCTCCAGGGCCATGACGCTGCGGGCGGTGTCGCAGCCGATAGCCTGCAGGCGCTCGATCACCCAAGGATCGATTACATCCTCGAAGTCCTTCAGCAGCACATCGTCCTCCTCCTCTTCTCCGTTCTGCGGCAGCTCGCGCCATACCTCGATTTCGCGGCCTACCAGCATGCCGGCCAGCTTGATGTTAACGCCGCCCTTGCCGATACCCTTCTTCACCTCTTCGGCCTGCATGTACACCTTGATCTTGTCGTCGGGACCTTCGCCCAGGTCGATGCGGGAAATATGGGCCGGATTCAGCGCACGGGTAATCATGAGCTGCGGGTTGGTGGTCCACTGGATGACGTCGATGTTCTCGTTGCGAAGCTCGCGGACGATACCCATGATGCGGGAACCCTTTACGCCGATGCAGGCGCCGATAGGGTCGATGCGGTCGTCATAGGACTCCACGGCCACTTTGGCGCGTTCGCCGGGAATACGGACCACCTTCTTTACGGTAATTAGGCCGTCGTAGATTTCCGGTACTTCCATCTCGAAGAGCTTCTCCAGGAAGCTGTCGGTAGTACGGGAAAGCACGATGTAGGGCGTGGTGTTGTTCTTCATTTCCACGCTCTTGATGATGGCGCGCACGGAGTCGCTCTTCTTGAAGCGCTCGCCGGGAATCTGCTCGCTCTTGGGCATGCGGAGTTCGTTGCCGTCCTCGTCCAGGATCAGGACCTCGTTCTTCCAGGTCTGGTACACCTCGCCGGTGAAGATTTCACCCACACGCTCGGAGTACTTTTTGTACACGTTGGCCTTCTCGATGTCCATGATACGGCCCTGCAGGTTCTGACGGATGTTCAGGATGCCGCGGCGGCCGAAGGAGGAAAGGGAGAGCTTGCGGGCGAAGGTGTCGCCGATCTCGTAGTCGTCGTCGCCGGTTTCGGCCTTGATCTCATCTACGGTAATCTGGGTAACAGGGTCTTCCACTTCCTCTACCACCTCGAAGTTCTGGTAGATTTCGCAGTCTCCCTTGTCCACGTTGATGATAACGTCGAAGTTGTCGGCGCTGCCGTACGTTTTGGCGAGCTGGGTGAGGAACACGTCCTTGAGCACGCCGAGCATCACCGGACGGTCGATGCTCTTCTCTTCCTTGAAGTCCTTGAAAGCGTCAATCAGGGTTACTTCTTTCTCTTTTTCTTTAGCCATTGGTTATATTGTTTATTTAAATTCTACGATGGGCCTCACCGAATTGATAAGGCTGAAAGGAACGGTGGTGTCATCTACCACAATTGCTTCTTCCGTATAGGCTTTCAGGACGCCTTTTACCTTTTTCCCGCCCTTCATCCAAACATCTACCTGGGTGCCGATGGCCTTCTGGAACTGCCTGGCCACCTTGAACGGACGGTCCAGGCCGGCCGATGAAACCGTGAGGGCGTAGTCTTCCTCGTCCTGGTTGAAGGCTTCGTGCATTACGCGGTCGATGGCGGCGCAGTCTTCCCAGTCCACATCGCCCGTTTCTTTCTCGATGACAATCTCAATGTCATTTTCCTTGGAAACCGTCACTTCCACCAGGAAGCAACCCCTTTCCGCAACCGCCGTCTCCACGGCCTTGATGATCTGTTCCTTATTCATATTTTTCCGTCATTCCCGGCTTGACCGGGAATCTCATACATTTATATAAAAAAGATAGGGGACCGACGTCCTCTATCTCGTTCACGGGTGCAAAGATACGTATTTTATTCGGAATTACCAAATCCTGTAGCTGAAGTAAATGTTTTTTCCGGGGACATCGGCAATTCTTTCGCCCCCGGAAAAAACATTTACTTCAGCCATAAGATGCTGTCCGGCCCTTCGTTGAAGAGGAGGTCCAGGATGCTCATGCCCGGGGTATAGCCGCCCAGGCGGTCGCGGAACACCTGGTAGTAGGGCTTGTCCAGGCCCAGGCTGGAGAGAACGGTGTCCGGGCGCTTGGGGTGTATGCAGTAGCGGTAGTCATCGGCCAGGGTGTCCGGTGCGGCAAAATCGGCCGTGGGCTCCAGCCTGCAGGCAATGCCGCAGCGCTCCAGGCACCAGCGGATGAGGGACAGATTCAGCTCCCAGAGGGTTTCCGGCTGGGCTTCCAGCAGCGGGAACAGCGAATCCCGGTAATATTCATAGTAGGCAGCCGTTTCATAGGCTGTGTCCAGCGCCCGCTCCGTGCGCAAGACCCAGGGGGTGGAATAATCAACCCGCACAGTTGTGATAAGCATATCGGCATCATGCACTACTGGTACCTGCAACATCTGGGGGCCGTCGCCCGCCAGGATGTAGCAACGGTTGCGGTAGCTTTGCTTCTGGTAGTTTTCGCAGGCTTCCAGCTGCACCACAGACGGCAAAACCCTGTCGGCCGACAGGGTTAAATCTCTGGCCGCCAGGGCCATCCAGCTCACCGGCGGAAAATATGCGGTAGATAGCAGCACTAGCGGTTGTTCCGCGGCTTGGGAATGATGCCGCGCGGGGAATTCCGGATAAAGTCCACTATGGTGCTGCGGATTTCCGTGGCAGGGAAAGTGGCCTCGATGTGCTCCAGTGCCTGCGTAGTGTTTCGGCCCGAGAAATAGATTACATCGTAGATGTCCTTGATCTCGTTCACCTGTTCTTCGGTAAAGCCGCGGCGCAGCAGGCCCACGCGGTTTACGCCCTCGAAAGCCAGGGGATCCCGTCCGGCCAGCACATACGGGGGAACGTCTTTGGAAATTTTGGAATAGGCACCTACAAAAGCGTGCGTTCCAATCCGGCAGAACTGATGGGCGCCGGAATTGCCGGCCACCACGGCCCAGTCTTCCAGATCTACCTCTCCGGCCAGGCCGGAATAGCTTACCAGAATGCAGCGCTTGCCAACGTTGCAGTCGTGGGCAATGTGCACGTAAGACATCACCAGCGTGTCGTCTCCCACCTTGGTGACAGCCTTGCCGCTGGCCTTGGTGCCCCGGTTGATGGTGACGCATTCGCGGATATTCACCCGGTCGCCGATTTCCACCCAGGATTCCTCGCCCTCGAATTTGAGGTCTTGCGGGATGGCGCCGATAACTGCGCCCGGGAAAACCGTGCAATTCTTGCCCAGCTTCACATGGTTCAGGATGGTGGCGTTGTTATGGATCTTGCAGCCGTCGCCGATTTCTACGTTGGCGTCGATGAAGGCGAAAGGTCCCACCTCCACATTCTCGCCCAGTTTGGCGTCCGGGCTTACACAAGCCATAGGATGAATCTTGTTCATAGCGGTACTATTTAAGCAGGGCCCGGAGGGCTTTGGCTGCTTTGGTGTTGATGGAATGTCCCGGTTTGTAGGCGGTGATGCGGGCGTTCAGATAGCCGCCGGCCAGGCGCAGGTCGCCCAGCAGGTCCAGCATCTTGTGCCGGCCGCATTCGTCCGGGAAATGCAGTTCCAGATTATTCAGATAGCCCTCGTCGGTGATTTTGACGCCGGGCAGGTTGAACAGGTACGACAGCGAACTGAGCTGTTCTTCGGAAACGGGATGCTCTACAATCACAATGGCGTTGTCCATGTCTCCGCCCTTGATAAGGTTGTTGCGGAACAGGTATTCAATCTCGTGGAAAAAGACGAAGGTGCGGCATACGCCAATCTCGTGGGCATAGTCGGTCTGGAGGTCCCAGTGGGCGCTCTGGATGCCCAGGATCTTGGAATTGAAGTCCACGGTAATATCGGCCGAAGGGGCGGCGGCGGGCTCTATGCGAACCCAGGAACCGCTTTTGTCGTCGCGGATTTCCAGCGACTGGGGGATGTCGATATACTGCCGGGGTTCTCCCTGGTCCTGCAGGCCGTCCTTCATGATGGCTTCCACGTAGGGTTTGGCGCTGCCGTCCAGGATGGGGACTTCTATGTTGTCCAGCTCTACCAGGGCATTGTCGATACCCAGTCCGGTGAAGGCCGACATCAGGTGCTCGATGGTAACCACCACAGCCTCGTTGTGGGAGATGGTGGTGCTGCGGGCGGTGTTGGAAACATTGTCGGCCAGGGCCTCGATAACGGGCTTGCTCCGCAGGTCGGCACGGCGGAAATTAATACCGGATCCGGCCGGTGCGGGCATTAGCTTCATATGGGCATAAGTGCCTGTGTGAAGCCCTTTTCCCTGGAAATAGTATGTCTTTTTAAGGGTATGCTGATTGCTTTGCATCCTTTCTATTCAAATTAAAGTCTGCAAAGTTAAGCAAAATATGTGGGAATGCCAAAACGGGGTTTATTCCTGTCCCGCCTCTTTGAATTTGGCGTAGGCCCGGAGGTAAGTGCTGCGGGCGATGGCCGGTGTGCCCATCAGGTATTCACCCTCTTTCCGCACATTGCCGATAACGCCGCTCTTGGCCAGGATGGTGGTGTGGTCGGCAATCTTCAGGTGCCCCACAATGCCCACCTGCCCTGCCAGGAGGCAGTATTTTCCAACTTGGGTGGAACCGGCTATGCCGCACTGGGCTGCCATGGCGGTATGGTCGCCGATAATCACGTTGTGCGCAATCTGGCACAGGTTGTCGATGCGCACGCCGTTGCCGATGATGGTGGATTCCATCTGGGCACGGTCCACGGTGGTATTGGCTCCAATTTCTACGTCGTTGCCGATAATCACATTGCCCAGATGTTCAATCTTCTCCCAGCTGCCGTCCGGACGCGGCGCGTTGCCAAAGCCGTCCGACCCTATGATGCAGCCGGCATGCAGAATCACGTTATCGCCGATAATCATCCCCGGGTAAATGTGTACGCCGGGATAGATGATGCAGTTTTTGCCGATGACGGTGTCCTCGCCGATGGTCACGTGCCCGTGAATCACCGTATTGTCCCCGATGCGGACGCGCCGGCCCACATAGGAGAACGGTCCCAGATACACCTTCTTGCCGAATTTGGTGGAGAAGGGGAACCAGCGGGCCGACAGGCTGCGGTGCCTCTTGGCCTTCCGCTTCTGAGCCGATACGTAGTTGAGCAGATCGGCCACGGCCGAATAGGCGTTCTCTACCCGCACCAGGGTGGGGGTAACGGCTTCCTTGGGCTGGAAATCCTTGTTTACCAGCATGATGGACGCCTTGCTGGTGTACACGTACTGCTCGTACTTGGGGTTGGCGAAAAAGCTCAGTGCCCCGGGCTTTCCATGCTCGATCCGGGCAAACTTGGTGGCAACGGCGTTCTCGTCACCGTCTACCGTTCCCTTCAGCAGCTGCGCTAAGAATTTGGCAGTTAATTCCATATTAAATCAAAGGTTCGGCGGTCATGGCGGCGGGCTGCGGGATGCCCATGAGTTTCAGGATGGTGGGGGCCACGTTGCAAAGGGCGCCGTCCTTGACGGTCTTTACTGCGTCGCCGGCGTTAATTACCACAAACTGAACGGTATTCAAGGAGTGGGCGGTGTTGGGCGTACCGTCGGCGTTCACGGCGAAGTCGGCGTTGCCATGGTCGGCGGTAAGGAGCACCACATAATCCTTGGCGATGGCCTCTTCCACCACCTGGCCCACCAGCCTGTCGATGCAGGTGACGGCCTGGGTAATGGAGTTGTAAATGCCGGTGTGGCCCACCATGTCACCGTTGGCGAAGTTCAGGATAATCATATCCTGCTTTCCGCTGCGAATCTGGTCGATAAGCTTTTCGGCCACCTCGGGGGCACTCATCTGCGGCAGCAGGTCGTAGGTGGGCACCTTGGGGCTGTTCACCAGGATGCGGTCTTCGTTCTCAAAAACGGTCTCACGGCCGCCGTTGAAGAAGAAGGTCACATGGGCGTATTTTTCGGTTTCGGCTATGCGCAGCTGGTGTTTGCCGGCCTTGGAAACGGTTTCTCCCAGGGTGTCCTGCACCAGTTCCTTGTCGAAGAGGATGTGCACGCCCTTGAACGAAGCGTCGTAGGGAGTGAGGCAGCAGTAGTACAGCGGAATGGTGTGCATGCCCTCTTCCGGCATATCCTGCTGGGTGAGGACGGCGGTAAGTTCGCGGGCGCGGTCGTTGCGGAAATTGTAGAAGATAATGGCGTCGCCTTCCTCTACGGTGGCAACGGGCTTGCCGTTCTCGGTTACCACGATGGGCTTGATGAATTCGTCGGTAACATCGGCGTCATAGCTGGCCTGGATGCCCTCCTGGGCCGATGCAAAAGCGTTGCCCTTGCCTTCCACCAGCAGGTCGTAGGCTTCCTTCACGCGATTCCAGCGCTTGTCGCGGTCCATGGCGTAGAAACGGCCGCATACGCTGGCCACTTTGCCGGTGGTCTCGGCCATTTTCTCTTCCAGCTCCTTCACAAAGCCCAGGCCGCTGCGGGGATCCGTGTCACGGCCGTCCATGAAGGCATGCACGTACACTTTGTCCAGGCCTTCTTCCTTGGCTACACGCAGGAATTCGTACACATGATCCAGGGAGCTGTGCACACCGCCGTGGGAGGTAAGGCCCATCAGGTGCAGCTTTTTGCCGCTCTGCTTCACATAGTCGTAGGCAGCCTTGATCTCCTTGTTCTCCAGCAGTTTATGTTCGCGGCAGGCGATGTTGATCTTTACCAGATCCTGATAAACTACCCGTCCGGCGCCCAGGTTCATGTGACCTACCTCGGAGTTGCCCATCTGGCCGTCCGGAAGTCCCACAAATTCGCCGCAAGCCTGCAGATGGCCATACGGATACTTGGCCCGAAGAGCGTCGATATGGGGCGTTCCCTGGGTCCAGATAGCATTGGAATAGTCGTGACGGCCTTCACCCCAGCCGTCCAGGATCATGAGTAAAACTTTTCTGTTCATATAGTGAAATACATTATTATCCGTTTCGGGTGCAAAGCAGCCCTTTTTTGCCCCCGACTTTCTGTTTTTTGCCTGTTCGGGGGTGAATCGGGCCATTTTTGCCCCCGAATCTGCAAATTTACATATTTTTCGCAGATATGCGAATGATGCGGCGGGTGGTTTTGGTAACCCGGACGGAATGATCTATGCAATAGCCGGCCACTGCCAGTACGTGATGCGGGTCCCGGGCGCTCTTGTACAGCACCACAAAGGGCTTTTCATCGGCCGGGATGTGATGGTCGGTGAACCAGTCCTGCATCTTTTTCTTCCCCGGTGCGCCCAGCGGCCTTATCCAGTCGCCGCTTTCCCAACGGCCTTCCACCAGCTCCCCGGCCTTGTCGGCATCCAAAATGAGCATCCCCTCCGGCTGCTTAACGTTTTCCGTCCCGTCCCAAGGCTCTTGGATCAGTTCCACGTCCAGGCTGGACCAGGTCCAAGCAGTTTTTGGACTAGATCCCTTTTTATCCCATGGACCAGGTCCACCGATATTGCCTCCCAGACCCTTCTCTGGCATACTTGCCGGACCAGGTCCAACACATAAAACTGGACCAGGTCCAAGGGGAGAGGCCAGCTCCTCCCCAAACCGCTCCATATCACGGTTCAGGGTTTCTACGAAGCGGGGGTTGATTTCCCGGAAAACGGGAAAAACCAGGTTGCGGATTTTGTTGCGCTTGAAGTCGTTTTGGGCATTGGTGGCATCTTCGCGCCAGGAGAGCTTATGCCCGGCGGCGAAGGCTTCAATCTCCTCGCGGGTCATGCCAAGAAGGGGGCGAAGCAGGGGAATGTCGGCAAAGTCCGGGTCCGGAAGGAAACCGGAGGCCTTCATGCCCAGGATGCCCCGCACGCCAGTTCCGCGTAACAAATTGAGCATCAGTGTTTCGGCATTGTCGTTGGCATTGTGCGCCACGGCCACGCCGGAGTAGCCGAATTCCCGGCACAGTTCCCCGAACCAATGGTAACGGAGCCGCCGGGCAGCCATTTCTATGCTGATGCCTTCGGCCGATGCAAACGCTTCTGTATCAAAGCGTTTAACGTGGCAGATTACGCCGGCGGAAGCGGCCAGAGAGCGCACGAATGCTTCATCGGCGTCACTTTCGGCTCCCCGCAGGCCAAAATTGCAGTGGGCCATTGCGAAAGGCCCGCCTTCCAGACGGACCTTTTCGGTAAGGCATACCGAGTCGATGCCTCCGCTCACTGCCAGCAGTAACATCGCCTAT
>Ga0265300_10003970_pt1 | contig 11916 bp, 8 predicted proteins | sample AusTroGonzalo_MG_FD_193482 | JGI IMG/M metagenome (GOLD analysis project Ga0265300, IMG submission 193482) | Bovine rumen microbial communities from tropical cattle in Woodstock, Queensland, Australia - Gonzalo_03 | ecosystem: Host-associated > Mammals > Digestive system > Stomach > Rumen ... | reverse complement strand
CGCTGTACCCCGTACAGATTATCAACCAGACGCCTGCCACCGGGAACTCGCTTGTTTCGGGCATGGGCCTTGACGCCGAAGTGGTGCGGGCTCTCCGGACACTCTACCGCAACAACATCTGGCAGACCACGCTGGTGTTCCTCCCGGGCAAAGCGGAAATCGCCCGCTGCCACACCGCCGCCGCAGAAGCGCTCGGGCAAAACTGCGCCGAATTTTTGGAACTCTACGGCGGGCAAGACCGCGAAACGCAGGACCGTATTTTCGAGGTGACGCAGCGCCCGCGGGTCATATTCACCACAAACATCGCAGAAACTTCCATCACAGTCCCAAACGTCACAGGTGTAGTGGATAGCGGAATCGAGCGTGTGAGCCTCTACGATGACAGCGAGAAGGTGAACGTATTGCGCACCACGCCCATCTCCATGCAAAACGCCATCCAGCGCAGCGGCCGTAGCGGCCGTACGCAGAACGGCTGTGCCATACGCCTGTGGAGCGAAGAAAGCGAAAAGCGCATGCCGCAGGGAATCGTGCCCGAGGTACAACAGATCGAGCCGTCGGAACTGCTGCTGCAGAAGGCGGCACTAGAAAGGGAGATCCCCGCCTCCGCGGGGATGACAAATGGGATCGAGCTGCCGACGTCAATTCCGGAGGCTCGCGAACAGGCAGCAACAAAGCTGCTGGAAGGTTTCGGGATGCTCAAGGACGGCGCCATCACGGAACTCGGCCTCAAGGCCATCCGCACTCCCGTTTCAAGCATCCCGCTCGCGCTGCTCCTGGCATCAGCACGCGGACCACAAGACCTCCCCGACCTGCTTCTCGCAGCCCTCGCGTGGATACACTCCGGCACGGAATACCTGCAAAAAGCGAAGTACCCGCAAGACGTGCTGACGCTTGCCGCCGACACGCTTTCAAAGACAGTAAGCGCCCCGCGCGAAGTGAGCTTTACGCTAAGGCAGTTGCGGGAATATCGGGACGGACTGGACTGCAGAAAGGCTAGTGCGGGTCTGGATCCTTCGGCTTCGCCTCAGGATGACGTGTTTAACAGGGCCGCTCAGGATGACAGCCATAAGCACTCCACACACCTCACTGTCCGCAGCCTCCTCAAGGCATTCCCAGACAGGCTCGCCACCCCTAACGGCAGTGCATACAAACTAGCAAACCAGAATATCATCCGCCTGCAGGTTGCAGAACAGCCCTACGCAATACTGGCCCTCGCGATGCTACGCACCGGAGGCGGAAACAAGTCCGAACTGAAGGTCAACCTGTTTGCCCCCATCGCAAAGGAAATGCTCGGCAAAGGGAGTACCCAGACCCGCTACGAACTGCTGTGGCGCAGCGGACAGGAACGATTCATCGGCGTAGAAATTACGGAATTCTCCCGCAAAGAAATCCTCACGCAGGAGGCTTCGCCCAAAGTTCTCGAAGAACTGAAGAAACTGACCGTCGATGCGTGGAAAGAAAAAATCCAGAAGGAAAACTGGAGCGGGAAGTTCCTCACGGAGCAAGTGCAGACGCTTCTCACAAAAATGCGACTTGCCGCAAAACTCTATCCCGAATACGGACTCCCCGAATTCAACGACGAGGACATGGAAATCATCTTCGACGAATTCGCAAGCGAAAAGTTCCTGCTGCGCGACATAAACGAGGACCGTTACCGGAATATCGTAGAAGATTACTTCGGCAAGTCCATGCTCGCCTGGCTAAACAAGACTTTCCCCGACCATTACGTGCTCCCCAACGGCAAGCGTGCCCGATACAGTTATCAGGAAGTCGCCCCAGACGAAGACGGGAAATCCGTGCAGAGCATCAACGGCGTACTCGTGGAAATTTCCGCCCGCATCGAGGACTTTATGCAGATGCGCGGGGAGCACAAGATTGCCGACGGCAAACTGAAAGTACGCTACGACATTCTCGCACCGAACTTCCGCACCATCCAGAAGACGTGGGACCTGACCGGATTCTGGCAGAATACCTACGCCGAAGTCCGCAAGGAACTGCGCGGGCGCTATCCCAAGCACCCGTGGCCCGAACAGATTCTCCCGTAGCCTATTAATTTATCTGAAAGTCGCCGTCAGGGTCGTGAGTTCGCCCGGGTTGAACGTGCGGGTCGCATTCGAGTTGCCATCGCTCCAGCCAGCAAATACCGCTCCGCCTGCAGGTTCGGCCGTCACTGTCACGGGCATATCCCTGAAGAAGTTCACCGTCATGCTGGACTTATCCAGCGGGAGGTTGTGCACCAGAATCTTGCCAGAGCCCTGCACCGCAAGCGTCACCTGCGCGGTTTCGCCCAAGGTGAAGTAAGATTTCATCTCGCTCATAATCGTCTGCTGGCGGGTCTGCGCAAAGGACTTGATCTTTTCGAGATTCGTGTCAAAGGAACCGGACTTGTAGTTCCAGAATTCAGCATCGCGCGCGATTTCCGCCTGGACCTGGCCATGGAGCGCCTCTATCTGCGGCACGAGACGGTCCGCGGCAAAGTTCATCGAAAGGAGCACGCAAAAACGATTGATGAACGCCTTCTTGAAGCCATCGTTGCCAAGCAGGCGAATCATGAGAATCGTGTGGTCCGAGATGGAGCCGCCGGTCTGCTGGCCACCCTGCTGTCCGCCCATGCCCGGCATCATCATACCCATTCCGTTCGTGCCGCTCGCATTGGTCACATAGCTGAACACGTTGCCATTCTGCGTATTGTAACCAGCACCAAAGCCGAAGTCTACATCGTACAGGAACCATTTCCACTTGCCCTTCTGGCTTGCGACACGCCACTTCTTCAAGTTGTTGTGAGGCCAGTCGCCGTTATTCACGAACATTTCGGCAGACATGTAGTTCATGTAGTTGTCCACATCGATCTGGTCGGCAATCTTCTGGTAGTTCGCATCGCTTGTAAGTTCGTTGCTCTGGAGCCAGCTGAGCATGTTCTTGTAGTCGGTCGCCGAGCCAGCACCTGCATCGTTGTTCGCATCCAGGAGGTCGATATCGTTCGGGTCGTAACCGTACTTTGTCTCGTAATAATACTCGTTGTTGCGTTCGCGCAAGTCGTGCAGGCCATAATACTTGCCGTTATAGTAAAGTACGACATAACGTCCACGCTGGTAATCCACGCCAAGACCTTCCGTCATCTGGGTGCCGATGCGGTCGCGAACGTAATCATCGCCGCTGTTGTTACCGAAGTTCCTGAGCGAGAACGCCTTGAACTTCTTGAGTTCCGGATTGTCCGGGAACAACGTGTACTTGAGGCGCTTGTCGCCGTATTCCTCGCGCAGTGTCACGGAGAAAGACTTTTTCTCCTTCGCGCGGCTGTACTGGCCAGAAATCTTGTAATCACCCATCACGCCGAACGCGGGCTTCTGCGGAGAACCTTTTTCGAACAATTCCACGTACACGGGCAATTCACGGTTGCTCCAGAAGTTTGCGCCATACTGCGGGTCCATGCCGCTTGCACCGTTACCCTTCATGTAAAGGCCCGTATCGGGACTGAACATCGAAAGCGGGTCAGTCGTCACGAACATCGTCGCGATGGAAGGCATCTGTTCGAACACATAGGTGCGGATAATTTCATCGCTCGGGTACGCCCCGTTGGCATAAGTACGGCAACGCAACACCGTCGTGCCAGAAATAGTCAACGTCTGCTGCACCACGGGAGAATTTTCCGTCGCAGCGGTACCGCCCTGCTCGCAGCGCGTGCCTGCCGGGAAGTTCACCGTAACCGCAGAAGAGTAGAAACCGGAAGGCGGAATGTTCACCTCGCCAGACTCCGCCTGCACGGTAAACACCTCGCCCACCGTATTGCCATACGGCGACGGGGAAGCAAAGCCCCACTTGCCCGCACCATCGCGGGACCAGGACGTTCCTGTCGGGACGGCCGAATAGCGCACGGAATCCAGGATGCCCGACTCGCTCACAAGGTAAAGTGCACCGCCGTTGTCTTCGGCCTTGAAGGTCGTATGCGGTTCGTGGCCACGCTTGCGGGCAATGTAAGACGTTATCTTGAAGGTCGTAGACTCGCTACCTTCTGTCTCGGTCGCAAACGTAGTCGCCGAAACCTTGCTGCGGTTGACGTCGCTCGCATTGTCGCCAAGCCTCACGTAATAAACCGACGTCGTATCGCCCGTACCGCGGAGGTTCTTGCCGTTCCATTCGCTCATGGCATCGCCTTCCTTGAAGTTCAGGCGGATCTTGTGGTTCTTGGTAATGAACCCGCGGACAACGAGCTGGTCGGCCTGTCCGAGATTTGCAGCGTTCTTTACCACCACGCGCGTGTACGAGCCCTTGGCCGAGGAGACCTTCACTACTGCACCGATCTGGTTCGCACCGCCCTCGTTATAGCACAGCGAAGACTTTCCGGGCAAATTCTCGGCATTGTTCGTCGTGGTTCCAGTATTGCCACCAGTCGCGCCGCCGGCACCACCAATAGCGCCGCCGCCACCCCAGTCACCCATGCCGCCGCCAAAGTCGCCGAAGTTGAATCCGCCCATACCGCCCGTAGAAGATTCCGAGCTGCAGTCCGTACCAATCATGTTGACCGAATCGGAAGGAGCGATGTAGTCAGGATAATTCTTGCCCGAAAGGAACACCACCATGTGTCCCTTCGCGGGTATCGAGGCCTCGCCAAATACCCAGCGGCGCGGGAACTTCACATCGTTACTCAGGGCAACGCCCTTGAGGCTCACCGGAGAATCGCTCGTGTTGTAGAGTTCAAGCCAACCCGGGTCGTTGCCGTCGTTGTCCTTGAAATTCGCATTCGAGGGGGATACTTCCGAGAATACCACCGGAAAATTACCGACAAAGGGCACCGTCGTATCGATGGCAACCATGTCCGGATCCTCGCCCGCCACCGGTCCATTGTGCGAGCCGTCGTCTTTCTTCGAAGAAGACGAAGGGACCTGAGCACCATCCTGCGAAACGCCCGGCTGAGGAATATCGCCAAATGCCGAAGAACTGCTCACCATGACCGGCAAGCCGTCATCGCCGATGACGAAACCGCCACTCGAAAGGTCTTCGCCACCAATAACAGGAGAAACCGGATCCGTGCCGGAATCGTCAGAGCATGCCACCACGCACGCCGTAACCAAACATGCCATACCCAAGAAAGAATGTTTCCTGATATGCATAGTTCAAAAATACATCAAAAACGGCAATTTTTGATGAAAAAACGGGTTTACAGGTGATACGGAACACGCGGAAATCGGGACTTTTTCGCCCTTTTAGGCCGACGCGGGTAATTTTACCCCAAAAAAACATATATTGAGGGAAAGGAGTGTGGTATGAAACATTTGCTAGTCGCGGGAGCCGCCCCCGTTATTGCCCTTGCGGCCCTGGTCACATCATCGTTTGCTGCGGACCGTTCCGTCGCGCTCAACAAGAGCATCGAATCGCTTGAGCCCATGAAGGGAATCGTGTTCTGGCCCGACCAGGCAAAGAGCCAGAAGGACCTGCAGGGAGCTATTTCCCTCGAGTTTTCGTATTGCCTCCCCTGCGCCGTTGTCACAGGGGAACGCGGCGGTATAATCAGTTACGACTGGAGCAGTTTCGAGAAGATGCTCGACGATATCAAGAGCCGTGGGCACCAGGCCATCGTGCGTTTCCGAATCGAGTACCCGAACGAGACCATCAAGAACGCCCCCCACTGCACCGAAGGAGTGAAAGGTGCCACCGCTGTGCCCGACTATTTCATGGCAAACAGCAATTATTTGGAGACCTTCTCCGAAAATCCAGGCGGCGACGGGCCCACCTATTACGCCGACTGGGGCAGCACGGCACTCCAGTACTTCTACAAACAATTCTACGCCGACTTCGCCGCCAAATACGACAACGACCCGCGTATCGCATTCGTGCAGGCCGGTTTCGGGCACTGGGCAGAATACCACATCTACGGCACCAAGCTTGAACTCGGAAAGAACTTTCCAAGCAAAGATTACCAGACAGAATTCCTGACGCATCTTGATACTTTGTTCAAAGAAACGCCATGGAGCATCTCAATCGATGCAGCCGACAAGAGCTACACGCCCATCGCAGGCAACAAGACGTTGCTTGCGCTCGGTTTCGGGCTCTTCGACGACTCCTTTATGCACGAGAAGCACGACATTTCGCAGGGCGAAGGCGATAACGAAAAGAACTGGATAGCCCTCGACACTACCCGCTGGAAAACAGCCCCCGCAGGCGGTGAAATCAGCTACTACGAAGACAAGGACCAGCACGAATTCCTGAACCCCGCAGGGCTCTACGGAGTCACCTGGGAAGATGCCGCCAGCAAGTACCACATGACGTATGTGATCGGCAACGACGCGCCCGAAGGCAAGTACGCCACCAAGGAACGAGTGTACAACGCTAGTTCCTACGCCGGCTATAAATTTGAAATTACCGGTTACGCCGTGAATAAAGTGTCTGCCGCCGTGCGCGTGAAAAACGTCGGCATTGCACCGCTATACCACAACGCCTACGTGACCGTGAAGGGCGTGCGCAGTTCGACATCGCTCAAGGGGCTTTTGCCCGGCAAGGAAGCGACCTACACCGTATCGGGAATCAATATTGCCGACGGCGAGTCACCCGAGCCGACCATCACCGGCGACAAGCTGCTGGAAGGCACAACCATTCCCTACAAGGCAAACCTTGACGGGAGCGAAAAGCCCATCGAAGGGACCGTGGAAGAAGGGACAACCGCCATCGGCAAGGCCTTTAATGGTAGCTCGGACTCAGGGGTCGCCGGAGACGTGGGCAAAACCCGTGCCAAAACCGACTTGAAGGGCCGCAACGTTCCGAGCAAGGCCGCACGCGGGGCTTACTATCCCGTTCTAAAATGAAAATTTTGCGACTTTATACAAAATGTCCATAATTTATTTATTTCTTTGCAAGCCGGAAGCAAAAAAAATGTTAGTTTATGATTGTTAAAGGATTTATCCCCTTTAGCAAGGAGAAAATATGAATATTCGTAAGCATTGGCAAAAAATCCTACTCTCTTCGGCAGCACTCTTTTGGGCCAGTTGCGGCGGCGACAGCGAAAGCTCCGTCAGCCCCCTGCCCGACGACCCCGGGTCATCCGAAACAGTCACATCGTCAGACTCCGGGACCGAAGTTATCTCCAGTTCTAGCGCTGCCGCTGAACCAAATTCCAGCGCAGTTGCGCCCGAAAGCTCCAGCGACTTGGCACAGTCCAGTTCCAGCGAAGCCACGCCATCATCGTCCAGCAAAGTATATACCCAATATGGGACATTCAAGATGGCTCGCGACACAAGCATCACATGCGAAGTGACTGGTGTCTTCTGGACCGAGCGGGACACCCGCATAAAGAGCCCCAGCGAACTCATGGACCTCCTCGAGAGCAACACAACCCGTTCGGTCGAAAGCCTCGAAATGCTGGAAGACGATCTTGAAAAATCCCTCAACTACGGTGTTCTTTATGGTTCTCCAAGCACAACAACATCAGGATTAAACGCCCACCCCAAAACATTTGAATGCTCAAACGACTCCACCTACACGACAGAAACCCATGTCGGTTCCGGCGGATACCTTTACACCAAAGAAGAATACAAGGAAAAATTCCCCAACCAGGATCCCGACAAGCCCTCTCCCCTTTGCCAGAAGACAGACTTTATCCTCTGCGGAGGAACACCATACATGGAATCTGGAAACGAAAGAACGTTTGTCGGTTCAATATTTACCAATTACGATTCTGACAAGGAAACCCTCATTGACAGTGTAAAGGCCGCAAACGGTGACAACCTTTCCGACGCGCAGAAGAACTGCCTTGATTCAAATGTCACATCCATGGATGTGTATAAAGACCTCGACGGCAGAACTCTCCACAACGCAACGGGCCCGATTGCCACGAAGCAGATTTGCGACGGCGACACAATAGTCAACCCGCGCTACCAGGCAAGGCTTGATTCCAACAAGGCCTATGTCCTAAAGCAAATTGACAATTGTCTGAAGACGGACGAATAAAATCACCGGTCTCGCGCACTCCTCCTCAAAAAAAACATATATTGGGGGAAAGGAGTGAGGCATGTCAAACAAGAATCTCTACAAAAAACTTCTCGCCAGCCTGGCGTTCGCCATCGCAGGCTTCTCTACGGCAAGCGCCGCGCCCCTGTTCATCGGCTACTACCCCGACTGGGGCAAATGGCACAAGCCGGCATACACCGTCGACAAGGTGCCGTACGAAAAGCTCACGCACGTGCTGTGGAGCTTCATCACGCCGGACACCGACGGAAGCCTTCGCGGTGATGCCGCCGAAGATCCGAGCGCCCTCGACGAGATGGTATCACTCGCGCACGCCGCAGGCACCAAGGTCATCGTATCGCTCGGCGGTGGCGGACAGAGCGAAAACTTCGTGCCCGTCGCATCGGATAATGCCCTCCGCGGCAAATTCGTAGCGAACCTCGTGCAGTTCGTCGCCGACCACAACCTCGACGGCCTCGACATGGACTGGGAATGGGAATACAACCCCGTACCCGCAGCAGACACCATCGCCTACAACAAGCTGCTCACCGAACTCCGCACGGCTCTACCCCAGGGCAAAACGCTCTCGGCCGCCCTTCCCTGCTCGCAATACTACGGCAAGTTCTTCACCCCCGAAGTCCTCGTCGCAAACCTCGACTGGTTCGGGTTCATGACCTACGACATCACCGGCGACTGGGACGAAAAGGCCATGTTCGATTCCCCGCTCTACCCGCACGAAGGTTACACCACATGGTCGTGGGAACAAACCCGCGACTACTGGAAAAAGCGCGGAGTCCCCACGGAGAAAATGGTCTTCGGCATTCCCTCCTTCGGGTTTCAATTTGAGGGAGCAACAGGCCCCGGCACCGACTTTACCAAGGGAACTGCAAAGCAAGTCGCGTACAAGGACATCGTCGCGAACACCGAATGGGAATACTTCTTCGACAGCATCGCCGTGGAACCCTATGGCGTATCTTCAACCGGATATGTGACCTTCGAAGACCCACATTCCTCCGCCGTCAAGAGCCGCTGGGTCAAGGACAACGGCTACGCGGGCATCATGGTATGGGAAGTCTCGCACGACTACATCGAAGGAGTCGGGAACCCGATCCTCGACAGCATCGCCGTAGTGCTACAAGATGGAGCGACAGACATTATCCAGCAACGCAAAGAACTCTTGAGAACCGGCACGAGGTTGCAGGAACAAAATGCGCAAAACAGGAAGATAGACGCACTCGGCAAGAGCGTGAAAGGCAAGCCGAAATTTATCCGCGTCTATGAGCCGTAATCCGTTTTTTCCACATTGTTTGCAGGCTTGGCATCAAACTTATCAGATTCGCCGACACTGTAGTCTATCGAGAACTTCAACCCTATATGGGGCTTGCTCCAGTTCCGGACCAGGCTAGCCACAGCGCCACCCCTTACCGAAAGTTCATCGGTGATACGGAACCCTAGCGACAGGTAGTTCGAGATAACCGCAGGCATTTTGTAGTCAAGGTCCGAAACATCGAGGCTAGGCGTGTAGGAACTCAAGGAGTAGTTGAGCGAGAATCGCCAGAAATGCGCCCCGGCATAGATTCCCAGGAACACATCCGAAAGCATGCGCAACTCGGATTCGTCGAACGTATCTTCCTTGTCTTCTTCGGAGCATCCGTCAACACTGCACCAATAACCAGAGTAGTTGACCGTAGTGAACTGGTGGAACTCCCCAAGGAAAAAGCCATATTCGAAATATCTGTGGTTTGCGCCGATTGAGGCATAGTAATAAGCTCCGTCGTAAGCCGCTATGCCTATCTGGAAGATAACGGGATCCCACTTCATTATGAAATCGGCAGAAACGGCAGCGCTGTAACCGCCGATATCGATAATAGCGTTGTTTCCCTCAAAGTTTGCCGGTTTGGTAACAGAAGCCTTTCCATCTGTCAGACTGTGGTTCAACCTTTCGTCAAGAGAGAAACTATGGACAGGCAATTTCACCTGCTCCTCGGCGGCGGCAATGAGAGAAACCGACACACGGGAAACATTCTCGTTGGGCTTGACATATGTGGAAGGGCCGCGGACTTCCGGAGATTCCGAAGCATTAAATTCGAAATTGCTGACATGCGCGACACTGCAGGCAGAAAGCGCAAGCGAAGCGGCACCAAGAGCGAGGATTCTAAGCAAACATTTCATACGGCCTCCGTTCCCATAATATAACCTTTTTTCGCCAAGTGGTAACAAAAAGTTTACAATTTTGTCCTGGTATATAAAAAATCGGCTCCGTAAGGGCCGATTTCGCGATTTTTAACGAATTTCCAATACTAATCCATAACGCAACGGATGTAAAGCATCTTCTCAAATGGGGTGTATCCCTCGTACGCATATGAGTAATTATTGTAAAAATAGACATTCTTTATAGCATCCGAATCATACCACGTAGAAGTCCAAAGGGCCTCACCCACCCCCAAATCATTGAACACCGACGGGCGATATCCTCCGGGCAAGACACTAAAGCAATATCCGTCATCGACGTCACTCTGGTTTTTCCAGCCATACGACGAAATAAGTTTCTCGCTCGCGACATTTATGCCTCCGACCGCATCGAACAAGACCTCCCACTCGTCCATACTCGGCAAATGCCATCCGTCCGGACAAACTTTCTCAATCACATCAAATGAATACAGGCGCCCATACTTATCACAATATTCCAGCGAATCATTGTAGCACGCGCTTGCTGAATCAAAATGCCTCAGCGAATCTGGCAGCAGGTATGCATAGTTCAGATTCTCCGCCATCCACGTCTGTTCGCCAATAACAACAGTCTTATACACTTGGCCATCACGCTTGTCGATCAAGGAACCGTAATCACAGTCCTCGTCGGGATTTTGTCTGAGCGGTTCTACCAAGGCAACATTACGCTTCGAGGAACTCGATGAATTCACTGAACTTGATGAATACACAGAACTAGAAGAGGAGCGCTGTTCGCTGCTGGACGAGGAACGCGCGGAACTGGAGGAAAGATCGTCTTCGTCGTCCTGGTAAGGCCTGTCATCACCCCTTACAAGGAATGTGTCCGAGTCGTCGTCACTGCAGGCGAAAAGGAATGCAAGCGACAATGCGAACAAAACGTAAAAAAAAGCCGAATGTTTCATAAATCTCCTCTCAAATTTTGTCATTGACACAGCGGACGGATAAGTAGAAAGGTTTGTATTCCTCACTCACAAAAACATGGCCTTTATCTAGGTAAAAAAAGTACGCCTGGTTCTGGTAATAATCATCAAACTCTGTAGAACTCCAAAAACAGGTAAGATTATCGCTAAAGTACTCAGTATCAGCGTTGTGGTACCTTTTTACGTTTCTCTTTCCTGCAGGAAGAGCAGAAAAACCATAAGCATCAGTGCCGTTTTCACCATCTTTCCAGCCCGTGCTAGACCTAAGCACCGTAATAGCAACGGAATCGCCACCAACCATTTCAATAAGATTTTCAAATTCAGATTTTGTCGGCAAACGCCAATCCGTAGGGCAGTCAAACTTTGCACCAGCCCAAGTGTAAAGGGCTCCATACTTGGCACAATATTCTGCGGAATCGTTAAAACAGAGGCCCACATCATTGCTGAGATTTTCGGCCATCCACCACAGATTGCCTATTTTTACGGTCTTGTAAATTTTGCCATCACGATTCGTCACCGTTCCATATTCGCAGTTATCTTCGGTTTCCGTCTTGCAAGGCCCAAATTCTCTACTGCTCGACTCCGGCGAAACACTTGAAGACGAGAACTTTCCGTCTGGGCGCGAGATGAATTCGCTATCGCCATCACTGCAGGCGACAAACATGGCCACACACATAGACAAGGCGCAAAATACTCGTTTCACATTTCCTCCTATATTTTCTTCACGCCCAAGATAGAAAATAAACGGGCAGAAGCGATATTGCTATATTAAAACACATGGACATTATCGAAACTTTGAACAATGCCGGACAGCAAGAGCTGGCGGCTC
>Ga0265300_10003966_pt1 | contig 11921 bp, 5 predicted proteins | sample AusTroGonzalo_MG_FD_193482 | JGI IMG/M metagenome (GOLD analysis project Ga0265300, IMG submission 193482) | Bovine rumen microbial communities from tropical cattle in Woodstock, Queensland, Australia - Gonzalo_03 | ecosystem: Host-associated > Mammals > Digestive system > Stomach > Rumen ... | reverse complement strand
CGGCAATGGTCGAGGGGTCGTGGATAAAGGGTGCGCCAATCTGCGCGCTAGCGGCTGTGGCAAGCGTCATTGCCGCAAGGATGCTATATAGTCTTTTCATCTTTATTTCTGATTTAAATTGATCTTGTAGTTCTTAACAGGGTTACCGTTCTCGTCGAGGAAACGGACGCAGAAGTCGCTCATACCTGGGCCGTTGATGATAGCACCACGCAGGATGTTACGTCCTTTCTTGAGGGTGATACGCTTCGACATGGCATCGTCCTTCACCATACGACGGTCGCCAGAGAGCAGTAAGGTCTCCTCACCGTTGAGCCACCACATAGAGGCGGAGTTGGAACCGACAGCCAGGCGAACATTCTCAATATCCTCGTCGCAGTCGATGATAGTCACTGCCCAGAAGAGCACGCCATAGATTTCCTCACCCCACTTCTCAGCGAAGCGGAAGAGTTTCACGTTCAGGTTCTCGCTGTCGAGAGCGTGCCAAGTAAGGTTCTGGGTGACAGTCTTCACCTGAGGTCCCTGAGGCTGTTGCTGGGCACCGAATCCGCGTCCGAAGCCTGCGGGAGCCTGCTCCTGCTGGAAGACAGCCTTCACCTTCTGACCGTCCTTCGGAATGATGGTCTGCTGACCCTTGAAGTACTCTCTGTTGAAGTGCTCACGCAGATAAGAGTCTGTGAAGACGGTATTACCGCTGTTGGGCTTCGTGATGGGCTCCAGGAGCAGCCAACGGTGGATGAAGCCCTCAGCATCAGGCTGTGCAGTGGTATTGGCTGCTACAGGCGTGAAGTACTTCGGACGGTTCTTGAAGCGGACGTAATCGACGCTGAGTGCGCCCTCGCCCTCGTTGGTGATCACAAGATTGGTCACACCACTGGGCACATAGTCGAGTTTGGCTGTCTGAGTGAGCCACTGGTTGCGCTGATCGCGGTTGAAACGCATCATCATACCGCCACCGGCACCACCAGCACCGCCTGCGGGAGGCTCTGGCGGTCTTACCGTCAACTTGAGACGGGCGATGACCTTACCCTTCGGGCTGCCCTCGCGGATGCAGAACTCAGTATTGTCTGCTGCCTTGACACTCATGATGAGATAGCCATCGGAGATGACGCTGAAATCGACATCGTTATACTGGAGCCAACTGCCCTTCGTAGGCAGGGTGGCCATATAACCGCGGAAGGTGTTGACAGTATCAATGAGTTCGCTAGTCACACCTGTGCTGGCGCTGCTGTAGCGGTCAATCTCAATCTTCTCAGTAGCCTTGTTGATACCCACGCCACGCATGGTCTTCTTCACCTCCTGGATCGTGCCGTCGGGATTGAAGTACAATTTGTCGATCTGGACGCTGCGACGCTTGTCGTCACGGGGTGAGAAAGCGTTCTGGTGATAGAACAGATACCACTGACCCTTGTAGTTGATGATGCTGTGGTGGTTGGTCCAGCAGCCATTCTCGTGCTCAGGCATGATGATGCCCTTGTACTCGTAGGGACCCATCGGGTTCTTACTCATGGCGTAGCCGAGAACCTCAGTATTCTCCCTCACGTACGGATAGGTGAGGTAGTACCAGCCGTTAGCCTCGAAAGCAAACGGACCCTCAGCCTGGCGGTTGGGCAGGCCTTCGAGACAGTTGACACCGATCATCTCCATCTCGCGGTTGCCGAACTTAACCTTTGACTTGGGGTTGTCGTCAGCCAATTCCTTCATGTTGGGCTTCAGTTTAGCGCAACGGCCATTGCCCCAGAAGAGGTAGGCGTTGCCATCAGATGCCAGCAGCACGCACGGGTCGATACCGTTGACACCCTTGATATTCTCTTTTTCAGGAATAAACGGGCCTTCAGGACGGTCAGCGATGGCTACGCCGATACCGAAGCCACCACCTGCCTGAGGTGCAGAGGGGAAGTAGAAATAGTACTTGCCGTTCTTCTCGACGCAGTCGGGTGCCCACATCGAGTAGGAGTTAGGACGCACCCAAGGCACTTTGTTCTGGGTGACAATCACACCGTGGTCTGTCCAGTCGGTCAGATTTTCGGATGAGAACACGTGGTAGTCTTCCATGCAGAACCAGTCCTGTCGCTGTCCGACGGGAGGCTTGATGTCATGCGATGGATAGAGGTACACCTTGTTGTTGAATACGCGGGCCGTCGGATCTGCCGTAAACTGGTCGCGTATAATCGGGTTTTGTGCCACTGCAAGAAGCGGCACACCCATGAGGATGACACTTAGTAATTTTTTCATTCGCGTTGATATTAATTGAATAATTGAACGTTTTTTTAAGTTTCAGTTGCAAATATACGAATAATTTTTGAATTAGACGCTTTTTCTTTGTGTATGTTTAACAATTAATTATCACTTTGTGGGAAATTGTTACATTTGAGAAAAAAAACGTAACTTTTTCCGGAAATGTAACACATCGGATAAGAAAATATAAAGTGCCGCGTCGTCTCGACGCGGCACCTCTCATAAATACCAAAACAATGTATACCTAAGTACTAACTGTATTTTGAATCATTAAAAATATTCAAGATTAATTATTTCCCTGGTATGCCGGGTTCTGGTCGCAAAGCGGGTTCTTCAGGATCTCGTCCTCAGGAATCGGCATATCCATCTTCAGGTCATTGTACTCGTAATCACGGTTGGTCCAGGGAATATCCTTCAGATTCTCAACACTCTGCTTCGGATAGTTGGTAGCCACGTGGTCAGCCATGAAGTTAGACTTCTGCATATCCGGACGGAGACACCACTCGCAGTTGAACTCCTTACGGCGCTCTGTGTTCACAGCAACCTTCCAAACCTCAGACTTGAAGCCCTTCTTAGCAGCGTATGCAGTGTAGTATTCCTTAGCATCGGGAACAGTTGCAACAGAGCTTCCGAAGGGGATAGGATACTCAGTGCGGTTCTTGTAGAAGATACCACCATCAGCATCCGAACCGTCCTCACGACCTACCCACTCAGCGAAGCTGTTGTAGTAAGGCAGATATTTAGCTGTCAGAGCAGCCTCGTTGCCATCCTCGAGTTTACCGAAGGCACGGTTACGCAGGGTGTTGATCTGTGCCCAACCCTCAGTCTCGTTACCAAGACGGAAGCAGCACTCAGCATAGTCGAGCATCACGTTAGGCAGACGCTTCCAGTAGATAGGAGTCGGGCTCCAGTGACCGTCTGCCCATCCCTTATAGTTGGCAGAGGCGGTACGCCACATCTTAGAACTCCAGATGGCAGGTGCCCACTCACCGTTGTTGAAGTGGAACTGCTTGGTGGTCGTACCAGACTGACCCTTACCGAGCACCTCCTGCAGATACGGGTTCACACCGTAGATAGCAGGCTCGTACCAGCCCTCGTACTGAGGATCGTAGGCTGCGTTGTTAGGATCGATCTGAGGCACAGCACCTGTGTAGCAAGAACCAGCGCGGCGCTTGTCACCCTTCTCGTAGCAAGAGTACCACTCCCAAGAGAGGTAGAGTGAACCCCAACCGCCGTTCTCAGGACATGCGGTGTACCACTTCAGCATCAACTTAGAGGTGAGGTTACCCCACTGTCCCCAGTTGCCACCCTCGTCGAGTTGCTCGCACCAGATGGTCTCAGGTCCCCATGCAGAAGCGGGATCCCACAGTGTGGTGAATGACTCGTTGAGTTTATAAGTATTGCTGTTCAGAATCTGCTTGAAGCAGTCGGCTGCCTTCTGATAGAGCTGTGCTGCTGCAGAAGCATCCTGAGTCTGGCCATTGGCACCGTCGGTCAGACGATAAGCCTTCCACATATAGGCATCACCTAAGTATGCAAGAGCCATACCCTTGGTTGCACGGCCATATTCCCCATTCCAAGGATCCCAGTCAAGCAGACTGGCAGCTGCCTCAAAGTCCTCGATGATAAAGTCCCACATCTCAGCATAGGTCTCTGCACGAGCCTTCTGCGGGGTGTTGGAGAAGTTCTCACCTGTTGACAGCATGGGTACACGACCGAAGGTGGTAGCCAGCCAATGGTAGTAGAAGCCACGGAGGGCACGACCTTCACCTTCCAGATAATTCTTAGCGCTACCAAGACCCTCTGCAGTCTCAAGACCTGCCAGATAGTCGTTGGCACGGACGATGCCATGATAGACATGCTTCCAACCGCTGAGGAGTTCGCTTGAACCAGAGTTCCATGCCTGTACGTTCCAGTTCTTATCCCAACCGGTAGCCTGCGTATCAATAGTGGGGTGACAACCAGTGAAGAGGTTGGGCTTGAAGCCCCAGTCTCCGTCGTAGTTGTCGTTCGGCATCATCATATCGTAAACGCCGTTCAGACCTTTCTTGGCGTTATTAACATTTTCATACAGGGCATCGGAAGCGACAATCTGGTACTGGTTTACATCCAGGAACTCATCGTTGTTACAGGAAGTAAGGCCAAGACCTGTCACGCTGCACAATGCTGCACTTAATAAAATATATCTTGTCTTCATATTTGTATTCTTTTTTTTACCTTTTTATTTTTTTACCTTTTTACTCTTAGAAGGTTACGTTGATACCAGCCATCCAAGTGCGAGGCTGCGGATAACGACCAGTGTCAAGACCAGTGTAGAGCACAGAACCGATACCGCACTCAGGATCACCGTACTTGTTGTAGCCAGAGATGGTCAGCAGGTTGTTGACACCTACATAGACGCGAGCCTTCTGGATAGAGAGCATGTTGGCAATCTGCTTCGGCAGGGTGTAACCAACCTGGAGGTTTGCGATACGGAGGAAGTCACCGTTCTTAACCCACATGTCGCTGACACGGAAGTTACGGTTAGAGTCGATAATGCTCAGACGGGGCAGTGAACCGCTACCATTGCGGAAGGCTGCATCGTAAGCCTCCTCAAGGATGTTAGGTGTGCACTGGTCGTCCAACTGACGCATAGAGCTCATCTTCATGGCAGAGTAAGACAGAATGTCCTGTCCGAATACACCGTACATATAGAGGTTGAAGTCCCAATCCTTATAGGTCGCTCCAACGGTGATACCGTAGTTCAGTGAGGGGAAACCGTTGCCAAGGATCTGGCGGTCCTCAGAGTCGATCTTACCGTCGTTGTTGATATCCTTGAACTTCACGTCACCAACTGACAGCGGGTGGTCAGAGTCAACCTTGGTCATTTCATCATTGGGAACACCTGACTCTGTGCCACCCAACTTAGCCAGGTAAGCAGCGAGGTCAGCCTGATCCTTGATGATACCGTCGGTTACATAGCCGTAGTATGAACCTACAGCCTCGCCTTCCATACAGATAGAGTGGTTGTTCCAGTCACCGTTACCGTCGATGGCACCGACCTGAGAACCGTCGTAGTTACTTGCGCCATTGTTAGCAGAACAGGTGTTGTACAGAGGATCACCCATCGTCTTCACCTCATTCTTAATGGTAGAACCAGTCAGACGAACATTCAGACCGAAGTCCTTGTTGAACTGGTGGTGATAACCAAGTGCGAACTCGAAGCCCTTGTTCTGAATCTTACCATAGTTGGTGTAGATCTGTGTGTAACCGGCTGTCGGACGAATCTGCTGATAGAGGAGCAGGTCCTTGGTATTCTTAATGAAGTAGTCCAAAGTAATATCCCAGTCGTTCAGGAATGCGAAGTCGATACCGAAGTTCAGCATCTCAGTGGTCTCCCACTTCAGGTTGGTATCAACCAGGTCGGAGAGCCAACCCGTTACACGGTTACCGGTACCACCGAATGCACCAGCGACACCATCTTTTCCGTAGAATTTGTATGCTGCGTTACCACCATCAGAGTTCAGGGCTGCAATGGCCTTACCCTGGATATTACCAGCGTTACCGGTCTGACCCCAACCCACACGGAGTTTCAGGTTGTCGATAGCCTTGATGTCCTTCATGAACGGCTCCTCGCTGATACGCCAAGCACCTGCTACTGAGGGGAATGTACCCCAACGGTTACCAGAACCGAAGTTAGAACTACCGTCACGACGGATGGTTCCAGTGACGATATAGCGGTCCATCAGGCTGTAGGAAGCACGTGCGAAGTAAGAGATGGTGTGTACGTCTGCGTTATAGGCACCGTTACCCTGCTTGTTGTCAGGATCATTGGTCAGTCCCAGGTTACGGTTCCACTCAGAGTCGAAGTCGCGTGCGCTGGCGCTTATCCACTGTCCCCAAGACTTGTTAACCTCATTACCGAGCATCAGCGTCAGGTTGTGGATGTCGTAGTCGAGGTTGTAGGTCAGATAGGTCTGGATGCCGAGGCTGTAGCCGTTGCTATTGTTCATAGAGAATGCATAGGTCTGGTCTGAACCTGAAGGCAGAAGGACCTCCTTCCACTGACCACCGATGTTGTTGTAACGAGTACGTCCACCAGTGAAACTAGAACTGTTGTTGCCCCAGTAGGAATAGGTACCCTGGCTGCGGACATCCAGTTTGTGATGCTTGATATCGAGGAATGTTACATCGATGAAGGCTGTGGTCTGGATACGGTCATAACCGTTGCGGTTGCGATCGCTATCGTAGTTCTCCATCTGAGTAGCATAGGGGTTGGCAGCGATAGAGGTGTTACCTTCCCATCCGTTCGGAGTCATCAGATAACCTGCACCGTATGTGCCGTCAGGATTCACCAGATTCACGTTGACCAACTGCTTGCTGGCATCGTTCTCATCGTAGTAGTCCAGAGTCGGTGTCATTGAAGCGAAGTCACGGAGTGAAGACAGGTTCTGGTTGTTACCCATAGAGGCGTTTGAACCGTGGCTCTCACTGTGAGTGTAGTTGATGTCACCACCGAGTTCCAAATACTTGTTCACCTTGGTGCTTACATTGGCACGGGTGGTGAAGCGCTGGTAGTTGGTGTTCACAACCAGACCGTCGGTGTTGGTGTAACCGAATGAGAGGTTATACTGGGTCTTGTCGTTACCACCGTTTACAGAGGCACCATAGTTCTGCTTGAGAGCAGCACGGGTCATCTCCTTCTGCCAGTCGATTTCATTCACACCATTCATGTCGCTGCGATCCCACAACTTGTTGATGAACATGGCACCGTCGTTGGTCTTAGCCTCCTTAATGGCCTTGGCGTAGGTGCTCAGACCCATCACGTCGAGGGTGTAAGGCAGTGTCTGCAGACCGAAATCGGCAGTCAGTGTGATATTGGTGTGACCCTTCTGACCGTGCTTGGTGGTGATCATCACAACACCGTTAGCACCAGCAGAACCGTAGATAGCGGTAGCAGAGGCATCCTTCAAGATCTCGATACGCTCGATGTCGGCGGGGTTCACGAAGTCAGCGTTTGTGCCAACCTGTACACCATCGACCACGTAAAGAGGAGAAGCATCACCATTGATGGTTCCGACACCACGGATGCGGATAGCGGCCTTACCGTCAGGAGAACCGTCCTGCTGCATGACCATCACACCAGCTGCAGAACCCTGCAGGGCCTGACCGATGTTCTGAGGCACACGCTTCATGACTGCTTCCTGGTCAACGGTAGCAACAGATCCGGAGATGTCGCTCTTCTTCATTGTACCATAACCTACAACAACCACGTCGTTCAGCATCTGGGCGTCTTCCTTCAGCGTGACGTTGATGTTGCTCTGTCCGTTGACCTTGATGTTCTGAGGAACATAGCCAACATAAGAAATGTTCAGAGTGGCATTGCTGGGAGCCTCCACGCTGAAGTTACCATTGAAGTCTGTGATGGCACCAGTATTTGATCCCTGTACCTTCACTGTGGCACCGATAATCGGTTCACCTGCTTCATCATTCACCGTTCCCTTTACGAAGCTCTGAGCCAATGCTCCCATTGGGAACAAACAGAGCAGGAACAGTGCCACTAACGGCTTTTGTAGTGATTTAAAATTCCACATACTTTTAAATTAATTAGTTAGATAATTGAGACTTTAATATTTAGGTTTACATGTATTCACATACTTGCCTATGATAAGGTGCAACCACCTTAATTTATATATATAGACTGCCCTTTCAACAGTTTTCGGGTGCAAAGTTATTATAAATTTAATTTATGCGTTTTGCAAATTGAAACAAACACTTTACGAAATGTAACAAATTGCGAAAATGTTACAAATTAAGATGCAAGAAAACTAAAATTTGTTGCGATTTGAGGGTTTTTCAGTAAAAAGTTGTACCTTTGCAGCATTAATGAAAAAATGATGAAACTAAAGACAATCATCAACTCTAACAGGCAGTTTTTGCTGACGGCGGTGTTCGGCGTGGCGGTGTTCTGTTTCTGGCTCTTTTGGCTACCCCATCTGATGGTGGCACGGGAGGGGATGCAGTTGTTCCTCTGGAATACGGACTATCTGATGGAGCGCCTCACCATGCCTGGCGGACTGGCTCAGTATCTGGGTGAGTTTATTGTGCAGTTCTTCCTGAATCCTGTCTATGGGGCACTTTGGTATGCCGTGCTGTTGGTCGCAGCCCAACTGCTGACGTGGCGGTTATTCTCCAATAAGCGGTCCTTATTGTCCAATAACCTGCCCTTATTCTCCAATAACCTGCCCTTATTGCGCAATAAGGCTTGGTTATTGAGTTATATCGTTCCGTTAGTCTTGTGGGCTCTGGCATGTAACCCCAATATCCCGATGACTCCGATTGTGGCAGTGGTGCTGACATTGGCGCTGATGAACCTGCTCCCAAAGGCGCGGAAGGCCCGTTTCGTAACGGCCTGCGTGATGGTTCCTGTTGGGTATTGGCTTCTGGGTCCTGCCATCGTGCTGATGGTCATTGCGCCCATCACTTCTATTGTCTATCACATATCACTGTTTGTCCTGTTGGTATTTTGTATCGTCGGCAGCGCTTGGCTGACACCTTATCCCTTACGTCAGGTGGCCCGTGGCATCGACTATTACTGGGAGGGCGACAAAGTCGGCACATACGAGGAGATGGAGTACGACATGGAGATGCGACGCCAGCGCTGGGAGGTGATGGCAACGAAAGTTGAGCAGCCCCCGACCTTGAAGAGTGTGTCGTCAGCTTTCCTGATGAGTGAGATCTCTCTGTCGATGGGCATGGTGAACCTATCCCAGCGTTCGGCTTTCGAGGCGATGGAGGCTATACCTAATTATAATAAGAGTGCGAGGGCCTTGCGCCGACTTGTGGAAACGAACATTATCACAGGACAGTACGACGTGGCACGGAAATATATCGCCATCTTAGAGGAAACCATCTTCTACCGAGGCTGGGCCCGTAAGATGACGGCTCTGATGGATCATCCCGAACAAATCAAGGATTATCCGTTGTATGATCGTTTAAAGGAAATATACGACAATGGCAAAGATCAGTTCTTCTATTAATATAATTAAGGTGTGGGTCGTCTGCTTGTGCTTGATGGGATGTCATTCGAAGCCGGAGAACGTGAGCAAGACGGATGCGTTGCCAGAGATCTATCCCGATTATGTGGATGTGACGATACCCGTCGGCATTGCCCCACTGAACTTTGCGATGGCCGATGAGACGTTTGACGCCCTCGATGTGGAGGTGAAGGGTTCGAAGGGAGGCACTATCCATGCTGAAGGTGCGTATGCTGATTTTGATATCAATGCGTGGCACCAACTTTTAGAACAGAACAAAGGAGCGAGTCTGACTGTCACCGTCTGTGCCAGAAAGGACGGACAGTGGGTGCAATACAAGGACTTTTCCATTCAGATCAGTAGTGACCCCTTAGAGGCATGGGGTATTACCTACCGTCGCATTCCACCTAGTTATGAGATGTACAGTCAGATGGGACTTTACCAGCGCGATCTCAGCAACTTCGACGAGAGGGAACTGCTGCAGAATACCCGTACGCCTAACCAGTGCATTAATTGCCATACGGCAAATCGCACGAATCCTGACCAGTATATCTTCCATGTCCGAGGCGACCACGGAGCCACGGTGATAGGAAGTGAAAAGAGAGAAGTGAATGGTGAGAAGTTGGAACTGTTGCAGGCGAAGAACGATAAGTTGGGTGGCTCGATGGTCTATCCCTACTGGCATCCGGGAGGCCGCTACTGTGCCTTCTCCACCAACAAGACCTCGCAGATGTTCCATACCACAAAGAAAAACAAACGTATCGAGGTCTATGACTCCTCGTCGGATGTGTTTGTCTATGACACCGAGACGCATACTATACTCCGCGACACGTTGATTATGAAGAAATACTGGGCGGAGAACACCCCCGCCTTCTCGCCCGATGGCAAATGGCTCTACTTTACAACGGCTTTGAGACAGGTTTATCCCACCGACTATGATCAGGAGAAATACAGTCTCTGCCGCGTCAGTTTTGACGAGAAGACAGGCAAGATCGGTGAGCAGGTGGATACCTTGATTAATGTCCGAGAGACGGGCAAAAGCGTCAGTTGGCCCCGTCCATCCTACGACGGACGTTACCTGATGTACACCCAGACGGACTATGGTTACTTTACTATCTGGCATCCTGAGGCCGATCTCTGGTTGCTCGACTTGCAGACAGGTGAGACGCGTCCGATGACGGAAGTGAACAGCGATAGGGCGGAGAGTTACCACAACTGGAACACGAACAGCCACTGGTTCCTTTTCACCAGTAGGAGCGAGAACGGCCTCTATACCCAAGTCTATTTTTCGCACTTTGACAACGATGGCCAGGCCACGAAGCCTTTCCTCCTGCCACAGCACAATCCCCGTCAATACTACCGTCGCCTCCTGTATTCCTACAATACACCCGACTTCACCTTGCGCCCCGTGGAGATCAATCCTCGTGAGATGGGACGACGTATAGAGAACCAGGAGCGGACGGCCACGAAGACAAAATAAAAAACCTAACGATATGAAAAGAACTTTGTTTTTTACCTTTTCGCTGCTGATGGCCCTGACGATGAGTGCCGCAGAGCAGTTTGTTGTGTTTAAGGCATCTGCCGACGTACTCTCATTGCAAGGTGCCAGTATCTCATTCGACGCTAATGAGCATAGTTGTGTGCAACGGGCCGTCGCCAACCTCCAGCAGGACTTTCAGAAGGTGACGGGCACTGGATTAAGTGGTTCCCAACCCACCATCCTCATTGGCACTGTGGGAGTGAACAAGCAGATCGACCAGTGGGTGAAGAAAGGCGAACTCCGTGACTTGAAGGGTAAGACGGAGAAATACATCATCAAGACCATTGGCGACCAACTCGTCATCGCTGGTAGCGACAAGCGTGGCACGGTCTATGGTATCTATGAACTGACGAAGCAGATGGGTGTCTCGCCCTGGTACTACTGGGCCGATGTACCGGTGGAGAAACATGATGCTATATATATAAAGAAAGGTGAATATACCGACGGGGAGCCGAGCGTACGCTATCGTGGTCTGTTCCTGAATGATGAGGCACCCTGTCTGACTACGTGGGTAAAGAACACCTTCGGCACGGACTACGGCGACCACCGTTTCTATGAGAAGGTCTTCGAACTCATCCTTCGTCTGAAGGGTAACTTCCTCTGGCCAGCCATGTGGGGCTGGGCCTTCTATGCCGACGATCCCGAGAACTCGAAAGTGGCTGACGAGATGGGTGTCATCATCGGTACCTCGCATCATGAGCCGATGGCCCGTAACCATCAGGAATATGCCCGTCGCCGTCAGGAGTGGGGTGCTTGGAACTACCAGACCAATAAGGAGAACCTCGACCGCTTCTTCCGTGAGGGTATCGAACGTATGAAGGGCACTGACGACATTGTTACCATCGGTATGCGTGGCGACGGCGATGAGGCGATGAGCGAAAATGCTGACACCAAGTTGCTGGAAAATATCATCGACAACCAGCGCCGTATCATCAAGGAAGTGACGGGCAAGCCGGCCGACAAGACCACCCAGGTGTGGGCCTTGTATAAGGAGGTGCAGGACTATTACGATGCCGGACTCCGCGTGCCTGACGATGTGATGATCCTGATCAGCGACGACAACTGGGGGGATATCCGTCGGGTGCCTACCGCCGCCGAACGTGCCCGTAAGGGCGGGTGGGGCATCTACT
>Ga0265300_10003960_pt1 | contig 11933 bp, 6 predicted proteins | sample AusTroGonzalo_MG_FD_193482 | JGI IMG/M metagenome (GOLD analysis project Ga0265300, IMG submission 193482) | Bovine rumen microbial communities from tropical cattle in Woodstock, Queensland, Australia - Gonzalo_03 | ecosystem: Host-associated > Mammals > Digestive system > Stomach > Rumen ... | reverse complement strand
GAAAGTTGGACAACGGTTTGACGTATTATATCCGTCACAATGCATGGCCCGAGCAGCGTGCAGAATTCTATATCGCTCAGCGTGTCGGTTCCATTCAGGAGAATGATGAGCAGCGTGGCTTGGCTCATTTTCTGGAACATATGTGTTTCAATGGAACAGAAAATTTCAAGGGAAACGATATTATTAAGTGGTGTGAGACCATTGGTGTTAAGTTTGGACGTGACCTGAATGCTTATACCTCAATCGATCAGACTGTATATAATATCAGCAATGTGCCCACTACGCGTGAGGGTATTGTCGACTCTTGTCTGTTAATCCTGCACGATTGGGCTGATGGCCTTCTTTTGGAGGCAGGAGAGATTGATAAGGAACGTGGTGTCATTCATGAGGAATGGCGTATGCGCACCACTGCTACCATGCGTATGCTGGAGCGTGATTTGCCTCGTCTTTATCCTAACTCGAAGTATGGTCATCGCATGCCTATTGGTTTGATGGAGATTATTGATAACTTCAAGCCCGAGGTGTTGCGTGCTTACTATGAAAAATGGTACCGTCCAGATAATCAGGCCATCATAGTAGTGGGTGATGTTGACGTAGATAAGGTGGAGCAAAAAATCAAGAACCTCTTTGCTCCTATCAAGATGCCCCAGAATCCTGCCCCTGTGGTGGCTGAAGCCGTGCCCGACAATAAGGAGGCTATTTTTGTGGTCGATAAAGACAAGGAGATGCAGTATAGCATCGTGCAGTTGATGTTTAAGAGTGATCCTGTTCCCGACGAGGTTAAGGGCAATATGCAGTATCTGGTTATTGATTACCTGAAAGATGCTTGCATTGGCATGCTCAACGATCGTCTGACAGAATTGGCACAGAAGGCCGACTGTCCCTATCTGCAAGGTGGAGTGGATTATGATCAGTATCTGTTGTCAAAGACCAAGGACGCCTTTAATATCAGCGTCCTTCCTAAAGAAGGTCAGACCGAAGCCGCTTTGAAAGCTGCTTTCATTGAGGCTCGTCGTGCTGCACAATTTGGTTTTACCGCTACAGAGTATCAACGCTATAAGCAGAACTTCATCAGTCAGTTGGATAAGCAGTATTCCAATAAGGAAAAACGCTTTAACAGCCAGTTCGTTAACGAATATGTGAAAAACTATCTGGACAATGAGCCCATCCCTGGCTTGGATGACTATTATCAGGTGATGAAGCAGTTGGCACCTATGCTCCCCTTGGAGACTGTTAACGAGGTGATGAAGAGTTTCTTTGAAGATAAGGACTCTAATATGGTGGTGCTGAATATGAACCAGGAGAAAGAGGGCGCAGTTTATCCCACTGAGGCATCTCTGAAAAAGGCCATCGATGAAGCTCGTGCTACCCAGTTGGAGGCTTATGTTGACAATGTGAAGAATGAGCCTCTGATTACCAAGATGCCTAAGGCTGGTAAGATTGTGAAAGAGGTGGCCAGCAAGAAATTCGACTACAAGGAGTTGACCTTGAGCAATGGCGCCAAGGTGATTTTGAAGCATACTGACCTGAAGAAAGATCAAGTAATCCTGGCCAGTGAGGGTTTTGGTGGTTCGTCGCTTTATGGTGAGAAGGATTTTGCCAATATCAAGATGTTCGACGATGCTATCGAGGCCAGCGGTTTGGGAAATTTCTCTCATACTGAACTTGAGAAGGCTATGGCCGGCAAGATTGCCAGCGCTAGCATGGCCTTAGGCAGAGACCGTGCTAACATCACGGGTTCTTCGACTCCCAATGATGTTGAGGCTATGTTGCAGCTCGTTTACCTCTATTTCACCAATATCAACAAAGACCAGGAGTCGTATGACAATATGATGAAGACCACAGAGCTGATGCTGAAGAACAAACTGCTGCAGCCTGAGGCCGTGTTTAGTGACTCGCTGACATTGACTGTCCAGAACCACAGCAAACGTTTTGCTCCGCTGACAATGGATGATTTGGAGAAGGTTAGCTATGACCGTATTCTTGAGATGGCCAAAGAGCAGACCAGCAATGCAGCTGCCTATACCTTTACGATTATCGGCAACTATGACGAAGCAACCATCCGTCCGCTTATCGAACAGTACCTGGCTTCGCTGCCTGCTCAGAAGAAGGTCGTGAAAGGCAAGGATGTGTACGAGACCTTTAAGGGTGAGGTTATCAACGACTTCAAACGCAAGATGGAGACACCCAAGGCCATTGCAGTGATGGTATGGGCTAATACTCAGATGAAGTATACACTGGATAATATCATTCGTGCCGATATGGTAGGTCAGATTCTGTCTATGATCTACACAGAGAAGATTCGTGAGGAAGCCTCTGCTGCCTACAGCGTATTGGCACAGGCAGGCTTAAGCCGTGATGACTATCGCACCACAGGAACGGTGCTCGTCTATTGTCCAATGAAACCAGAGAAGGGTGATGTGGCCACGAAGATTATGCTTGACGAGGTGAACAACATGGCAAAGAGTGTTGATGCTGAGAAGTTGAACAAGGTTAAGGAGTATATGCTTAAGAATGTTGATGATCAGGCTAAGACCAATAACTATTGGATTCGTGTCATTGGACGTTTGCGTGACTATGGAGTAGATGTGCATACTGACTACAAAAAGGTTGTTGAGGCTCAGACACCTGACGCAATTTCAGCCTTCATGCAGGAGTTCCTGAAGCCAGGCAATCGTGCAGAGGTTATTATGTTGCCCGAAGAGTGATAATTGATAAAAATAAGGAAAACGGCCTGCTCTTTATGAGAAGCAGGCCGTTTTTTTGGTTATTTGCCAAAAAGTGAGTAACTTTGCACCCAAATTCAGATAAATCAGATAGTTATGTCATATTTATTTTCATCAGAATCAGTATCAGAGGGACATCCCGATAAGGTGGCCGATCAGATTTCGGACGCTATTCTGGATCAGTTCCTAGCCTATGACGACCATGCCCGTGTTGCTTGTGAAAGCTTTGTTACCACAGGTCAGGTTGTGATTATGGGCGAGGTACGCAGTGAGGTGTATATCGATCTGCAGACCATCGCACGCAATACCATCAAGAAGATTGGATATACCAAGGCAGAATATCAGTTTGACGGCAACTCATGCGGAATCTTGACCGCTATTCATGAACAGAGTGCCGACATTAATCGTGGTGTGGACCGCGAAGAGGATGATGACCAGGGGGCTGGTGATCAGGGAATGATGTTTGGCTATGCCACCAACGAGACGGCCAACTATATGCCTGTGTCTTTGGACCTTGCACACCTCATCATGCGCACATTGGCTGACATCCGCAAGGAAGGTAAGCAGATGACCTATCTGCGTCCTGACTCAAAAAGTCAGGTAACCATCCAATATAGTGATGCGGGTATTCCTGAACGCATCGATACCATTGTGGTTTCCACACAGCACGATGAGTTTGACGAGGACGAGAAGATGTTGGCCCAGATTAAGGCGGATGTCATCAATATCCTCATTCCCCGTGTGAAAGCACAGATTAAGAGTGAGAAGGTGTTGGCACTCTTTAATGACGACATCAAGTACTACGTCAACCCCACAGGTAAGTTCGTGATTGGTGGCCCTCATGGAGATACCGGTCTGACGGGCCGCAAGATTATTGTTGATACCTATGGTGGCAAGGGTGCTCACGGTGGTGGAGCATTCAGTGGTAAGGACTCTTCTAAGGTTGACCGTTCGGCTGCCTATGCAGCACGTCACATTGCTAAGAATATGGTGGCAGCAGGTGTGGCCGATGAGATGTTGGTGCAGGTGAGCTATGCCATTGGTGTGGCTAAGCCCATGAATATCTATGTGAATACCTATGGTCGTTCAAATGTTCAGATGACTGACGGTGAGATTGCAAAGAAGATTGAGCAACTCTTTGACCTGCGTCCCAAAGCTATTGAGCGCACGCTGAAGCTGCGTCAGCCGATGTATTTGGAGACTGCAGCCTATGGCCATATGGGTCGTCAGCCTGAGGTCGTGAAGAAGACCTTTACCAGCCATTACCACGAGACGAAGACCATTGATGTGGAGTTGTTTACGTGGGAGAAATTGGACCGCGTTGATGACATTAAGCGCACTTTCGGTATCTAAAATAGACTCATGAATCAGGCTTCAAGCAATGCCGCAGACTCACTGGGATACAGCCTAAACAATTATTTGAACCAGGGCTATTTCTCAAAAGACTCGCTGTTGTGTACCACTCAGGCACACAGCAGCAGTTTTGGTATGTCAGGTGCGCCAGTACCTTATGCTCTGCGCAATGACAATGCTATCTCTATTATCCTGCTGGCCTGTTTCTGTTTCATCGTTATCTTTGGCAGTCGCTCGTATGGACTCTTCTCGCGTCAGCTAAAGACGCTTTTCCGAGCTCCGCGCGAACGAAGTGACTTAATTAGAGAGACATCAGGCGAGATGCATGTGATGGTGTCGTTTGTTGTTATCTATTGTCTGCTGCTGGGCATCTCGTCCTATGTGCTCATTTCAGAGATGGTTACGTCGCATTTCGTATTTGATTCCAATGCCTTTATCGTATTCCTTCTTTCAGCAGTGTTTCTTGCCTATTTTTTTGTTAAGTGGACAATGCAATCATTGGTGAATTTGGTCTTTTTCAGAAATAAAAAGAATATACAATACATAAAGGAACAGGTATTCATCTCCGTCTGCTCGGGTATCTTGTTATATCCAGTGGTTATGTTGCTGGTATATTTTGATTTATCGATAAAAAGTGCAGCGATATTCTTCGCTTTTGTTGTTATTTTCCACGAATTGTTGACATTTTACAAGTCTTGGCTCATCTTTTTTAGGCAAAAAGGGCTTTTTCTGCAAAATATTTTGTACTTTTGTGCCCTCGAAATCACACCATTACTTGCGTTCGGAAGTATGATGGTGATGATGACTAATAGTTTGAAAATAAATTTTTAGGACAATAGAGAATGATTAAGAAGATTTTGGTTTCGCAGCCTAAGCCAACAAGCGAGAAGTCACCCTACTATGACATAGCCAATCGCTTTGGTGTAGAACTGGTTTTCCGTCCTTTTATTAAGGTGGAGGGAATGTCTTCCCGCGAATTCCGTGCCCAGAAGGTGAGTATTCTGGATTATACGGCCGTCGTTTTTACGTCGCGCCATGCCATCGACCATTTCTTTACTTTGGCCAAGGAGTTGCGTTTGACTATTCCTGAGGATATGAAGTATTTCTGCGTCACCGAGACTATAGCACTCTATATCCAGAAATATGTGCAGTATCGCAAGCGCAAGGTATTCTTTGGTACAACAGGAAAGGTTGACGACCTTATTCCTACGATGGTAAAGCACAAGACCGAGAAGTATCTTGTGCCGATGAGCGATGTTCACAATGATGCTATCGCTAATCTGCTTGACTCCAAGAAGCTGATTCATAAGGAAGTGGTAATGTATAAGACCGTGAGCAATGACTTTACGGAAGAGGAAGTTAAGAACTTCGACTACGATATGCTGATTTTCTTCAGCCCCTCGGGTATCGAGTCTCTTACCAAGAACTTCCCCGACTTCAATCAGGGTGAGATTGCCATCGGAACCTTCGGCCCAGCCACGGCAAAGGCGGTTCAAGATGCAGGTCTTCGTCTTGATTTGCAGGCTCCCACAGAGAAATTCCCTTCAATGACGGGCGCCCTTCAGCATTATCTGCTGATGAATGAAGAGGATTAACCTTCTTAAAGATAAGTTTTTTAGTGACGGCTCCAGCAACATTTCAGAAAGAGGAGCGAGTGGTCAGCCAAAAACTGATTGACGAGCTCTTTACCGGAGGCCATAGCCACTCACTGGCAGCCTTCCCGCTGAGAGTTATATTCATGAGTAAAGAGCACCAAGAGGGGCAACAGCCCGTCCGGGTGCTCATTAGCGTTCCTAAGAAGCGTTTCCATCATGCCGTTGATCGTAATCGCGTGAAGCGGCAGATACGCGAGGCTTACCGCCGTCATAAGTCTTTGATTGTTGATCAGGTGCCTCCCTCTCAGATGCTGGTCATAGCCTTTGTGTGGCTGTCAGATCAGTTACAGCCCTCAACAATTGTGGATAGCAGGGTGAAGAACTTACTCGAACGCATAGCTCACAAACAATGAAGCGAATATGGCGATGGCTTATGATGGTGCCCAAGTGGCTTCTGCTACTGCCCATCATCTTCTATCAGCGGTGCATCAGTCCGTTCACGCCTCCCTCGTGTCGTTTTACGCCCACCTGTTCACAATATGCTAAGGAGGCTATTATCAAGCACGGACCCATTAAAGGGTTAGGACTGGCTATTTGGCGCATCCTGCGATGTAACCCCTGGGGAGGCAGTGGCTATGATCCAGTGCCGTGATAGAATTCCTAAAGGATCTTAACGATTCTTAGGATGTGATTAGAATTAAAATTAGAAAATAAGAATATGAAGAATTTCGTTGAAGAACTCCGCTGGCGCGGAATGCTGGCACAGATTATGCCAGGCACAGAAGAGCTCCTGCAGAAAGAGATGGTGACAGCCTATCTGGGTACTGACCCTACTGCTGACTCACTCCATATTGGTCACCTCTGTGGCATCATGATGTTGCGTCACTTGCAGCGTTGTGGCCACAAGCCCATCATCCTCGTGGGTGGTGCCACTGGTATGATTGGCGACCCCAGTGGAAAGTCACAGGAGCGTAATCTGCTCAATGACGAGACCCTGCGTCACAACCAGGAATGTATCAAGGCCCAAGTTGCTAAGTTTCTCGATTTTGAGTCGAAGGAGGCCAATGCTGCCGAGATGGTCAATAACTACGATTGGATGAAGAACTTCACCTTCCTCGACTTTGCTCGCGAGGTGGGTAAGCATATCACAGTGAACTATATGATGGCAAAGGAGAGCGTGCAGCAGCGTCTCAATGGTACTGCGCGTGATGGTCTTTCTTTCACTGAGTTCACCTATCAGCTCCTTCAGGGCTACGACTTCCTCTACCTCTATCAGCATAAGGGAGTGAAGCTGCAGTTGGGTGGCAACGACCAGTGGGGCAACATGACTACCGGTACAGAACTTATCCGTCGTACGCTTGGTAATGATGTAGAGACATTTGCATTAACCTGTCCGCTCATCACCAAGAGCGATGGTAAGAAGTTTGGAAAGACTGAGAGCGGCAACATATGGCTTGATCCTAAGCGTACCACACCTTATCGCTTCTATCAGTTCTGGCTGAATGTCAGCGACGAGGATGCTGAGCGTTACATTAAGATTTTTACTTCACTTGAGAAAGATGTCATCGATGCCCTTGTCGAGGAACACAAGCAGGATCCTGGTCGTCGTGTGCTGCAGAAGCGCCTGGCTGAGGAGGTAACGGTTTTAGTTCACTCTCGTGAGGCTCTTGATATGGCCATCGAAGCTTCAAACATCCTCTTTGGTAAATCAACCAAGGAAGCTCTCGAGAAGCTCGACGAGCAGACTTTCCTTGATGTGTTCGATGGTGTGGAAAAGTTCGAGATTAGCAAAGATCAGTTAGGTCAGCCCGCTGTTGAGCTCCTTACCACTGTTGCTCCAGTGTTCCCTTCAAAGGGTGAGATGCGTAAGATGGTGCAGGGAGGTGGCGTTTCTCTGAACAAGGAGAAGCTTACCGATCAGAACCGTGCGATTACTGCCGACGACCTGATTGACGGTAAATATTTGCTAGCGCAGAAGGGTAAGAAGAACTATTACCTCATCACGGTAAAATAACAAAAGAATAGGAAAAATTTGGTAATGTGCCAAATTTTTCCTACCTTTGCAGCCGCTAAATAGTGATTGGACGATGGTGTAATGGTAACACTACAGGTTTTGGTTCTGTCATTCCCGGTTCGAATCCGAGTCGTCCAACCATAAAAAGAATCCCGAGATCATAACGATTTCGGGATTCTTTTTTGTTTCTATCTCATTTATTTCACACTCCACTCGAACACACCAGATGAGAATTCATCGGGCTGAGTAATCTCCAATCGCAATGCTTTGGTTTTCACTGGAGTAAAGTTCACTGTGCACGCTGCACCACGAACAGTGGGGTAGTGGTCAGCATCTTTCACTGGCTGCCACTGGCCCTGCGCGTCCTGATAGAGAATGCGCCATGACTTTGGAACACGACAGCCACCCCAGGGTGCATCGTCAAACCAGTATACGGTGCACGTCTGAACGGTAGCAGCGACAGGAAAATCATACGCCAGCCATTCTGTTGTGGCTTTCTTGGGCCACCAGTGGGTGTAGGGCATCGAACGGTCGTTCTCGTCGCGAGGTACCAGTCGGTCGTTAACCGACGATAAGGCCGGCACCTTAGAACTACTGCTCACCTTACTCTCGCTGGCTAGTGTGGCCGGCTGAGCAGGCGTAGTGGCTTTCAGGTCTTGAGGTAACCACACGCGCATCTTTCCAGAGCCGCGATGACACCACGCGAAATAGGGAATCAGAGTGAGTTTCTGGTCCTTGACTGTCAACTTACCTTGCTTATTGAAGTCTAAGGCTTGGGCTTCTGTCGTCAGTGTGACCACGGGTATGCCGGCAATCTCAGCCTTTCCCAGTTGGAACTGCGGTTCCTGATTGACCAGTGCCGAGAAGATGTCGAAATCGTTGTCGGGGTGCTCGGCACAGTAGACTAACGGGCCGCGCTCTACAGCCACCATTCCTCTATCGGCCTCCACCTTATTATTAGCACGCACGACGCGAGGCTCCATATCGAAGTGAATCTGCACTTTGTCGCCCTTCTTCCATTGACGGTCGATGGTGATATAGTCATGAATCTCGGGATAGAGCTGCTGATTGTTGACGCTTATAAGATAGCCGAGTCGCTTGCCGTCAGCATAGGAGTAGAGGTCTGAGGGTACCACCTTGCCCTTTACCCAGCCGGGGATACGAATCTTTAGAGCAAACCGGCCTACGTTATTTTTGTCGATGGTGATGGTGATGTCGCCATCCCACGGATAGTTGGTCTGCTGAGAGAGTGCCACTTTCTTTTTCCCTACAGTCAGTTCTGTCTTGTTCGAGAGGAACAGGTTCACATACACATTCTTATCCTTCACAGCATAGACATAGCCTGGCAGCGAGGGAATGAAGCGACAGATATTAGACGGACAGCACGCACAACCAAACCACGCCTGACGTTGGTGTTGTCCCATCGACTCCAAGGGGTTGGGATAGAAAAATCCGTTGCCCTCAAGACTCACACCGCTAATAAGACCATTATACAGCGTGCGTTCCAGCACATCGAAATACTTCGAATCGCCGTGTAATAGGAACAAACGGTAGTTCACATACACGTTACCGATGGCAGCACACGTCTCGCAATAGGCACTCATGTTGGGCAACTCATAGTTCTTGCCGAAAGCCTCGCCACTCGAAGTGGCACCGATGCCGCCTGTGATATAGAGTTTCTTTGTGACGATATTGTCCCAGATACGGTCGATGGCATTGATGTAACCTTGGTCGCCAGTGAGAGCTGCTACATCGGCCATACCGGCGTACATATAGGCTGCACGAACAGCATGACCCACAGCCTCTTTCTGGTCCACCACTGGTTGATGACTCTGACTGTACTCCTGCTTAATCTGTGTTTTGCCGCGATAGTCCAGCAGGAACTTCGCCTCGTCCAGGTATTTCTTCTCGCCCGTGGCTAGGTAGAGTCGGCACAGTGCCATTTCGGCAATCTGATGCCCTGGCACCACGCAGGCCTGTCCAGGATTAGGACCAACCTCTTTGCACACCACGTCGGCATAGCGGCGTGCTATATCTAGGAACTTTCTACTGCCTGTGGCCTGCCAATGTGCCACAGCTCCCTCAATCATGTGTCCCAGGTTATAGAGCTCGTGTGAGAGGTCCTCCTCCTTTACCCAACGTTTGTCGCCAGCCCAATGGTGTGGGTCGGCCGGGTTTTGTGTGCGAGCCGTATAGAGATAGCCATCAGGCTCCTGAGCCGTGGCGATGATGTCGATAACGCTATCCACATACGCCCTTAGCTTTCTGTCAGGATAGGTCTGCAGGATATACGAAGCCCCCTCAATGGTCTTGTAGGGGTCCGTATCGTCAAACGAGTAGCCCACACCATTCACCTTAAACACCTTTGACGGGTCTTTCAGATGCATGGCCGCATGTTCAAAGTTCTTATAACGCCCTTCGCTTTCGCATTTAGAGAAGGCCAGGGGCACCGTAACATTGCGACTCGCCTCTAGGCGCTGTCCCCAGAACGTATTAGGCGTTACCTTCACAGCCGTGAAAGGCACGGGATTGATGGGATAGCCCGTTTGTGCCCCAATAGGACACACAATAAATGATGAAAGAATCAAAGAAAAGATCGTTCTCTTCATGTCGTATCGGTTTTAGTTCATTGGATTATCTTACTATTTCAGTTCGCTCCACTTTGGAGGATCTACCCCTAGTAGGTTACGTACAAAGAAGTCATAACGCTTATGGTCACCATAGCTCTCACCCATGGTGTGGCGGGCACCAGGAATAACCACCAGTTCGAAGTCCTTGCCGGCCTTCTCCAGTGCGTTTACTACCTGCATGGTCGATGCAGGATCCACGTTGTCGTCCATCTCGCCCACCACCAACATCAGTGGACGCTCCAGTCGCCAAGCGTTTTCTGTGTTCGAGCATTCTACATACGAGCTGTCAACGGGATAGCCCATCCATTGTTCGTTCCACCATATCTTATCCATACGGTTGTCGTGACAACCACAGGCTGCATAGGCTGCTTTGTAGAAGTCACCATGCCACAGCACCGCTGCCAGCGCATTCTGTCCGCCTGCCGAGCATCCGTAGATGCCTACACGATTCACATCCATATACGGATACTTCTTGCATGCCGCCTTGATCCACGCTATGCGGTCTGGCAGCCCGCCGTCCTTCAGATTCTTATAGCACACCTCTTCAAAGGCCCGTGTGCGAAACGAGGTGGTCATGGCATCCAGTTGCACCACGATGAAGCCCAGCTCCGCAATACTCGACATTGTCCATATCCATGGTGTGAACGTCTTGGGAACATACTGGTCGCCAGGTCCAGAGTAGATATACTCAATGACGGGATACTTCTTCGTTGGGTCGAAGTTCGATGGGCGCTGAATGAGTCCCCACATATCTGTCTTACCGTCGCGCCCCTTGGCCACGAATACCTCAGGCGCCTTCCATCCCTCTTTTTCCAGCGCTGTGATGTCGGCTGTCTCCAGTGTGCGCACGATGTGCCCATCCTTACCAGATCGCAGCACGGTGATGGGAGGAGTGGTTACCGTCGAGTAGGTGTCAATCAGAAAGGCCATATCATCGGTATAGGTCACACTATGGTTACCCTCCTCAGGCGTCAGACACACCAGTCCCTTGCCGTTCAGTCCAATCCTGTAATAATGTATCAGATATGGGTCTTCCTTCTTGTTCATGCCGCAGGCTGAGAAGAAGACAACATCGTTCTCCTCGTCCACACGTTGGATGCCACGCACATAGTATTCCCCCTTGGTAATCTGTCGGCAGTCCTTACCACTGTACAGGTAGATGTGGTTACGTCCGTCGCGCTCGCTGGTCCATATGATGCGCTGGCCATCCTTCAGGTCGATACGCTGCTGACGGTTGTAGTTGATATACTTGTCGTTCTTCTCCTCAATTAGCGTGCGCACTAGTCCTGTAGTGGCCGATAGCTCCAGCACACGATAGGTCTTGTGGCCACGTTCATTAAACTCGAACGTCACGCACTCGTTGTTCTTCCAACGTGGCATAGTTACTTGATACTGATGCTGGAAAAGCGCTGTCGATGGCTCTATCACGCGTCCCGTAGCCACCTCGACGATGACGGGTACACGATAGTTTAGCGAATCGCCTGGCTTGGCATATTCCTGCGTGTGGAGCACAGGCTGCAGTTGGTTTCTGGGCGACGACTCCACATAGTACACATAGCGCTTGGGTGCAGGTTTGATGCGCACCGTGGCATAATAGCGCCCATCGGCCGAGAAC
>Ga0265300_10003959_pt1 | contig 11935 bp, 5 predicted proteins | sample AusTroGonzalo_MG_FD_193482 | JGI IMG/M metagenome (GOLD analysis project Ga0265300, IMG submission 193482) | Bovine rumen microbial communities from tropical cattle in Woodstock, Queensland, Australia - Gonzalo_03 | ecosystem: Host-associated > Mammals > Digestive system > Stomach > Rumen ... | reverse complement strand
GTTGAACATGGTGAATTCCACGTTTGCTCCGATTCCGAAATCTCCAAATGAATAAGGAGTAAGTTCTGCACTTATATCAACCAAATCATTATGCTGCTTGTCAGTATATCCCAATCCACCTGCAGGAGACTGATAGTTGAACACATCTGTTCCGTAGCTTGCATCAAGCAGTAATGATGAAGAGCTATCGAATCGATGCTCATAGCCCGCTTTGAAACGATTGGCAAAGAAACGACTCATCCATTTGTTGGTTCCATTGATGTGGTCAATCTCGCTGTTGTGACCTCTTGATGAGAAGTCGAAGTTCAGTTCGTCGTCTTTGGAGAGGTCAAACCCATAAGCAATACGTCCCAGCATGTTGTTATCGATGCCGTAAGCAGCAGTTGCAAATCCCCTTTTGTCACTACGTATCAACTGTTCATTTTTTGCTGCCCACATCGGTTCGAACACATAGTTCGTTGTAGGCACAGATGTGGTGGTATAATTTACGTTGTAGTGATTAACGGATGTTTGCTCGATTTCTGGGAGCGAATTGATTTTATTGGCATCCTTCACCACGGGTCGATAGTTGTTTTCCACTTCTACCACATTGTCCAGTTGGGCAAATGCCGTTGTGGAAACAATACCTGATAATACGATGGATATTATTTTTTTCATAACTTCCTTTTTTTCAAATTTACTTCAACCTTTCCTTGATCATGTTATTAATCTCCTCGTTTTCGCTATAGTTGCTCTTCAGGGACAGCAGATATTCGCGTGCCTCAACTTTGCGATCAGTTTTCATGTAGACATCCGAAAGAAGGATGAACGCACGTGCCAGCCAATATTGATGGGTCGTACCTGAATCGATGAACTTTTGCAGAATCTCCTCAGCTGCCTGATACTGAGATGTGTCGTAAGCATACTGAGCCAATCGTACATTTGCTTGAGCACCATAGATGGTCTTTGTATCTTGGCTCAGGTTTTGGAGGTCCTTGATTCCGTCTGGGGCATTACCTAGGGCAAGATAGCTTTCAGCACGATACAGGAGTGCTTCAGCCACTAAGTTAGGTGATGATTTCCCATTACGGATAATTTGAGTTGCTACGTTGACTGTTGCTTCATAGTCTTTTGCAGAGAAGGCGCTACGGAGGCTTCCTTCTAATGCATCAGCCAATCGCTCGTATGATTGGGTTTGCTGGCTCAACTGATTGTAGTACTGATAAGCTTTTGCATAATCCCCATTGTTCATTGAGCGAACGGCTGCATCGTTAATCATTTGATCCAGTTCGTCGCTATCCAGTCCTTTACCTGCTTTTTGGGCAAGGGCAGCATATTCATTCACTCTGCCCAAATCTGTATAGATGTCCTTCAGGTTGGAGAGAGCTGTCTGTGCCTCTGCTGTATTCGGATAGTCATCAATGACCTTTTTGTATGCACGGAGTGCTTCTTCAGTCATACCTGATTCGAAGTATATCAAACCGATTTCGTTACCTGCACTACGTGCTTTCTGACTGTGTGGATACTTGTTGATCAGGTTGTTGAACGTCTGCAAGGCCTGATTCTTTGCTCCTGTCTGAATATAGGCGCGTCCTTGCTCATATAGTGCATCAGCACCATATTGCGAATCAGCATATTCACCACCCATCCTGCTGAGCAATTCAACTTTCTTGTCGTTGTTACCTCTCAGTCCTTCGATGAAAGCTTGCTGGTAGAGCGAGTAGTCGCCCATCTGCTTGTCTGTCTCCAATGCTCGCTGATAGATGGCATACGCATCATCGTACTTGCGATCAGAGTAGAGGCAGTCGGCCAGACGGTTCAGCGCATCAGCTTTCAACGTCTTATTGTTGTTGGCCGTTGTTGTACCAATGAAATTGTTGAAGTAGTTATTGGCTTGGTTGTATTGTTTCTGTTTGAAGTAAGCATATCCCAACGTATACAAAGCCTGACCATAGTTGCTTTGGTTGCGGGCAGTTGTACTGATGTACTGCCTCAGGTCATTGATTGCCTGATTGTACTTCCCTTGACGATATTCCGATTCTCCTTTAATATAAAAAGCTTCGCTAGAACCCAACGAGATGGCCTGACTGCTATATGAGTCAGAATTGCGGTAGTTTCCTGCGATGAACTCTTGAACACCAAGGTTGTAGAGTACTTTTTGTTTTGCCTGGAGAATTTCTGCGCTTGGATTCTTGATTTTGTTGATTGATTCCAATGCAGCAGGGTAGTTCTTGGTTGAGAAGTATACCTCAGCCAGATGTTTGCTGACGCTGGAGGTATATTGAGAATTTGGAAACATGTTCAGGAACTTCTCAAACACTTTGACAGATTCACCGAATCCCATCGTGTTGCCCTCGTGTAGGGTCAGCGCATAGTTATAAAGCGCTTCTTCCTGAAGTGTTTTGTCAGCAGTCATCTCTGATGCCTGTTGGAATGCGATTTGTGCCTGCTTTTTGTTTTGGCTGTGTACATAGCTGATACCAGCGTTCAACCACGCATTTTGCGCCATTTCATCGTTAGCAGTTCCAGCGCTGCGGCTAAATGCATTCGATGCTTTTGCGTATTCTTGCAGGTTGAAGTAGCTCTGTCCCAACTTATATAATGCAGTTCTTCGTGGGTTCTCTACGTTGTAGAGATATTGGCTTAGGGATTCTACTGCTTTCGAATAGTTCTTCTGGTCGTAGTATGCCTCACCTCTGATGCGATGAATCTCGTCTGTGTATTTGGCATCGATTGATGACAGGTGCTTACTGAACAGCGGCAGTTGGTTGTTCAGTAGCGATAACGACTTTCCTGGTTCGCCTGTATGCAGATAGCAGTCAGCCATGTAGACAGGGATGTTCTTGGCATAGTCGCTGTTATTGCGAACAATCTGGAAGTCCTCCAGCGCACCTTTGTAATCCCCACGCACATACTTGATATAACCAGAACAGTACACCATATCCATCTGATGAGTCTTGCAGTTTTGGAGCGACTCTATTAAAGCAGCAGCCTCGTCTATTTGGTCGTTGTTGATCAGCGAAATCGCATAACAGATCATCGTCTCCTCACGTTCTGCTTCATACATGTCGTAGATGGTTCCGATACGTGATTGATAGATGCTCAGTGCTTCTGTGTACGAATCCTCTTTCACCAGTAGGTTGGCACGTAACAAGGCCAGACGCTCTGCATGGAGTGCATGAGGGTTTTGCTCCATCCATTCGTATATGTTTTCAGCCGTTCCTGGCTTCTGGAGGTAATAGTCGCATATCAGCGACAGTTCTTCTGCTGCAATTCGCTTGTCCGATGGCAGCGATGACTGTGCCAGATACTCTTTCAGCGACTGACTTGCTGCAAAAAAATGCGTGTCGTTCATCAGTCGTTCCGCTTCCTCATAGTTGAGCGACGCCTTACTCTCTGGTAAATAGTGCTGTGCAGATGCAGAAACGCAACAAACAGCAGATAGTACACAAAACGCTAATAATTTCATGTATGTTGTTCGCATAATTATCTTTGATTAGTTGTGAATTCAACTGCAAAAATACAAAATATTTACCATTCATGGTTTACCATTTATGTTTTTTTTGAGTTTTTTCACTTTTCCCTCATCACTTTTCCCTCTTTTTCGTTTCCTCCCCCTCTATCTTCTCCATCGCTCCCTCGTGTCCTTGCGCTGCTGCTTTCTCGTACCAAAGCACCGCTTCATCTAAATCTTGAGCAATTCCTTGTCCGTTTTCCAGACAACTTCCCAACAAATATTGTGCAAAGGCATTTCCTTGTTCGGCAGACTTCTTGAACCAAAAAAACGCCATTTCATCGCATTTTTCGACCCCATTTCCTGTGTAATACATGAATCCCAATTCGTATTGGGTGTCAGCATCTCCGTTCTCTGCGGCAAGTGTATACCACTCAACCGCCTTTGCATAATCCTTGGGAATGCCCATCCCAAAGAAATAACAATCACCCAACAATCGCTGCGACTTCACATGACCCTTTGCAGATGCCAGCTCATATAGCTGCATGCCCTTTTCTATATCTTGTGCAACGCCTTCACCGTTCATGTAGCTTGTGGCCAAGTTATACATCGCATCCACCTCACCCTTATCAGCTGCAAGTGCAAACCACTTGACCGCCTCAGCATAGTCTTGATCCACTCCCTGACCTTTCAGATAGCAGACACCTAAGTTATATTGAGCTTCTATGTGACCTTGTTTAGCTGCTTTTTCTAACCATTTGGCAGCCTCTTCATAGCTCTGACTTACTCCATTCCCATAGATATAGCATAGCCCTAGATTATATTGAGCCTCAGTTTCCCCATGTCGAGCCTCAATTAGGTAATTCTCTACCTGTTCTCTCAGCAGCACATCATCAGGTTGGGCGATGATATGAATCGTCCACATACACATCAACAATATGGAGAATAGCGTCCTATACATTATTCGATTTTACTTCATTATTTACCCTTTATTTGTTTTTTAGCTTTTTCGAGTGTGTCAATCACACAATCGCACCATGCATCGAACTCAGGATCTACTGTTTGTAACTCTGGGTGAGCTTGTAAATAAGCAACACAACGACGTACTCCTTCATCGAAACGCGTTGTGGCCTCAAAGCCTGGTACGGCATGCTTTAGTTTTGTGCAGTCAAACATCACAGTTACTGATTTATCACCTATCAAGTTACCTTCGAAATCATATTCCTTTGGAGCTATCTGAGCCAGGAATTCTGATGCAACGTAATAAGGTTTTAACTCTACATTCAGGGCATTAGCCACACATTGATATATTTGAGTCCACGTCAGTTGTTCGTCGCTCATAATTTGGAATGCTTCTCCAATGGCTTTGGGATTGCCTATCAGCCCTATGAAACCGCGAGCGAAGTCTTCGTTCCATGTGAGTGTCCATAGAGAACTCCCATCACCCTGAATAATCACAGGTTTACCCTCCATCATTCTTTTCAGTACTTGCCAACTCCCTTTTGGGCCATGTACACTCAAGGGTACGCCTCGTTCACAATAAGTATGGCTGGGACGCACGATGGTTATAGGAAAGCCTTTCTCTCGATATTCCTTCATCAGCAATTCCTCACATGCGATTTTGTTACGCGAGTATTCCCAATAAGGATTGGCCAGTGTTGTCCCTTCTGTTATGATGTGATTAGCAGCAGGTTTGTTGTATGCTGATGCAGAACTGATGTAAATATATTGACGAGTACGTCCACTAAACAGATGGATATCCCTCTCAACATGAGCAGGAACGAACCCAATAAATTCACACACAGCATCGAACTGTTCGTCACCAATCTGACGCAGCACTTCAGCTGTATCGTCAATATCAGCGATGATTTGTTTCACACCTTGTGGCACTTCGTTCTTGCGACTACCACGATTCAGCAGCCACAGATCGTGGCCACTTTTTGCCAGTTGTCTGGTAATGGCACTACTGATAGTGCCCGTTCCACCAATCATAAGGATTTTTAAACGTTTTGTTTCCATTTCATTAGTTTATTTTAAGAAGTAAGTATCATAACATACGGGGTCAATTAACAATATCGCTGCAAAAATACAAATAAAAGTACGAATTACAATAACAAACGAAGTTTTTTGTTAAAAAGTTTGGTAGTTATGTGAAAAAGCCTTATTTTTGCAGTTGAATTTTGAGCGAAATGCTTAGATAAACAACACAAGAACTTTTTTCAATCAACAATTTTATAAACCTTTAAAAAACAAAACGATTATGAAGAAATTTTTACTCACAGCAGTTATTGCAATGCTTGGTATGAGTGCTTGGGCTGCAAAGCCAGAGGCTGGTACTAAGGGTTATTTGTACAATGCAGCAGCAGGCAAGTTCATTGGTGCTGATGCTAAATTAAGTGACACAGGTCAGGAATTTGAAATTTACTTCAAGAGTGCTGATTCAAAAAATCCAAATGAAGAGTTTCCAGATCGTGGATTTGGCGAAAACTCTTTCTTTGTAAGATTTAAAACCGGTTCAAATTATTTGGCTATTTCATCACAACCAGTAGCTATTTCAGCAAATTATAGCCAGATGGTTGTTAAAGAGACAGAAAATGGATGGCTGATTTCTCATGCATATGTACTTAATGATGGTAATGCTCCAGATTGGGTTAAGAACAATACTGATGAGTATCAGGGGGCATATTTGCAGGTTGTAGACGGTGAATTGGTATTTTCTAAGGATGAAACTAACAAGGCTGCATATTGGCAGTTTGTAGATGAGGATACTTACAAGAAGATTGCTGGTCCTACTTATCCAATTGATTTAACAGGTGATGCTGCAAAAGTTGCTGTAACGGTTAATGAAGGTGTTCCTACATTCACTCCAACCGCTTCAATTCAGAATGTATTCCAAATCAAGAACTTTGACGTTTCAGAATTCCGTGGATATGGTTACAAGAAGATTGTTGTTGAGTTCTCTGGCGCTGCAGAGGGTCAATTCCATGCATTTGCATATGGTACTGGTCAGGATCCTAACTGGGATATTGTAACAGGTATGGATAATGCACCTGAGTGGTTAGCTATTGGTGACTCAAAATATGAGGTTGCATTAGTTGCAGACGTTATTGATGACTTTACTGTATTTACATGGTTTGGCAGTTTAGTTCCTCTCACAATCGATGCTTGCTACTTCTCTAAGGAGGAGCTGGGTGCAGAGAAAGAACCAACACCAGAACCAGAGCCAATAGCATTCCCAGAGACAGGCGCAAAGGGTTATATTTATAATCCAGCAATCAATATGTTTATCGATGCAACTGGTGCTCTTGCAACAGAAGGAGCTATTTTCGCAGTTTATCGTAAAGACTCAGATACTGCATCAGACATTCGATTTGGTGTACCAGGCGATGAAGCTAACAAGCACTTGAGAATCAATGGTGATAACCCAGTTCTTCAGACAACTGACCCATACTATTCTAAGTGGGGCTTTGAAGCTGCTGAAGGTGGTCTGTTCTTGTTGAAGGCAGGTTATGATTATGGTGATCCAAAGTGGTGTACAAAGGGTTACTACCTGACTGCTACACAAGACGGTGCATTCGAATTTGTTGAAACTGCAACTGAAGCTTCTTACTGGCAGTTCGTGACAGAAGAAGAAATTGCTACTCGTATTGCATCTGTATCGGTTAAAACTGTTCAGAAGGGTATCTACAACGTAGCTGGTCAGCAGCTGAAGAACCTCCAGAAGGGTCTCAACATCGTAAATGGCAAGAAAATCATGGTTAAGTGAGTGCAGAGTCAAGCTTGCTTGAACTTTGCCGAACGGTAATGATTTGCGCGTAAGCGAATGTTTACGTGAAGTAAGGACCCTCTCCTGTCTCCCTTAAAGGGAGATGATATAATAGGTGCTCAGGCAGAAATGTCTGGGCACTTTTTTTGTCTCGTTTTTACAAAATTTAACAGTCCTGTTTCTGGGCATTTTCCGTACCCCTTCTACAAGTACCTCTGGGAGGGTGTGTTTTTCCCACGTATGGGAAAGATCTTTCCCTCCTAGGGAAATACTTTTTCCCCTTAGGGGGAATCAATGTTCCCCCTAGGGGTTTTTCTTGCCATCTCGTGGTTCTGCATCAAAACGTCTGTTTATTGTGGCAGAAATATTCGTATATTGACCAAATCTCTACATTGTACCAAAAAGACTAAAACAGTTTTGCTATGCAAAGTAAATAATAACCAAAACAGTTCCTTTTTTATTGCCGATATCAATCAAAGGTTTTGGCATACAATGGCTCGAATTTATATATTTAATAAGGTGCGAGAGATTTTTTTTCACTTTTTTTTAGAAAATGTTTGGTGGTTATGTGAAAATGTCTTATATTTGCCCTTTGATAATCAACTATGGTTACGCCTGAAGACGACTTCCTCGCCAAACGCAGGAAAGTGCTGATGAACCACAACAATAACAACCAACAAGAAATTAGAAACTTACTTACAATACATTTTATTAACAATTTAAAATTTTACAATCATGAGAAAAATCAAACTTTTACTCGTAGCAGTGTTGGCTTTGGTTGGCTTGAGTGCGTTTGCACAGGTGCCGGCTAATGGAACGACAGGTTATCTGTATGACGCTGTAGGAAACAAGTTTATTGCTGCTGATGGCAAAGTTAGCGCAACAGAAGGCGTTTTGTTCAAAGTTGACACCAGTTCTGGTGGCACATACGAAACCAAAGACGGTACAAAGCGCAATTTTTCACGTCTTCGTTTTAGGACAAATGCAAATTCGAAAGTGGGATTAGGTGTTGATGATGCGCAGAAGATAGTTGTTACGAACAGCGGAAAATATGGTTATGGTAACTACGCTATCGTTCCAGGAGACGAAAAAGGCTTCCGTATCATGAGTCCATATAATAATGGCCTTAATGTTGATATGAAGAATGACTACTGCTTAGGTTACAAAGAAGATGGTACTTTGTTCTTCTTCCCAGAAGCAGAGGCTCCTATTTGGCAGCTCATTGACCAGGAAACATACGATTTGCTTACTACAGGACTCAGTACAAATGTGCCTGCAGATGGTGCCGTGGGTTATTTGTTTGCTCCTTCAGCTATGAAATTTATTGCTGGTGATGTTGAAGTTGGTAGCAAAAAACAAGCTGTAACAGGTATAACTGGTATTAAACTCAAAGCCATTCTTGATGGTGGTAAATACCGTTTCGAGACTGAACTTAAGCAATCAGAAGATTCTAATGATGGTGGAAAAAACAAAGGCAAAGAAACACGTTTATCTCGTTGCGAGACCCAAACAGACAACAGCATCACTGTTACACAATACTATGGTTGGTCAAAGTGGAGTGTGAAAGCTGTTGATGGACAAGGTTTCCGCCTTGCTAATGGTTATGGCAGCGGTCAAGGCAACTGTATCGCTATTGAGAAAGACAAAACCTTGACTCTTGTTGCAGAAGCAGAAGCTCCATGTTGGATATTTGTTGATCAGGATGCTTACGACAAACTGAGTGCAGTACTTCTTGAAGTAGAGCCAGAACCAGAAGCACCAAAGGTATTCCCAGAGACTGGTGCTGCAGGTTATCTTTACAACCCTGCAACAGGAAAGTTTATTGATGCTAACGGTGCTATTGGTGTTACTGGTGCTCAGTATGCTATTTATCGCAAGGGTTCAGATAACAAGGACACAGACATTCGATTTGGTGTACCAGGCGACGAAGCTAACAAGCACTTGAGAATTAATGGTGATAACCCTGTACTTCAGGCAAATGACCCATATTATTCAAAGTGGGGTTATGAAGTAAAAGATGACGGTAAGTTCTTACTGAAGGCTGGTTATGATTACGCGTATGGTTGCACGAAGGGCAACTATCTGACAATTAAGGCAGATGGAACAATTGAATACGTAGCAACAGCTACAGATGCTTCATATTGGCAGTTTGTTGATCAGGAAACTTATGAAACATTGGTAAGCACACCAGTATACTATCTGAAGAATGCTGAAAGCGGATTGTTCTTCGGTGGTGAAAACAACTGGGGTACTCGTGGTACTGTTTCTGCTAGGGGCGATTTGTTCAAACTTGTTAAGCTTGCAGATGGAGAGTATGCTATCCAAAATACATTGGTAAGTATAAATGACAATAAACTTGGTTCTAACATTTATGTAGACAATGCTGGTGCAAAAGGTGGCTGGACAATTACCAACGTTGGAGATGGTAAATATACTATTTACAATGCAGAAGTAGTATCTGGTGGTTATCTGGCTCAAGGCACAGAACAGTTGGCTAGAGGCTACGCAGCAGTAGGTGTTGCAGATGTAACAGATGCTGCTAAGTGGTACATCCTTACTAAGGAAGAGGCAGTTGCTCAGATGGGAACAGCTACAGTTGAAAACCCATTACCCGCAACCTTCTTGATCAAGAACCCAGGCTTCAACCGCAACTATTCAACGGCTGACTGGAAGATGGAAGCAAGCAACCAGAACCTTTGTGGTGGTACAAACGATAACAAATGTGCAGAGTCATATCACGCTAACTTCACTCTTACACAGACTATCGAGGGTGTTCCTAATGGTGTATATGTTTTGACTGCTCAAGGTTTCTATCGTCAGGATGGAGGCAACAACGATGATCTCCCAGTATTCTATGGAAACCAAATGACAGGCAAATTCCCATTGAAGACAGGTACAGAGAACAGCATGGATCATGCATCAGGATCTTTCGATAAAGGTTTGTACACAATCGATCCAATCTATGTACAGGTAACTAACAACAAGCTGACCGTTGGTGCTAAGTTGGCAGGTAACACTGCTCTTTGGTGTATATGGGATAACTTCCAGCTCAGTTATATTGGTAATGCTGATGCTGCTAATGAAATTGCAGTCAATGCAGGAAAGCAGTTATTCGATGACGTAGTAGCAGAAGCGAAGGCTTTGGCAACTGCAGAAATGGATGAAAGTCTAAGGGGCGATCTTAAAGAACTGATTGCTGAGATCGACGGTGAGACATTTACTACCCAGAGAGGTTATGTATCGGAAGCAGAATACGTTCTGGAGGCTATTCAGGATGCCAAAGCATCTGCTGCCATCCATGCTGATTATAGAGCAGCACTTGCAGCAGCAAGAGCAATATTCCCAGAAACAATGCCTACAGACAAACTGGTTGCTCTTGATAAGGCAATTAAGGACTATGCAGAATCTAAGGTACTTGTAGATGGTGCAACAGATGCATCAATTAACGAAGCAGCAAATGCTATCTGGGCAGCATACTATGATGCAGCTAACTTTGTTAACTCAGGAAGTGCACTCATGGGTATGTATGAGTTGATGGAGCACAACAACGTAGTTACTCCAGAGGCTTACGAAACTTACTTCAATAAGTTTGAAGCATTGAGCAAGCAGTGGCAAGCTGGTACTTTGGCAGAAGCTGTTGTTAATCCTTATAACTTGAACGGATGGCATGCAAACCTCGACTATGACGACTATCTCCTGTCTACTTGGACAGTTGGTGGTGAGCAAGCTCAGAACTACGACAAGGCTCTCTACATCAACACTTGGTCAACAGAAGGCGAAGGTGACGGCACTGACTTCAAGGTTCCATTCTTCGAGTACTGGACTGGTGATGCTAACTCACTGGGTAAAAACGAACTTGTAGCTACATTGAACGACATCGAGCCAGGTATTTACGAAGTATCTGCATGGGTACGTGTTCGTGCAAAGAATGGTACACAAGCAGCTGACGCTACTGGTATCACTCTCCAGCTGAACGATGGTGATGCAGTTGACGTAACTGAAGGTGACGCTGTAGGTCAGTTCAACCTTGCTGAGTACGTTGCTGAAGGTGAAGTTGAAGAAGGTACACTGAAGGTTAAGTTCACTGTTGCCGAAGGCAATAACATCAGCTGGCTGTCATTCCAGAATGTGAAGTACACAAAGACTGGTGACATCGCAACTGCAATTTCAGAAGTTGGCAATAAGGCTACTGCTAAGACTATCTTCAACGTAGCTGGTCAGCAGATGAACGGACTCCAGAAGGGTCTCAACATTGTTGATGGCAAGAAGGTTTACATTAAGTAATAGACCCTTAGGCTACTAGGCCTCATTAGGCCAATAAGCGATAGGTGCTCGGACTGAAGTCCGGGCACTTTTGTTTTTGAAAAGGGGTTTGTTTTATAAAATAATAAGGTGTAAGGGGCATTTTTTGCATTTTTTTAAGAAATCGTTTGGTAGTTATGCAAAAAAGTACTATATTTGCCAACTGTAAACTCAAAACCAAGTAATAATTAACTAATAACAATTTTTATTAACTCTAAACAATTCAAAACATGAGAAAAGCTAAATTTATTCTCGTAGCACTTGTTGCTGTTGTGGCTGTAGGTATTGCTTTCGCAATTAACGGAGCAGTTCCTCAGTTGAACCAGAATGGTTATCTGTATAACCCAGCAACAGATCAGTACATTACTTCTTCTGCCGTTATGGGCTTCGAAGGAGTGCAGTTTACAATCAGTGAGACTAAGGACTGCGGTGAC
>Ga0265300_10003958_pt1 | contig 11938 bp, 10 predicted proteins | sample AusTroGonzalo_MG_FD_193482 | JGI IMG/M metagenome (GOLD analysis project Ga0265300, IMG submission 193482) | Bovine rumen microbial communities from tropical cattle in Woodstock, Queensland, Australia - Gonzalo_03 | ecosystem: Host-associated > Mammals > Digestive system > Stomach > Rumen ... | reverse complement strand
CGAGCAGGAAATCCATGACATCATGAATAGTGACGACGAGACGCGCGAGATGTACCGTCTGATGGCGGCAGCCAGGCAAGGCTACCGTCAAAGGCAGACGAATCAGCCAGAAGATGTGGAAGCGGCTTGGCAACGGTTCGAGCAGAAGAACTACAGGCAAAGAAGGCTACTGCCCCGTTGGATGCGTGTTGCCGCCATCTTCATTGCCGGCGTCTTCCTGGGTGGAATCTCCTTTGCTGCCTACCATTCCTATTCGTTGAAAATACAGAAGCAGCATATAGAATACCAGGAGTTTGCCGACGAGAATATGTTCGAACTCACAGAGGACGGAGAAAGGATTATCATAACCTGGCTCAGGAAGACATGGGTTGAGACGGACAATATCTCCTTCATCGAGGAGAATCCCATCGTGCATTCTCCTGCCCTGCGGATCAATGGCGATTGTAAAGCCCATATACAATTGAACGGCAAGGATATAAATATCAACAGGCTGCCCAACCTACCGGCATCGGAGGTGAAGAAAATCGAGATTCACCTTAGTAAAGGCCGACTGGTAAACATCATCACAACGCCCGTAGAAATCCCCGAAAGTATGTATTACGGATTGTGAATAATCTGAACAAAAAGGCATCGATGCAATAAAATATCAACTCTAAAAAAAAATCAAAATGATGCACAAAACAAATTCCAGTCGCCGGATGATGACCAAAGCCATCGTCCTGCCCGCTCTGATGGCATTAGCCGTTGTTGCCTTTGCCAAACCTAAAGCAGAAGATAATCTGCAGGAAACGCAGAATAATAGTGAGAAGCTAATCACATTTAAAGAGGATGATCCTAATAGATTTGCTATAACCATCCCCAAGGGTATATGGAGAGAGGCAAAATATACAGGAGTAACTGATAAAGGAAAAACTTACGATGTTAACAAATCTTTTATTCAGGAGAACACCACCAAGAGTCCATACTGGGGACCAGAAGGAGTTACATTAAAACTGAATGGTAAGGTGGTGGATCCTCACGAGTTAGCCGATATACCTGCTTCCGAACTGAAGAAGATGGAACAGAACGCACACGAAAGGGAAATAAACCTGATTACTGAATCTGTTCAAATTCCTTTTGAAGATGATACCACAGAGAACTCTAAAGAAGCTTTGATTCTTATATCAAATAATGGAAAGTTATTCGTTGTTAATATTCCTGTTGGAACATGGGTAGAGAGTCAAAACGGTGATAAAAAGGAATCCTATATTGTAAAGCAACCTATTAAGTCTCATCAATTCTTTGACCCCAAAACCGCTACAGTTAAACTGGATGGTAAAGTGGTTGATATTCACAGCTTGACAAACAAATCACGTTCTAATCTGAAGAAAGTAGAGATTGACTTCTCTAGCCATGATGAAATAAACCTCATTACCACTCCTGTTCAGATTCCTGATAACTTGAAAACAAAGTAGCAGATAAATACATTTGGTTTATAATAATAAAGGAATGAATCCGCGAGAGGCACATCGCCATTCGTGGATTTATTGTTTATTGGCAGAATATCATTCATTTTTAGGGTCCTTTCTTAAAAAAAGTAGGATGATTATCCTTGATAATCAAAAATAATCCATAGCTTTGCGCTTGAGATAATTCATAATTCTCAATTCATAATTCATAATTATCGCTATCAACTCATAATTAACCAAATTCATATTTTATGCTTAGAAAAGTCCGAATCACTCTTGCCCTCATCTTCTGGATGCTGATTACATGGCTGCTGGTAGACTTTACAGGTACGGCTCATGTATATCTGGGATGGATGGCCAAGATTCAGTTCCTACCTGCCTTGATAGCCATGAACATCGGGGCCCTGCTCTTTATTGTGGCGCTAACCCTTCTGTTTGGCCGCATCTATTGCTCCATCATCTGTCCCTTAGGTGTGATGCAGGATGTGATTGCATGGTTCCGTAAGAAAAGAAACAAGTACAGTTACTCTGAGGAGAAGGGTATTCTCAGGGCCGGCATCCTGGCTCTGACAGGTTTTCTGCTGACCACCAATCTGGCTTGGGTGGTAGGACTCATTGCTCCCTACAGCACCTATGGCAAGATTGTGGGAACCATCTTCTCACCCCTTTATAAACTGGCCAATAATGGTTTAGCCATGATTGCTGAACACTATGGCAGCTATGCCTTCTACGAGGTGGATGTGTGGCTGAAGAGTATTCCTGCCCTCATAGCTGCCCTGGCTGCATGGATTATCATTGGCATTCTGGCTTGGAGGGGTGGACGAACCTGGTGCAACACTATCTGTCCTGTGGGAACCTTCCTGGGAATACTGGCTAAGTATTCCCGTCTGAAGATAGCTATCGACCCCAACGCGTGCAACGGATGCCGTAAGTGTGAGCGTAACTGCAAAGCTTCTTGCATCAATGCCAAGACACACGAGATTGACTACAGCCGTTGCGTTACATGTGGTGATTGTATAGAGATGTGTAATCAGAAGGCAATAAGCTTTAGACCCTCCCCCGTCCCCTCCCTCTATGGAGGGGAGACCAATAAGGTCAATAAAAAAGAGTCCCTCCCCATAGAGGGGGAGGATAGAAGAGGGTCTGACCGTCGTGCCGTTCTGACTGGTATGGCTTTGCTGGCTGGAACAGCATTGGTGAAGGCACAGGAGAAAACTACGGACGGCGGATTGGCAGAAATCGAGGATAAAAAGAAACCCAACAGAGATAAGTTGATAACCCCTCCAGGCTCTTTGTCTATCAGAAATATGGCAGAACATTGTACCTCTTGCCAGTTGTGTATCAGCAGCTGCCCCAACAATGTACTGCGACCCAGCAACAGCCTGGACCGCTTTATGCAGCCCGAGGTGAGTTACGAACGCGGCTACTGCCGACCCGAATGTACCCGTTGCAGCAATGTCTGCCCAACAGGTGCCATAAAGCCCATTACCAAGGAGCAGAAGACAGCCATACAGGTGGGACATGCTGTTTGGATTAAAGACAACTGTGTGCCTGTGGCCGACGGAATACCTTGCGGCAACTGTGCCCGTCATTGTCCTGCCCAGGCTATTCAGATGGTACCCCTGCAATCGGGTGTTCATCAGGACGGCTGGCGTTGGCTGGATGCCGACAATCAGGAGATTCCTCGCGAACAGGTATTGCTGATTCCCGTGGTGAACGAGGAGAAGTGCATCGGCTGCGGTGCCTGCGAGAATCTTTGTCCCTCCCGTCCCTTCAGCGCTATCTATGTGGAAGGACACGAGGTGCACCGTGAAATTTAATGAAGAGTGAAGAGTGAAGAGTGAAGAATGAAATAATGTTCAATGCTCAATGTTCAATGTTCAATGAAAAATTATAACAGACGAGATTTTCTGAAAGTTACAGGTACTGTGGCAGCTACTACAGCTTTGGCAAGTTGTGGTGCCGGAGATGCAGAGGGTAACGGAAAGATAGACTATATGGGTCACCATACCGGTAAGGTTCCAACGGACAAGATGACCTACAGGGTGAACCCTAAGACCAAGGAGAAAGTAAGTATCTTGGGATACGGATGGATGCGTCTGCCTACCAAGAAAGTGGAGAACGAGGATGTGATAGACCAGGAGCAATGCAACCGCCTCTGTAAGTATGCGTTGGATCATGGCGTCAACTACTTCGACACATCGCCAGCCTATTGCAGGGGTAAAAGCGAGGAATCCCTGGGTATCGCCCTGGAGAAGAGCGGCTATCGCAGGGACCAGTACTTCCTGGCTACCAAACTGTCTAACTTCAGCCCCAGCCAGTATAGCTTCGAGGCTGGTAAGGAGATGTTCGAGAATAGTCTGAAGTACCTGAAGACCGACTATGTGGATTACCTGCTGCTGCACTCCATCGGAGGAGGAGGTATGCACAATCTGCATCAGCGCTATCTGGACAACGGCCTCCTGCAATGGCTGATGGAGCAGAGAGAGGCTGGACGTATCCGCAATCTGGGATTCTCCTTCCACGGCGATGTAGCCGTCTATGACTGGATGCTGGACCATCACGATGAATACGAATGGGACTTTGTGCAGATTCAGGCCAACTACTGCGACTGGCACAACGATAAGGACAAGGGCCGTTCAGGCGAATACCTTTATAATAGGCTAGAGGAGCTGGAGATTCCTGCCGTCATCATGGAACCCCTTTTGGGTGGCCGATTGAGCAAGGTGCCCGACCATGTGGTGGCACACCTGAAGCAGCGTGACCCTGAGAGCAGCGTTGCCAGTTGGGCCTTCCGCTATATCGGCAGCAAGCCCAATATACTGACCGTTCTGAGCGGTATGACCTACATGGAACATCTGGAGGATAATATACGTACTTATTCGCCTCTGAAGCCACTCTCGCAGGAAGAACAGGAGTGGCTGGAAGGTGAGACGGCAACCCTTATCAACAGCTATCCTACCATCGACTGCAACGACTGTAAGTACTGCATGCCCTGCCCCTACGGCTTGGATATCCCTGCCATCTTCGTGCATTACAACAAGTGTGTGAACAAGGGAAATGTGCCCGAGAGTCAGCAGGCTAAGAACTATCAAGAGGCACGCAGGGCCTTCCTGGTAGGTTATGACAGAAGTGTACCCAAGTTACGTCAGGCCGACCATTGTATTCAGTGCCGTGCCTGTGTTCCTCACTGTCCCCAGCAGTTGGATATCCCCAGACTCCTGTCAAATGTCAATGATTTTGTAGAGAAGCTGAAACAAAATAAACTATAAGACCCTCCCCTATCCCCTCCCTTGTAGGGCGGGGTTCTTTATAATTCTTCCCCTACAAGGGGAAGTTAGAAGGGGTCCCTATACGCCCATCTTCAGCATTGCCAGGTCGGCATCCTCGCCTACTACCCAGATGCGTTCACCTGCCTGGAACTTGCGCTGGGCCTCTGTAACCTGCAGATTGCCCATTTCATCCTCTATGCCCACAACCATGCAGTTGTAACGACTACGGAAATCAATTTCTATGAGCGTCTTGCCGCAGAGAGGACTCACGTTGGATATATCTATCTTAATGATGGAAAGCTTGTTCTTTGCCAAATTGCTTTCGTCAACCAGGATGACCGACTGTGCCATCTTCATCTGGAAGGAACGTGTACCGTCCTCGTCCGATACTATCTCTATGATATCACCCGGATAGATTCTGTTGTTACCGCCAGGGATGTTGATGCGCTGGTTGCCACGCGTGATGGCAGCGATATGTATGTGTTCCGTACGTCCGAAGTTCAGCTGCGAGAGGGTCTTACCTCCCCACTTGGTATTCTGCGGAATGGTAAAGCTGGAAATCTGCAAGTCCCTGCCCTTCAGCTTACGCATATAGGAAGGCATGCGCTTGTTCACCTCCTTGCTCTGCAGGTTGTTGCGGAAGGTACGCTCTATGCGGATGCTCATCAGCTTGATTCGTCTGTTGTAGATGATGCCCGTCATCAGTATAATACTTATAACAACATGCCAGAACCACCAGAGCGGAGAGAGGAAGTCCAGAATGTAATAGATGACCGAACAGCCTATGTAGAACTTAAGTCCTATCACCAGCCTCAGCATCAGACGGTGGAACTTATTGAACTTGCGGATGTACTTGGCCTCGATGGATTTATTCTTGCGTACCACAACAGGTCTGATACAGGGTGCCACCAGCAGTATGGTTATAATGCCGCAAACGATATTGCCGTACCATTCTCCGCATATCTGACGCATAAGGGGCAGAATACTGGAGAAGCTGGCTCCCACGATGGCCGTGCTGAGTGTAAGATAGGAAACCGTCTGTATGAGAACGGACTTCAGGAAGTACTTCCAGGCATTACGGATGTTGTATTTCTTCTGAATGACGGAGTGCTTACGCCTCGAATAGGCAAAGTTCCTGTTGGAAATGTTCTTGGGGATAATCTTCTCCAGCCTGTTGAAGAAGGGGTCGGATAGCTTAATGATATAAGGTGTAAAGAAGGTGGTGATGATACTTACGGCTACCACTACAGGATAGATGAACTTGCTGGTTACACCCAATGATTCGCCCAAGGAGGCAATGATAAAGGCAAACTCGCCTATCTGAACCAACGAGAAACCGCACTTGACGGAATCCTTCAGGTTGTTTCCTGCCACCAGGAAACTGAAGCTTCCCAATACCATCTGACCTAAGATAACGGCAAAGGTGATGGCTATGATGGGCAGCCAATACTCCATCAGGATATTAGGATCTACCAACATGCCCACACTCACGAAGAAGATGGCTCCGAAGAAGTCCTTCAGCGAACTGATGGAACTGGTTATACGTTCCGAATCCGTTGTCTCGGCCATGATACTTCCCATCATGAAGGCTCCGAAGGCAGGGCTGTAACCCACATCCGCAGCTATCACAGCCATCATAAAACATAATCCCACACTTACTATCAGCAGGGTTTCCGTATTGATGTACTTCCTGAACCTGCGTAATAGAAGAGGTATCAGGAACACTCCTACCAGGAACCATAGCAGCAGGAAGAATCCCAGTGTCAACAGGCTGTTGATAAGTTCCACACCCTCTAGCTTACGACTGACAGCCAAGGCACTGAGCACTACCATCAGCAAGATACCCAGTATATCCTCCAGTATCAGTACCGACAGTACGTTAGAGGCAAAGGGTTGCATGCGCAGTCCCAAGTCGTCGAAGGCCTTATAGATGATGGTTGTCGAGCTCATGGCCAGCATACCTCCCAGGAAGAGTCGGTCCATATTGCTCCAGCCAAAGAGCCAGCCCACCTCGCTGCCTACACTTATCATACAGGTCATGACAAGCAAGGCCGATATGATAGGCCGTAAGCCCATCTTTACGATACGCCTGAAGGAGAACTCCAGTCCTAATGTGAACATCAGGAATATCACACCTATCTGACTCCAGTCGTCTATGCTTGTACTGTCCATAATGGACGGTGTATAAGGCATGTGGGGACCGGCCAGGAAACCTGCTACAATATAACCCAATACCAGCGGCTGACGTAACTTCTTGAAGATGATTGTTACGCCACCGGCTACTATCAGTATGTATGCAAGGTCTGTTATAAGGTGTGGAAGTTCTTCCATCAATTCATAATTATTAATTCATAATTACGCTAACCGCTAACCTTTAACCGCTAATCATAATCCTAACTTCTCTGAAATCTCCAGCATCTTGTTGATGGACTTTACAGCTTTGTCTGCTACTTCCTTGTCCACCTCTATTGTAGGCCATTCGTATTTCAGGCAGTTGTAGAGTTTCTGCAGGGTGATAAGCTTCATGTAGTTGCACTCGTTGCAGGCACATGTACTGTCGTCTGGCGGAGCAGGAATGAAGGTCTTATTGGGGCAGGCCTTCTGCATCTCGTGCAGGATACCGCTCTCTGTTGCCACAATAAACTCTGTTGCCTCATCGCTGATGCTGAACTTAAGCAGAGCAGCTGTACTGCCTACCTTATCGGCTACCTTCACCACGGCACCCTTGCATTCCGGGTGTACCAGTATCTTGGCCTTGGGATGCTCAGCCTTCAGCTTGAGAATCTTCTCCAACGAGAATTTGGCATGAACATGGCAGCATCCATTCCACAATACCATATTACGGCCTGTTATACTGTTGATGTAATTGCCCAGGTTCTCGTCGGGACCGAAGATAATCTTCTCGTCCTTGGGGAAGCTTTCCACAATCTGCCTGGCATTGCTGCTGGTAACAACAACATCCGTTACAGCCTTTGTGGCAGCTGTGGTATTTACATAGCTGATAACCGTATGACCTGGATGAGCCTTGACGAAGTCGGCAAACTTATCAGCCGGACAGCTCTCTGCCAACGAACAGGTAGCATTCAGATCGGGAACCAGCACTTTTTTGTCAGGACAGAGAATCTTGTTGGTCTCTCCCATAAAGTGAACACCGCACATAACGATGATGTCGGCATCCGTATTGGCTGCTTTCTGAGCCAATGCCAGGCTGTCGCCAATGAAATCCGCTATATCCTGAACGGCTCCGTCTGTGTAGTAGTGTGCCATAATGACGGCATTCTTCTCCTTACACATCCTTTTTATTTCAGCCTTAATATCTACTCCCTCCGGGACAGGTTCGTCTATGTATCCCAGTTCCTTCCACTTTTTATCAACCATATATTATTATATTTTATTTCTTTTCTTTTAAAAACAGAATAGTAATGATAATGATGATGGGATGTTGATAATGTTAATAACTGAGGATAATGTTCTGCATAAATATACAATTCACATTTCTGTGTTCTTATCCACATACTTATCAACAATCATTCATTACTTATATCTTGCTCATTTATATATAATTCAGCTAATTTTCGGTTTATAGTTATCAACACCTGTTTATAACTTGCAAATATAAAAATTTTCTCTCATATATCGGTTTAATAACTCAAGAAAAATGTGTTGAAACCCCTTTAATATCTTTCCTGCCTTTTGTTAATAACTGTTTTAGGCAGGGTTATGCACACATTTTTGTTAATAATCCAATATATTTCCATAGGTTTTTATCAGAGTTATCAACATATTTTGTTAATTTTGTGGAAAACTATTTTTGGATGAGAAAGCTGAAGGTAACTGAAATGGGCAGGAAGAGTGTGGAGGAGTTCAAGGACTCTAACAAGCTTCCGCTGGTGGTTGTGTTGGACCATGTAAGAAGTCTGTACAATGTAGGAAGTGTATTTCGCACAAGCGATGCCTTCCTGGTGCAGGGTATTTGTCTGTGTGGAATAACAGCTCAGCCTCCTCATCCTGAGATTCACAAGACAGCTCTGGGAGCTGAGGAAAGTGTGGAGTGGAAATACTTCGAGCATACACAGGATGCTGTCAATTGGTTGAAAACTCTTGGTTATACCGTCTTGGCTATCGAGCAATGCGAGGGCAGTACCATGCTGCAGAACATGCAGTTCGATAAGGAAAGGAAGTATGCCGTTGTTCTTGGCAACGAGGTGAAGGGTGTTCAGCAGGAGGTGGTTGATATGTGCGACGGCTGCATAGAGATTCCTCAGTTCGGAACCAAGCACAGTATGAACGTAAGTGTTACGGCAGGTATTATAATATGGTCTATAGCTGACCGTTTTCTACTAGTAGGACAACACGCTCAATAAGCCTGTCATCATCTTCAGGCCTGTATTCTTTCTTCAATGAGGCTCTGAAGGTCCAGGCAAATATCTGATAGAAAGTAGCCTTGGTGGGACCGAAGAAGGCCTTTACTATCTCGTAGGAATTCTGGTTGCATTCCCTGTCCACCAACTTTATCAACAGCTTACCCTGGCTATAGGTAAGTCTTTTCATCTCGGGGGTGTACTGTTGCTTTATATCCCTTTCTACGTTGGCAATATGCTGTTGCTTGGATTTCTTGTCGGGCAGCATCTCCAGCACCTCGTAGGTTTCCTTAATCATTCCGTTTACACGCTGGGCTATGGGCAGTACCTTCTTGACGTTATACACAAGTTTGTTGAATTCCCTGCGCTGTCTTTCGCTCTTGAACTTGAGGGGAGCGAAAACCCATACCCCAGGGTCCCAGGTATAGCACCAGGCAGTGTCTCCGTTCTCGATGATAGGGTCTTTGTATCTGTAGAGTTTTATCTTCAGGTTATAGCCTCGCGGTTCCTCTGGAATTACAAGGTCGCCCAAATCCTCTCCCTGTGCCTTGGCAACATTGGAAAACAGGATGCATAAGCCGAATATTAAAAACAACTTCTTCATTTACGGGTGCAAAATTAAGAAATATTGTTCAATGCTCAATGTTCAATGCCCAATGTTTAAACTTTGTTTAATTTTTTTTCATAACTTTGCCCTTGTTATGAGTACAATTATCTATCCTTCACCCATTTTCGGCCCTATTCATAGTCGCAGACTGGGTATTTCATTAGGAATAAATCTACTGCCCGAGGGCGGAAAGTTCTGCAGCTTCGACTGCATATATTGCGAGTGCGGTCTGAACCGTGAGCGTCGCACCCATAATCCCCTGCCCTCTGCCGATGAAGTGGAAACAGCCCTTATACGCAAGCTGCAGGAGTTGAAGCAGGAGGGTATCACCCCTGATGTCTTCACCTTTGCAGGCAACGGAGAGCCTACGCTGAATCCTCACTTCCCCGAGGTGGTGGACAGGGTGATAAAGGTTCGCAATCAGTATTGCCCCAATGCCAGGATAAGCGTTCTCAGCAATGCCACGCAGATTCACCGTCCTGAGATCAGGGAGACACTCATGAAGTTCGACAATAACATTCAGAAGCTGGATACCGTCTCTCCCTTATATATAAATAAGGTGGACCGTCCGCAGGGTCATTACGATGTTGAGGAGCAGATCAGGAACCTCTCACTCTTCAAAGGCCATGTAATCATTCAGACCATGTTCATGGACGGAACATTGGATGGCGAGAGTGTCTGCAACACCACGCCTGACTATGTGGAACCCTACATAGAGGCCTTGAAGCGCATCCGTCCCAGCAAGGTAATGATTTACACCATCGACCGCGAGACACCCGTTCAGGGCTTGCAGAAGGCCAAACCTGAGGTCTTGGACGGTATAGCCGAGCAGATAAGGGCAGCCGGATTCGAGTGTAGTGTAAGCTATTAAGGATAAATACTATGGAACAAAGTGATGTTTTTGAAATCTGTGGCATTGTAGCCAGTATATGTATGGTGCTGGGATATCTTCCACAAGCTGTTCAGACTATCCGTACACGCAATACAGACGGCATAGCCCTGCCTACCTTCCTGATGATGGCCATAGGTGCTTTTGCCTTTATGCTGCAAGGGCTGTTGCATAAGCCTGGGATTATATGGTCTCTGTTTGTGACAAATCTTATTACCTCAACTTGCAGCTGTATAGTCTTTGGCATCAAGATTTACAATGATTATTTCAAGAATAAACATAACCTAAAATGAGACATTTAATCCTTTTCTTTTCCCTCCTCTGTGCCCTGACCCTTCAGGCAGGAGAAAACAGATGGCAGATACAAGGCAGTCATTCCGTCCGATGGAACACAACAGACGGCAAGCTGCCTTATTCTGATCATATTGAGATGTCTGGCCTTCGTGCCTCTGTGGTTTACTATTGGGGTGTGGATGCCCAGAAGCATTTCAGTATGGACCGTCATTTGGTATTTCCTATGCTCAGGACCATCCCCAATAATACGCATGCCAGTTGGATGCCCAGATGTGATGTGGATTTCCTGAAGGGAATGACTGCCAACAAAAGGAACCTGACGGAGCAGGAGGTTAAGGTGGTTACCATCAACGGTCTGCTGACTGTCTATGGAACGCTGAAGGGTGATAATAACGACTTTGAACTGACGCGTATCTTCTTCCCCAGTACTCAGAAGGCTGCTGTCTGCGAGAAGTACACCATCAAGAATATCGGCAAGAAGGTGGAGACCGTCATAGTGCCGGCACTCCGCTCTGTCCGTACGACCAATAAGGAAGAGGGCACCCGTGGCAGTTATTGTCTGGTGGCTCAGACAGAGTTTCAGCAGGATTGGAAGGCAACCTTGGAGCCAGGAGAGAGTACCACCTTCTACGCTTCTGTACAGGCTTATGCACCTGCTGATGAAAAGGAAACAGAAATAGACACAGAGTGGGAACTGAAGAGGAGAAGTATCTTTGTGGAAGAAGTTGCCAATCAGAAACTTTCTTTTTCCTGCCCCGATGCAACCATTCAAACACTCTTCCAGATGAGTAAGATTCGTGCCAGCGAGAGTATCTTCTTTACCCAAGGCGGACTGATGCATGCGCCTGGAGGCGAGTCGTACTATGCTGCTATGTGGTGCAATGATCAGGCTGAATACGTCAACCCCTTCTTCCCCTTCCTGGGTTACGATAAGGGTAACGAGAGTGCCATGACCACTTGGAAGTGCTACCTGAAATACATCAACCCTGAATACAAATTCGTTCCCTGGAGCATTATCTGCGGAGGCGATGATGTATTCGGACCTTTCGACCGTGGCGATGCTGCTA
>Ga0265300_10003953_pt1 | contig 11947 bp, 7 predicted proteins | sample AusTroGonzalo_MG_FD_193482 | JGI IMG/M metagenome (GOLD analysis project Ga0265300, IMG submission 193482) | Bovine rumen microbial communities from tropical cattle in Woodstock, Queensland, Australia - Gonzalo_03 | ecosystem: Host-associated > Mammals > Digestive system > Stomach > Rumen ... | reverse complement strand
ATATTTGATTGCTATATTATAAATATAGCTAATGAATTTTTATGAACAAGTGAGGTGAGTGAAATGGTTTCAAATCTATTCCTTCAGCTAGCACACATTGAATTACTGATGTCTTACCCGGTCAAGGACATTTTGACCTTGGTCAAACGAGATTCACGATTCAACGTGAAACTTCTAAATGATTTGTACTTCGAAGATTCGTACGTCGATGAAAGCGCTTACCGATTCATAATGGACAACATCGTCGCATGGTTGTACGAACGCGGCGAAAATCCGGATGACTTCATCGATCGCATTGTTAAGCGTTGCGCTGCTTTTGAAGTGGTTCCGGCTCGTAGCGTGCTCCGCTCTTACTTGCCGTTTGTTTCTTCGTTCTACACGGCTGAAGATGCTCGTGAACTCTGCCTCGAAATTATCCCGAAGCGCTACCCGTTCTTGACGAAGGCTAGCATCCTTCGCAACGTCATCGATGGCGAAAACCGTAAGGTGGACTTCACGTTCCAGTTCGAAACTCCGGGTGTCCTTGCCGCAAACCCGATGCGCTGGATCCGTAGCATGATCAACATCGGACCGCTCCTCTTGAACACGCCTGCATACGAACACATTAGCTATTTCGCAGCCCAGACCTCGTTCATTGAAGCTCTTGAAAACAGAGTCCCCGCCGAAATGAAGGAAGACGGTGGCGTCTACATCAAGGGTGAATTGGTTGGCCGCCATGCCACGTTCGAAGATTGCCTCAAGGAACACAACCTTGAGTGGAAGAACGACGTCGAAAAGAGCATTGGTTGCGTCCGCGCCATGACGGACATCCGCGACCCGAAGACCGGTGCCGTTCTTATCGAAAAGGACTGCTACTACGGTGCTCCGTCCTACATCCTCGGCTTTAACTTCAAGGCAAACGTGAATGCTTCTGAACCGTTCCTCAAGCTGATGAGTTCTGTCGTGAAGCAGGAATTTGCTGCTTGGGCTCCGCTCCAGAAGGCTCACGAACAGCTCCTCGATGCCATGAACGATTCCGTCACGATTGTCTATTACAAGAGTGATGACTCTATCTCTGTTAACAGCAAGCACTTGATGCGTAACGTGCCTGCTCGTATTCTCCGTAACCTCCTCCGCGAATACACCGTCACTGGTCGTGAAGAATACGAGAACCGCGAGTTCAAGCGCGATCCGGCCATTTGCATGGACCCGCTTCGCCCGAACTTCGAGAGCAGGTTGAACCGCGTCATTGCCCATATCAATGGTTCCGACGATCCGGATCATCCGAGCGAAGGTGTCAAGAAGTACTTCGAAATCGAACGTCACCGTCGTGGTGGCTTCCGCTTCGTTCCGAAGTGCAAGATTATCTTCAGAGAAGAGTAGAATTACTTTGTTCTAATTGATGTTTTTGTAAAAATTTTGATGCGAAAACATTAATTTGATACTGTAAATTTTATTGAGTGAAGAAATAAGTAAAACGCAAGAACTGAACCGCTTAGGAATTGGTATATTTAGAGCGTTGAGAATGGTTAGAAAGGTAAATCCTGAAACGACTTTATCATTGCTCCCCTCCTGATAGGTTCAAGGTTCTGGAAACCGCTCAATATTTTCTCCTTCTTAGGAAAGGGCTCTTTTAGAGCCCTTTCTCTTTTTTGTATACGATGGATAAAAAAACACCCTCGACGGTGTCGAGGGTGAGGGTAAATGTGACTGGATCCTTCGGCCTTGCGGCCTCAGGATGACGTTTCCCGCGCGATTAGCGGCGGATTAAACGCATTGGCTAATGCTTGCGCATTAGCGGCGGCTCAATTGCATTGAGCTAATGCTTGCGCATTAGCGACGGCGTGCAGCCATTTCCTTCTTCAAGATGTCCATGACAGCGCCGATTTCGGCAGGAGCCTTGAAGACCGGGTTAGCGTACTTGCTAGCGATGGCTTCGAGCTTCTGTTCGTGGTAAGCAACCTTGAATTCCGTGAACTTGAGGCCGTGTGCCGTGCTGATGACGACAACGTTTTCGTCCTTCGCGATCTTGCCTTCGGCACAGAGCTTTTCGAGAGCGCCGAGAGCGACACCCGTGTGCGGGCAGCAGTAGAGACCGATGCGGTCGCCGCGGTGGGCTGCATTGGCGAGTTCTTCTTCGGAGACGCTCACGACCATGCCGTTGGTCTTCTGGATGGCGCGAACAGCCTTCGGATAGCTGACTGGGTTACCGATCTGGATGGCGCTTGCGAGAGTCTTCTTGGCCTGAACCGGTTCGAGCTTGTCGAAGCCACGGGTGTAGGCGCGATAGAACGGGTTAGCGTTTTCGGCCTGAGCAACGATGATGCGCGGGATGCGGTCGATGAGGCCCATGGCCTTGCAGTCTTCGAAACCCTTGGCGAGTGCGCTCACGTTACCAAGGTTGCCGCCCGGGATAATCACGGTGTCCGGAACGGTCCAGCCGAGTTCCTGGCAGATTTCCGGAGAAATCGTCTTCTGGCCTTCGACGCGGAGGCTGTTCATGGAGTTGGCGAGATAAATGCGGTTGTCCTTCGTGACTTCCTGAACGATCTTCATGCAACCGTCAAAGTCGGTGTCGAGGGCGAGCACGATGCTGCCGTTAGAAATCGGCTGGATGAGCTGTGCGGTACTCGTCTTGCCGGCCGGGAGGAACACGATGGACGGGATGCCGGCCTTGGCGCAGTAAGCGCTGAGGGCTGCAGATGTGTCGCCGGTAGAAGCACAAGCGACAGCGTCGATCGGGTGGATGTTCTTCTTGATGATGTGGTTCACCTGGCTTACGAGAACCGTCATGCCGAGGTCCTTGAAGCTACCCGTGTGGGAGTTACCGCAAAGCTTGACTTTGAGGCTTCCGATGCCGAGATCCTTGGCGAGCGGAGCGGCGTCAAAGAGCGGGCTCCAGCCTTCGCGCATGGTGACGATGTCTTCGACCGGAATATCCGGGAGAACCATTTCACGCTTGCTCCAGATACCGCTCATGTCTTCGGGCTTGAAGCTCATGCGGCGTTCGGCAAAGAGCTTCTTCCATTCTTCCGGGCTGCGGCTTGCGAGTGCCTTGCGGTCGTGTTCGACTTCGAGAAGGCTACCGTCCACCTTGCTGCGGTAAATGACGTCGGTCAGCGGGTAGGTATCGTCCCCGTTGATGTTTCTAAAATGAGCGTTAAACTGAGACATAATTTCCTCTTGAATTTTACGAGTGCAAATATAGCTATTTAGTGTAGAGACGAAAGAGGTAAATGGCGTCAGGTTACAGGTTTCAGGAAAATATAACGAGCATCGCTCATTTTCAAAGGGCGCGAAGCGATCGACCTCATTGTCTATAGCTGTAATCCCTCTCGTCTCTCGTCTAATCTCTCTCGTCTCAATTTGCTATATTATGGGCGAAATTTATTTACATGTAAATACTCGGAGTTCTGAGTGAAAAAGAAAAAATTTATTCTATTCCCGCTTTTGACGCTTTTGTTGTCGTCGTGCCTGTTCGATACGGATGACGAAGGCTTGTCCAGTTGGCTTTCTGATCAGGGAATGCCTAGCAGCTACAAGGTCCAAACGGTTACGGTCAACAACTTGAAGCCGGTTTCGGCCAAGGCCTATAGCGATACGCTTACCAAGAATGGATGGTCCCGTGGCGTCTTTGGGGCTGCTTCTGGAATGTCCTATGACATCGTTTATGATTTTGCGCTCGATAGTGCGAACGTCGAAACGATCAAGTCTGCGGATTCGGCAAAGTCCTTTTTGTTAGTGTATCTTGTCGATTTGTTCTACCAGTCTAAATTGATGCCGGATGGAGTTCTTCCGTTTGAAGAAGACTTGGATCTCAAGGTTAGCTGGACCCTTTCGGATGCCATGAGCGAAAGCGAATGCTACAATCTGAAGTCCATTACCGATTCCGTGTGGTTCCATGAACTGGATTCTTGGAAACCGAAAAAATCTGCAGACACGACGTTCTCTGTCACGGTGGCGGACACGTCTTCTATGCTGACGATTGAAATGCCGAATGCCCTTGTCGAAGATATTCGCAAGCATCCGGGGTACCGTCGTTTGCAGCTTCGTATTTCGGCTCCCGAAGCCTCGCACGTTTATCGCATTTATGGCCCGTCGCACGAAAAGTATTATCCGGTTTTCCGCATGGTTCCGTTTGAAAAGGATTCGGATGGCGAAGTCGGTTATAGATATGAACCGATGCGCGTAGCCGTTCTTTACTCGAATCATGAAGCCTGTTCTGAATGCCTGGTGCTGCATGGCGGTACTTATGATTCCTTGATCGTTGAACTTCCGGCAAAGCCGATTTTAAAGGCTCTGTCCGATTTTTATGGTGATGAATTCCCTTATACCGTTGGGGATAAAAACGATGTCCGTCAGGCGGTCGTGATGGCGCAGGTCACGTTTTTCAGGGACGATGCCGGTGGCGAAAGCGAACTGGGTTTGCCGATCGAAGTTCAGGTCAGTACGTACTTGGATAGTGCCGAAGCCGTTGTCCGCCGTTCGGAAGACTACAAGCTCGATAAGGAACGCATCTACAATTCCGGCCACCCGAACGTGGTGTTCTATGATGGTGATTCCTTGACGTTGCAAGTCACCAATGGCATGCGTGAATTCGTCAACAAGGCAAGCGATGGTCGTAATTTCAGAATGCTGATGCGACTGGGCAATTCGATTCTTGGCATCAGGGATTCTTCGCATTACTATGACTACGTGACTGCGGACGATACGGTCCACGTATTTTTCCCGAACAATATTGATTACTCTCGTTACGATTTTACCTCTATCAAGAGCAAGGCGGCATCGCTTAAATTGTGGCTTGCCTCTAAGCGCGGGGAGGAATAATGAAAAAGTTTTTTAGTCTATTGCTCTGCACTGCAAGTATTTCCTTTGCATCGATGATCGGTTTTGAAGCCCTTGGCGAAGAACAGACGGCTGGTGGTTCTACTGCCATTGCGGGTCGTGGCTTTGCTGGTAATGCAAAGACGGGTGATGCCGAAGGCGTGTCTGTCCTCAACCCGGCTCGTCAGGCATTTGATACGAAGGTCGTCTTGAACCTCAATTTCTTGTTGGATGTTTCTACGGCTTCGCGCTCGAATGTGGATTACACGAATGCCAATATCTCGATGCCGTCCATGAACCTCTCGTTCCCGATGGGCGACTTCGGTACGTTCGGTGTCGCTTTGTGGCAGCGCTATTCTTCGGCGATGCGTGAAAAGGTCCACAACGAAAAGGAAAACTGGAACGCCGAAATTGAATACCAGAGCAGCCTTTACGAGTTGGTTCCGACTTACGCTGTTAGACTCCCGTTCTTCCGCGCTATTTCTTTGGGTGCTTCGGCCCACGTGGTCATGGGTAGCTTTACGCGTAGCCTCACGCTCGGTCCGGATACCAGCGAAGTGGCTGTAGAAGACCGTTGGGCGACAAACGATGAAGATGTTTCGGACTATGTGAACGGTGACTGGGAAATCAAGCACCATCCGGCTTATTTCTCCTTTGCGGCTCAGTACCGTGGTCGTATGGCCTCTTACTTCTTCTCGGTGACGACTCCTTATACGTTGTCCAATGAGTTGAAGTATAACTTCAGGTTCAGCGAACTGGATACGCTTGTTCCAACTCGTTACACGCGTGAAATCCGTGTGCCGGCAAGACTTGCGACGGGTGTCAATTACCGCTTTATGAAGCGTCACAATGTCATGATGGATATGGCCTGGAGCGCATGGAATCATGATATTGAGAATGTAGCCGGTAGTTGGAATTTGTCTGAGGTGACAAAAACCCAAGATGATTTTAATATTTCAGTCGGGTATCAACGTGATGGAAGCGATATTTTTTATGACTCTTATTGGGATCGTATAACGTATCGCGCCGGAGCTTGGTACAAAAATTGGTACATTAAAGATGTCTCTGAAATTGGTGGATCCATTGGTGCCGGCTTCCCGCTTGGGAGAAAGGGTACCATGCTGGATTTTGCCATTCAGGGTGGTGTCCGCCTGGCGGATGACGACCATAACTGGAACGAATCCTTTATCGGTGTTCGTCTCGGCTTAGTCGGTGTCGGAAACTGGGGTAGGACCCGTGGTCAGTAAGATTTAACTCAGAAGGAGATCGAAAATGGCTACTAAGAAAAAAGCAGAAGAAACAAAGACTGCCGTAAAGACGGCTTCGACAAAGACTTCTTCGAAGGCTGCTGCAAAGACAGCTACACAGACGGTAGCTGTTAAGCCGGCTGCTGAAAAAGCTGCTGCTAAGAAGACTCCGGCTGCCAAGAAGGTTGTGGCCAAGGTTGCCAAAAAGCCTGCTGCAACGACTGAAAAGGTGGCTGCAAAGGCAGCTCCTGCAAAGAAGACCACTAAGGCTGTTGCCGCTAAGAAGGTTGATGAAAAGGTAGCACCGAAGGCTGCTAAGGCAAAGACGGCCAAGGCCAGTGCTGAAAAGAAAGTCACCAAGACGGCAGGCAAGGCAAAGTCTACAAAGAAAGCTTCTTCGAAGAACGCAGAAGAAATTGTCGAAGTGGTAGAATCCGTATCCGTTGAATACGATGCACCGGAAACACTTTCTCAATCCTTTGACGCTGAATATCTGGTCCTGATGCAAAAGGATCCGAACTGGATGCAAGCCTTCTGGGAAGTTTCTGAAGAACGTATCAAGGCTGCAAAGAAGGGCAAGGGTAAGCTTGTACTTCGTTTGTTCGATATCTCGAACGACCTTACGGTCAAGCGCAACAAGAAGCTCAAGTTCCACGATGTCGTTGTTCCGGCAGATGCCCGTAGCTGGTACGTGGAAAACAAGAGCTCCAACAACTGCAAGGCACAACTTGGTGTTGTGACGGGCAGCAAGTTCGAACCGATCGTTGAAGCAGGCCCGATGCAGACGTTTACGCTTGCCGGTTCCGACGTGAATACGGATAACGTGTTTGTCCGCGCTTCGCTTGGCGGTGCAACTCTTGGCGGCTTTGGCAGCTCGGGACTTTCCTCGATGTCTGCTGAAAACTGGCTTGAAAATGCACTCAACGGCCTTTCGAGCTCTTCGGGCTCCATGTTCTCGGGCGCACTATCGAGTGCCGCTCTCAAGAGCAACAAGCTTGAACTCCCGAAGGATTCCGTGAACTACGGTAAGGACTTCTTCTTGTGGGTGAAGACTCGCTTGATCGTCTACGGTGGTACGCGTCCGGACGCCCATTTGCAGGTGCGTGGCGAACCGTTCCCGCTGAACCCGGATGGCACCTTCAGCTTTGAAGAAGACCTCCCGGATGTCACGAAGATCATTCCTGTCTTTGCTACCGATAAGGACGGCGACTTCCCGACTACAATCGTTCCGATCGTTGTGAAGCGCACGGAATAATGTCGAAACCTGGTAAGGTACATCTTTTGCTCCACGCACATCTTCCGTTTGTGCGGGAGCCTTCTTATAACCGGTTCTTGGAAGAGAACTGGTTCTTTGAGGCTATGGCAGAGACGTACCTGCCCATCATCCAGATGTTAAACCGTCTGGAAGAAAAGGGCGTGCCGGGCACATTGAATTTTAGCGTATCGTCGGCGTTACTGGCGATGCTTACGGATGAGCTTTTGCTCACCCGTTTTACGAATCATTTGCATCAGCAGTTGGATCTTTTGGAACGTGAAAAAGTCCGCTTGCAGAATGATTCTGAACGCATGGAGGTGGTGAACTTTTATTACCGCCGCCAGATAGCGCTCATCAATACGTGGGAAAAGGATTGCCATTGCAAGATTGTGCCGTCGTTAAAGCGACTGGAGCAGATTGGCAAAATCAACTTGCTCACTTGCGTGGGGACGCATCCGTTTTTGCCTGCGTATCAAAGCGATGTCGAAGCGATTCGGCTCCAATTGAAAATTACAGTCCGTGCGTTCGAAGAAGTGTTTGGTAAAAAGCCCCGTGGGCTTTGGCTTCCGGAATGCGGCTACTTTGAAGGCTTGGATGCAATCCTTGCCGAATACGGTTTCAAGTACTTTTTCCTGGAAACGCATGGCGTGCTTTTGGCAAAGCCTGCTCCGAAGTATGGCGTGTTTGCGCCGATTAAGACTCCGGCGGGGCTTTATTGCTTTGGGCGCGAACAGAGCAGTTCCATGGAAGTCTGGAGCCGAAAGACGGGTTACCCGGGGCATCCGGAATACCGCGAGTTCTTCAAGGACATTGCGCACGAACGCGAAGACGAATACTTGGGCGAATACTTCTTGGCCGCTGGAACGCACATTGAAACGGGCCTCAAGTATTACCGCATTACGGGTAGCGAAGACAAGAAGATTTATCGCCCGTGGAATGCGCTCCGCTTGGTCGAAGACCATGCGCGTTTGTTTGTCGCGAACCGCGAAGAAACGGTCTCGAATTTGCTTCCGAATATGGAAGGGAACAAGGTTTCGGTCTTGTGCCCGTACGATGCGGAACTTTTTGGCCATTGGTGGTTTGAAGGTCCGCTGTTCATCGAAAAGATGTTTGAACGTGCGGCTAGCTCGAATGTGGTCGAGATGGCTTCGCTCGAGGATTCTGTGCCGTCGTCGCCGTCTTTTGTCGGGGCGCCTGTGGATAACGATGTCCATGCTCCGATTTTCTCGTCGTGGGGTGAGGGCGGCTTTGGCGAAGTCTGGATGAACGATGCGGTTTCGTTCCAGTATCCGCTGTTCTTTAGAATGCGCGCGATGATGGAAGACATGAAAAAGCGCGTTCGTCGTGGACCTGCGCACGGTACGAATGGCGCAAAGATTGCGACAATGAAGCGCTTCCTCTCGCAAATGGCTCGCGAACTCGTGCTGTTCCAGGCTTCGGACTGGGCGTTCATGATCCATAACAATTCGGCGGCGGATTACGCACGAGCCCGTTTGAACGGGCATTACGAAAATGTCTGCAAACTTTATGCAGAAGCGGTCAAGGCTAAGCCCGATACGCGTTTGCTCAAGACGCTAGAGCAGAAGAATAATTTGTTCCCGTGGATCGGGGAATTGCTCTAATAAAGTACGATAAAGCTTGTGGTTTTGCCTTTGTTGCCGACGCGGAATCGGTAGATGCCCGGGGCCATCATCGACCTGACGTTATCTTCTGTTAGGCAATGGGAGGTTCCATCATATTTTTCCTGAGAAATCAGGTCGCCGCGCCTATTGCGGATCTCGATGAATTGCTTATCACGGGGGAGCGGAGCAAAGCAGAGCGTTCCCTCTTTCCACGGAACTGGGAACGCGTGCGGTGCTGTATTGCTGTTCGTTATGGGTATGCTTTCGGAATCGCCCAGGCGGCTGAAAATCCAGGACGAAGAGTCGCATGTCGCGAGGATGGAACTGAGGCTATCGAGAGTCTTGTTGTTGTGAATCTTGTAGATGGTTGCTTTGTCATCGTTGTAGACGACAATGGATGCTTTACCTACAAAGTTTGAAAAATCCGGTTCAATGTAATTTTGAGGCGTTCGATGGAATTGGAAGGCTAGGCTTTTCAATTCCGGATTGATTTTTTCGGTGACTAGGAATCTAGCGTTTGCCCATTGTGGTTGGTCTTCGTTAATCCAATACTTTTTGTTGACGCCTGCGGTCCTGTTCCCAGAAAAAGAAAGGCGAACGGCGTAATCGTGAAAGACGCTGTCGGCATCGAGCTTGAGTTCTTTCAGAGCGGCTTGGATTTGGTATTCGAAATTTTTATCAGGATTCTTGGAATAGTTTTCCCAAATAGACTTGTCTAGACTTTCGGAAACCTTGCGGTATAGATAAATGAATAATGTCGAGGCTCCATAGTTTTTGAATGTTTCGGAAAGGGATAGACCCATGTATTCAAAGAGGCTCGGGATGTAACGGAAATAGTCGTCAATATCCGGGTTGGTGATTTCTTCAAAACCGGTGGCGGAAGCTTCGAACCAGAACGATTTGTTCACGAACATGCTGATGTAGCTGAGTTGTATGGCGTGATAGAATTCGTGGAACGAAGTGACGTGAAGGCCCTTAACCCATTCTTGGTCGTATGAAAAGTTGTGGATGTTGTTTCGTAGGGCGTAAGATGCGGTGGCGTAAACGCAGGTGTCGCCATGAACAAAAATGGTGTCTTTATTTTGCGAATAGGAACATGAAATTTTGAAATCGTTTTCCATGAAAATTTGCGATGTTCCATTGTCGTCTATCGGATACGTGATTCCAAAATTTTCTTCACACCCGCTGCCGATGATGATGTTGTTTCTAATTTGGTTGATATCGATGATCTCGATGGGATACAGACCGTCTTTGACTTTTTGCTGGTAGTGGTGGGTGGTGCTTGGAGCTTTGGGGGTTCGCATTTTGCGTTTGTTGATGTAAAAGTTCCATGCGCTTTCCATGATTGCGGCGGTACTGTCGGCGTATGCCTTTGTTGTGGCGTGCGGTCCGTTCAATACATAAAATATCTGGAAATGTTGTGTTTCTATGGTGTAGACGGAATCGTAAAAATCTTTCGCTTGGCACCCTTTGGCAGAGGCCGTTTCTGCGGTGTTAAGGGCGGTCTGGGCGTAATAATGGTTCTGTTTACGATTGTTCATGAGGTTCTCGATGAGCCTCATTGTACCGCATTGGCCCTCGTAGGCGTGAACTGCGGTTGCCGTAAAGATGAGAAACGCAGTTAAAACGATTGCCGGCATAAACAAATTAAGACGATAACGACTGTAGCGCATCTTTACAGGACCCCGGCATCTTTGAGAATTTGTTTAGCTTTTTTCTTGATTTCGTCAGAGACCGTCAGCTGTTTTTGGTGACGAGGCTTGATGCGGGCGTCGATAATCAATGGCGCGTTGCATTTCCAGTGCTTGTCGCTCACGGTTTCATTAAGCCCGTAAATGTCTTGAGCGGGGTCGGAACGTGTAAACGTGAGCCACAAGAAATCGCTTAAGATGTTGTTTGTATCGAGGCCGCCTTCGTCAATGATGGAAACCCACGGATAGTTTTTGCGGAATTCCCAACGGGCGAGGCTAGCTTTCAAATCGTCGATAACCGCATCATTCGCGGTTGCATTTTCAGCAGCGGTAAAGGCTGGGCCTTCGAGCAACAGGACGCCCTTCATCGCGATGGTGGCACGCTTGAATCCTTCTGGAAGCGTAAGAGATTTCAAGTCATCAGGATTGTTGCGGAGTTCGCGACATTTGGCGCCTGCGGCTGCGATGACGACTTTGGAACCGTGATTGAGACTTGTGCCGGTGTAGTCAAGCGTGTCGATGGTCGTGGCCGTTTGGAAATGCAAATCGCGTTCGAAGTGGACTCGTTCCAGAATGTGCGCAAAAAACGCTGGAACGTCATTGACTAAAGACTTTTCTGGCACTTTGGCGCTATCAACATCTTCTTTCGCGGCAATCAGCAAGTACTTGGTAAGGCTTGCCTGATTGAATCCGAGCAGCGCATTCGCCGTCTTTAAAAGTTCCATCGGTTCGCGTTCGGCTTCGCTGGCGTAAGGGCGGAACGATTCAGAACCAAGCGCGAGGCAAAGCGGGTGGACGCCTGCGTCATCGACAGCGTGAATCCCGTACACGCCCGGGAGCGAAGCGGGAACCATCGGGTGCGTGATGGCGTGGATGTACTTGCCGAAGAGCGTATCTTCCTGAGGCGGGCGACCGACGACCGTGAAGGGGAAGATGGCGTTCTTTTTGCAAAGTACTTTTTGGACTCTCATACAAGGAAAATCGTGCTTGTCGGAATAATAGCCGATGTGGTCCCCAAATGGACCTTCGGGCTTTAAACCGGGTTCGAGTTCTCCTAAAATACAAAAGTCGGCATCGCTAGAAACAAGGTAACCATTGTGTTCAAAGTAACGGAAACGGCGGTTGCCGAGCATCCCTGCGAATAGCAGTTCCGAGAGGTTCTCGGGCATGGGCATCACGGCTGCAAACGTGTGCGACGGAGGCCCGCCAATAAAGACGCTCACCTTGAGCGGACGGCCTTCTTCCAAGGCCTTTTGATGGTGCTTGGCGATGTCGCGCTTGATTTGGTAATGCAGGCCGCATTCTTCGTTCAGGACGTATTCGTTCCCG